>ENA-OUNI01000236-OUNI01000236.1-human-gut-metagenome-genome-assembly--contig:-NODE-236-length-25363-cov-3.465129_pt1 | contig 25363 bp, 44 predicted proteins | sample MGYA00242499_ERZ504580 | MGnify/ENA primary metagenome ERZ504580 (study PRJEB26092, sample SAMD00036315) | human gut metagenome | host: Homo sapiens | study: EMG produced TPA metagenomics assembly of... | reverse complement strand
TGCGCACCGCACCCGCCGTGTGGCTGCTGGACGGCCCCGTCATGACCGGGCCGAGCACATCAAATAACCGCATAACGGACACCTCACTTATAAAATGGTATAGAATGAGTATAGCGGATTTGGCGCGGGATTGCAAGGCACGGGCAGAAAAGGAAGAAAATGTTAAGAATAACAACACTTCCCTGATGAATTTTTACGTTTATCGGGGAAAGTGTTTGAAAAATGCGGAGAGAGGTTGGAGACAAACCGTTTCCGGGATGGCACGGAAACGGTAGTACGATACGAAGATTGTGTGTAGGCATCGACGTAGTCATCCGTTGCGTTTTCTGGTGCTTTAGGGCGTTTTTTACGAATGGTTACGAACGGAAAATATAAAAAGAATCAGCGATATTCAACGTGTTAGCGTTAAATATCGGCTGATTTGGCGGAGTAAGAGAGATTTGAACTCTTAAAAAACAACACCAAAGCGCCAAACAACCAGCCCATGCGAATATATTACGACTATTATTGAGCGCTTCCTTTTGCAGATGCTTTCTGCATTCTTCCAGTTCTGTGCTATAATTATTAACTACAATTATTGATTGGTAAAATAGTTGTTGAGTATGTCGGCAGCCTCATCAACGGCGCTTGTTTTCGCCTCGGCGTACCAGCGTTGCGTTGTGAGGATGTCGGCGTGGCCCATCAATTCTTTAGCGACCTGGGGGCTGATGCCGCACTGGACCAACGTGCTGGCGAACTCGTGCCGCAACTGATGGGCGGTGAAATCCGGCTCCATGACCGTCTTATACAAGACCTCGCCGGTCTTTGAGGTCTTGCCGGTTTTGTAGCGCTTGCCGCTGTCATGGACGCGCCGATGGCCGCGCAGTATTGCAGCCAAGCGTTTTGATAACGGCTTTTTGTCATAGGCCGCGCGCCGCCGAACAGAAAAGCGTCGTCGGCCAGATCGTCCAGGCGGGTGCCGAGCGCGTCCTGCAAGGGCTTGAGGATCGGCACTGTGCGATAGGCGTTGTCTGTTTTTAAATCCTCAATTTCCGGGTGGTTGTTGTGCCAAACCACCTGTTTACAGACTTTGATCTCGCCGTCGGCAAGGTCCTTTTTCTGGAGCGCCATGACCTCACCCAGGCGCAAGCCGCATACATCATTATTGCCGGGCAGAGGCCGAACCCATCCGGGTGCGCTTTGACGTCGGCTACCTCTTGATCTGTGGGGGCGCGCCGTTTTTTCTGGGGTAGGCCCTGGGGCAACTTTAACAGTGTGCAGGGGTTGGTGTCGCCGTGCATCTCAGCGCACCAATACTGCCATATCAGCGACAACACTGACTTTTGCCCGGCGATGCTCTTATAAGCATAGCCCTGGGCGGCCATGTGTGTCAGCTGGCGGTTGATGTCGGTGCTGCTGATCTCACGCATCCCCTGCTGGCCGAACCAATCTTTAGCAACCTCTACTTTGTGGCGGTAGCCCCGGCGGGAGCCATATCTGATTGACGCTCTTTGACCCGCCAGAAAGCCTCGGCCACATCGCCAAACGGATCTCCTTTTTCCTTGCGGACGGACGCCTCCACAACAGCGGCGTCAATCTTTGCCTGTACCTCTTTGAGAGTGCGGCCATAGAAATGACGCTTTTTCCCGTTGATGATCCGGCAGCGCTCAACCAGGCCGTCGGCGCGCTTTGCTACTTTTGGCATACTGTACAACCTCCATATAGATACACTTTGACAAGCGTGGCCGGAGGTGGTACAATACGGATGTTGGGTCGGTATTGTGTCCACCTTGGACACGCTGATCTATACGCTCACGGTGTTGGCGCACTGTGGGCGTTTTTTATTTGCTTTTCCTTGTTTCGGCCAAGTGCAACAGAAGTTGGCCGGTGACGTAGGCATCGGCAGCGGCACGATGCTGGTCGGGAACTACGATACCATAGTAAGTGCATAAAGTCCCGAGCTTGTGATTTTCTACATCCCAATCACTATCGAAATCTTCCATATAGGTCTGAAGCTCTGCGTCCCATTTTCGCCGCGGCTTTTTAAGCATCCGCTTGGCCTGCTCATACGTGCAATAGTATTTGCGCTTTATATGGTCAATGCGGCTTCCTGCGGCTAGGATGAATCCCAAGTCAAAATCAAGATTATGGCCGACCACAGCGCTGGCACCAACAAAGCGGTCAAACGCGGGCATGATCTGCTCAATAGTGGGACAATCGGCAACCATATCATCTGTGATATGGTTAATGGCGGAAACATCTGCGGGGATGGCTTTTCCGGGGTTCACCAGCGTTTCAAAGATTTCCGTAGCCTTGCCGTTTTTAAAGCGTACGGCTGCAAGTTCAACAATTTTGTCACGGCTTTTGTTCAAGCCCGTTGTCTCAGTATCAATGACAACAAATTCATCCAGGTTACTGCGGGATGTCAGGCTTGTATGCTTACATTCAAGTGCTTCACTGCCGTCATCAGGGGCGGCAGGAAGCTGTTCAACTGCTGCGCGGGGTATCGCGGCAAACGCAGCGGATGCTTGCTCTACCTGCTTACGGCGCTGCTCGGCGTATTCTTGTTGACGCAATTTCATATCGGAGCGCGCTTTTTCTGCAGCAGCCTGCTTCTTTGCACTTTCTTCGGCCTGAGCTTTTGGCCCTTTAGTTCTTTCTCTTTGCTGCGCATTGCGGATGAAAAAAACAGCAGGAAGACACCAAACAGGAAGAGAAAGACCCCGGCAAAGAAGCTCAGCGTAAATAATGCGATAGATATACCGATTAAAGCAACCCCTAAGACAGAAAAAGCAATCCCATAAAAATGGCAGTCACTTACGGTCAACTTTTGCTTACTCATATCCGATACCTTTTTACAGTTTGCGGCAGAGACCAACGGCCTTGCCTTCGATGGTGATGGTGTTCATATCCTCGCCGATGCGCAGGATAGTCGGAAATGTGGGGTTTTCGGCGCGGAGCTCGATATGATCATCGAACAGAAACACGCGCTTGAGGGTGGCCTCGCCATCGATCAGGACGGCAGCGACCTCGCCGTTCTCGACCATCGGCTGGCTGTGGATGGCTACGACATCGCCGTCTTTGATTTTTGGCTCCATGCTGTCGCCCTGGCATAGCAGCGTAAAGTCGGCATGCCACTCGCTGGGGACTTCATCGTAGGCCTCGACATTCTCCTCCGCGAGGATGGGTGTGCCGCAGGCGATCTGCCCAACACGCGGGATGCGGTCCCGCTTCGGCAGCGGCTGGAACCCGGCGGGGATGGGTGCGACGCGTTCGACCTTCCCGACAGATAATCGATACTTGTATCATAAAACTTGGCTAATTTGATTAGGACCTCCGAACTCGGTTCTCGAGTACCTTTTTCGTAATTGACATACGTTGTGTACGGCATACTCAGCGCCTGGGCGGCCTCTTTCATATTTATGCCTTTCTCGGTACGCAACGCTTGCAGTCTATTCATGACGTTGCCTCCTTCCCTTATAACTATGATACACATTTTGAGTAAATAGTCAATTAAAAATACCCGAAATGGGCAATATGCACAAATAATGAATACCCATTTCGGACACTTTTTTACTTTACAATTACTCAAATGAGTATATTATAATATACAGATACCCAATACGGTATTACACAAGAAAAGGCTTATAGGGGGTGAATTTGATGCCTTATCCAAATATCAATGCTGAACGTAGCAGAAAAGGCATGACGATAGCAGACCTCGCGAATGCGCTGGGGGTAACAAGGAAGACGATTTATAATTGGATGGCGCATGGAAGCATCCCGCAGAGTGCGCTTGAAAAAATGGCGACGCTATTCGATTGCTCGATAGATTATCTACTCAAACAATAGTAATGTGTCCACCTTGGACACATAAAGGGGGTGGTGCATTGGACTGGTTCAGCTTTTTTATGGGTGCCGCGTTTGGTGCACAAATATTAAGTCTGGTGCAGGCGGTATTTTGGCGCAATAACAAAAGATGAGGAAGCAATCGGCTTCCTCATGCGGTTATTTGTCAGAACTTTTTGGTGGCGGTGGTGGTGGAGTCGGCGCGCGGTACGTAGGCTGCGGGGCGTGATTCCTGTAATCACTTGGCGGGGGTGCTGCTGGTACATTTGGTTTGGGCATCATTGTTCACCTCCTCTGTTTCCTTATCGTAAAATGCGAAAAATGCTTTTTGGTCTTTGGTTGCTTTGTTTTTACACAAAAAACTTTGTGCCATATCAAGGCTGGAAAGATACTGGTTTACAATGTCCTGAATGTTATGCTCATAGTTTTGGATTGCATCGGAGATATCGGAATCAGTAAGTTTTCCTTGGTCGATTTCATCCCATGTATGTGTAATATCAATCATAAGTTTGTTCATTTTCGGAATGGCAAAATCCAAGCAAATGATGTCTTTTGAGTAAGGCAGATTCGTCTGAAGGATGGAAGCTACCTGTGCGCATGCAAGGATGAAGGCCCACGCAGCTGGGAACTGCGTCCAAATGCTCCATGCAGCTATGCTGCCGCAGGATACCAAAGCCAAGACGATTTTAATTGCACGCAGGATGAATTTGCAATGTTCCTGATATCTCTCGTAGTAAAAGACTGAGTATTTTGCACGATTGAAAAAAGACCAGTACCGTCGCCGCATAATAACACCTCATCAAAACTTTATCACTATATTGAAGAAATTTCAAGTTCCAATTACACAACGGCATATTCACCCCGAACACACGCAGGAGATGAACACCATGAACAATCTTGAAAATAAGCACCGCAAACAGCGCATTGAACTGGCAAACAACCTGACGCTGGCCGCAGTTACCGTTACGGCGATTGTCAACACCATCGCAGTTATTTTAAAAATAGCGCGATAGTTCCGGTAAAAGCGCCCCAGACGGCAATTGCAAAAGTAATCCAAGCGCGAATTTCCGCCCAATCGCTGCGGCGGCGCGATTCAAACGCCTCTGCGGCGGGGTTGGTTAAGGTGACGATGGTTTTCTCATCCATTTCACAATCAGAGAAGTCCAGCATCCCAACTCCGGCATCTTCCTGCAAGGTGAGATAATCCGAGATTCCCGTGGCGGTCAGTATTTCGGGCAGGGTGCGGTATCTCCGCACGGCCTTAAAGATTTTGTACTGATTATCAGTCAATTTACACACGCCCTTTCTGCCCCGATTGTACCACACCGAGCAGGTACAAGCAACAGCGTGTCAACATTGGACACAAGGAGGACTACTATGGCAAGAGAAAAAGACGGCTACCGGGACGCGCTGGAGCGCATCCGGCACGAGCCGCTGGCGAGATGGTGACAGTGGCCGAGGCCGCGCACATCGTCTACGGCACCGATCCCCAGGCGGCCCGCAAGGTCTGCCGCAATATGCACGGCTGGACCGGCCAGGGCCGTGACAAGCGCATCCCGGCCACCGCGTTGGCGAGGCAAATTTGCTGATGACAACGGATGATCTGGCTGGGTGCAATCCAGGCTTAGGAACTGCACTAACGCCCGCCGCCAGTTGAGAATCTGCGCCGAATGTCTGAACGTGGCCGAGGACATCCTGCTGGAGCGCCTGGGCTATACAAGCCTTGACACATTCCGCGCGGCGCACCCTCAAAACAAGCAACCCGTCGGCCCGCCTGTTGAGCGCATCTGCAACCCTGTGCCGCCGGAGATGATGATGGAGAGCATCCTATACTACTACGGCGGCGCGCCGATCAGTACCGTGCGCAGCATGATGGGCTACACCCAGCCGGTGACGCACAAGGCAATCCGACATAGGGTGTGCAGTTGGAAGAAGAGACACCCGGCGCTTGCCGCCGGTATGCCGCGCAAGCGGCCAAAACCGAAAAAGGAGACCGAAGCCATGAAAATGACCTATGATGAAGCAGGGCTGCCCGCCTATGCCTACGCCCGCAGCCGCTACACTAACAACATCGTCCGCATCGTGCGCGGGGAGCGCGCCCTGTTCGGTGTGGTGGAGCAAGAGGCCGTGGACACACTGAACGAGGCTGCGGGCGTCAGCCGCGCCCAGGCTGCTGCTATGTACGGCGGGGCCGTGTGCGGCTGGGACAGCCCGATGGCCGACCCCAACAACTACAATGAGGCCGGTGTCTACATCGGCCCGGAAATGGAGGATAAACATGGAGAAGAATGAGACCCCCAAAAACCTCGCCCTGCTGACAGCTGACGAGGTCACGCTCAGCATCCTGGAGGTGGACGCCGAGGGCGTGCGCATCAAGCTGTGGCCGGATGTCAACGCCGTGCGCGCCCATCTGGAGGAGTGCTGTGGGCGTATGCCCGGCGGGCTGAATGGCTACAGCGTGCGGCACTACGTTTGTGGGCGGTATCTGTACTGCGCCGTGGCCCTGGCTGACATCACAAAGGACGCCCCCTGCCCCACCACCTACCGCGTGAGCACGATGCGCCCACCAATGAGGCAGACGGCAGCTTTTTGGCCGCTGCCGCCGCCTGGAGCATCGGCGCGGGGGTGCTGAATCTGCCGCCGCTGCGCATCCCGGCCAGCAAGGTCCACATCGTTCCCCAGGGCAAGCCCGGCACCAACATCATTGAGCGCTATGTTCTGGACGATGCCCTCACTCTGGACGACATCACCTACAACGGTGACGGCAGCGTGGCATCGCTGAGGGTGCGCAAGCGTGATGGGAGCGTGATCACATGGCAAGCCAGCTGATCGCCCATGTGGCCGCGTGGTACATCCCAACGGGCCAGCCTTAGTCAACGACATGGACGGGCTGACGATTGACGGTGCGTATCGCCTGGAGGCCCAGCGGATGCACGCCGAACTGGAGCGCCGCGCGCGGGGGCAGCCCCTATGCGTGGAGATCGACATCCGCCCGGTGAAGAACAAGCGCACACTGGATCAGAACCGCCTCATGTGGGCGCTGCTGAACAGGCTGGCGCTGGCGTTGAGCGGCGGCACCCCCGGCGGGGTGACCGCCGAACAGTGCTATCTGGACTTGCTGGGCGAGTTCGGCGCGGAGGTGGAGACCTGGCGCGTGCCGGTCAAGGCCCTGCCCGCCCTGCGCAACACATACCGCGTTGTGCAGATGGTGGAGCTGCTGGACGATGGCTATTGTATGGCCCGCTCGGTCTGGGCAGCAGCAGCTTTGACCGGCAGCAGATGCACGACTTCATCGAACGAATCTTTGACCGGCTGGCCGAGGCCGGTGTTGACGATGCCGAAACTACCGAGCAATACCGAGACTGGAGGCGTGCCGATGGATTGCATTAAGTGCAACAGCAGCCAGGTGCGCGTCATCGACACCCGAGCCAAGGGGACCCGGCGGATATACCGCCGCCGCGTCTGCATGATGTGCGGCTGCCGCTGGACGACGGTGGCGCTGCCTGTTGGTGATGTGCGCCAGGCGGTGGATGCCGTCAACGGACTGGAGGAGCGCCGTGGCAAAAAGCATACTGCAAAGCGATAAAGAGTGCTACCTGTGCCGCAAGCGCTACAATCTGCGCACCACGCGCGGCCTGGAGGAGCATCACATCCTATTCGGACGCGGGCGGCGCGAGTTGTCTGAGCGGTACGGCCTCAAGGTCTGGTTGTGCCACAACCATCACAATGAGCCGCCCTTGGGCGTCCATTTTGACCCCACCGCCCGGCGGGAGTTGGAACAGGCGGCACAATTTGCCTTTGATGAACTCCACGGCCCCGGCAGCTTTGCCAGGGTGTTCGGAGAAGAAATTTAGGAGGATACCAATGCCCCAGATCGTAAACAAAAAGAGCGTGCTGGAGATGGCGATGGGCGCCATTGCGAGATCACAGACTATGAGGTTGAGCGGGTCGTGGCGAACATCATGGACCCCAACACCAACGCCACGGCCAAGCGCAAGATCACCATCACGCTGACCTTTGCACCGGATGACTACCGCCAGCAGATCGGCATGGACGCGCAGGCCAAGACCACCCTCGCGCCGATCCAGCCGGTGCGCACATCCCTGTGCATTACCAAGCGCGGGACGCAGCCTGCTGCTGGCCGAGATGACGCCGCAGGTGCCCGGGCAGGTAAACATGGACGGAGACGAAGCCCCCGTACCGGCTATGGCCCGCGTAGGCCGTGCCGGGTATTAACACACAGAAAGGACAAGACAATGGAAAACAGCTTTTGAGAGATGCTATTGACCGCATTGCCGAACTGGCAAAGCCCTACACCCTCTCGACCAACGACGGCCACCGGTACAGCAATGTCGATCTGCACGAGGTCAAGCCGGAGGTTGAACTCCCGGCGCGGTACTCGGTGGATACTCTGGAGGCGCTGGTCAAGCTGATCCGCACCGAGGGTATCGACCACTCGCCCCGGCTGTATGTGCGTGTGGACAGCGCCCGGCGAGTCATGGTGGATACAACCTACACGCACAAAGAATACGCAGAGTTCAGCCGCCTGCCGCTGTATGAGGCCGTGAGCGATGTGCCGAGCATTTCTGTCAACCAATACATGAGCCAGGAACACGCCGTTATCGAACTGCAGAGCCTGTACGCCGTCACCGAGGACCGGGACTACCTGCTGGCGCTGCTGAGCCGCATTGACGTCAATCAGGGCGTGTCCAGTGTGGACAACGGGATCAGTCAGGAGGTCAGTGTCCGCACCGGCGCGGTGCTGAAGGAGCAGCAGACGGTGCAGCCCATTGTCCACCTGCAGCCCTACCGCACTTTCCTTGAGGTTGAGCAGCCGCCAGCGACTTCTTACTGCGCCTCGACAAAGATGGCGCCCGGCGCTGTACGAGGCTGACGGCGGTGCGTGGAAGCTGGAGGCCAAGCGCAACATCGCCGCCTATCTGGGCGAGCAGCTGGCCGATCTGGTGGAGCGCGGCAATGTGGTGGTGATGATCTGATGACTTGGGTCGCAGTGACGATTATTGTTGCCTGCCTGCTGGTTTACGCATGGCTGACAAAGTGAGGTGACTATATGCTTAATGTGATAGCGCTGCAGGGCCGCCTTGTGCGCGATCCGGAGCTGCGGCAGACGCAGAGCGGCAAGCAGGTGGCGACGTTCACCCTGGCTGTGGATCGCGGGCGCAAGGACGCCAACGGCAAGAGCGTGTGGACTGGATTCCCGTCATTGCATGGGAGCGCGCTGCCGAGTTCGCCTATAAATGGCTCGCTAAGGGCCAGATGGTAGCGGTGGACGGACTGCTCCAGAGCCGCACCTACACAGCCAAGGACGGCACCAACCGCACCGTGCTGGAGGTTGTGGCCAATAACATCAACTTCTGCGGCAGCAGGGCGGACAACGCAGGGGCTCTTTCAGCTCCCACTGAGGGGCCCAGAGTGGCGCGCCCGCACCGGAGTACAGCCGCGGGCCGGGTGACGACTTCGCATGATCGAGGATGAGGGCGATCTACCGTTTTAACCGCTGAAAACTGAAAAAAGACCTTACAGGGATGCGCCAAAAAAGGGCGCGGCGCACCCCTGTATTAAGGTCAGCCATTTTTAGGAGCTTGAAGATGGAAACACCGAATTTTTACGCAACGCTCCCCGCCGCTGTGCGGTACGACAAGAACCTAAAGCCCAGCGAAAAGCTATTGTATGCCGAGATCGTAGGGCTGACAAACGTAAAAGGCTATTGCTACGCCAGCAACGCCTATTTTGAGAGATTGTATGATGCGAGTACCAGAACAGTGCAGGGATGGTTGAAGCATTTGCAGGATTGCGGCTATATTGAGATCATCCAGGTGGGCGGCGGTGCCGGTGAGCAGCGCGCCGAGCGTCGCATCTGCGCTGGTTGGGATGACGATAGCACCGCAGACCCCCGCAAAATCTGCGCCACCCCCGCAGAAAATTGCGGGGGGACCCCCGCAAAAAAATGCGCAGACCCCCCGCAAAAAAATGCGGGTAGATTATTACAAGATAATATTAATACAAGAGAGATTAACGCGGGCGCGCGGGCGCGCGAGAACGGGGACGGTTTTGAGCATCCTCTTGAATGGATTCCCGGACGGATGCGGGGAGCGGCTGCGCCAGGCGCTGAAAGATTTTGCCGCCGCCCGCGCGGCGGGCAAGCATCCGCTGACGGCCAGGGCCGCCAAGCTCGTATGCTCTACCCTGCAACGCCTAGCCGATGAGGCGGGCGTGCGTGACCGCTACGGCTACATGGCCGCCGTGCTGGAGCAGAGCATTCTACGAGGGTGGGAGGGGCTTTTCCCCCTGAAAGATGATTTTGTGGATAAAGCCCCGGCCCAGCGCCCCGCCAACACGGCAGATCGCCCGCGTGAGATCGGGCCGGACACCGACATCACTGATTTTTTGTGAGGCTGAACGATGCAACAAGCAAACCTGACCCGCCAGCAGACAACGCAACGCGCGTTTCTTGGCGCGGCGCTGATGAACCGGACGGCGCGCGGGATTACGTCACAAGAATGGTCCCGGCTATGTTTGAGGATGGCGTCTGTCACGACATTTTCGCGGCGATCCAGCAGTTGATCTACAGCGGCAGCCAGTGGACGTCATCACGGTCATCAACACAGCGGCCAACGGACGCCCGGCGGATGATGTGAAAGTGGCCGTCATGCAGATGGCCGAGACCTGCCCCAGCGTCTCCAACATCGGCAGCTATGCAGCACAGATACTGGAGGATCACCGCTACAGATTGCTGAGCGGCGATCTGATGAAGTGCCTGGCTAAAGATGCGATGGACAGTGACGGCATCTGCCGTCAGCTGCGCCGCACCCTGGCGATGCAGGACGCAATCCTCAGCACCCAGACCGACAGCACGGCCAGAGACTTCGACGCGGTGCTTGATTCCGCCCTGGCCCGCTGGATGAGCCGGACGACAGCCTAAAACTGGGCTGGCCCGAATTGGACAGGTACGGCGTTTTTGGTCGGCAGCGTGTGTGCGTTGTGGCCGGGCGGCCTGGGTGCGGCAAAACGGACTTTTCGCTCAACCTGGCGTCACGCCTGTCCAAAAAATACAAGGTCTACTACTTGACCCTGGAGGAGACCGCTGAGGCGCTGATGGACCGCATCCTGTCCAAAGTGGCGCGGATTGATTCCGGCAAGATCACCAACAAGAATCTGGACCCGCACGAGCGGCAGATTATCGACAACGCCGCCGCCCGGCTCCGGCAGCATCACAACATGATGCTGGACGCGGACAGCAATCTCACTATTGATGGGCTGGAGGCCAAGCTGATCCAGCACAAGCCAGACATCGCTTTTATCGACCACATCGGCCTGCTAAGCCCCACCGACCCCCGACAGACAGAGTATCAGCGTATCAGCGAGATCACCCGGCGGCTGAAAGTAGCCGCCATGAAAATGGGCATCGTCATCGTGGAGCTGTGCCAGATCAACCGCTCCGGCGTAAAGGGCAACGAGGGCCGCTTCTGCAATTTGGAGGATCTGCGCGGCTCCGGCACGATCGAGCAGGACGCCAACAGCGCGATTTTTGTGGAGAACCGCAAGCCCGAGGACAGCAAGGAGCTGCGCGGCGAGGACGCCTATCAGGATACCGCCGTTATGTACGCCAAGAACCGCGAGGGGCCGACGGGCGTTGTGTCCATGAGATGGCAGCCCCAATACCATCAATGGCAGCCCGCCCCGAAAGAGGATTTTGAAGAAATCGACCAGATGAACTGGCCGCAATAACACCCGCCGCCCGGCGGGACAGGAGGATTACTATGGTAAGCATTGCAATTATCAACTTGAAAGGCGGCGTCGGCAAAAGCGTCACCGCCTGCAACCTTGCAGCCGAGCTGGCCGCTAAGAGCAAGAGCGTTCTGGTGGTGGACCTCGACAAGCAGGGCAACACGAGCAAGTTTTTCGGTGTTCTGGACTACGACAGCCCCAGCATCGCAGAGATTATGCTGGGCGTGTGCCGCGCGCCGGGTGCGTGGTAGACACCAACCTGGCCGCCGTCAATCTGATTCCCTGTGACATGCGGATGCTGAAAGCAAACCGCATGATCTTGATGGACAACGGCCCGCGCCAATACCATCTGCGCGATGCCCTCAAAGACGTAAGCGCCAACTATGACTACTGTATCATGGATTGCCCGCCAGACCTTGACATGGGCAGCATCAACGCCCTGTGCGCGGCTGACTGGGTCATCATCCGGTGGACTGTGATGAGTGGGCCTGTGACGGGATGCGGGAAATCATCGACCAGATCGAGCAGGTGCAGATAGACTACAACCCGCGCCTCAAAATCATGGGCGCGCTGCTGACGAAATACCGCCACACCCGGTACGCGGCAGACGTCATCCACACCATTGCTGAGAAGCTGCCCGGCCTGGCCCTGCTGCCCACGGTCATCCGCTACACCGTGAGGGTCAGCGAGGCCAAGAGCGCACACAAGCCGCTGCGCACGTTCAGCCCGGATTGCACGGCGGCCCTGGATTATAAGGCGCTGGCCGAAAAGGTTGAGAGCATCGTGTCCAACGTGGACACAGAGGAGGATTGAACCATGAGCAAGGGATTTTCTATCAATGATATTCTCGGTGCCGGCGCTAAAACCGCCGCCCCGGCGGGTCAGAAAATGCAGGTCGTCATGCTGCCGGCAGCCGATATTGAACCGAACCCGGAAAACAGCATCTACGAGATCGGCGATGTCTCCATGCTGAAAGCCGACATTGCGAGCGAGGATTGCGCAGCCCGCTGGAGGTCCTGCCTGCCCACAACGGCAAATATATGCTGCTGGCCGGACACCGCCGTTGGACCGCGTGCTGTGCGCTGACGGCTGAGGGTGTGACCGGGTTTGAGGTCCTGCCCTGTGTTATCCACCAAAGCCAGGGCGCGGATGATGACCTGATCGCGCTGATCACCTCCAACGCCACGGCGCGCGAGCTGACGGACGGTGAACGACTCCGGCAGTACATCGCCCTCAAACAGGCGCTTGAGCGCAAAAAGGCGGCGGGCAGCCTGGAGGCGCGTCCGTGATGAGATGAGCCGTATCACGGCGACGGCACCGGCACACTGGGGGCGGCTGAATGCCATTGCCAACAACTGCGTGCCGGAGGTTCTGGCGATGGTGGAGCACGGCGAGATCACCATGACGCGGGCCTATGAGTGCAGCAAGCTGTACAAGGTGCAGCAGGTAACATACGCAAAAAACAACTATGCTCCCCTGCCGGAGGCGAGCGATGAGGTACAGAAAGCCGCAATCCTGTATATTGTTGATGAGGGCATGGCCGATCAGCTGAGGGGATTGGATTACGTCCAGTGCTGTGAGTGGAATTATGCGGACGGGGGCAAGTTTGATGCACAGAAAATGCAGACCGTGACGTTGGACATGACTGATAATGTCGCCAACGCTATCCTGCGCATCGCCCCGGCAGGGCGGACATCGTTCACCGTTGAACAGCTGGACCCGGCGGATCAGAACGAGGTCATCGCCAAGAGCTGCATCTATTCATCCCGACTGTACCGCACCGCGCGTAGCCGCTATATTGACAAAAAAGCGCTTGAAAAATATAAGGCCGAGGAGAAAGCGAAAAGAAACGCCGAAAAGGCACGGCATGACGCCGCTGAAAAATGGCTCGTACTGGCTCGGCAAGAATTGGCCGACTTCGACAACTGGAAGCTGACGGCACGCCACAAGGATTTAGGGCTGACGATCCGTGAGCGCAAAATGTTCGACGGCGGGCGGCTCATCATCGCGGTGGATGACATGGGGCGATATGACGGCCCGGTGGATGGGTTCCCGTATCGTGAGTGCTTTTCTGTCCGCCTCGGCCCGGACGGTGAGCGCGCAGGCCGGGACGGAGATGTCAATGCGCTTGAGTGGTATAAGCGCTGGTACAGCACCGGCGCGGGCATTGAGGCTACATTGCCGAGGACATCCAGCGGGCCGCGCGGGAGGCGAAAAAGAAATGAACAGCGGATTTTGCGGGATTCCCGGCATGAGCCAGCCGCATCTTGACAGGTGCGAGGGGTGCGCCCACAATAAGGGGCTGTTTAACCTGGATTGTGAGTTGTACTGCTACGGCGTCGAAAAGACGGACGGCGCGGGCATTGTGCTGGAATGTGATGACTTTGAACCATCTCCGGGAGGTGATGCCCAATGACCTATGATGAGTGCATCGTGTGGCTGAACCGCTACCACGATGCCCGGCGGGTGGAGCCGCGATTGCGGGAACGGCTCCGGGAAGAAAACCGCCGCGCCGACTACGCCCGCGCCCTGCGCCCACCCGGTGGGGCCGGTGAGATTGACAGTGCGCTGCTGAGCATCAACACCCGGCGCGAGAAGCTGGCCGCCCAGTTGACGGACGGCGAGGCCGCAGGGTGGAGATTGAGAGCGCCATTGCTCAGCTGGAGGATGCCCTAGAGCGCGAGGTCCTACAGATGCGCTACATCGACGGGCGCACTAACCGCCAGATTGCGGTGCGCATGAGGATCACTGAGCGCTATGTGCGCAAGCTCCATCGGCGGGCAATTTTCAAAATTATAAAATTAGTTCCGCCTAGTTCCGCCCCAGTGTGTTAAGCTGAGGGTGTCGGGCAGGTAGGGGCTTGATGCTCGACGGTTTGCTCGTTTGTATAATCCTCCTAAGCGGATAGTCGCCCCACATCGGGGCGGCTATTTTTTATATCTGGGTTGCAAGGTTGCAGGGTTACGGGTACGCCCGGCGGTTCGATTCCGCCAGCCTGGCCATAGTTAATCTCCTATTTCATAGCTGGCAGCCGGGAAAGACCGGCAACATACCGCACAGCCGCCCGCCCAGTTCCCCGGCGGGATGAACCTTGACAGGTGCAAGACCTGTGTGCGGGTACGCAGTGCCGTTGATGTGGTTAAACACAGCGGATGACGGACGGCAATAGACCGTCATGCCCGGCGGGCGGGAGAGCCTCACCTACACCGAGACAAAAGAAACTCCGTCTCGCGCCGCTGGGCATCTATGATAATTTTACGCCCCGACGATGTGGAGGTGCAGCGCGTGTCCAGTGTGGACACGCAAACAGTATGCGGGAGTTTGCCAAATCGTTTTACAAGAGCAAAGCGTGGCAGCGCTGCGCGATGGGTACGCCGCCAGCGTGGGCGGATTGTGTGAGGATTGTCTGGCTAAGGGGCTGTATCGCCCCGGTGAGATAGTCCACCACATGACAGAGTTGACGCCGGACAACATCAACGATCCGGCGGTCTCGCTGTCATGGTCCAACCTGAGGCTGCTGTGCCGTGACTGTCACGCAAAGCGCCACGGCGCGCGGCGTAGATACTGTGTGGACCCGGCGGGGCGAGTGACGTCGAGGTGGTGACCTCCCCCCCGGTCGAAAAAACGAGTGGGGGTGTGGTAGACCGGGCCCCAAAGTTCGGAAAAGCACTGAAAAGAGTGTAAAGGGGGTGTTGTTGTGGGGAGAAAAGCAAAAACTACTCTAATTCAAGAGGAGTACAACAGGATCATGGCGCACTACGCCGACCTGCCTAAAAATCAGATGGCGATTGTGGAGCCGCTGATCCAGAACGCGGCATTTATGAAAATCACGCTCGACGATCTGCAAAAATCCATTAACGCCGACGGGTGCAGCGAGGAGTACATGAACGGCGCGAACCAGTACGGCAAAAAAGCCAGCGCCGATCTGCAAGCCTACAACAGCCTCATCAAGAACTACAACACCGTGACCGAGCGCCTGGGCAAGCTGCTGCCCCCGGAAAAGCGTGAGAGCAGACTGGAGCAGCTGGCCCGTGAATAATTACATCTACGAGTATTACCAGAAAATCACGGACGGCACCATCATCGTGGGCCGCTGGATCAAGGTCTGGTACAAGTATGTTGTGGACGGTCTGGAAAAAGGGCTGTTTCACTTTGACTCTAAGAAGGCGCAGAAAGCAATCCGCTTTGTGGAGAATTTCTGCCGGCACCATGAGGGCGCGCTGGCTCCCCAGCTGATTGTGCTGGAGCTTTGGCAAAAGGCGCTTTTGTCGGTACTGTTCGGCGTAATGGACGACACCGATCACCGCCAATTTCGTGAGGTCGTCGTCATCATCGCCAGAAAAACGGCAAGACGCTGCTGGCCGCCGCCATTGCTGCCTATTGCAGTTTTTTGGATGGTGAGTACGGCGGGCGCATCTACTTTGCCGCGCCTAAGCTGGAACAAGCGGGGCTGTGCTACGACGCCTATTATCAGATGCTCAGCAAGGACCCAGAGCTGAGCCAGCTGAGCAAGAAACGGCGCACGGACATCTACATTGCCAACAGCAACACGAGCGCCAAGCCGCTGGCGTTTTCCGCTAAAAAGTCGGATGGCCTCAACGTCAGCCTGTGCGTGGCCGATGAGGTCGCAAGCTGGCCCGGTGATGCCGGGCTGAAATTCTACGAGGTCATCAAGTCGAGTTTTGGCGCGCGTACACAGCCCATGCTGCTGGCGATCAGCACGGCAGGCTATGTGAATGAGGGCATTTATGATGAACTGATAAAGCGCGCCACCCGGTTCCTGTTGGGCGATTCCAAAGAGATGCGCCTTGCACCGTTTCTCTACATGATCGACGATCCAGCCAAGTGGAGCGACATTAACGAATTGGCAAAAGCCAACCCCAACCTCGGCGTGAGTATCAGTGTCAGCTATCTGCTGGAGGAGATCGCCATTGCTGAGGGCAGTTTGTCCAAGCGGGCCGAGTTTTTAACAAAATACTGCAACATCAAGCAAAACTCTAGCCTTGCCTGGTTGTCCGCCGATGTTGTAGAGCGGGCCTGTGGGGCGCACATTGACCCGGCCAACTTCAAAAACTGCTATTGCGTGGGCGGTATTGACTTGAGCCGCACCACCGACCTGACCGCCTGCGTGGCGATTATTGAGAAAGACGCCCGGCTGAACGTGCTGGCGCATTTCTTCCTCCCCGCCGAGAAGCTGCAAGAGGCTACCGAGCGGGACGGTCTGCCCTATGCAGCGTATGCGCAGCGCGGCATCCTTACACTGAGCGGTGACAATTTTGTGGACTATCACGATTGCTACAACTGGTTCAGGACACTGATAGAGCAGTACAAAATCTATCCCTTGCAGGTCGGCTATGACCGATACACGGCCCAGTATCTTGTACAGGATATGAAGCAATACGGATTCCACATGGACGATGTATTCCAGGGGTTCAACCTGACGCCGGTGATCCGAGAGGTTGAGGGGCTGCTGAAAGACGGCACCATCAACATCGGGGACAACGACCTGTTAAAAGTGCATCTGCTGAACACGGCGCTGAAAGTCGAAAACGACAGCGGCAGGTGCAAACTTGTGAAGATGAGCGCCACCGACCACATTGACGGCTGCGCCGCGCTCATGGATGGGATGACGGTGCGGCAGAAATGGTGCGCTGAAATCGGCGGCCAGTTAAAGAACGCGGGGTGATGAGCATGGGACTGTTTCAATCAATTTTCGGGAAGATAGCCGCCAAGAGCCTCGCGTCTGGATTCTGGACGACGCTGGACGGCTACACGCCCAGCTTTTTGAGCTGGGGCGGCGAGCTGTATGAGAGCGAGATCGTGCGCGCCGCGATCCACGCCACGGCCACCCACGCCAGCAAGCTGAGCGTCACCGTGCAGGGACCGGCAAACCCGAAATTGCAGACCCGCCTCCGGCAGGGGCCGAATGAGTGGCAGACATGGGGGCAATTCCTGTACAGACTTTGCACAATCCTGGAGGTGCAAAACACCGCCTTTATTGTGCCGGTCATCAATGAGTTTGGTGAGACAGTCGGCATGTTCCCCGTGCTGCCGTCCAGCTGTGAAATCGTGCAGTATGGGGCCGCGCCCTGGCTGCGCTACACATTCCGCAGCGGCCAGACCGCCGCCATTGAAATGGCGCGGTGCGGCATTATGACAAAATTCCAGTACAAAAGCGACATCTTCGGCGAGAACAACCACGCGCTGACGCCCACGATGGATCTGGTAAACCTGCAAAACCAAGCATTGCCGAGGCCGTTAAAAACGGCGCGACCTTCCGCTTTGCCGCCAAGATGAACAACTTCTCCAGCGATGAGGATTTGAAAAAAGAGCGTAAGCGATTCAGTCGGGAAAACCTGCAAGGCGAGGGCGGCGGCATTCTGCTGTTCCCCAACACCTACACGGACATCAAGCAACTGGAGGCTAAGCCCTATGTTGTGGCCGCCGATGAGATGGAGCGCATCAACACCAATGTGTTCAACTACTTCGGCACTAACGAGGACGTGCTGCAAAACCGCGCCTACGGCGACGCCTGGAGCGCGTTCTATGAGGGTAAAATCGAGCCGTTTTCCATCCAGTTCAGCGATGTCGCCACAAAAATGTTGTTTACCGAGCGCGAACGCGCGGGCGGCACACTGCTGATAGCGACAGCCAACCGGCTGCAATACATGAGCAACACCGAAAAACTGAACGTATCGGCCCAGATGGCGGATCGCGGCATTATGAACCGCGATGAGATACGCGAAATTTGGAACTTGCCGCCCCTGCCGGACGGCCAGGGGCAGGCGTACACGATACGCGGCGAATATTACCTGCTGGGCAGTGACGGCAGCGTGACTAAGAAAGGAGACGACCTTACCAGTGGAAAATCATGACAAACTTCTGAAAAAACTGAACAACGGCCGGGAATACCGCGCCATGCGGCTGGAGGTCCGAACCGCCGACCCCGCCGCGCCGGACTCCAAGCAGGAAGTGGAGGCTACGCCTGTACGTTCAGCCAGCCCTATTTGCTGTATGAGTACAGGGGCGACAGCGGCACCTGCTACCGCATCATGGAGCAGATCGACCCGCACGCTTTTGATGACTGCGACATGGATGACGTCATCATGCAGTACGACCATGAGGGCCGCGTCTTTGCCCGAACCAAAAACGGCACGTTGGCCCTGGCCGCTGACAGCGCCGGTCTGAAAGTGACTGCAGATCTGGGCGGCACCGAGATCGGGCGGCAGCTGTTTGCCGAAATCAAGGGCGGCTACACCGATAAGATGTCGTTTGGCTTTACAGTGGCCGAGGATAAGCGCGAGACTACCCGTGACCTGGAAAACAACACCATGACCGTGAACCGCACGATCACCAAAATCAAGAAACTGTACGATGTGAGCGCCGTGAGCCTCCCGGCCAACGACGCCACGTCGATCAGCGCCCGAAAATTCCTTGACGGAGAGATCGAGAGAATTAAAGCGGAGAGACTGCAAAGGGCGGATACCGCAACAAAGATCAAACTGAAACTTTTGGGAGTGTAACCATGAAAAAGAAAACCAGTGAAATGACTATTGCAGAGCTGCGCACCCGCGCCGCTGAGATCCGCACCGAGGTCAACGCCGAGGGTGCCGACCTGGACGCCTTGGAGCCGAGGCCGATGAGATCAGCCAGCGCATCGCGCAGTATGAGACCGAGCAGCGCCGCCTCGGCATTGCCGCCAAGGTTGCGGACGGTGCCGGTGCGCCCCAGGACAACCCCACCGCCCACACCGATGCCCAGACCCGCGCCCAGCAGTTCAAAGAGAACCGCCCGCGCCGTCCTGGGCGTGGAGGAGACCCGCGCCGTCCTGGTGAGCGGCGGTAAGCTGGCAACCCCCCACCGAGGTCAACACCGAAATTCAGGACCGCGTTGGTGTCGGCGTCTCCAGCATCATTGATATGGTGTGGGTCGATGACTGCTCCGGTATGTCCACCGACCGCATCCCCTACGTCAAGCAGGATGCCGACGCTGCCGCCGATCAGACCGAGGGTGCTGCCGCCACCACCAAAGAGGCCACCTATGACTACATCGACATCACGCCCAAGTCGGAGGCGGTTCTGAGCCAGATCAGCAAGCAGGCCAAGAAGCAGACCCCCGTGAACTACTTCGCCAAGTGCCGCGCCCAGGCCCTGCTCAGCTTGCGCAAGAAAGCATCCGTCATTGTGACCGATGCGCTGAAAGCCAGCAAGCTCGTGAACAGCATTGACGCCACGCTGGACAACGCCAAGAAAGGCGTCATCAACGAGAAAACCCTGCGCAATCTGACGCTGAACTACGGCGGCGATGAGGCCGTTGAGGGCGAGGCTGTCCTGTTCCTCAACAAGAAAGACCTGGTTGCGTTTGGCGATGTGCGCGGCACCAACGAGAAAAAGGCCGTCTACGAGATCACCCCGGATTCTGCCAACCCCAACACCGGCATCATCAAGGAGGGCGGCCTGAGCGTGCGCTACTGCCTCAATAAGAACCTGGCCGCCTGTGCCGGTACGGCCCAGACCGCCAAAGCACAGCCCACCATGTTCTACGGCGTGCCGCGCTGCCTCAAGCTGGATCTGTTCAGTGACTACGAGATCGCCGTCTCCGACGACTTCGCTTTTGACAAGCTGCTGTCCACGATCCGCGGTGATGTGGAGATGGGCGCGGATGTGGTCGTCCCCGGCGGCTTTGTGGCGCTGACTATCCCGGCCAGCGCTTGATAGGAGGCTGTGACCTATGGCAGACAACGACCTGCTCTACCGCGTCAAACACGCGATGCGCCGCCCAAACATGACGGAAGACATGGAACAGGAACTGAGCGACCTGGTTGACGCGGCTCTTGCCGAGTTAAAGGCGGCGGGCGTGTCCAATGTGGACACACAGGATCCGTTGATCCGCCGCGCGGTTATCACTTACTGCCGGACAAATTTCTGGCCGGGCGATGATTACGACAAACTAAAGGCGTCCTATGATGAGCAAAAGGCACAGCTTATGACGGCGACCGGCTACACGGACTGGGGCCAGACGCTTTAGTTTTGTGATGTACCGCGAGCGCCAGCGCCCCGGCGGTACATTTTTTAGGAGCTACCATGTACTGGATGGAACAGATCACCCTACTGAAAGACGAACCCAAGAAAGAGCAGGGCGTGCTTACACACAACTACATCCCTGTGTGCACCGTTTACGGTGAGCAAAAATCCGTGAAATGGGGCGAGTTTTTCGCCGCCGAAAGCGCAGGGACAACGCTGAGTGCGGTGTTTATCTTGCACGCTGATGAGTACACCGGTGAGCGGGTCGTGGAGTGGAACGGCAAGCGGTACAGCGTCCAGCGCGCCTACCTGACCGGCGATAAGGTGGAGCTGACATGCAGCGACCTGGCCCAGCCTAAAGGGGGACCGCCGTGAGGATGAATTTAATGTGGAGCGATGAGGTCACGGAGCAGCTGACAAAGCTCGCTGATCTGGACTCCATTGCGCCGGAAATGCTGAAAAGCGCCGCGCCCATCGCGGTGGATGCGCTGAAACAGCAAGTCGGGAAACACAAAAGCAACCGCGCCAACAAGCACCTGGCCGACAGCGTCCGCGCCGGAAAGCCCAAAAAGCGGAAAAGGGGCGGCTATGGGCTGGATGTGAGCTTTAGCGGTTACGACAGCGGGCATGGCTCCAGCCCAAGCTATCCGAATAAGGTTGCCCAGATGCAGAAAGCCGTGGCGTTGGAGTACGGCACCGCAAAAGAACCCGCACAGCCCTTTTTGAACCGCGCCGCAAACAGCTGCGAAGATGCTGTCAGCACCGTGATGCAGGATGTTTTGCGGCAGAGAGGTAAGCTATGACCATGATTGATGCGGCCCTGGCCGCACTGGAAACTGTGTGCAGCAACGTTTCGTTTGTAAAAAATGAAGATGATCCGCTGCCGGACAGTTATGTGGTGCTGAGCGTTCTGGATGACACGCCGGAGGTATACGCCGGAGACCTGGACGAACAGCAGCGCTTGCAGGTGCGAGCCGCCTGGTATACAAGAGACCTGCCCCAGCCCTGCGCCCGCAAAATGCGCTGTGCTTTGCGTAATGCCGGTTTTATCATCGGCTCCACCGAGTACGGCTATGATAACGACACAAAACACTTTATCGCATACGTCGAGGCCGAGACCGATGACGGGTGTGATTGGAACGAAAGAGAGGCACAATAATGGCTTATATCGGACTTCCCTACTATGCTATTGCCCAATTACTGTAGCGACCAACGCGGATGGTTCTGAGACGGAAAGCCTCGGCAATGGCAAGATCACGCGCGCTGTCGTGAGCTATGGCGGCGAAAACGACAGCGACAGCAGCGAGCTGTGGGCCGTGACCGCCGCGAGCAGCGCGATGCAGGAGCGCCCAGCGCGAAGCTGACCATTGATCGCAGCTACCTGAGTCTGGCGGATGAGGCTGAACTGTGCGGTCACCACTATGATGAGAGCACAAAGACGCTTGAGCGCAAAGAGGGCGATACGCCTGCTCTTGTGCGTGTTGCGGCGCTTGGCAAGCTGAAAAAACCTGACCGCAAGCTTGCGTATCGCCTGGTGGGCTATTACCGCGTGAGCTTTGACCCTGTGGATGACAACCTCAGCACTGCCTCCAAGAGCACAAGTTACAGTACGACCAAGCTGGCAGGATCCGCGGAGTGCAACAGTGATGGGAATTTTGTGAAAAAGCAGGAGTTTGATGGGTACGAAGAGGCCCTTGCCGCACTGAAAACATTCTTGAACATCAAGGAGTGAGGATCATGGTGGAGATTACGCTGCGCGGACGCAAGTACCCGGCACTGTTCGACCTGCAAAACGTCAAGGAGTTGCAGGAACACTACGAGGATTTGAGCGCCATTGTCGAAAAGCTGAACGACCCGGAGGAGGCCGCCTATATCGTTTGGCTGCTGATCCGCGAAGGTGTCGAGCTTGACAATGAGGAGCATCACCGGGATAATGAGGCCCCCAGCCTGGCAACGGTTAAAAAGCTCATCTCCTTTGGCGATCTGCAAGGCGGTTTGGTCGCCGGTGTAGAAGAAGCCTTTATGGAGTTTTACGGAAAAAACGGGTCAGGCCGTCAAGCGTTACAGGCGATGAGGACGATGCTGAGCGAATCTGGGTTGATGACGTCCCCGAACGGCACTTTGACGGCGAACGAGTGATCAATTTTGCAAGGCTCCAATATATCGCGGTTGGTCTGCTGGGGTATTCCCGGCGCGAAACACGGTTTTTGAGCTTGAATGAACTGCTTGAGCAGTTTACCGAATATTGCGCCATGAATGGCATTGAAATTCCGCAAGAGAGGGGGTTGGCAGATGTCGCTACCTAGAGCGGGCGTGAGCCTGGTTGTTGAAAACGACAAAGCGTTTAAGGATGCGCTGAGCGAGGTGAACGCTGGCTTGAAAGTCAACAAGCAGCAGATGCAGCTTGTGACGGAGCAGACCAAAGAGATGGACGACCGACAGGCCGCCCTAAAACGGCGGTGCGAGACCGTGCAGCAGACGCTCCAAAGCTACCGCGACAAGGTTGAGGTATTGCAGCAAGCCTACGAAAACTCGGCCAAGCGCGAGGGAGAGGCCAGCAAGGTCACGATGCAGTGGAAAGCCAGCCTCATCAGCGCGCAGACCGAGGTTGCCAAGCAGGAAAATTTATTAAAGAGCCTGAATGACCAGCAGGAACAAACCGGCAAGACCATGACCAGCCTGGCCGATGTGGTCAATGGTTTGGCCAACGCTCTGGGAATCACGCTGCCGCCCGGCGTACAGGCTGCCGTTGACAAGCTGGGGCAGTTTTCCGCCAGCGGAGCGGCGGCTGTGACAGTGGTTGGCGGTCTGGTCGGCGCGCTTGCGAAATCCACAATGGACATGAGCAAGACAGCAGATGATCTGCTGACGCTGTCTACGCAGACGAGCCTGACCACAGACCAGCTGCAGGAGTTTGAGTACGCCAGTGAGCTTGTGGATGTCAGCACGGACACGCTGCGCGGCAGTCTGGTGAAGCTGACCAACAATATGCAGACGGCGGCTACCGGGACAGGCTCCGCAGCAGAGGCATTTAAAAAACTGCATGTAAAAGTGTCGGACAGCAGCGGGAAGCTCAAGGACAACTATGAGGTGTTTTTGAAAACCATTGACGCTCTGGGCAAGGTGAAAAACGAGACCGAGCGCGATGCGCTGGCGATGGATATCTTTGGCAGGTCGGCAACGGACCTGAACCCGCTGATCGAGGCCGGCAGCGGCAGACTGAAAGAACTGGCCGAGCAGGCGCACGAGGTCGGTTATGTGGTCGATAACGAGACGTTGCAGAGCTTTGGTGAGCTGGATGATGCGATGCAGAAGCTGGACAAGCAAGGAGATGCTGTAAAACGCAGCTTCGCGGAGGCGCTGCTCCCTGTTATTACTGCGTTTGCCGAGGCTCTGAACGCTATCCCAACGCCGGTGCTGACGGCAGTTATCTCTATTACCAGCATCGCCACAGTAGTGCTGCTTGTGGTGAAGGCCATTAAAGAATTGCAGGGGCCGGCTGGAACCGTGAAAAGCATGATCGGCAGCGTTATGAGCTATATGGATCCGCTGTATATAAAAATCATGCTGATCGTTGCCGGCATTACTGCGCTGGTAGCGGTTATTGCTGTCCTGATCGGCAAAGGAAACGAAATCAACAGCGCCATGAGCGGCATATCCTCGGCTACAACGGGGACAATGCGCGCAGCCAACAGCAAGGTGCCGCATTATGCCACCGGCACGCGCAGCGCGCGCGGCGGACTGGCTGTTGTGGGTGAGAACGGGCCGGAGCTGGTTGCATTGCGCGGCAGAGAACGCATCTACAACAGCAGCCAGACACGCGGCATGCTGGGCGGCTATGCTATCAATATCGGGAGCATCACCATTGATGCCAAGAATGTGAAAGAGTTCAACGATATTGTAAGTATCGCCAAAAATGAAGCCATGAGCATGAGACAGGGGGCATTGACATGAAATCGCACAGCTGGAGCACGAGAAACTTTGCGGCAAACAACAGGGTCCCCAATGCCAACTACCAAGCATACAGATGCTCGTGGCTATTCAGCACTGGGATGGGGAACACAAGCCGGTATATTGGGAGCTTGAGCGTCCGTGTCCCCGCATACGGAAATGGCAGCCGAAGAGTCAGGCTGGTTGGATATGCACTTGCCAACAGCGCAGGTTCGAGCTATCACAGCAGCCAGAACAGCGTTTGCGAGCAGAGCAATTTCTTACGGAAATTGCTCGTTTTCATTTGACGCGTTCACTCAGAAAACAAAAAAGAAATTTTAGCTTACGGCATATATGTGAATGCCGAGAGCGGATACAATAACGTTGGTGATAGCCGCAGCGATACGGTGATCAACTGTGTAAGCTACCAAGGTGTCATCACGCCGACGGGCACAGTCTGGACCAGCGGAACGGTGGCGCGATACACAAAGTACCGTTTGCAGTGGACGACTAACGCAGAAGATGACTTTGAGCGCAGCAACTCCACCTGCCAGATCGTTATTACGGACCAGGACGGCGGAAACGGCCAGACAATCAGCCTGAGCAATGGCGCAACGTCCTACGATCTGGATACTACCGCATGGTCAAGCGGCAGCGGCATCCGCTGGCGGGTGCGAGTAGGGGCTTATGGATCCGGTACGGTGACGGAGAGCCCTACCTACTCCCTGTCACTTGCCGACCCAGCGCCAAGGTGGACGACCTGCGCCCTACCAGCAAGACGTATTACGCTTGACGCCACGTTTAGCTGGCTTTGTCGCAGTATCGTCCAGCTG
>ENA-OUNI01000235-OUNI01000235.1-human-gut-metagenome-genome-assembly--contig:-NODE-235-length-25381-cov-5.457670_pt1 | contig 25381 bp, 30 predicted proteins | sample MGYA00242499_ERZ504580 | MGnify/ENA primary metagenome ERZ504580 (study PRJEB26092, sample SAMD00036315) | human gut metagenome | host: Homo sapiens | study: EMG produced TPA metagenomics assembly of... | reverse complement strand
TAGGAGAAAGAGCCGTTCTTTGCGGAAAGAAGACCAGCCATTTGCACAAGAAAAAACAGCATGCAAGCAAAGTTTGCCTACATACTTGCATAGCGTCTGCTTACATACCGTAAAACGCGATATAACAAACAATTAGAAAGCACCATGCAAGCATGTAAGCAAAATGTGTGGTAAACCTATTGTATATCTTTTCATTTTTGCGACGACTCCATAGTAAACCATGTTATCAATACGCTTCTGATAAATCTGGTTATTCTGCAGCAGATACCCCAAGGCCAAACACAAATCCACATCCCTGAACTTCGTCAGTTTCTGTAATTCAAAGATTGTACACTTCTTAAGATTGCACAGAATGGAATATACCATTTTCATATTATTGGTCGCCTTCTCAATATTCTTCATATTATTATCTTATTATTAGTTCCTTTCTTAAAATGATATCCTATATTATCTACTCAAATATAAGATAAAGACAGAGCAATGACAAACATTGCCCATTCTTTTCATTTCAGATAACATTCTTTGAACTACATATACCTAAAATCTGCAAAAAATATAGAACTTTATAAATATCAGCACTTTATAGAAAGGTATATTCACATTATACTATATCCGGAAACGATTATGCTGGTATAATCAAGGTACTATTATATGCTTGCCTTCGGGAGTGACTACTACCGAGCCCATTTTGATGTAATGTTTCCCTTCCGGCGAAACTATTACCTTTGTTTCGCTACTCTTGTCGGAAGATTCTTTTTTCTCGTCCATGAAACTTTTGTCCCGCGAAGTGGTAACCGGATAAGTATCCTCCAGATAGCTCTTCATTTCGTCCACTTTTCCGTCTTTGAACCACACCTTGACAGCCGACCACCCCGCAGGAGTATAAGCACGGAATGTCCAAGCCTCTCCCTCCTTATTCAAATCTCTAAATGCAGGCTCTCCTAAAATGGTACACACCTCTTTAAAGCTCATACCACGTTCAATGCTGCTCAACTGCTTATAATCAAACCCGTAGCTCTCATAAATGCCACAGCCCATCACCAAGACAGCGAGTAACAAGCCTAAAACAACTGACATCTTTTTCATAATAGAAAGTTTTAGTATTTATCCATACAGCAAATGTAGTATGATAAAAATCTCCTTTTCCGTGATTCTCTCTATTTATACATAGGGATTTCCCTATCTTCGAAGTTTATTCCTATCTTTACAACCTATGTACAAAGAATATCATCCCAGCCCCCTGCTCTCCCCCTATATTGACAAATATTGGGAGTTTAAAGGACAACCCGGATACGGCATGCACATCAATATCCTGCCGGACGGATGCACTGACTTTATATTCACGTTGGGTGAAGCTCCTAAGGCCGTACACGACAGCCTCGTTATGCAGCCCTACCATGCCTACTTCATTGGAGCCATGACCAAATATTCCGAATTGGTGACCCATACGGTAACAGTCCATATGCTGGGAATCCGTTTTCTGCCTTGCGGAATACTTCGCTTCATGGACCTCCCTTTGCAGGAGCTCACCAACTTACGGTTAAACGCCGATGAGCTTACTAGCCTCTTTACCCACTCTTTTGCAGAGAGACTGGGTGAACTGGGAACCATTCAAGAACACTTGGTCTTTATTGAAAACTTCCTGCTTCAAGCCTTATGCCGATACAGTCCAAAAACAGAACGGAGCATGCTGTTCGCCATACAGCAAATCAACCGATGCAAGGGTGACTTGTCACTCCTCCGGTTAGCGGAGGAGACTTGCCTATGCCAACGCCATTTCGAACGGAAATTCAAGCAGCACACCGGACTTACACCCAAAGAGTACAGTCGGATTATGAAGTTCAAACATGCTGTAGACTTGTTGCGAAGTACCTCTTTCGACAATCTGCTGTCCGTTGCCATCAAAGCAGGATATTATGATGTTTCCCATCTCTCAAAAGAAATCAAAAAGATGTCCGGCAACGCGCCAAGCCAGCTTCTCACTTCCGCTCCATTGGAAGAAGGGACTTTGAGTTATGTGAAAACATAAAAGTCGATTTTTTACAATAGCTCTTCCTATTACCATGCCCATATTTGCAGCAATCAAATCAATAAAAACATCCAATATGGCAACATTAATCGAGAAAGCAGCAGAAATCTTGGCAAGATGCGAAACCGTCGTCATCACTTCCATCAACCAAGAGGGATATCCCCGCCCCGTTCCAATGAGCAACATCAAGTCGGAAGGGGCCACAACCGTATGGTTGGCGACCGGCAAAGACAGTCTTAAAACAAAGGAGTTTGCAGCCAATCCGAAAGCAGGTTTGTGCTTTCAGGAAAAAGGAAACAGCGTAGTGCTCACCGGTGAGGTGGAGATTATAGAAGACGAAGCCACCAAGCAGGAAATGTGGCAAGAGTGGTTCAGCGCACACTTCAGCAAAGGCCCGACAGATCCCAATTATGTATTACTGAAATTCAAAGGACACCATGCCACCATTTGGATTGACGGACATTTTGTACGCAGAAATCTTTAAGAAGAGCATTCAGTTCCTCATCTGATGTCTTGCATGGGGGGATGAAAACTATAGCCCCTTCGTTATCACCGGCAATCCGAAACCTCCTTTCTGCAAAGTCAGAACTTTCGGTTTGCCTTTTCGTGCTTTGTTGTATGTGGCTGTGGAAACATGCAAGGTCTCTATCGCTCCATCCTCGAAAGCCACCTTTAAGTAATACTCCTTACGTACTCCGTCCGACACATAACGATGCTTGCCTACTTTACGTCTCTTTTCATGTTCTTTTATCAGCTTCTCAAGTACGGTGACCGTCACCTCCTTTGTCGAAGCAGGAGCCGCCATCTGATAATTCCCTACCAGAAAAAGCGAACAACTGATGACACCCACGCACACCACATGACACAATATATTCACTGCCTTTTGCTCCATCGTTGTCAGCCATATCCATTTTTTATATAGAGGAAGTGTAACGACTGCCACCACAAGTCCTACCCTACGGGTATCCACACAGCAGCCAACGTATCTTCATAGATGTTATATCCGATGCAGCCCAAAGCTACGACCAGTACAAACATCAGAAAACGGAGTATTTTTATAAACAGTTCTTTCATTGCCGCGCTTATATTTTTGGCAAATATAAAAAGAAATATCGTTCGGTCGACTGTCAAGTCTGTTCAATCTACATGAACTAACTTGCTTGATAGAATGTTATAACTACAATAACTAAAACAGAAAATATCATGGAAAAGAGCTTAATTCATAGTAATGAACTGCATTTTATCAGTAAGAAACGCATTCATCAAGCAGTAGAGAAAATGGTTGAGTCATTGGATTTGGCTGCGGTTCCACAACCGGCTTCAACATCTATGCAGTAGTGGAGAGCTATTTCACGGATTTGGAAAAACGAAAAGAAATCAATCAGCTGCTCAACCTGGAACAAGATGTCTGCGAAGAAATAGAGGCAGAATTAAGTTATAAATAAACTACGGAGTTACCGACTACTATTAAGTTACGGGCTACAAGTTGTCCTGCATTATCATACTGCAGCACTTGTAGCCGTAACTTATAGTGGCTGATAGCTAATAAATTGAAACTTGTAGCCCACTCAGTCTTTCGCCTGATGCACCGTCAACTGCGGGAATGGGAAGTCGATACCTTCCTCATTGAATACGGAGTAAATCTTCTTGTTCATATCAAAATAAACGCCCCAGTAGTCTCCGCTCTTCACCCAAACACGAATCACCACATTCACACTGCTGGCATCCAAGGCATGAAGAGCTACAAACGGTTCGGGAGTATTCAAGATACGGCTGTCTTCGGAGATGATACGACGCACGGTGCTCTCTACCTTGTCATAATTCTCACCATATTCTACACCGATCACCCAATCTACACGACGCGTATCCTCACGGCTGTAATTAGTCACTGTACCACGCTCAACGCACCGTTAGGGATATAGATTACCTTATTGTCGGCTGTGGTCAGAATCGTATGGAAGATTTGAATCTCACGTACCGTTCCGGACACTCCCTGGCTTTCAATCCAGTCGCCTACCTTGAAAGGACGGAACAACAGTACAATCAATCCACCCGCAAAATTCTGCAAGTTTCCGGAAAGTGCCATACCGATAGCCACACCGGCAGATGCCAACAAAGCTGCAAAAGAAGTAGTTTCCACTCCCAATTTGCCGATAACGGCAATAATCAGCAGAATGGTCAGCAAGATATTGACTAAACTTTTCACAAAGCTCTGGATACTGGCATCCACATGTCTTTTTGCCAATAACCTCGCCAGCATTTTCCTAAGAAAGGAAATCAAGAACCGTCCTACCACAAAGATGATGACAGCTCCAATAATACGTCCACCGGCACTTACGCCCCAATCTATCAATTGCTGAAGGAATATCTGCAGTTTGCTGAAACCATCGTCAGCAACTTGGGCAGCAAAGGCTGCATGAATAAAGATGATAACATAACTATACTCTTTTTTTAAAATTAATGCTGCAAAATTAACAAATAACTCTGACTTTCGTTCACTTAACTTGCCACTTTCGACGAAAACTCCTACCTTTGCTCCCGATTTCAACTAAGGGGTGCCCTAATACGACGGGCTGAGATCATACCCATTAACCTGATCCGGGTAATGCCGGCGGAGGGAAAAGAAGAAAAGTTCCCCTTTTCTGTATTCATCTAAACGAAACAATTGCAAATGAAGAGACATGCAATGGCGACCTGCCTCCTTATGGCAGCACTGGGTGTCTGTGCGCAGACACAAGAGCAAGACAGTCTGCGGGTGATAAACCTGCAGGAAGTGGAAGTCATCTCCACACGTGCCACAAACAGCACACCGGTGGCATTCACCAATATAGGCAAAGAACAACTGAAAAAACAGAATTTCGGACAAGACCTGCCGTATCTGTTGAGTATGACACCCTCCGCCATTACTACCAGCGACGCCGGTGCCGGGGTGGGTTACACCACACTGAGAGTCCGCGGAACAGATGGCACACGCATCAACGTCACCGCTAACGGTATTCCCATCAACGATGCGGAAAGCCACACGGTATTCTGGGTCAACCTGCCGGATTTCGCCTCCTCCGTCAAGGTATGCAGGTGCAACGCGGAGCTGGTACCTCAACGAACGGTGCAGGAGCTTTCGGTGCCAGCATCAACATGCAGACGGGTGATTTCTCCATGAAACCCTATGCAGAATTCAACGGTTCCTACGGCTCCTTCCATACGCACAAGGAGACGGTGAAAGTGGGAACGGGACTCATCAACAATCATTGGTCGTTCGACGCGCGGCTCTCCAACATCAGTACAGACGGATATATAGACCGGGCGTCTGTGGGACTGAACTCCTATTACCTGCAAGGAGGGTACTACAATGACAACACCTCTATCAAGCTGATAACCTTTGCCGGCAAAGAGCGCACTTACCACGCATGGAACTATGCCAGCAAGGAAGAGATGGAACGTTACGGACGGCGTTATAATCCTGCGGATTCATGTACGCCACCGACCGGGACGGCCATGTATACAACAAAGAATATTATAAAGACGACAACGGCGAGAAGCATTACCTCACGGACGAAGGAGGTGCACTGCATTTCTATGACGACCAGACCGACAACTATACGCAAAAGAATTACCAGCTGCTATTCAACCACAATTTCACCCCACAATGGAACCTGAATATCGGCCTGCACTACACCAAAGGCGACGGATACTATCAAGAATATAAAGGTGAACGCTCGTTAGCAGAGTACGGCATGTCTCCTTTCGAATACAATGGCGGCAAGGTAGAAGTAAGCGACCTTATCCGCAAGAAGGCAATGGACAACTGGTTTGGCGGTGGAATCTTCTCCGTAAGCTACAAAGCCGACCGTCTGCATGCCTCGCTAGGCGGTGCACTGAACCGCTATGACGGCGACCACTTCGGAAAAGTGCTTTGGGTAAAGAACTATATCGGCGAACTGAACCCCGACCACGACTACTACCGCAACAACGCCACAAAGAACGACGGAAATATTTATCTGAAAGTCAATTATGACTGGTAAGCGGCCTCAGCGCCTACCTCGACCTGCAATACCGCCACATCAACTACAAGATAAACGGACTGAACGACAAGTACAACTGGACTGCCGCCACTCCGGGAATGCAAAAATTGGACATTGACGAAGATTTCGACTTCTTCAACCCGAAAGCCGGACTGTCCTGGCAAATCGACCGCAACCACCGCCTATACGGTTCGTTCAGCGTAGCCCATAAAGAACCTACGCGCAACAACTACACCGACGGCTACTTCACCGAACATCCCAAGGCTGAGCGTTTGTTCGACTACGAACTGGGATATACCTTCGCCAACTCATGGATCCATGCGGGTGCCAACTTCTACTATATGGACTATAAAGACCAGCTGGTACTGACGGGAGAGCTGAACGAGATAGGCGAAGCCATGGCCAGCAACGTGCCCGACAGCTACCGTACGGGTATTGAACTGATGGCTGGCATCAAACTGGACTGCGGCTTGCAATGGGACATCAATGCCACACTCAGCAAGAACCGTGTGCAGAACTTTACCGAGACACTTTTTGAAAACGAGGAGGCTGGGTCGGAAGCATGGGTCATCAAACACGGGGATACCCCCATCGCATTCTCTCCCGACTTCATACTGAACAACCGCTTCGGCTATACGTTCAAGGGATTCGAGGCCTCGTTGCAGTCACAATATATCAGCAAGCAATACATGAGTAACGCCAAGCGAGAGGAGTGCACACTGGATGCTTATTTCGTAAGCAACCTGAATCTGTCCTATACCTTCAAGTTGCCTAAAGTAAAGTCGGTAACCGTAGGGTGCACCATCTACAATCTGTTCAATGAAGAATACGAAAACAACGGATACGCAGGCAGCGGATACTATCACGACGACAACGGAGGAAAAGTCCGTTACAACTATGCCGGCTACGCTGCCCAGGCGGGAACGAATGTATTGGGACATATAGCAATCAATTTCTGATGGAACATACTCTTGAGATTATAGGCACTGTGGTCGGGATTCTCTATCTCTGGTTGGAGTACCGGGCAAGCATTTATCTTTGGATAGCGGGCATCATTATGCCTGCCGTCTATATTTTTGTCTACTATGATGCGGGGCTGTATGCAGACTTCGGCATCAACATCTATTATCTGGGTGCTGCCATCTACGGCTGGATGATGTGGAAGTACGGAGCATTTCTGCGCCGGACTATCTTGCGGCGGAAAGGTGCAGGACAGAAAGGAGAGGACACAAGAACAGAAGAACAAAAACTGGAACTTCCTATCACCCATATGCCGGCGCGCTACTTGCTGCCGCTTACCGCCGTATTCATCGCCGCTCTGCTTGGCATTGCCTGGATATTGATAAACTTCACGGACAGCAATGTGCCCTGGCTGGACTCCTTCACCACCGCACTGAGCATAGCCGGCATGTGGATGCTGGCACGGAAATATGTAGAGCAATGGTGGGCATGGATTGCGGTAGATGCCGTTAGCGCCGGACTGTACATCTACAAAGGACTTGATTTTACAGCCGGACTATATGCCCTTTACACAATTATAGCTATCTTTGGCTACTTCAAATGGAGGAAAATGATGAACAAGGATGAAGGATTAGAGATTAGGGATTAAGAAAGACATGAAAGACGAACTATCAACGAGCAACGAGCAATTATTAACTATTGATGCCGTAGTTTTGGCGAATGGGGAATATCCTGCAAGTCCCCTACCTTTAAAGATATTGGCGGAAGCGCCTTACGTGGTTTGTTGCGACGGCGGAGCGGACGAATACATCCGCCGGGGCCATACTCCCGACGTAATCATCGGCGACGGTGACTCCCTCAGTGATGAAAACCGCCGGGAGTTCGGACATATCCTACACCGTATCAGCGACCAGGAGACCAACGACCAGACTAAAGCCGTCAACTTCCTGCTGGCGAAAGGCAAACGCCGTATCGCCATCATCGGTGCCACGGGCAAACGTGAAGACCATACACTGGGAAATATCAGCCTGCTCATCGACTATCTCCGTGCCGGAGCCGATGTACGTACCTATACCGATTACGGCATCTTCATCCCCTGCCGGGTACCCGCACCTTCCCAAGCCATCCCGGACAGCAAGTATCCATCATCAACTTCACTGCACACGGTCTGCATGGCAAAGGACTGGTCTATCCCCTCAGCGATTTCACCAACTGGTGGCAAGGCACACTCAACGAATGCACCAGTACAGAATTCACCATCGAGCGGAAGGGGAATACCTGGTATTCGTCACTACTTCTTCGCTTCCGCCACTTCAACAAAGTACACGCTGATACAAATCATGGCAATGGCAGCGGCTTGCGTCCAACTGAAACGGTCTTGCCCCAAGGTGAGGGAAACAACGGTAGTCACCACCAGTATCAGATAGCTGTACATGGCTACAACCGTCGTCTTGAGATACTTCAAGCCCACCGGAACCAGAAAGTAACTGAGGTAAGTAGGGAAAACCAGCACAAACGCCAGCACCGCCCACGGCACCCAGTGCCACTCCCCATGCAAGGCATCCGTAAGCAAGGGTGCATCCCAGCCTATAATGGACGACACAATCAATCCCGTTACTGCCGCACCGCCAAAGATGTACTTCATCATCGTCACTACCCCGACCTCTTCCAGCAGTTTCTTGCTCACAATCAGGTAAACGGCAAAGACCAGCGAGCTCACCATACAGAGCATGTTGCCCGTAAACGCATCGTGCGCCAGGTCATCACTGCCTTGCGTAAGGATACACAACAACGCACCGCCAAAACCCAGCGCTATGCCGATTATCTTCATCAGCGTAGCCTTTTCGTGCAGGAAAAAGACAGATATCAGAAAGACCCAAATGGGCTGCATGGAGTTGAAGATGGCACTGGAAACCGGAGTCGTCTTACTGATGCCCAGCAGATAGCAGAACATGAACCCGTAGAGTCCGAAAGCTCCCAGACAGAACAGCCCTATCCGCTGCCGCCTTGTGACCGGTGCCTCCTTTACAAACCAGCTTGTTATCCAAAATGCCACGGCAGCAAAGACACAACGCACCGTGACACCTGTCAATGCACCCAGCCACAAAGGGAGCAGAAATTTCAATCCATTCATATTCAACCCCGCCATGACGCGCGATGCAACCATACTGAGATTGGCTTCCAGTTTCTTATCTTTCATCAGCTTCGTATTTTTCCCCTCAAACAATTCATTACTTTGAAATGTTTTAAGGAAAAAGGAGATAACGTTATGGCAAAAGTTAAAGAAGAGCAATCGTCCCAGCAAACAAAGCAAGTCCTCGCATTCTCCACCCGCTACGCCATGACCTTAAGAAACCTGCCGGCAACTGGATGAGGGAGAAGGACAAGAGGATGTCACAATCAGTAAGGAGGTGGAAGCATGGCTAAACAAATAATCTGGTCGCCACTTGCCAAAGAAGCTCTGAAGGACCTGCTGATTTCCTCGCAAGAAAGAGATGGCAACAAACGGTGTGGCGGGGCTCTGTACACCTTGTTCCAAAATGCATTGTACCGTGTCACGCTGAATCCGTTTATCGGACAGCCCACCGAAGCAGAGAACATACGGTACACCATCCCGCATCCCGACTATACGCTTCTTTACCGGCACAGTCTCCGGAAGATAGAAGTGCTTGTGTTATGGAACAACCATCATAAGTTGGGCAGCATGATAGACCTCATCCGGGAAGAACCCGATACAGAATAAAGCAGTCAATCTTGTCAAGAGCAGATTTATGGAAGATTAACGGAACAGACGCATGATCGTCCGTTCATATAGCCGGAACAAACCATGTATCCGTCCCGAACATATCATCTGTTTATCCTCGACACACCATCTGTCGGCGCTGAACATATCATCCGAAAGCTCGGAGCTTTTCATCCGAAATATCCGGACTTTTCGTCAAAAACATCCGAGCTTTTCGTCAAAACCGCCGGGATTTTCCAAGCAAATGCCTGCCATTCCGCTTGCTGAAGTGGAGGATTAAATCTGTAAAGCACCGGTTTAGGAGAGTAAACCCTAAGCTTTGGCTAATGAAGTGACGGAAGAACACAACAAAAAAGGAGAAGCGACGCCTCTCCTTTTATGCTAATTTAAAATTGAATCTGAACTAAGATTGCAGTTACAAAGATACAACATCCGAAAGGCAATGTCAAGCAATCCGGTGTTTTTCTTTACTGACGTCCCATTCTTTATACATGCATCAGATATTGCTTGAAGTCTGCAAAGTCCTTCGACATTGGCAGGCTCTTCTTCTCACCGCGCATAAAAGCCTGAAGCTTGGCAGGTATCTCTACCGCTTCACCGATAATCTTCTCCACTGTATCCTTGAACTTCGCCGGATGGGCCGTCTCCAGGAATACACCCGTTTCGCCGGGTTTCAGTCCTTCGGCCAGGGCCCGGAAGCCGCAGGCTCCGTGCGGGTCGAGTAGGTAATGGTCTTTCTTCCACACTTCCCGCATAGTTTCGGCAATCTGCTCGTCGGTATAAGTGGCACCGCTGATTTCGGCAGAGATGGCGGCATGGCTGCTCCGTAAAGGTCGAGTACGCGGGCAAAGTTGCTCGGGTCGCCCACATCCATCGCGTTAGCATGGTAGCGATACTGGGACGCGGTGTATAAACACCCGTCTGCAAATATTGGAAGAAGATATCATTGCGGTTGTTGGAAGCGATAAAGCGTTCCACGGGTAGTCCCATACGCTTGCCGAAGAGGCCGGCAGTGATATTGCCGAAGTTACCACTGGGTACACAAATGACGGCATTGTCTCCCTTACCGGCACGCTTCAGTTGAGCATAGGCATAAAAGTAATAGAATGCCTGCGGCAAGAAACGCGCCACGTTGATGGAATTGGCGCTGGTCAGTTGCAGGTGCTCGTTGAGTTCCCCGTCCATAAAAGCGGATTTAACCAGAGCCTGGCAATCGTCGAACGTGCCATCGACCTCAATGGCCGTGATATTCTGCCCTAAGGTAGTAAACTGTTTCTCCTGGATTTCACTGACTTTTCTTCGGGTAGAGCACATAGACGTGTATGCCTTCCACACCGAGGAAACCATTGGCAACGGCACTACCCGTATCACCGGAGGTAGCAACAAGCACATTGACTTGCTTCTTGCCCTCTTTCTTGATAAAGTATCCCAGCAAACGCGCCATGAAGCGACCGCCTACATCCTTAAAGGCAAGCGTCGGACCATGGAACAGCTCAAGCGAATAAATATTCTTTGTCACCCGGACCAGAGGGACATCGAAACTGAGTGTGTCATAAACAATCTGTTTCAGCGTATCGGCAGGAACATCCTCGCCAAAGAAAGCATCTGCCACGCGATAGGCTATCTCCTGAAAGCTGAGTGTATCGATGCTATCGTAAAACTCTTGTGGCAGAGTTTTGATTGTAAAGGGCATGAAAAGCCCCTTGTCTGCGGCAAGCCCCTTTACCACGGCCTCTTCAAGAGTGGCTTCGGGGGCTTGTTTGTTGGTGCTATAATATTTCATTGCGGTATTTTTTTATTCACCACAGAGTCTCACAGAATTCTCTATAAATAAAACCCCGTGAAACTCTGTGTTACTCTGTGGTGGAACTCATAAATTCATTAATAAACTCGTCTTCTTTCATCAGTCCGTAACTGCCTTCACAGGCTGCCACTTCATCAAATGTCCGTACTTCGTCAGCCTCGATACCCGGATGCCAAATGAGGAACGGGATAGGTTCGGCCGTATGCGTACGGAGTTCGCAGGGAGTGGGATGGTCGGGCAATACGGAGATAGCAACGGGTTCCTCCCAATCCTTCACAGCCTCGTAGATAGGACCTACGGCACGGCTGTCCAGATTCTCAATCGTCATAATCTTCAAGGGGACATTTCCTTCGTGACCGGCCTCATCACTGGCCTCGATATGCAGGTAGACAAAATCATCCGTCCGCAATGCATCAAGGGCGGCAGCCACCTTATTCTCATAGTTGGTATCATAAAGCCCCGTCGCACCTTCTACGGTGATGCGCCGCAATCCGGCATAGTAGCCGATGCCGTTAATCAAATCCACGGCAGAAATCACAGCACCACGCTTCACCTGCGGGAACTTGTCTGAAAGGCGCTCCATCTGCGGACGATAACCGGGACTCCACGGCCAGATGCTATTGGCAGGGTCCTTACCCTCGGCCTTCGCTTCATGTTGACCGGATGGTTTTCCAGCAACACTTGCGAACGGAGAATCAAATCATTAATCAAATCGCAGTCTGCTTCGGAGTAAGCTCTGCACCGCCTTCGGGGACCGAAATATTCTCCGTACCTCCATCGGCTTCACCATCAACGGACGGAAAGGCCTCAAAGGGACATCGTGGGGCGGCGTACAGTCAATGCGCTTGTCCCCTCCTTTTATTACCAGCAGATGGCGGTATTGCACGCCCGTATGGAAATGCACGCGGTCATCACCCAAATGCTCCTGAAGGTATTTTACCAACACATCCGCTTCCTCTGTAGTAATGTGCCCGGCAGAATGATTCTTGATATTGTCTCCCTCGATGCAGATAATGTTGCAGCGCATCGCCATCTCACCCGGCTGCAAGTCCACACCGATACTCGCCGCCTCCAATGGACCGCGGCCTTCGTACACCTTCGGCAGGTTATAGCCCAGAACGGACATATTCGCCACCTCACTGCCGGGATGAAATCCCTCGGCCACCGTCACCAGCCTTCCCACACGTCCCATGCGTGCCAGCTTGTCCATATAGGGAGTTGCAGCCGCCTGCAGCAAGGTTTTGCCTCCCAGAGCCTTCACGGGCCAGTCGGCCATACCATCACCCAATATAATGATGTGTTTCATCTTTCTATATTACGATTTGGATTAAACGTTTGCAATGCTCATAATATCCGCAAATACCCCCGCAGCCGTTACACCCGCACCGGCTCCGTAGCCTTGTATCATCATCGGATATTCCTTATAACGTGCCGTGGTCAGCAGGATGATGTTATTGCTGCCTTCCAGCCCGTAGAACGGATGGTTGGCGCCGACTTCCTGCAAACCGACAGATGCTTTGCCATTTTCCAGTTTGGCTACGAAACGCCAATGCTTGTTCTCGGCTTCCAACACCTTGCGGCGGGCTTCGAAATCGGCATCGAGGCTCGGCACTTTCTTCCAGAAGTCATCCAGGGAGCCTTCAAAGAAGTCATCGGGCACAAAGAGGTTCTTCTCAACATCGCTCTGTTCCAAACAGTAACCGGCCTCGCGTGCCAGAATCACCAGTTTGCGGATAACATCCTTTCCGCTGAGGTCGATACGCGGATCGGGCTCGGAGTAACGTTCCTCCTGCGCCATCTTAATGGTCTTGCTGAAAGGAATGTCGGCACTGATTTTATTGAAGATATAGTTCAACGTACCGCTCAGCACGGCTTCAATCTTCAATATCTTATCACCGCTATGGATAAGGTCGTTAATGGTATTGATGATGGGGAGTCCGGCGCCTACATTGGTTTCAAACAAGTACTTCACACCGCGTTGGCGGGCAATCTGTTTCAGTTCACGGTAGTTCTCGTATTCGGAAGAAGCAGCAATCTTGTTAGCAGCCACTACCGAAACATTGTGCAGCAGCAAGTCCTTGTAAAGGGAAGCCACGCCTGCACTTGCCGTACAGTCCACAAAGACAGAGTTAAAGATGTTCATACCGATAATCTCATTACGCAGCGTTTCCAGAGAGCTGTCCTTTCCCTTCTCCTGCAGTTCTTCACGAAAACGTCCCAAATCGAAACCTTCGCGGCTGAACATGGCTTTGTTTGCATCGGCAATGCCCACTACATTCAGCTGCAGGCCGTTCTCCTGCATCAGCTTCTGGCGCTGGCTGTGAATTTGCTCTATCAAGCTGCCGCCTACGGTTCCTATGCCGCAGATAAAAAGATTCAGTACCTGATATTCCGACAAGAAGAAAGAATCATGGATGACATTCAGCGATTTGCGCAATGATTTGCTGTCCACTACAAACGAGATGTTGGTTTCCGAAGCACCCTGCGCACAAGCAATCACATTGATACCGTTACGCCCCAACGTACCGAACAGCTTTCCGGCAATACCCGGCGTATGCTTCATGTTCTCGCCTACGATGGCCACGGTAGCCAGGTTCTTTTCTGCCTGAATAGGAGAAATTTCTCCCATCTCTATTTCTTTGGCAAACTCCTCGTTCAGCACCTCGCAAGCCAGATCAGCATCCGCATTGCGCACACCGATAGACGTTGAATTCTCCGAAGAAGCCTGGGACACAAGGAACACACTGATGCCATTCTTTGCCAGCGCCTTGAAGATACGGTAGTTCACACCGATGACACCTACCATACCAAGGCCTTGCACTGTAATTAGGCTCGTATCATTGATGGATGAAATACTTGATGGCCTTGCTTTGCGGGTCGGAAACCTCTCGCTTGATGACAGTTCCCACACCCTCCGGATTGAAGGTATTCTTCACCAGAATGGGGATATTCTTGTGGCAAACCGGATAGATTGTAGGCGGATAGACCACTTTCGCACCGAAGTTACAAAGCTCCGTAGCTTCCACATAGCTCAATTCATTGATAGTGTATGCCCTGGAAATCACACGCGGGTCAGCTGTCATGAATCCGTCTACATCCGTCCAGATTTCCAGACTGTCGGCATCCAGTGCAGCAGCAATGATTGCCGCCGTATAGTCAGAGCCACCTCTACCCAGGTTCGTTACCTCTCCCGTCATTTTGTCTGTGGAGATAAAACCCGGAACCAATACGCGTTTGGGCAGGCTACTGAATGTCTCGCGCACCAACGAATTTGTCAGCTCCGTATCCAGCACATGCTTGGAATGCTTCTTTTCCGTCTTGATAAACTTGCGTGAGTCAAACCACTCCGCTCCCGTCAACTGGGCAACGATGATAGATGAAAGACTCGCCATAGCTCACAATCGTATCGGACGTCTTCTGCGAAAGGTCCTTTATCAGATAAATGCCCTGAAAGATGTCCTTCAGCTCGTTGAGCAGCTCACCAATCTGGCGTTGCAAGGCAACCTGCGCCTCGCCTGCCGGAATCACTTCCTTAATCATTTCCACATGACGATAGACAATCTCCCGGAACTCATTCTCGTAAGAAGCATCACCGGCTGCCGCCATTCTAGAGGTGTTTATCAACTTGTCCGTGATGCCGCCCAATGCGGACACCACCACGATAACCGGTTCATCGACTGCTTCTACAATTCTCTTGACGCTCAAAATACTGTTCACGGAACCTACGGACGTTCCGCCGAATTTCATTACTTTCATTTCTCTTTATATTGTTGAGATGGTTGATACAATGTGTCGGAAACAAGCTGCTACGGCTTGCATTGACTTTAATTAAATGGAAAAACTGCTTGAAAATGGTGTAACACGTAGAAACACAAAATACTATCCCTAACCCCTAAGGGTCATGGTCCACATGGATGTGACTGTATGTTGATAGTACTTGTTCATAGTCTCTTGTTTCTATCATTTATGATAAGTGTTGCAAAAGTAACAATAAAAACATTCAATCTATCACTTTTTGCGACTTTTTTGCGATAAAAATGCAGAAAGCCTCTAAAAAGGCAAGAAATATGCACAACTTACGGCTTACACTTTCACACTTTCCATACCTTTTTTCTGTATATCCGTTTATTCTTTTCTAACATTTTGCTATCATTCTCAATATATATCATTATATTTGCATGGAAAACATGAAAGAAAAGTGCGCATGAACCCAGAAAACACTTCCGTTTTGCTAATATACACCGGTGGAACTATCGGAATGATAGAGAATGCAGAAACCGGCGCCCTGGAAAGCTTCAACTTCGAGCAGTTGCAGAAACATGTTCCCGAACTTCAGAGATTTGCGTTCCGTATCGACACTTATCAATTCGACCCGCCCATGGATTCCTCGGACATGGACCCCGATGCCTGGCGCAAACTGGTACGCATCATCAGCAACAACTACAACCAATATACAGGCTTCGTCATCCTGCATGGCACAGACACCATGGCCTACACAGCTTCTGCACTCAGCTTCATGCTTGAAGGGCTGAACAAGCCCGTCATCCTAACCGGCTCGCAACTGCCCATTGGCGTGCTCCGCACAGACGGCAAGGAAAACCTGCTGACCAGCATCGAAATAGCCACCGACCGCCACTCCAACGGACAGCCCATCGTACCCGAAGTCTGCATCTTCTTCGAAAACCACCTGATGCGCGGCAACCGTACCACCAAAATGAACGCGGAGAACTTCAATGCTTTCCGTTCCTTCAATTATCCGGTACTCGCTTCCGCCGGTATACATATTAAATATAATAATGTGCAAATTCATACGCACGGCACTCCCCACGAACTGGAGCCTCATTATCTGCTTGATACCAACATCGCCATACTGAAGCTTTTTCCAGGTATTCAGGAAAATGTCGTGGCAGCCATACTTGCCACTAAAGGACTGAAGGCCGTAGTCCTCGAAACCTACGGTTCCGGCAACGCTCCCCGAAAGGAATGGTTTCTACGCCGCCTGCATGATGCCTGCGAACAAGGCATCATCATTGTCAACGTCACCCAATGCAGTGCCGGCACTGTTGAAATGGAGCGCTATGAAACCGGTTACCAACTGATGCAGGCAGGAGTTGTCTGCGGATATGACAGCACAACGGAATCTGCCGTAACCAAGCTGATGTTCCTTCTGGGGCACGATTATCCACCTGCCGAAATACGCGAACTGATGGGACGACCGCTGGCAGGGGAAATTACCGTGTGAAGCACAACTATCACTGCACCGGGGTCAATTCTCCCGTCACAGAATCTATTATGAAACCGCTGACATTGATATCATTCGGTATCAGCGGATGATTGATAATAGCTTCCACCGTACCTTTTACCGATTTCTCCGTATCTTCGAATCTACAGCCAAGACTCGAAATCCACTCCGCAGAAACGAATCATATCAATCGTCTCCTGCTTGATGCCCCGGGCCTTCATATGCTCTATCATCTGGGCGCTGCTCATGTGGCACGCACCGCAATCGGAGTGGGCAATAACCATCACTTCCGTCACGCCCAACTCGTAAATGGCCACCATCAGGCTACGAATGACACTACCGAACGGATGTGAAATGATTCCACCCGCATTCTTTATCATCTTCACATCGCCGTTCTTGATGCCCAAGGCTGCCGGCAGTAAAGCGGTCAAACGGGTATCCATACAAGAGAGGATGGCAATCTTCTTATCCGGGTATTTATTCGTGATGTATTTCTCATACCCCTTCTCGGCTACAAAACGCTTGTTGTATGCAAGAATATCTTCTATCATGGCTTTTATAACATGTTATTGTTTTCTACTCACAAAAATAAAAAAACTCTATGGGAGTCTGCAAGCCCTGCATCGAAAAATTGTACCTTTGGGCAATCATTTTAGAAGAGAATGCACAACTATGGCTAAAGAGAAGACGGTTTATGTATGCAGCAACTGCGGACAAGACTCTCCCAAATGGGTAGGCAAGTGTCCGTCGTGCGGAATGTGGAACACGTATGTGGAAGAGGTGGTACGGAAAGAAGTGGTGAACAAGCGTCCCGTATCGGGCATAGAGACCGCCAAAGCCAAACCCATAACCCTCCATGAAATTGTAGCCGATGACGAACCGCGCATCGACCTCCATGATGCCGAACTGAACCGGGTACTAGGTGGTGGTCTTGTACAAGGATCTCTTGTTTTGATTGGCGGCGAACCGGGCATCGGGAAATCCACCCTGGTGCTACAAACCGTACTCCGCATACCGGAAAAACGCATCCTCTACGTCTCCGGCGAAGAAAGTACCCGCCAATTGAAACTGCGTGCCGACCGCTTGACAAGTGCTTCCAGTGATTGCCTCATCGTATGCGAAACTTCCCTGGAACAGATTTACGTCCATATCAAGAACATCCGCCCGGACATCGTCATCATCGACTCCATACAGACGATTTCTACCGAAACCCTTGAATCGTCGCCGGGAAGCATCGCCCAGGTACGGGAATGTTCCGCCTCCATCCTGCGCTTTGCCAAGGAAACGCATACGGCGGTTATCCTCATCGGGCATATTAATAAGGAAGGAAGCATAGCCGGCCCCAAGGTACTGGAACATATCGTGGATACCGTACTCCAGTTCGAGGGCGACCAGCACTACATGTACCGCATCCTGCGTAGCATCAAGAACCGCTTCGGAAGCACTGCCGAACTGGGTATTTACGAAATGCGGCAAGATGGATTACGGCAGGTGAGCAACCCATCCGAACTACTGCTGAGCCAGGACCATGAAGGTATGAGCGGCATAGCCATCGCCTCCGCGATAGAAGGCATCAGACCGTTCCTCATCGAAACGCAGGCATTGGTCAGCAGTGCCGTATATGGTAACCCACAACGCTCTGCCACAGGGTTCGACATCCGCCGCATGAATATGCTGCTGGCCGTATTGGAAAAACGTGTAGGCTTCAAACTGGCACAGAAAGATGTATTTCTCAATATTGCCGGTGGATTGAAAGTGAACGACCCGGCAATAGACCTTGCCGTCATCAGCGCCATCCTCTCCAGCAACATGGACACGGCCATAGAGCCAGAGGTGTGCATGGCAGGAGAAATAGGTCTGTCGGGAGAGATACGCCCGGTAAACCGCATTGAGCAGCGCATCGGAGAAGCAGAGAAACTTGGCTTCAAGCGTTTTATACTTCCCAAGTATAATATGCAGGGACTCAATACCCAAAAGATAAAAATAGAATTAATACCGGTACGAAGGTAGAAGAGGCATTCCGTGCCTTATTCGGATAATCGTTATGATACAAGAATACCAACTACGCGTATTGCCCGAAGTAGCGGCAAACGAGCAACGCCTGAAAGAGTACTTAATACACGAAAAAGGACTGAATGCACGGGAGATAACCGCAGCGCGTATCTTGAAGCGTAGCATCGATGCCCGCCAGCGGACCATCTACGTCAACCTCAACGTGCGTGCCTACTTGAACGAAATGCCAAAAGAGGATGAATACCAACATACCTTATATAATAATGTAGAAGGAAAGCCCCAAGTAGTAGTGGTAGGCGCCGGTCCCGGAGGACTCTTCGCCGCCCTGCGACTGATAGAGCTCGGTCTGCGCCCCGTCATTGTGGAGCGTGGAAAGGACGTACGGGAACGCAAGAAAGACTTGGCGCAAATCAGCCGCCAGCAACTCGTCAACCCGGAGTCCAATTACAGCTTCGGAGAGGGAGGTGCCGGAGCTTACTCGGATGGCAAGCTGTACACACGCAGTAAGAAGCGTGGCAATGTAGACAAGATTCTGAACGTCTTCTGCCAACATGGAGCCTCCACTTCCATACTGGTAGATGCACATCCGCACATAGGTACGGACAAACTGCCGCGTGTTATTGAAAACATGCGGAACACTATCATCCAGTGCGGTGGCGAAGTCCACTTTGAAACACGCATGGACGCCCTGCTCATAGAGAAGGATGAAGTCAAAGGCATTGAAACAAATACCGGCAAGACTTTCCTTGGCCCGGTGATACTTGCCACCGGTCACTCTGCCCGGGACGTATACCGCTGGCTTGCCGCCAACAATGTAGAGATTGAAGCTAAAGGCATTGCCGTAGGCGTACGACTAGAACACCCTGCCACCTTGATAGACCAAATACAATATCACAACCGGAACGGACGGGGAAAATATCTGCCTGCCGCCGAATATAGTTTTGTAAACCAAGTGGACGGACGAGGAGTATATAGCTTTTGCATGTGTCCCGGCGGCTTCGTTGTGCCCGCCGCCAGCGGTCCCGAGCAGATTGTAGTCAACGGGATGAGTCCCAGCAACCGCGGTTCCCGTTGGAGCAATTCGGGAATGGTGGTAGAGCTACGCCCGGAAGACATAGAGCAATTTACTATTGACAATCTACAATTTACAATTTCTATGCAGCACGACAGCGCGGCTAATTGTCAATTGCCAACCGTCAATTCCCAATTAAGCATGATGTATTTTCAAGAGTATCTGGAGCGCCTCTGCTGGCAACAAGGCAATATGAAGCAGACAGCACCGGCACAGAGAATGGCAGACTTCACTAAGAAAAAACTGAGTTACGACCTGCCGGAAACTTCGTATGCACCGGGACTGGTTTCCTCACCTCTCCACTTCTGGATGCCCTCTTTCATTGCAGAACGCCTGAGCAAAGGTTTCCAGCTATTCGGGAAATACAGCCGTGGTTTCTTGACGAACGAGGCGACAATGATTGGAGTGGAAACCCGTACTTCGGCGCCGGTACGCATAACAAGAGACAAGGAGACACTGCAACATGTACGCGTAAAAGGATTGTTCCCTTGCGGAGAAGGCGCCGGATATGCCGGAGGCATTGTTTCTGCCGGAATTGACGGCGAACGATGTGCGGAAGCGGCAAAGGCATTCTTTGATTAAGCTATAATATTTACATCCAAATTTTGATTTTTCACTTTTTTCTCGTTTAATTTGTAAACTATTATCACATATATGTTGTTATATTGTATTTATTATGAGGTTCATCATAAACATTGTATGCTTTCTATTCCTTTTGCCTCTCATAGCTACGGCGCAAACATATAAATACATAGGGGTGGAAAACGGATTGAGCAACCGCAGAATCTTCGACATTCAAAAGGATTCGGTAGGTACATGTGGTTCCTCACCAACGAAGGCATAGACCGGTACAATGGAAAAGACATCAAGCATTATAAATTAATAGAAGAAAACAAAGAGTCAAGTTTCCCCATCCATCTCGGTTGGCTATATTTTGAAGAGAAAGGGAAATTATGGGTCATAGGTAAAGCCGGTCGCATTTTTCAATACAACCAAGAACACGATGTGTTCAACAGAGTATATAAACTGCCCAAGACACCGGTCAATATCAGCTACGGCTATATGGACTGCAATCACAGGATTTGGCTCTGCAGCAGATACAGCATCGCTCTCTACGACACACAAACCGGAGAGGTCCATCAAATGTCCAATGAACTGAAAAGCAGCATTACAAGTATCGAACAAGTGGACAATAACCACTTCTTCATGGGTACCGACAAGGGATTGCGATATGTCAAACTCGAAAATGAGACATTGCAGATTGTCCCTCTTGAACCTCTTGACAAAATCCAGGCCCAAATCAGTTCACTCTATTTCCACCAAGAATCACAAAGACTTTTCATCGGTACTTTTGAAAAAGGCGTCTTTGCCTACGACATACGGCAACAACGGATTATACACTCCAATACGGATTTGAGCGATGTAAACATTGCCCGAATCAAGCCTCTGAACCAGACAGAGCTATTGATAGCGACAGAAGGTATGGGTATACACAAAATCAACATGAACTCGTGTATCTCGGAACCGTACATCGTCTCCAGCTACAAAAGCCACAATGAGATGAACAGCAATAACATCAATGACATTTATATTGATGAAGAAAAGCGGATATGGATAGCCAACTACCCGGAAGGAATTACCATTATAGACAACCGGTACAAAAGCTACAACTGGATAAAGCATTCTATCGGAAACAGACAATCGCTGGTCAACGACCAGGTACACTCTGTCATTGAAGACAGTGACGGAGACCTATGGTTCGGAACAAGTAACGGAATCAGCCTTTATCAATCGAAAACCGGGCAGTGGCATTCATTCCTGAGCTCCTTCGACCATCAACTGAAAAACAAGAATCACATCTTCATTACGCTATGCGAGGTATCACCCGGCATTATTTGGGCAGGAGGATATACTTCGGGAGTATACAAAATAAATAAAAGGACACTCTCGGTAGAATATTTCTCCCCTTACCTGCTCAATCCGGACAACATTCGTCCTGACAAGTATATCCGCGACATTGTAAAAGACTCCAAAGGATATATCTGGTCCGGAGGGTTCTATAATCTGAAGTGCTTCGATTTGTCCCTGAATTCCGTCCGTCTGTATCCCGGAATAAATTCCGTCACCGCCATTACAGAAAAGGACGACGGACACATGTGGATTGGGACAAGTGCCGGACTGTATCTGCTGGACAAAGAGTCGGGTAGATTCCAATATGTCGCCTTGCAGGAAGAGACGACCTACATCAACACACTTTACCAAGCGGAAGACCTCTCTCTATATATAGGAACAAACGGCTCCGGAGTGGTTGTCTACAACGCAAAGGACAGTACGTTCAAGCATTATCACAAGGACAATTGTGCCTTGATTTCAAACAACATCTACACCATACTCCCCGAGTCGGACGGGCATATCCTGATGAGTACCGAAAACGGAATCAGCTGTTTCCACCCTACGGAGAAGACATTCCACAACTGGACTAAAGAGCAAGGGCTGATGTCCTCCTGCTTCAGTGCCTCTTCCGGAACGCTACGCAAGAACAAGGGTTTTGTCTTTGGCAGCACAGACGGAGCCATCGAGTTTCCCGAAGGAACCCGTTTGCCCAAGTACATCTACTCTCCTATGATACTCAGCGATTTTCAGATACTCTATCAGACAGTCTTTCCCGGCAGTCCGAATTCCCCCTTGAAGGAAAACATCAACCAGACAGACCGGTTAAAGCTGAAATATAACCAGAACACTTTTTCCCTCAGTATTTCATCCATCAATTATGACGCGCCGGACAATGTCACTTTCTACTGGAAGCTGGAAGGCTTTTACGATGACTGGAACCGCCTGGGTGAAGAAGGGCATCTCCGCTTCACCAACCTTGCCTCGGGCGATTACAAACTTTACATACGGGCGGTATCCAAGGAAGAGCCTTATCTTTATTTTGAAGAGCGAAGCATCGACATCAGCATTGCGCGCCCCGTCTGGTTCAGTTTTTGGGCCATAGCCTGCTATGTCCTGCTGACAGTACTGATGTCCGTTGTCGGTTTCCGTGTCATGGCACTGAGAAAACAGAAAAAGATATCCGATGAGAAAACCCGTTTCTTTGTCAATACCGCGCATGATATCCGCACGCCATTGACACTGATAAAGGCACCTCTGGAAGAAATGCTTGAAAACAAGACACTGAACGAAGCCGAGACCAACAATATGCACATGGCACTGAGAAATGTCAACTCCCTCCTGCGCATGACTACCAATCTGATAAACTTTGAACGGGCAGAAGTATATTCCCCTCATCTGTACATAGCAGAATATGAATTGAATACTTACATCAAGGAGATATACAACAATTTCCAGACCTATGCCACCATAAAACATATCACTTTCAGATACGAAAGCAATTTCAGCTACATGAATGTATGGTTCGACAAAGAGAAGATGGACTCTATCCTGGAAAATGTCATATCCAATGCTCTGAAGTATACTCCCCAAAATGGCGATATACTCATTTCTGTTTATGACATGAAAAGCTCCTGGAGACTAGAAGTCAAAGATAATGGAATAGGAATTCCCGCCAAAGAACAAAGAAAACTGTTCAAGATGCACTTCCGTGGAACAAATGCCATCAACTCCAAAATAACGGGAAGCGGTATCGGTCTGATGCTGGTGCGGAAGCTGGTAAGCCTGCACAATGGAAAAATATACATTGAGAGCACCGAATGCCAAGGCAGTACTGTCAGAATCATCCTTCCCAAAGAGAAAGAACAGTTCAAGAACTTCACTCTGTCCGTTAAGGATAAGAAGACCTTCTATGAACCGGATGTCCCCACCGTTCCTTTGAAACTTGCCGGAGAACTCCGGACTGAAGACAATGACAAACTGCATCGCATCTTGATTGTAGAAGACAATGACGAGCTGCGCAACTATCTCTTCCAGTCGTTCTCTCCGATTTACAATGTACAAGTATGCAACAACGGCAAGGAAGCGCTGACCATTGTAAAACAATTCTGGCCGGGACTGATTCTTTCCGACATCATGATGCCGGAAATGCGAGGCGACGAATTATGCATCGCCATCAAGAACGATATTGAAACATCCCACATCCCGGTAGTACTGCTGACGGCACTGGGAGATGAAAAGAACATTCTCGAAGGACTCCATATCGGTGCGGACGAATATATTGTAAAACCTTTCAGCATAAACATACTGAAAGCCAGCATTGCCAATCTGCTTGCCAACCGCGCATTGCTGCGCAAGAGATATGCGAATTTGGAAATCAATACAGAAGAAGAGCCCTCCACAACTACCACTTGCTCCAACAGTCTCGACTGGAAATTCATGTCGAATGTAAAGAGACATATCGAGGAGAACATGGATAATCCCGATTTCACAGTGGACGTATTGTGCTCGCTCCTGAATATGAGCCGTACCAGTTTCTACAGTAAACTGAAAGCGCTGACCGGCCAGGCACCGGCAGATTTCGTACGGAATATCCGTTTGAAACATGCTGCCGAGCTGTTGAAAGAAGGGAAATATTCCGTGACTGAAGTAGCAGAAAGAACCGGTTTCTGCGATGGGAAATACTTCCGGGAAGTCTTTAAGAAATATTTCAATGTCAGCCCCAGCCAATATGCGAAAGGAGACACTCCCCGCTCCCCAAAAGGAGAGGGAGAATAGTTCTGCATAGGAGAATTTTTCATTTTGCAGCCCCGCACAGACAAACCCTAAAAAATAATCCGTATTTTTGCAGAAACAAAAAAAACGAGAATGACTCCTGAAATAGCAATCGTCGACTCCAACACCCTCTCCTGTCTGGGACTGCAGAACTTGCTGGAGGAAATCATCCCGACAGCCATCATCGCTCTTTCCGTTCCTTTGGCGAACTGATGGATGATACGCCTGACATGTATGTACATTATTTCATCTCTTCACAGATTTACTTCGAGCATACCGCTTTCTTTCTGGAGCGCAAGCCCAAAACCATTGTGCTGGTCAATGGTGAAACCGTCCCCCAACTGTCGGGCATGCCGACGCTAAACATCTATCAGGACGAACAAAATCTGGCAAAAAACATTCTGCAGCTGCGCCAATACGGAAACCAATACAGACAAAACCACGGAAAGCCGGCACCCGCCAGACACTCGGATATGGCAATAAATACAGCCGCCGGGCACGACCTTTCCGCCCGCGAAATAGAAGTGCTGGTGCTGATTACCAAAGGTCTCATCAACAAGGAGATTGCCGACAAACTGAACATCAGCCTGACCACCGTCATCTCACACCGCAAGAATATCACCGAGAAGCTGGGTATCAAGTCCGTGTCCGGGCTGACTATCTATGCCGTGATGCACGGATATGTGGAAGCGGACAGAATATAATCCTACAACCGGATACATCAGAAGCGAAGTCTTTTCAGAAAAACTTCGCCCCAATTAGTGTGCTAATGTGCCAACATCTAATCGTTCCTCCGTGGGGTAAAAATCGTTCCACCATGGTGGAACGATT
>ENA-OUNI01000234-OUNI01000234.1-human-gut-metagenome-genome-assembly--contig:-NODE-234-length-25399-cov-3.251068_pt1 | contig 25399 bp, 41 predicted proteins | sample MGYA00242499_ERZ504580 | MGnify/ENA primary metagenome ERZ504580 (study PRJEB26092, sample SAMD00036315) | human gut metagenome | host: Homo sapiens | study: EMG produced TPA metagenomics assembly of... | reverse complement strand
GCCATCACAACGCGGCGCGCAGTCCGCAAACTATGCATTTGCACCATTGAGCCAAATGTCGGCGTGGTGGATGTGCCGGATGAGCGCTCGATCGGCTCACAGAGCTCTATGAGCCGGCAAAACAACGCACGCCACGATTGAATTCGTCGATATTGCGGGTCTGGTCAAAGGCGCGTCCAAAGGCGAAGGGTTAGGCAATAAATTCCTCTCCCACATCCGCGAAGTAGATGCAATCATCCACGTGGTGCGCTGTTTTGAGAATGACGATATCATCCATGTGGAAGGCAGCATTGACCCCGCGCGCGATATTGAAACCATCAACCTGGAACTGATTTTCTCCGACCTTGAAATGATCGACCGCCGCATTGAGCGTGGCACAAAGGCGATGAAGGGTGATAAGAGCCTGGCCAAAGAAGTGGAGTTTTTAAAGCGCGTCAAATCAGCCTGGAGGCAGGCCAGCCCGCCCGCAGCGTAGAATGCAGCGAAGAGGAAAGGGCAATTCTAAGCGAGGTAGCGCTTTTAACCACCAAGCCTGTTATTTACGCCTGCAATATGGGCGAAGAGGATTTTGCAAACAAAATCGACGCCAACGCACGCTATCAGGCTGTGTGCGCCATTGCAGCAGAGGAGGGCGCAGAGGTGCTGCCCATCTGCGCGGAGCTGGAGGCGGAGATCGCCCCGCTCTCCAAAGAGGAAAAAAAGCTGTTTCTTTCTGATTTGGGGCTTGAGAAAAGCGGCCTTGACCGGCTGATCCAACGCTCCTATCATCTGCTCGGCCTCATCTCCTACCTCACGGCGGGTAAGCCGGAGGTGCGCGCCTGGACGATCAAGCGCGGCACAAAAGCCCCCCAGGCAGCCGGAAAAATCCATTCGGATTTTGAGCGCGGCTTCATCCGCGCTGAGGTGATTTCTTATGAGGATCTGATCGCCAACGGCTCGATGGCCGCGGCAAAAGAGAAGGGCCTCGTCCGCAGCGAAGGCAAGGAATATGTGATGCAGGATGGCGACGTGGTGCTGTTCCGGTTTAACGTATGACAGAAAAGGCGGATTCGTTTCAAACGCCCCCGAAAAGGCTGTGCACGGCAGCTTTTTCGGGGGCGTTTTTTGTTTTATGCTAGTCATTTTTCAGCATTGGGAGCATCAGCGTGAAAATATCCGCCAACAAATCACGTTTTTCCGGGCTGATATTGCGCGTCAGCGTTGCCAGACGATCCATCGCCTGCGGGCCGCTTGCTTCACCAAAGAGCAGATAATCTGTTGAGGTGTGCAGCACTTCTGATATCCGTATCAGAATCGGGACGGACATCGCCTTCAAACCCCGCTCTAATTCATATACATAATGCGCGCTGACCTCAATGCGCTCTGCGAGCGCCTCTTGGGTCAGCCCATTTTTTTGCCGTTCGGCTTTGATACGTTTTCCAATCGAGACCAAATCCAATATCCGCACCCCCTCAGATAGGATATATCTATTCGATATAGCTTAGAACTATCCAAAAGATATATTAACTGTTGCAATTAGCTATATATCATGTTATAATGCCTTTATTAAAATCAGGGGAGGAAACAGATATGCCGGCTCGCCTGATCCGGCGAAAAAAGAGACTATTTATTCGGATATTATCAAGCTCTTTTTCTTTTTTACGCCGTTTTTCTTTGGCCTTTTCTATGAATATGCCGCCTGCATTTGCGCTGTTGTTTTGCTTCTTCTTTTGCTATATCTAATAGATAGGCAAAAAAGCTCTCCATTCGTTTCAACATGCTTCTAACGGCCTTGTTAGCGCTGCTGGCCGGCTATCTTCTAACGCCGTTCTGGGCTGTGGACAGCGGCATGGCTCTGCTCGGCTTTTTCAAATTTTTGCCTGCCGCTCTCTTCTGGCTGCTGCTCATGCAGCTTGGGCCGGAAGTGCGCGAGCGCCTGTTCCTGACCATTCCTGTTTCCGGCATTACAATGACGCTTCTTTCCTACCCCACGCGCTGGATTCCGGCACTAACGCCCTATTTCTACGCTTCCGGCAGGCTGGGCGGCTTTTTCCAGTATTCCAACTCCTTCGCCCTTTTTCTCCTGCTGGGGATCATCCCGCTCGCCTTTCAAAAAAGCGTCGTTTCCTTTGCCTGGCCGGCATTCTGGTGCTGCTGTTCGGCATTTTGGCAACGGGCAGCCGCACGGTTTTTGTGCTGACCGTTCTTATTTTTCTTTGGCTGTGCCTGACGCGCAAGCGGCTGTGCATCCCGTTGATGCTCCTGCTCGCTGCCTGCGTTGCGGCAGCGCTCCTTTTTGTGGCCATCACAGGCAATCAAGATACCATCGGCCGCTTCCTAACCATTTCGCTGGAATCCAGCACCCTAATGGGCCGCCTGCTCTACTATCGGGATGTGCTGCCTGTGATTTTAAAACATCCGTTTGGCTTGGGCTACATGGGCTATTATTATGCCCAGGGCGGGTTCCAGACCGGCGTTTACGCCACAAAATTTGTCCACAACGAACTGTTGCAGTTCGCTGTAGACGTTGGATGGATTCCTACTCTCCTGTTCGCCTTTGCGTTATTGCGGCGGCTGTTGGCGCGGAAAACGCCAGCCATGCAGCGGATGCTTTTATTCGCCATCTGCGCGCATTCCATGCTGGATTTTGACCTCCAGTTCCTTTCAATCTTTTTTGTCCTTTTCCTTACGATGGACCCAGAGGAAGGGAAAGAGATCGTATGGCAATGGAAAAACCGAATCGAAGGGCACTTTTTTTGTCCGCCGGCGCACTGGCAGCTGTCTGCCTGTATCTGGGGGCTGCCCTATTTGCAGGCTATCGCAAAAACGACGCGCTTGCCGCCCGGCTTTACCCTGGCTATACCCCTTCGCAGCTCGTCCTGCTCGCCGGGGCGCAGACGCCGCAGGAGGCCCAAGCACGCGCGGATAAAATTTTGAGCCGTAACGAATCCATTGCGCTGGTGTTGGATTGCAAAGCGCTGGTCAGCGCCACGCAGGGCGATTTTGAAACGATGGTGCAATATAAACGGCAGGCGCTCGATTGCGCGCCCTACGTGCTGACGGAATACCTCGACTATTTTCAGCTCCTGCGCCGGGCGATGGAAACCTGCCAAAAGCAGGGGGAGGCGGTGCGGGCTGCGTTATATGCAAAAAGACTTCTGGAAATCCCTGATTTACTGGATGCGGTGAAGGCACGCACCAGCGCTCGCCTGGAAAATTCAGGATCAGCGAAGCTCGAGCTCCCGGAGGAATATGCGGCATACCTGAACAGTCTTCAGACGTCAGATGTCAGATAACAGAATCATATGGGTACGGCGCGCAGGGAAGGAGGGAACCATTTACGCCGCCCCTGTGAGATAAATTGAAAACTCAATTGGAGGTTGAAAGCATGAAGAGAAAGAAAAAGTTTCTGGCGCTCGTCCTGGCGGCCGTGATGCTGCTGAGCAGCATCACGATTGCGCTCGCCGTGACGACGGCGGAGGCACAAAGCCGGAGGCTTCGACACGCCAGCACCTGTGGAGCAGGTTTCTAACAATATTCCGGAATTAGGGGATTGGGCTGTCCTGAAGCACTATACTGCCAGTGAGGATTATCCGAATTCAAACCCGAATATTTTGAGCGGGGGAAATGACGGTGTGGCCGCGCTCTATCCCAACGGGGAGCTTTATTATATAAACGAGGCGGATGAGATCAAGCTCTCCGACCAGGCAAAGGACTATGCTTACGTGGGAACATCTATATACGTCGATCAGATCAGTATTTTGGAGCAGGATGGCACGCTTTGGAATTGGCGCTGGGAGGAAGGTGTCGAGGAGCCTGCGCGAGAGAAAGTGGCAGATAACGTCGCAGACATCTCCGACACCGGCAGCACCTTTTTGAAAACAGATGGAACGCGTTGGGAGTGGAGTTGGAAAGACGGTGAGGAAGGATTTAGCTGGCATCAAGAGAATCAGAATATCAAGCATTATCGACGATCAGTTTTATGTAAAAAATGACAATACCACATGGAACCGTTACAGCAACGAACAGATTGCCGATTTCGGAGCGATAGATATCGTTGAGGATTCCGTTCAGATTCTTATAATGAGGAGTACGATCGGTGGAATTACGCTTACTTTTATTTTGTGGTGGACGAATCCGGAGCCGTGTGGAAAATTCGAGAGAACAACCCCTCAGACTGCCAAAAGATCGCCGAGGGCTTTGACAGCTGGGAAGGGACTGAGAATCAAATTTACGGATTCCGGACAGCAGATGGGTATTCCTACGATTTCGAAACCAATACCAAAGAGGCTTCCGCGCTGGATGCTGATAAAACCCTGTGGTTGACAGAGCAGGATACCCCGTCCCCGATTTTAAATGATGTCGAAGCATATCGGAAGAAGAGAAATGTCGGCTTTAACGAGGATAGCTACACTTATGCCTATGTTATGACGCGCAGCGACGGTTCAATCTGGCTTATAACTTCAATGGCGTCGGCATGGATGTCGCGTGATGATCAAAGCGCCGATTGGCGCGGAAAGCTTCACCCTCGGCGACGTGAACCTCGACGGCAAGGTGAACACCACCGACGCGCGCCTCGCCCTGCGCGGCGCGGCCAAGCTGGAGGCCCTTACGCCCCAGCAGATACTTGCCGCCGATGTGAACAAAAACGGCAAGGCGGATACCTCCGACGCGCGCAAAATCCTTCGCGTCGCGGCGAAGCTCGATCAATTTTAAAAACGAACGGAAAGGAAGGTTCACCCCATGAAAAAAATCTCAAAACGGCTGGCATCGCTGCTCTGCGCCGTGCTCGCTCTCACCATGCTTTTGCCCGCCGCCTTTGCGGCGGAGCCCGTCACCGTAGCGCTCTCCTCCGTCAGCGGGCAGCCGGGCCAGACGGTAACGGTAGACGTTACCATCAGCGAAAAATCCAACGCCGGCAACGGCAGCATGATTGTCAACTACGATCCCGCAAAGCTCGAATTCGTCTCCTTCAAGGCCGGCGCGTTCGGCGGCCTTGCGGAGGGCGGCTCTATCAGGAAAACGGCAAAGCGTGCCCGGCAAGGTTTCCATTGCTTTATGGTCAGTGGAACCCTTCAGGAGAAGGCAACGATCGGCAGATCACCTTCAAAATCCTGAACGATTCCGGCAGTATCCCGCTGAAGCTGGAGATGAGGGAGCTTGTGGCCTACACGCCGGATGGCACGGAAACCGACCTGATGGATACGGTCAAGACGGAAAACGCCAGCGTTTCCATCAAAGCGCCTACAACCGCCCTGCCACAACCAAGCCCACCACAACAGCGCCTGATACGACGAAACCCGCGGCAACCCAGCCCATTACGGAGAAGCCCGCTGAGAGCACCACGCGGAAACCGCCGTCAACCCCGGCACGGGCGAGGGCCCATCCTTGCTGCATGCGCTGCACTGGCCGCAGCAGCCGGCGCCGTGATCCTCTTCGCCCGCAAGAAAAAGAGCGCGTAAGAGGAACGCCTTTGCACCTTTGCACACGTGCCCATTCTCTTTGGAGGCCCGCTGGGGGGGGCAGGCCTATCCACACCTAAAAGCGGCATGGCCACAGGCAGATTTGCCCTAAGGTCATGCCGCTTCCGCTTTTCAGAGGCCTGCACTTGTTGGAACATAGTTGAGTTGATTGCATAGGGATTGCCCCAAGCCCGCCAATTCGGTTTTTACTCCCCCGCCCGGTCGATCCGCTTTTTCCGGTCACTCCCTTCTTTTAACAGCCGTTTGAGCGTCTCACGGTCTTTCATTTCCAACGCCTCCCGATACTCCAGCAGGTGCCCAACGATACAGTCGAGCTCGCCGAGCAGCGCCTCCCGGTTGCAGAGAAACAGCTCCGACCACATCTCCTCGTTCAGGCGCGCCACGCGTGTCAGATCCTTATAGCTGCCCGCGCTGTAGCATCGTGCTTTTCCGCCTCCGGGCTTTTGACATAGGCGTTGGATACCACATGTGCGAGCTGTGAGGTAAAGGCGATCATCCGGTCGTGATTTTCCGCGGTTGTAACCACAATCTTCTCAAACCCCAGAGAGAGAAAAAACGGTTTGACCGCTTCCGCCTGCTGTATGCTCCCTGCCTCGGTCGGCACGAGCAGCATGCTCGCGCCCTGAAACAGCTTGGCTGCGCCGCTCCATAGCCGGAAAATTCCCGCCCGGCCATCGGATGCCCACCGATCAAAACGATCCCCCGCTCCGCACAAAATGGCCCTAGAAGGTTACACACATATCCCTTCACGCCGCACAGGTCGATCACGATGCAGCCTGGCCGCATTCGATCTGCCTTCGTGCGGACAAATTCCACCGTCTGCCCCGGGTAGAGGGCGATCAGCAATAGATCAAGCGTTGTGAGCAGCTGGTCGTTTCCCGCAAAATCGACCGTGCCTTCCGCTTGCGCGCGGCAAAGCGTTTCGCCGTCAATTTCATAGCCGATCACAGTATGCCCTGTATATGCCTTGATCGCCTTTGCCATAGAGCCGCCGATCAGCCCCAATCCGACGATCCCGATGCGCATCTGTTCCATCCTCCGCCGCTCCTTCTCCGCTTTAAATCGCAAAATTATAGAACTGAGTATAACACATGCTTTTTTAAAATACAAGGGCGCGGTGCATCCCTCTGCACCGCGCCCCTCGTCCAATAAGCAGGCTCATAGTTTGCTTTCATCATAGTGTGCCCGCACGCCGCCGATAAATTTTGGCCTCGTCCGTGCACAAAGCAGGTTCGCCTCCCCAATTTGTTTGACTGCAATGCGGACGGGAACCGCCACCCGCTTGAGATGCATGCCAATGAGTGTGCCGCCAATATCCATCCCCGCATCCGCGTGCACCTCTTCCACTGCCACAGGCTGTGCAAACGTTGCGTATGCCGTGGTTGCAAACGAGCCGCCCGCCTTCGGCTGGGGCACAACATTGACCTCCTCGTAGCCAAATTTCTGCGCTGCTTCCCGTTCGATAATAATCGCGCGGTTAAGATGCTCGCAGCACTGTGCCGCTAAATAGATCCCCCGTTCCTTCAGCACGGGGTAGATGCCGGCCAAAACAGCCTGCGCCGTTTCGAGGCTTGAATTTGTTCCAATTTTACTGCCGCACACCTCGCTTGACGAGCAGCCCACAACGAACAGCCCGCCGCGCTCCAGCTTCGCCGCGTCGAGCACCTGCTCTACCGCCAGCTTTGCCTGTTCCGTAAGTTCTTCCAGCATAATTCATCAGACCTCTTCTCTTATGATTGATCAGCTTATTCTATCTCATTAAGCGCCTGCCGCCGGAAGCATTGAAAGGAATTCAGGACAGTTTCAGGCGGCTTTTAAAGCGCATTTTATCTAACGCGAGCGCAATGAGCACAAACAGCACTGCGCTGCCCGCAGCCTGGATCGTATTGGCCGGGATGCCCGCCGCAGGAACAATCCAGTTGCCCGTAATGATCGCCTCCGCAATATAGTATCCCGCACAGGTGATCGGCCATGCGCCCAGCAGGGCGAGCGCATTGCGTTTATTGAGCAGCTTTTTCTTTTTTTAGCGGTAAAAGCAGCGCGATGCACGCTTTGATCACAAGCGTAAAACGGCGCCCAGATCGGCGCGCCGGAAACGATATCCGCAAGCCCCGCGCCCACCGCCGCAGCGATGCAGGCATATGGCGTGGGCAGCATGCTCGCCGCCAAATAAATCAGCGCATCCCCAAAGTGGAGATAGCCGCCGTTGACCCCGATCGGGATGTGGAACAAAAATGCGGTCATCACCGTAATCATTGCCGCAAAAAGCGCGCTGAGCACAAGCAAAAGCAGCTTATTGGTCTTTGATTTTACAGCAGTTTGTGTATTTGCCATAGAACAGTCCTCCTCAACGATTTCTGTTCTTACTATATACAAAATCTGTCTTGATGAAAATACACAGAATTCATAATTTAAAGAAGGTCAGTTTGCTTCTTCCAGCGCCTTTTTCGGTAGGGGAAGCAGCTTTTTATAGCGAGTCAGGAAAATTACAAGCGTTGTGCAGGAGGCCACAAAATCCGCTATCGGCTCAGAGAAATAGATCCCCGTTACGCCAAAAAAGCGCGGCAGGACGAGCGCCAGCGGCACAAGCAGGATCACCTTCCTGAGCAGTGCAAGAAAGAGGGATATTTTGGCCTGCCCAAGCGCCAGGAAAGTGGACTGGCAGGCAAGCTGCGCGCCAAAGATCCAGATTCCACCCAAAAATACCGGCATCATCCGCGCCGTCAGGTCGATAAGCGCCTGATTCGGGCTGAACAAGCGGGCCAGCGGATGGGCAAGCAGAATCGCAAGCAAGCAGGCAACTGCGGAGAAAGAGAGCGTAACCGTCAACAGCCGGTGGTAGGTTTGCCGCACGCGGGCATGATCCCCTGCGCCGTAGCAATAGCTCATGATCGGCTGTACCCCCTGCGTGAACCCATTAATCGGCATAACGATCAGTTGGAGTACACTCGTCAAAATGGTCATGCTGCCTACATACAGATCCCCTCCATAGCTTGAAGGCCGCTGTTGAGCGTGATGGTCACAAGGCTCTCTGTCGCCTGCATAATAAAGGGCGAAATACCCAGCCCACTACTTGGCCAATGATCCTCCAGTCGAAGCGGAGGTATTTTTTTCGCACCGGGATTACCGTGCGTTTGCCCAGCAGGAAGCTGATCACCCACGCCGCGGACACCGCCTGCGAAAGAATGGTCGCCAGCGCCGCACCGCGCACGCCCATATGGAACACAAAGATAAACAGCGGGTCGAGCACAATGTTGAGCACCGCGCCGATCAAAACAGAAAGCATCGCCGTTTTTGCCTTGCCCTGCGCACTGATAAAGGTATTCAACCCCAATGCAAGCTGAACGAACAGCGTACCGAAGAGATAAATTGTGAGGTAATCCTGCGCATAGCCGATCACGTTTTCACTTGCGCCAAAGGCAAACAGAAGCGGTCGCTGAAAGGCGAAAAAAACAGCCATTAGGATGACAGAGAGGGAGAGCAGCGAAACAATACAGCTTCCCAAAATGCGCTCCGCCCCCTCATGATCCCGCGCGCCCAGCCGGATGGAGCCAACGGCGCGCCGCCCATGCCGACAAAGGCGCTGAAAGCGGCAATCACCATGATGACCGGCAAGGTCACGCCCACGCCGGTCAGCGCCATATCCCCTATGCCTGGAATGTTGCCGATATAGATGCGGTCTACAATATTATAGAGCACATTGATGACCTGAGCCGCCACGCCGGGCAGGCCGAGCTGAAACAGAAGCTTGCCAAGCGGCGCGCTCCCAAGCCGGGTTTCGTTTGTCTGATCCATTTTCAATTCCTTTCTGAACAGAGTAATGCATTTATCGCCGTGTGCCGTTCTCCACACAAGGAGAACGCAGGTGGCATATCAAGAGGCTTCCCCCGTGCGGAAGCCCTGCCGGCCCGCTGCGCGTTTCAACGCAAGCTCATGTAATCCGTCATATACTCCGCTTTACCCGCGCGAAGGAACACCCGCGGCACACGCTTGCTGATTCCGCAGATAATTTCATAATTGATCGTATTTGCCCGAGCGGCCAACTCATCCACGGTGATTTCCCCGCCGAATACGGTTACGGTATCCCCTTCCAACGCATCAGGAACAGCGCTCACATCCAGCATGCACTGATCCATGCAGATTCGGCCGACCACCGGCACGCGCCCCCCCCTAAGCAGCATTTCCGCATTGCCAGACAAGGCGCGCGGGTATCCGTCCGCATACCCGACCGGCACGGTCGCCAGCCGCATAGCGTGCGGCGTCACAAAGGTGCGGCCATAGCTGACGGGCACGCCCGCCGGCACCTCTTTGATCTGGGAAATCACCGTTTTCATCTCCATCGCAGGGTGCAGGGAAAGCGGGTCGCTCAGCTCAGGCGACGGCATCATTCCATAGAACAAGATGCCGGGCCGCACTAGATCGAGGTGCATCTCTGGATAATGCACGGTGGCGGCGGAATTGGAGCAGTGGCGCAGCTCAAAACAAACCTTTCTTCTGCCGAGGCGCTCTGCTATATCCAGGAATAAATCGTATTGAATCCGCGTATATACCTCTGCGTCTCCTTCCTCATCCGCACAGGACAGGTGCGTAAAAAGCCCCTCCGGATAAAGCCCCGGCAGAGCACATACCGCTTCGATGGCATCCACGGATCCCGCATCCTCCACATTATCCCGGTAGGGGAAGCCGATCCGAGTCATCCCGGTGTCCACCTTCACATGGATGCGCACCTGCACGCCATCCCGTTGCGCACAGGCGGCCAGCTGACGGCCGTAATTTTCATCAAAAACAGCCTGGGAAATTCCATTCACCGCAAGCTGCTGCGCATATTCCGGCGGCGTATAGCCAAGTATCAACAAAGGGTTATCGAGCCCGGCTCGGCGCACCTGGATTGCCTCTTCCAGATTGGATACGGCAAACCAATCCACCCAGCGCCGCTCATCTCCCGCGCCGTATATTCACGCCGTGGCCGTAGGCGTCCGCCTTGATAACGGCCATCACCTTCGCTTCCGGAGCAACAAAGGAGCGTATTTTTTGGTAGTTTCCGCGGATGGCGTCGAGGTCAATCTCCAGCCAAGTGCGTTTCAAGAAATCATCCATATCTCAAAAATCCTTTCGGGGCGGCAGACCGCTCAAGGTTTTCGCTTGATATCCATATCAGTTTATTATAAACGCCTGTGCAATATCCGTCAATGTGCAGAGCGACGAAAAGCCGTTCCAACCGCATCAAAAGCCCTAGGCAGGCGCAGTCTGCAAAACGCGCTTCCTTTTTCTGCAATCTAACACAATGCCCAATTTTTCAGCCTTAATTTTTTGATGTTCTGCGTCTTTCCCGTTGCGATGCACTCTGTGAAGTGATAGAATAAATAAGATTAGGGAATCGTGCTCCTCGGTCAAGTGGTTCCCTTTCTGAACAATAAAATTTGGTTTATCAATAGACGACCATAAAATGTTGAAGGTGAAAAAATTGGATCAGAGAAACGACGTCCGGAATGTAGCAATTATCGCCCACGTTGACCACGGCAAAACAACGCTGGTCGATCAGCTGCTGCGTCAGAGCGGTATTTTCCGGCAAAACGAGCAGGTACAGGAGCGCGTGATGGACTCAAACGACCTCGAGCGCGAGCGCGGCATCACCATCCTTTCCAAAAACACATCCGTCCATTATAAGGATACAAAAATTAATATTGTGGATACGCCTGGCCACGCTGATTTCGGCGGCGAGGTAGAGCGCATTATGATGATGGTTGACGGCGTGCTGCTGCTCGTCGACGCTTTTGAGGGCTGCATGCCACAAACACGGTTTGTGCTGCAAAAAGCGCTCAACCTGCACAAAAAAGCCATCGTCGTCGTCAATAAAGTCGACCGCCCCGGCGCGCGCCCACTTGAAGTGATCGACGAGGTGCTCGACCTCTTCATTGAACTCGGCGCAGATGACGACCAGCTCGAATTCCCCGTTGTCTACGCTTCCGCAAGGGACGCTACGCCTCCCTCTCCGCAGAGGCGCGCGAAGGGGATATGCGCCCGCTGCTTGATTCAATTCTCGAAAACATTGCGCCCCCGCAGGGCGATTTAAACGGGCCGCTGCAAATCCGTTTCTCCTCCCTCGATTATGATGATTATGTAGGCCGCATCGGCATCGGGCGCGTAGAACGCGGCACGGTGCAGCACGGCCAGCAGGTTGCCCTGTGTAAAACGGATGGCACGGTGGAAAACGTGAAAGTTTCCCGCCTATATCAATTTGAGGGGTTGCGCCGCGTGGAGGTGCCGGAGGCGTCGCTCGGCGATCTGGTTGCCGTATCCGGCATCACGGATTTGAATATCGGCGAAACGGCCTGCGATCCGGAATGCATCGAGCCCCTGCCCTTTGTGAAAATTGACGAGCCTACGATCTCCATGAACTTTATGGTGAACAACAGCCCCTTCGCAGGCAAGGAGGGCAAATTCGTTACCTCCCGCAATATTCGTGACCGCCTATTCAAAGAGGTGGAAACAAACGTCAGCATGCGCGTGGAGGAAACGGAAACGACCGACTGCTTCAAAGTTTCCGGCCGCGGCGAGCTGCATCTTTCCATCCTGATTGAACCATGCGGCGCCAGGGTTATGAATTCCAGGTTTCCCGCCCGAAGGTCATCCTAAAAGAAGAAAACGGCAAAAAGCTTGAACCGATGGAATTGCTCATTGTGGAAGTGCCCGAGCAGTATGTCGGCCCAGTCATGGAGAAGATCGGTTCCCGCAAGGGCGAATTAGAAAATATGGGCACGCGTGACGGCGGCTCTACCCACTTAGAATTCAAGATCCCGGCGCGCGGCTTAATCGGCTACCGTTCGGAATTCATGACGGATACCAACGGCAACGGCATTATGAACCAACTATTCGCCGGCTATGAGCCTATAAGGGCGAAATTCAAACCCGCGAGCGCGGCTCGATCATCGTGCATGAGGCGGGGGAAACCACGGGATACGGCCTGTTTAACACACAGGAGCGCGGCCGGCTGTTCGTCGGCCCGGGTGTGCCGGTATATGAGGGCATGATCGTGGGCGAATGCGCTAAAAACGAAGATATCGTCTGTAACGTCTGCAAAAAAAAGCAGATGACCAACACCCGTGCCGCCGGCTCGGATGACGCGCTGCGCCTCGTCCCGCCGACGACAATGAGCCTCGAGCAGTGCATGGAGTTTATCAAGGATGATGAACTGCTGGAGGTAACGCCCAGCACACTCCGGCTGCGCAAAACGATTTTGGCGAAGGATCTGCGCATGAAAAAGCAATTTGGCAAGCACTGAACCCGCACCTCCACTTTCATAGAAAAGAGCGTTATTCATGAGCCGCATCATTGATTTTCACACCCACTGTTTTCCGGAGAAAATCGCCGAAAAGGCGCTTGCAAGCCTCTCCCACTGCTCCGGTGACGCGCTCCCCTTCCACAAAGGCACAGCAGAAAGCCTTTTGAAACAAGCCCTTTCCGGCGGAGCGGACGGCGCCGTGGTTTTAAATATTGCCACGAACCCGCGCCAACAAGCAAGCGTCAACAACTTTGCGATTGAAACCAACAACCGCTTTCCCAATCTGTTTGCCTTCGGAAGCATCCATCCAGAAAGCCCGGATGCCTTGATGAGCTTGTGCGAATCCACGAGGCAGGCTCCTGGGGGTGAAACTCCATCCGGATTATCAGCATTTTTATGTGGACGAGGAGCGGATGCTGCGATTTACGAAAAAATTGCATCGCTCGGCTTAATCACTGTTTTCCACGCGGGCGTGGATATTGGCTACCCGGATCCGTGCACTGCACGCCGGAACGCCTTGCTATATCCTTCCTGCCTTTGGGAATGCGCCGGTCGTGGCCGCCCATATGGGCGGATATTTGTGCTGGAAGGATGTGCTCCGTTTTCTCGCGGGGAAAGCGCTCTATTTTGATACCGCCTTCTCTTTCTCCCGCATGCCGCCGGATTGGGCGCGGGAAATCATCCGCACGCACGGCACAGAAAAAATTCTGCTGGGCAGCGACATGCCCTGGAGCGCTACCGGCCATGAAATCCGTTTTGTGAAAAGCCTCAGCCTGCTGCCGGAGGAAACAGACGCAATTCTTGGCGGGAACGCCTGCCGCCTGCTGCATGTAACTTGAATTCGTTCCCGCATGGCAAGCCGTGCGGGATTTTTCTTTTAAAAAGAGTGTGCTGCAAAGAAAAATCATGCAAAAATATTGATACTTCTTCCTTTTTCTGCGATAATAAATCAGATTGGTATCGTGTGCTTTTGCCGCTTCCGGTAGGAGCCGCAGCAAAAGGGCGGCGCTATTTTTACCCGCTTCTATCCGTACGGAACAGATGGTTTTTATAAGGAGGAACTTCTTTGACTGACAATGAAAGGCTCGCCGAGCTGCTTTTTCCCAACATTTCTTGGACGCCGCAACAGTATGAGGAACAATATCCCGCCCGCCAACTTCCAGAAGGGGCGCGCGTGACGCGTTTTTCTCCAAGCCCGACAGGCTATCTTCACATTGGCGGCCTGTTTGCCGCCATGACGGCCCGCCTCACCGCGAAGGCGACAAGCGGCGTATTCTTCCTGCGCATTGAAGATACGGATAAAAAGCGCGAGGTAGAGGGCGGCGTCACGGCAATCGTCACCGGCCTTGCTGCTTTCGGTATTACGCCGGATGAGGGGATCACCGGGCTCGGCACGGAGAGCGGCGTATACGGCCCCTACCAGCAAAGTAAGCGCCGGGAAATTTATCAATGCTTCGCAAAGGAGCTGGTTCGCCAGGGTCTTGCCTATCCCTGTTTCTGCACGGAGGCGGAATTGACCGCCCTGCGGGAACAACAGGAGGCACAAGCGGTCAACAAGGCTACTATGGCGAATGGGCCGCCTGCCGCAATCTCGCTTTTGTGAGCAAAAGCAGGCTGTCGAGGCCGGCAAGCCTTACACGCTCCGCCTGCGTTCCCCCGGAGACGAAAGCCGCCGCATCCTCATCGACGATCTCATCAAGGGCAAGATCGAAATGCCAGAAAACGCGCAGGATATCGTTTTGCTCAAAACGGACGGCATCCCAACCTACCACTTTGCCCATGCAGTGGATGATCACCTCATGCGCACCACGCATGTTGTGCGCGGCGATGAATGGATCGCCTCCCTGCCCATCCACCTCCAGCTTTTCAAATGTTGCGGCTTTAAGCCCCCAAAATACGCGCATTTTGCCCCAATCATGAAAGAGGAAAACGGCGGCAAACGCAAACTCAGCAAACGAAAAGACCCAGAAGCGGCCGTGAGCTATTATATCGAGCAGGGATATCCGAAGGAAAGTGTGATCGAATACCTGCTCACGCTCGCCAATTCCAATTTTGAGGATTGGCGCCGAGCAAATAAAACTGCACCACAGGCCGACTTCCCCTTTAACCTTAAGAAGATGAGCGCATCCGGCGCGCTGTTTGACCTGCAAAAGCTTAACGACGTGAGCAAAAACGTGATTTCCCTGATGACGGCGGATGAAGTTTACGACAGAGCCGTAAACTGGGCGCAGCAATATGATGAAGCGCTCTACCGGCTGCTCATGGCGGACGAAGCCTTTGCAAAGGGTATCTTTTGCATTGACCGCGGCGTAGCAAAGCCGCGTAAGGATCTTGCAAAATGGTCTGAAGTGAAGCACTTTGTGGCATATTTTTATGATGAGCTCTATCAGCCGGATTACGCATTGCCCGAAAACCTGACGGCTGCGGCCGCTGCGGAAATCCTGCGCGCTTATTTGGCCGTTTACCGCCACGCAGATGATAAAGACGCATGGTTTGCCAGGATCAAAGAGCTCTGCACTCCGCTCGGCTATACACCGAACGTAAAGGAATATAAAAAAGACCCGCAGGCCTTCAAGGGCCATGTGGGGGATGTATCCTCTGTGATCCGCATCGCGGTGACCTCGCGGCGCAACACGCCCGATCTTCATGCAATTATGCAGCTGCTGGGCGAGGAAAAGGTGCTTGCCCGCTTGCAGGCAGCGCTGAAATACTATGAGGAGGCTTGCAGCAATGGAAGAGAATAAGATGGAGCTTGCCTCCAACTTCATCCATGATTTTATCGATGAGGATCTAGCGGCGGGCGTTTACAGCCACGTGCAAACACGCTTTCCCCCGGAGCCGAACGGCTACCTGCACATCGGCCATGCAAGGCAATCTGCATCAATTTTGCCACCGCATTGAAGTACGGTGGCAAGTGCAACCTGCGCCTGGACGACACAAACCCTACAAAAGAGGATACGGAGTATGTCGATGCGATCCTAGAAGATATTAAATGGCTCGGCTTTCAGTGGGAGCACCTCTACTATGCGTCGGATTATTTTGACTTTATTTATGAATGCGCCATGCGCTTGATCGAGATGGGCAAAGCCTATGTGGACGACCTGACAGCAGAGGAAATTCGGGAATACCGCGGCACGCTCACCGAGCCAGGCAGAGAGAGCCCCTATCGCAACCGGCCTGTGGAAGAAAATCTTGACCTTTTCCGCCGCATGACCGCTGGTGAATTCCAAAACGGCATGCGTGTGCTGCGGGCGAAGATCGACATGGCCTCTCCAAACCTCAACATGCGCGATCCGGTCATCTACCGCATTGCGCACGTTTCCCACCACCGCACGGGCGATCAATGGTGCGTCTATCCAATGTACGATTTCGCACATCCGCTCTCTGATGCAAAGGAGGGCGTGACCCATTCGCTGTGCTCCCTAGAGTTCGAAAACCACCGCCCGCTGTATAACTGGTTTTTACAGGAGCTGGGTTTTGAAACCCCGCCGCGTCAAATTGAATTTGCCCGGCTCAACCTCAACTACTGCGTCACCAGTAAACGCAAATGCCTCGCGCTCGTCAAAGACGGCCTCGTCAGCGGCTGGAACGATCCTCGTATGGTCACGCTGAGCGGCATGCGCCGCCGCGGCTACCCGGCAGCCGCCATCCGCGATTTTTGCGAGCGTATCGGCGTTTCCAAAGCCTACAGTGTGGTGGATTACGGCTTGCTGGAATCCTGCGTGCGCGATCGGCTCAATGCGGACGCCCCGCGCGCCATGGCTGTGTTGCACCCGCTGAGGGTCATTATCGATAATTACCCGGAAGGGCAAACGGAAACGATCGAAGTGGAGAATAATCCTGATAGGCCGGAGCTCGGCACCCGCCATGTTACCTTCTCGCGTGAAATTTATGTGGAGCAGGAGGACTTTATGGCAGAGCCGGTAAGAAAATATTTCCGCCTCTTCCCCGGCAACGAGGTCCGCTTAAAGGGCGCTTATTTCGTCACCTGCACAGGCTACGAAGCGGATGACGACGGCCATATCGTTTGCCTGCACTGCACCTATGACCCTGCAAGCAAGGGCGGCAATTCCCCGGACGGCCGCAAGGTTAAGGGCACGCTCCATTGGGTCAGTGCAGTTGACAGCATTCAGGCCGAGGTTCGGCTTTATGATCGGCTGTTCCGCACCGAAAACCCAGCGGATACCGATGCATTTGAAGAAAACGTCAACCCGGATTCCCTGATCACTCTGACTGGCTGCCGCCTGGAGGGTAGTCTTCGGGATGCAAAGGCAGGCGATACCTTTCAGTTTATGCGCCAGGGTTATTTCTGCGTTGATCCTGACAGCACGCAGGAGCATCCTGTTTTCAACCGCACGGTAGCGTTGAACTCCTCTTGGGAAAAGAAAAAATAACCCGCTGTTCCTTGATACTTTCAGATTGGAAAGGATCGTGCTCCGCCATGAAATATGCCGCCCGTGTTCTCACAGCCATGGTTGCTGCCGCAGCGTTCCCTGTGTTTTCCTGGCCCCCCTGCTGAAACTGCGTTACTCCGTGATTTTAGCAGGAGAAAACGAGCTTGCGCTCAGCCTGAAGGAAATATTTTTTTCCGGCGATGGGCAGCTGCCGGCTGATAAGCTTTTCGCACTTGACGCAATGCAGCCATTAAAACCCGCCATCATCGCGCTGTGCATCCTGCTTGCGCTGGCGCTGGCCGTTGTGCTCATCCTCGTAATTTGTTCCCTGCTAAGCAGCCGCTATGCCGCCACAGCCGGCCTCTCTGGCATAGGTGCAATTTTCATGCTGTGTGCGCTGATCCCCATGCATAGGGTATCCACTATGCTGACAGATGGCTCCATCCCTATCGGCACGCTACTCGCTCAATTGCAGGAAACCGGCGCTGCCAACGCAGGAATCCTTTCCCTATTACAGGGTGCCCCTTCAATTGCCGATGTGGCAGTTCAAATCCAATCTGTGGGATTCGGCGCGGCTTACTATCTTTCCCTCCTCATCATGATTCTATTATTGGTGTGGGGCCTAGCAATATGGCGATTGAAATCGGCGCAGAGAAAAGGCCGCCCCGTCGGTTGACGCCTAAAAAGAAAAGATAAAAAAACAGCATAAAAACAAAAGCAGCTAGGCAATGCGGAGCTTTTTTCGCATTGCCTTTTCTTCGTATACCCGTGCCGAATTTTTTCGCTGTGTGACCACCTTTTTTGGGCGAAAGCCAATAAAAGCTCCTGCAAAAGCGCTTTTATTGTTTTATTCTCAATATATTCTTCATTTTATTCATGCCATACCGCTTGACAGATAAAAAATTCTCTTTTACACTAAACCTCAGCGTCTTATCAAAGGAGGAGATTAAATGCCCGATATCATCACGATCGGAAGGAATATGGCTCCGGCGGGAGTAAAATCGCCAAAGAGCTTGCAGCTGCACTGCAAATCCCCTTTTTCGATAAAAAACTCATTGAAATCGCCGCGAAAGAAACCGGCCTTTCTGAAGAATTCATTCAAGAAGCAGAGCAACGCCGCACCTCGAGCTTCTTATATAACCTCTCCTTCAGCAGCCGGAATTTGCCGGTATCTGATCAGGTTTTTATCGCGGAAGCTGATGTGATCAAGCGCATCGCAGCCGAAGGGCCCTGCGTGATCGTGGGCAGGTGCGCCAATTATGTGCTGCGTGATCAAAAAAACTGTCTGCGCGTTTTTATCCATGCGCCCATAGCTGACAGGATCCACCGCGCAAAAGAGGAGTACGGCATCCCAGCGGACGAAGTGCAGGCCTGTGTGCTCAAGCACGATAAAGCTCGCGCCGCTTACTATAACTACTTTTCCACTGGCCATTGGGGAAAATGCCAGGATTACGATCTCACACTGAACAGCAGTTCACTCGGCATCGAGGGCGCTGTAGGCGTCCTGCTGGATCTTATTCAAAACAGGAGGGCTCTCTATGAATGAAACAACAGCACAACGCCCCGCCGAAAACAAAATGGGCGTCATGCCCATCAACCGCTTGCTGATTACGATGTCCCTCCCCATGATCGTTTCCATGCTGGTGCAAGCGCTTTATAATATTGTCGACAGCATGTTCGTCGCCCAGCTAAGTGAAAATGCGCTGACCGCCGTTTCTCTCGCCTTTCCCGTTCAGAGCCTCATGATCGCGGTCGGCTCCGGCACAGGCGTCGGCATCAACGCGCTACTCTCCAAAAGCTTAGGGGAAAAGAATTTTGACCTTGCCGATAAAACAGCGGAGAACGGCATCTTTCTCGCTGTGCTCAGCTATTTGCTCTTCGCGGTTATCGGTGTTTTATTTTCTAAACCTTTTTTCCTGCTGCAAACGACCGACCCGGAAATTGTAGAAAACGGCGCTATTTACCTGATGCTCTGCTGTGTATGCTCCTTCGGCATGTTCCTGCAATTCACATTCGAGCGGCTGCTGCAATCGACTGGGCGCACATTCTATACGATGATCACCCAAGGGCTGGGCGCTATCATCAACATCATCCTGGACCCGATCATGATTTTTGGCCTTTTAGGTTTTCCAAAGCTTGGCGTCGCAGGTGCTGCGCTGGCCACTGTAATCGGACAGATTGTGGCATCTATCCTTGCACTGCTTTTCAATATCAAGAAAAACGAAGAAATTACACTCCGCTTGAAGGGCTTCCGGCCTAACGCTAAGGTGATCGGCAAAATCTATTCCGTCGGCATTCCGTCAATTATCATGCATCCATCGGCTCTGTGATGACCTTCGGTATGAATAAAATTCTAATCTCCTTTACCTCCACCGCAACAGCTGTGTTTGGCGTTTATTTTAAACTGCAAAGCTTTGTTTTTATGCCGATCTTTGGCTTGAATAACGGCATGGTACCGATCATCTCTTATAACTACGGAGCAAGGAAGCCCGATCGTATGATGAAAACCATTAAGCTGAGCATTCTCTATGCAACGTGCATCATGATCATCGGCGTTGCGATTTTTATGCTAATTCCGGACAAGCTGCTTTCTATTTTTAACGCTTCGGAAACGATGCAGCAGATCGGCGTGCCCGCGCTGCGCACCATCAGCCTCAGCTTTGTTTTTGCAGGCTTCAGCATCTGCATGCTCTCCGTGTGCCAATCCTTGGGGCACGGTATGCTCAGCCTCTCTGTCTCCGTGGTGCGTCAGCTGGTGATTTTGCTGCCTACCGCCTATCTGCTGGCCCGATTCAGCGGGCTGAACGCAGTTTGGTGGGCCTTCCCCTTTGCGGAATTGTTTTCCCTTGCCCTGTGCTTGATCTATTTCCGCTACATTTACCGTAAAGAGATCAAGCCCCTTGGAAATGCATCGTAAACTGCGGAAATGTTATCCGCCGAAAAATCCGAAAAGGAAGGATTGGACTGTTAACGCGGCTGCTCACCGGCCCCTATTTGCACGGTGGCGTTTCTCCCCTGCACGCCCAGCTTCTTAAAATTCTCGAACTTTAAAAAGGGACTGTTGCAAAATGAAATAATTTTGCAACAGTCCCGCTAATTTTGCGTTTATGCATGTATGATGCAACGCGCCCATTCTTTTCATTTTAAATCCATTACTCTACTGCACGCCGGACAAAATCCACCATCGCATCAATAACCTCTTCCTCATCATCGGAAAGCATTCCTCCAAGGAAAAGCTTTTTCCGCTCCATATAATAATTCGACACAAAGGAAAATTGATACATCATCACAAGATTATCGAGCATAAAAGCAGCGGCCGCGATATCGAGATCTTCGCGCACACGGCCTTTCTCCTGATCCTCTGTGAGAATTTGGCATATAGCTCTACCGTAACAGCTTCCGCATCACGCGAAAGCTGTTCGGATAGGCTGACCAGGCTTTGGAAGAACAGTCCAGATAAATCTGTTCATCTCTGGATACTGCCGCGCCGCATCACGCGCGATCGACAGCATCTCACGGAACGTCTCCACCACGCCCTGCTCGCGGTTTACCTTTGAGAGAAGCTGATACATTCTTTGCAGACAATACTCCATCACCTGCAAAAATAAATCCTCTTTAGAGGCAAAGTAGCTATACATGGAGCCGATGCTCACACCGGCGGCGCGAGCGATAATGTTGATGTTGGCAGCGTTAAAGCCTTTTGTGGCAAATTCATGGATGGCAGCCTCAAAAATGCGTTGCCTGCGCGCAGGCGATGTTGTTTCAAAGGGGTTTTGTTTTTCTTTTCGTCTGCTGTTTTCCATTGGAACCTATCTCCGTTCCGCTGGCGGGAGGATCCTGCTCGATTACCTGCCGCTTTCTAACCAGAGGCAGGCAAAACAGATCACATTTCCCGCAATTTCATCTTGTAGTACAATGCATCCCGCGCCGCGCGCGATCCAATGCAGATTCTCGCGGGCAGAAATAATAACTCTGTTTCTGCCCTGATGGAAAGAATGCCCGCCCGCGTGAAAAATCCACACGGGCGGGCCGCCTGACTGAGAGGAATAGGCAAAGCTTTCCCGTATCAAACGGGCTCGCCCAATTTCTCCGCGCCCTTAGCCCTTTGCGTAATCAGCAACCGCAAACATGAAATTGCCGATCTGGCCCGCAAATTCCGGCGCACCGTCCAGAATGAGCTTGCCTGCCTTCAGGGAATCCAGCATATCAGCCGTACCAAGCAGAATCCCCAATGCGTCATCATAGGTCGGGAACCGCATGTTGAAGAACGGCAGGGAACGTTTATAGGTCCCACGGCCAGCCTTCGAATTGCCCGCCTTAATGCGGATGTATGCAGATACATCCGGATGGCCGTCCACGCCGATGGCATAAACACGATCCGGACTCTGTAGCGCCCACTGATGGATTTCCTCATGCCCGGCTTTATTGAGCTGGCTGATGCCGCTTGTGACCAGATAGAAGAAGCACTTGACCATCAGCTTTTTCGTCTCCTCATCCTCCGGAGCCTCTGTCGCGCCAAGCAGCTTCGACATCTTTAGAAGCACCATTACAAAGGAGATAAGATCCGGCACATATTTCACCTTCAGGTGGAATTTGGGAATACAATCCGGCCCCATCTGGCCTTTAAAGAACTTATTCAATGCGGGAATGCTCTGGAATTCCAGCTCGATATGAGGGTTTCTCGTCAACCGGCCGGCATGAACAAGCCATTCGCCGCTGTTGATGACGAAGTGGGTGCCAACCTTTCCCTCCGGGCTGTCCGGATCCAGGGCACTTACCTGAATGACAGCGTGCGTCTTTTTAAATTTATCGCCCAGCTTCGGGATATCCATGGCGATGACTTTTGCAAGAGGCAGCGCGGCGTTCAGGAAGATTTTGCTGGAATACAAATCATCTTTCGTAATTGCCATTGATACAATCATCCTTTCCGCGGTTTGAAAAAACCTTCAAACCTTATACCTCGTCATCCCAGGAATCATCCTCTTCAAAGTCCTTATGCATGACTTCGCGGATTGCATCCATAATGCCGTTGGCATCAATGCCAACCATGGACATAATATCCTCATGCAGGCCGATCGGCGCGAATTTATCCTGATGGCCCAGTTTCTTGAATGCGCAGCCCTTGCCAAAATCGGCAATCACGCTCGCCACCTGGCTGCCCAGGCCGTTGATCACGCTGTGATCCTCCGCTGTGATAATGCGGCGGGTATCAACGATTGCTTCTGCACTGCTTCCACGTCAAGGGGCTTGAGCGTATGCATATCAAGCACGCGGATCTTCAGGCCATCGGAGGCTCCAGCGCCTTGGCCGCCTGCAACGCCTGATACACGCAGGAGCCGCATGCGATAACGGTCAGATCTGTGCCTCATGGACGGTGTGCGCCTTGCCGAGCTCAAAGCCATACTCTGTATCCTCATACAAAAGGCGGTCAAACCCACGATTGATGCGGATATAGACCGGGCCGGGCGTCTCATATGCGGCGCGGATTGCATTGACGGTTTCCATGCCGTCCGCCGGGCAGAGGTAGGTCATGTTCGGGAAGGTCAGCAGGCAGCCCATATCCACGATCGCGTGGTGGGTGGAGCCCGCCTGGCCAAAGGAAGTGCCGGCATGGCTGCCGATGATCTTCACGTTAACATTTTGATAGCAGATATCCGCATGGATCTGATCGGCAACGCGCATGGTTGCAAATGCGGACATTGTGGATACGAAGGGAACCAGGCCCGCCTTCGCCATACCGGCGGCGATACCGAACATATTCTGCTCCGCAATGCCGACGTTGAAGAAACGCTCAGGGAACTCCTTACGGAATACGCCGATCTTCGTGGAACCGGCAAGGTCAGCTGTCAGAGCGACAATTTCGGGATGCTCTTTTCCGAGATCGCACATTGCCTTTCCGTAGTATTCTGCAGTCGCCATCGCTTCAGAGCCGACTGCTGTATAAACAAGTCCTCCTGCCATGGTTACTTCGCCTCCTTCTCAACGCGCTCTATGCGCTTCTTATAATAGGCATCCAGGCTCTTGGCGGCCTTATCGTGCATATCCTGATCAATCGCGCCGTAATGCCATTTAAAATCGTTCTCCATGAAATCAATGCCGCAGCCCTTGATCGTATTGCAGATGATCATCACGGGCTTTTCGGTCGCCGCGAGCGCATAATCGATGGCGTCGCAGAGCTCCTTAAAGTTATGACCGTCAATTTCCTTCACGTCAAAGCCGAAGGCCGTCCACTTATCCGCAAAGGGCTCGAGCTTCATTTCGTCCTCTGTCGGTCCATCCATCTCCAGGCGGTTGCGGTCAACAAAGGCAATCATGTTCGTGGTGTTGAACTGGCCGGCGGACATAGCTGCTTCCCAGTTAGAGCCTTCGTCGCACTCGCCGTCGCCCAGCAGGCAATAGGTGATGTAGGATTTTTTCTGAACGCGGGCGGCCAGAGCCGTGCCGACTGCGATAGAAAGGCCATGGCCCAGGGAGCCTGTGGAGGCGTCTACACCCACAACCTTATTGGAATCCAGATGGACGCCCATCTTGGAATTCGTCAGGTTAAAGGTTTTGAGCTGCTCCGGATCGTTCCAGCCCAAGTCGCAGAGAAGGCCGGCATAGCCGATGCGATATGGCCCTTAGAGAGGATGAAACGGTCGCGGTCCGCCCAAGTGGGTCATCCTTCTTAATATTCATGTACTTGTAATAGAGCACTGTTAGGATATCCATCGAGCTCAGGCTGCCTCCGATATGGCCGCTGCCCGCCATGAGGGTGGTATCCAAGGCTGTGTGCCTGAGCTGATTGGCCTTCGCCTCCAGGTCAAGCCACTCCTGCTTTGTTAATGGCATGTGGAAATTCCTCCTTTATTTCGTGTTTCTATCCATCCGCGCTCCGCGCGGTTAGGTGCAATTCAGCCGGCCGCCTGAAAAGAGCAACCGGATTATCTCATCAATCAGCCGATCTCCGGATGATTCTTGCGCAGGATCTTAAAGCACTCCTCCGCCACTTCAATCGTATGGTTAATATCCTCATGCGTCAGGGACGCGTTGATGAAGTGGTTGTGGTGAGAGGTGAGGAAGATGCCGCGGCGCACCATATCGGCAACCCATTCCTGATGGAGCATTAGGGAATCGTCATCCGCAATGCGCAGGTAGAACAGGGAGGGCATTCCGGATGCGATCAGGTGGAAGCCATGCTCCTGGCCCGCCTTTACAAGGCCCGTCGTCAACTCGCGGCCGAGCTCGTCAAAGAGCTTGGGCGTGTTGAGCTTTTTCATCTTATTGATGCAGGCGATACCTGCCGCAAACGGCACGGCGCTCATCCAGTAGCTGCCCGTAAAGGTGATGCCGCTAACAACATCCTTCAGGGATTCACGGCCGCACAGGGCGGACACGTTGTAGCCATTGGCCAGCGCCTTGCAGAAGCAAATTAGGTCAGCCTTGAAGCCAAAATAATGGTCGGAACCTGCAAGATCCATGCGGAAACCCGCGCGCACGTCGTCAATAATGAGCACAACGCCGTTGTCGTCGCAAAGCTTGCGCACCTTCTGCCAATAGCCTCGTCCGGGAAGAAGTTGTCGTTGAAATTGCCGTGCATATAAGGCTGGGCAATCAGGCCGCGATTTCGCCCTTATAATCGGAGAATAGTTTCTCCAGCGCAGGATAATCGTTAAAATTAACATAAAGGTTATTGGCGACCTCTTCCTCCAGCACGCCCGAATAATCGAGCTTCTGCGTCCAGGGAGAAACGCCGTGATAATAGCCGTTGAAGAAAACGATCTTCTTGCGGTGTGTCGCAGCGCGGGCGGTCATCACGGCAAGGCTCGTCACATCGTTGCCGTTCTTTGCAAAAAACGCCCAATCAGCGGAAGCGACCGTATCAACCAACAGCTCCGCGAAATCAACCATGATCGAAGAGGGGATCGTCACGCAGTTTTCTTTTTTAAGCTGTGCGAGCGCCGCCTTATCGACATCCTCATCACAGTAGCCCAACACGTTAGGGCCGTAACCGCACATGTAGTCGATATAATCGTTACCGTCCTCATCCCAGAAATGCGAGCCTTTCGCATGGGAGGAATACAGCGGGAAAGCGTTATTGGGGATATAGCAGCCTCGGACGGGCTGATGGCCATAAATGCCCGACGGGATGACTTTCAGCGCGCGGTCAAAAGCAGCGCGGCTTTTTCATAAGTATTTACTTTAAAGCTCATTCCTGTCACCTCCTGAGTTACGCCAAATAGATGGACACACGGTCCAAAATCCGGTTGACGTTATCGATC
>ENA-OUNI01000232-OUNI01000232.1-human-gut-metagenome-genome-assembly--contig:-NODE-232-length-25472-cov-14.427816_pt1 | contig 25472 bp, 25 predicted proteins | sample MGYA00242499_ERZ504580 | MGnify/ENA primary metagenome ERZ504580 (study PRJEB26092, sample SAMD00036315) | human gut metagenome | host: Homo sapiens | study: EMG produced TPA metagenomics assembly of... | reverse complement strand
CCGGCGACGGCAGCGACGGCAGCTCCGACGACCGGTGCGACGGCTTCCGCAAGGTCGCCGCTCTGCCGTCTTCCGCCGCCAGCGGGTCGTCCGACGCTGCGACTTCCCACTATGACACCGTTGCCGTGGAATCCGTCACCCCCGGCGATGTGCTGATTGTGCTGCCCGGTGAAACCGTGCCGGTAGATGGCGAGCTGTTGTCCGGATCCGCCACGCTCGACCTGAGCAACATCAACGGTGAGCCGGTGCCGCGTGGAGTGTTCGCGGCGCCGCGTCATGTCCGGCGCGGTGAACGGCTCGACCACGCTGACCATGCGTGCCACCGAAGCCGCCAGCGACTCGCAATACCAGCGCATCCTCGCGCTCGTCGCGGCCGCGCAGGATTCCCGCCCGGCGGTGGTGAAGACGCCGATGTGCTGGCAGTGCCGTTCACGGTGCTCGCACTGGCGATCGCGGCCGTGGCATGGTTGGTGTCCGGCGTGCCGACGCGCTTCGCTCAGGTGCTGGTGCTGGCGACTCCTTGCCCGTTGCTGATCGCCGCCCCCGTCGCGTATGTGGCGGGAACCGGCCGACTAGCCAAGTCGGGAATCCTGATCAAGACACAGGACGTGCTGGAGAACCTCGGCCGCGTCACGCACGTGTTCTTCGACAAGACCGGCACGCTGACCGTGAAGCAGCCGCAGGTGACCCGCGTCGAGATGCTGCCCGGCGCCGGCACTCACCTCAATGAGGACCACGTACTGATGATGGCGGGCGTGGTCGAGACCTATTCCGTGCACATCCTCGCCAAAGGCATCGCGAAGGCCGGCACAGAAGCTCTGTCCCGGCTGCATCGGCGGTTCGAGGAGGGGCAGCGGCTATGCCCGCAGCCCGATGCGGACTGGCCTGGTCACGGGCGCGATTATCCGGTCGTCAAGCACATTGATGAAGACGCCGGGAAAGGCATCTCCGGCGAAGTGAATGGGCATAAGGTGCGCGTAGGCAGACTGTCTTTCGCGGCCTCAAGCGAAGATGGGTTCCTGCCGGTTGAGCGGATCGTCCCGGGCCGGGCCACGACTGATGGAGACCGGCGGTCCGGAAAACAAGGTGAGGGGCGGCTTGCGGACGAGATCCGTACCCGTTTCGGCATGCTCGCGCCGGATGAAATGGCCTCGTACGTGTCGGTCGACGGTCATCTCATCGCCCGGATCGTCCTGCGTGACGTGCCGCGCGCGAACGCCAAGTCGGCGCTCGCGAGCCTGCGCGGTCTCGGCGTCGCCAAGCTGTCCATGCTGACGGGAGACAAACGATCCTCCGCCGCCATCATCGCCAGTGAGGTCGGCATCGACGACGTGCATGCGGAATTGTTCCCCGAAGATAAGGTCACCGCTGTCACGACCGCGACCGTGACGCCATCGCGCGGCGTGACGATGATGGTCGGCGACGGCGTGAACGACGCGCCCGTGTTGGCCGCCGCCGATATCGGCATGGCCATGACGGACGGCACGTCGACTGCGCCTCGGAGTCCGCGCAGGTGGTGATCCTGAACGACGACATCGCCGCCGTTCCACGGGCCATCGCCATCGCCCGCCGCACCAAGCGTGTGATGCTGCAAGCCGTGCTGGCCGGTCTCGCGCTGGCCCTGATCGGCATGGTTGCGGCGGCGTTCAACTTGATTCCCGTCGTGGTCGGCGCTTTTCTGCAGGAAGCCATCGACGTGGTAAGCATCCTCTGGGCGCTCACCGCGCTGCTTGACCGTGACTGACGGGCCGTGGTCGACGGGCGCAGCTGGGCCGGTCGTGATCGACCGGCCGCGCCCGTCGCCGGACGATCGGGCGAGAACGAATGTGACATTCGACAACAATGGGGGCAATGCCGGGAAATCCCGCCGTTGCCCCCTTCCGTGATTCGGTGGCTTGCGATAACCTATAACGCGTGACTGAATCTGAGAACAATGAACTTCGTATCGCCGTGATCGGCGCCGGTCCCGCCGGCGTCTACTCCTCCGACATCTTCCTACGCCAGCTGAAGAAGCTCGGCGAGGAGCTGGGTCTGGGCACCAAGGCCCGCATCGACCTGTTCGAGAAGCTGCCGGTCCCGTTCGGCCTGGTCCGTTACGGTGTGGCCCCCGACCATCCGAGCATCAAATTCATCGCATCCGCGCTGGAGAAGACGCTCGACAACCCCGACATCCACCTCTACTGCGACGTGGAATTCGGCAAGGACGTGACCCTGGACGACCTGCTGGCGCGTTACGACGCCGTGCTATTCGCCACCGGCGCCGTCAAGGACAAACCGCTGAACCTGCCGGGCGCCGACCTCGACGGCGTGTACGGCGCCGCCAAGTTCGTCGAATGGTATGACGGATACCCCACGGGTGCGCGCGAATGGCCACTTTCGGCCGAGAACGTCGCCGTGATCGGTGGCGGCAACGTGGCGATGGACGTCGCGCGCGAGCTCATGCGCAACGCCGACGACCTCAAGGCCAAGACCGACATCCCCGACAACGTCTACGAAGGCATCCAGGGAAACAAGGCCAAGGTGCTGCATCTGTTCATCCGCCGTGGCGTCGCCCAGGCCAAGTTCAGCGTGCAGGAACTGCGTGAGATGGAGAAGCTGCCCGGCGTGCAGCTCATCATCAACGAGGACGACTTCGAGCTGGATGACGACACGATCGAAGAGGCCGGCAAGGACAAGCTGACGCGCCAGATGGTCGAGGAGCTGTTCACCATCCGCGAGATGGCCGAAGACATGGAAGACGACGGCGACGTCGATTACGAGGGCAACCCCGCAGATCGCAAGTATTACGTGCACTTCAACTCCGCTCCCACCGAGATCCTCGGCAAGGACGGCAAGGTCGCGGCATCCGCGTGGAGAAGACCGAGACCGGCGCGACGGCAAGATGCACCGCACCGGCGAATTTGAAGACTACCCGGTCGAGGCCGTGTACCACGCAATCGGCTACAAGCCCGCCGAAGCGCCCGGCATCACCTATGACGAGAAGGGCGCCCACCTGGCCAACGCGAACGGCGATGGCCGCATCACCACCGAGCCGCCGGCGGTGACGTGCGTGAACGCCTGTATGCCACCGGGTGGGCCAAGCGCGGGCCGGTCGGCCTGATCGGCTCCACCAAGTCCGACGCGTTGATGATCGTCACCAACATGCTGGAAGACCTCGCCAAAGCGGCCGAAGGCGGCCGTGTGGCCGTCGACCGCGACCCCGAGTCCATCGACCGCCTGCTCGCCGAGCGCGGTGTCAAGCCGATTGACTTCGCCGGTTGGAAGAAGGTCGACGCCTTCGAACGCTCCGAGGGCGCGAAGGAAGGCCGCGAGCACAAGAAGGTCGTCGAGCCGGATCAGATGCGTGAGCTTGCTCACGCCTGAGCGACCTGTAGCGCGACTCGTATACATCGATCAAGCCGCCGCCCGCGTGACATTGCGGGCGGCGGCTTGTTTTTGCCCGTACTTGTATCATCCCGTGCCTCCGGAATCATTTCATTGTGCTCAAGGCGCATATCCAGCCAACTGTCAGACAGTGAATTTAGTGTGTGGGCTATGGACGGTAAATTGCATGTGCGCGGCCACTTCAACGGCCTGAAAACGACGCTGCTCTTTGCGTTGATGTGGGCCATCATCATGTTGATCTGGTGGGCCACCGGCGGTGGCCGCGGCACGCTGGGCGTATATATCGTCATCGGTCTGGTCTCCACGTTCAGCACGTACTGGTTCTCCGACAAACTCGCCATCGCCTCGATGGGCGCCGCGCGGTCACCGAGCAGGAAGCTCCCGCACTGTACCGCATCGTGCGCGAACTCAGCGCCAAGGCCGGCAAGCCGATGCCTCGCATCTACGTCGCCCCGACCATGAGCCCCAACGCATTCGCAACGGGCCGCAACGAGCGCCATGCAGCCGTATGCTGCACGCAAGGCATCCTCAACATACTCAACGAGCGCGAGATTCGTGGCGTCCTCGGCCACGAGCTCATGCACGTGTACAACCACGACATCCTCACCTCCGCCATAGCCTCCGCACTGGCGACCATCATCACGTATCTGGGATACTCGCTCATGTATTTTGGCGGCGGTCGCAGCAACGACCGTGACAACTCCTCCGGCGTCTTCGGTCTGATCGGCGCGCTGTTGAGCGCGATTCTCGTGCCGATCGGCGCCTCTCTGATCCAGATGGCCATCTCCCGCACCCGCGAATTCGACGCCGACGAGGACGGCAGCCGCCTGACCGGCGACCCCGAAGCGCTCGCCTCCGCCCTGAACAAGATCTCCTACGGTGCTCAGACCAATCCGATGCCGAAAACCGCGGGCACGCAGTCGGTGTCATCCATGATGATCGCCAACCCGTTCTCCGCGCGCGGATTCTCGAAGCTGTTCTCCACGCACCCACCTACCGACGAGCGCATCAGCCGGCTCATGCAGATGTCGCAGGAGATGCGCAATTCCGGCATCGGCGGCGGCAGCAGACCGCATTACTTGTACTAGCTTCGTTGCGCAAGGCTCGCGGGCATCGCCGTCATGTGATACACTGACGACTTGTGCACAAAAAGCACTGCGGATGTAGTTCATCGGTAGAACGAAAGCTTCCCAAGCTTTAAAGGCGGGTTCGACTCCCGTCATCCGCTCCACTTCCCTCAATGTCGAGGCTGCGAATCCTAATCATTCCAACGATTCTTGATTATGTGAATACCTGCTCAATCACATAGGTGCTGCTGGAATGTTGTCACCGTGTTGTCACGGGGCGCATGAAGGGGATTTAGAGGGAACGACATGAGTTGCATCAGCGAAAATGACTGAAGAAAGTGATGTCAGAAATAGTTGGGGGTTACACCACGTTATGGCCCGTTCGGCGTGTCGGAGGCCAGTTGCTCCGCCAAACGTCCGAAGGGATCTCGAACCCGTAATGACGTCCTGTTTGACGGCATCTCCATTGGCCCGGACTGTCATGAGGCCGCCCATTGGACTTAGGGTATGGCTACTTGGACAATGTGAGCGTGTGGTGAGCGCTGAGTTATGCGGATGGGCGTCGGCCATACTATTGCCCTCGCTCCTGTCGGCATGACTTCCACTCACAGTTTTCACATGCCGCTTTTCCGGCGCTGGGCATCGAGACCCGGGTGTCAAAATGTGTCCGGTATGGATGGCCCATCGTGTTGCCGGCTGTGATGCAGACATGGGACACGATGGGCCATAGATTGCTTTTTGTATGAGCGTTATGCGTATATATCGACGATGCGCGCGATTGTATCCTCGACGTCCGAGAACTGTTCCTCATGGTCGCCGTCCAGCACGGTAATCACCGTGCTCATGAGGGAATTGCCGTTCCCATCGATTCCGGAAACGTATTTTCTGCCGATATGGATGATCTTGCCGTCCTTTTGCAGTGTGAGGTATTGGGGTTCGGCTGGTTTCCACTCGAGATATAGTCTGCCTACCCTTGTCTTCAATGTGCGTTGGACGTCGGGGATCACGTTTTTCAGTTCCTCGCATATCACGCAGGAGGCAAGCTCGCGGTTGATGCCGTTCAGCTGGGTCTTTTCGCCTGAGGTAGGTAGCAGATGCCGTCCACAACACGGAATTGCCAAAGAGACCCGAAGTATTCATGGGACTACAATCCCTTTTCCTTGATGAGAGACTTGGCATGGACGTCGGTGCGTTCCTCGTCCCATACGTACTCGTCGGCGATCGCGGTGAGAGCGTCGACGACGTCTTGGCGTCCCAGCTGCTTGTCCCCGATGCGGTCAAGAACGTCATCGCATAGCCTATGGAATAACTCGCGTTTCCCTGAGGAAGCCCTTAGCATATTCCTCCAGCCAAGGGTTCGCGCATGGTTTCTTGAATCGACGAGGTAGCTGAGGTTGCCTTCCCTCATCGAGTAATCCCCCTTGGTCAGCAGGGCTCTTCGGACATCGATGAGCAGAGACGTGTCCGGCAGATTGGTGTCCTGCCGTTCGAACGCCATTTTCGTGAGCTCCAAGTACTTGTCGAATGCATCGAGGACATCCGGATCATGGGACATGGTTTCGACGTTGTCTCTTGTGATGCCGGCGAAAGAGAGCAGGAAGTCGATTTTCCCCTCGAAATATGGGATTTCCTCGGCCTTGTGCAACGGTTCGGACCATTGCGGGGCATTGGCCCGAAGCCATGCCTTCAATTCCTCCTCGTCAATCTGGTCCTTTGGCGTGAATCCCGTGTCGCCGGGGAACGTCGCGAGGTATGAGGTCAGATCTCGCATGGTCGGAGTAACGTTCGACCATGCCGACGCCTGTGCGTACAGGCCAAGCGTGTTGTAACCCTGCCACATCGTCGCGGCATTGGAAAGGTGCCGAATCACCCGTATCACTCGGTCCAAGATTGTTCCTCGGGCCTTTTGCCTTGGTTCATAACGCCGTCGAGGTATGCGACGGCGGCTTCGAGCCTCATGCGCGTGCTGTAGCTCTCCGCTTTCCCGTCTATGGAGCTCGAGGCCATTACAATTTCCGGGATTCCGGGCAATGCGTCGTCGCCGGACACGTGATCGAGGATGCGTTCGAGGCGGACTAGAGTACGACTGTCGCAGACGGAGCCTCCCTCTGTTCTCAGGTCCTTGTTGTATTCGTCCAAGCTTCGATGCCGAGTATCCGCCAGGTCCACGCCCTTCATCGAGTATTCGGTGTTGATCCTTGGCGATTTCTTCGCCTTTCCCGCCCATTGGTTCCAGAGGAACCAATTGAGGAAACCCATAAACCGCATGTCGTATTCGTCACGTTTCTCGGTTGGGACACTTCCCTTGAAGCTCCAGAAGAAATCGGTCCATTCCTGGTCGAATTTCCGACAGAACTCCTCGTAGTGCTCGGGAGAGAATTCTGCCTGGGCTTTCTGCTCCAGTTCCGCCTTGATGTTCTCGAAATCGCTCAGTTGCTTGCCTCGGGCGTTCATCTTGATATACAGGTCGTCGCCGTTGCCAATGTCGTTCACGTCGAGCCATTCGAATCGGATCGGGCAATCGTCGCCGGTCAGCAGATCCCAGACCCCATGCCGTGTCATCCTGCGTTCGTCGATGTCGTCGAGCACTTCGAGCGCGGAGAGGATCGTGGGATCATACATGAAGTCCGGGCGGAACCAGCGCTTGTCCCGAAGGTACTCCGACAGTTTGCACATGGGCGTTCGGTCGGCTGTCCATTGTGCAATCTGCTGGATGACGTCGGGTTCGCCGATTCTGGCGAAGAAATCGGAGGACGTCTGTCTGGTCTGATAGGAGAACCTGCCTAGGGTTTGCGCGTCGCCGTCGAGCTCCGGCGCGCGTTCGCCGTCACCGGCATTGGCGACGGCCATGACCAGGGCAAGCCAATGGATGAGGTATAGGGTGGTCAGGCGCTGCTGACCATCGAGCGGAACGAACAGCTCAACGTCACAATCATCACTTCCCTCGATCTGCCGTAGATGAAGTTCAGGCTCATCGGGGTACGGTCCGAAATGTGGGTCTGGATGTCATCAAGCATACCGGTGCGGGCATTCGCCGATTGGACGTCGCCGCGTCCCTGCACATAGTCGCGCTGTATCGCGGGGATGCGAATGGAGTAGTGCTTGAGCAGGCGCCAGAAGCTCATGGTGTTCCCGCCATTGTCGATTCCCGCGTTCATTTCGTCTCCTCTTCCTCCAGATAGGATTTCAACGTGGCGATGATGCCGTGGGGGCCGTCGAGATAGCCTTCGCGGTCCTCATGGCTCCAGAAGGTGAAGTCGTTGGGATTGTCAGTGTAGTATTTGAGGAAAACGTTTTTCGTGCATGGGGGCACGAAAGTGGTGTCTCTATCGGCATCGATGATCCAACGGCGTTTTTCGATGAAGCTGGCGTTGCCGTATCCGCGGTTGAGCTTGCTTGACAGAAGGACCATATTGTCGATGCTGTCCTGGTCGCCCAGTTTGTTCTCGATGAGAGTCTGGCGCCGTGTCCAGAAATCGTCGCATGTCTTTTCGCTGAAATCCTTGCGGTCGAGGAATTCTCGGATGGCATCGACCTCGTTGGCGCCGTCCCCGCTTTCCTCTCCCCTCGTGGCGTTGGAAAGCAGGCCCAGCACACCTTCGAAGAACATCCTTCGGCTCTCTGAGGGCGATGTGATTCGGGAACCGTTGCCGTTCACCTCCTTGTCCGTGGGCGGTCCACCCGCCGTCGCATGAACGTGTTCCAGATCCCATCGTTCCCTCTTATAGCGGTCGAATGGGAATCTCATGAGGGCTCCCGTTGACGCGTTGAGCGTCAGCAGGTTGAACAGAAGCAGCGCATTCCTGGTTTTGTCGCTGTCGTTGTACGTGAGGTCGGGTATCTGCTCAAGGTCAATGTCCTTGCCAATGAGTGTGCGGAGCCGTCCGCGTAGTTCAGACTTGTCGCAATTGGACAGTTGCGCGTACAGGTCCAGCACGTCGGTTTTCTTGTCTGTTTTGCGTCTTGCGACAAGATAGCCGATGAGGTGGTAAAGCTCGCGGTTCTCGAACCAGTATTCAAGGTTGGCGAAGATCTCCTTGCATGAACGCCACATGTCACGCAGAAGCGTTTGACATCCATTGTCATGCCCGCCGCCGTACACATGGTTGAACACAGCGTAACGGTTGTGCGTGTGATCGATGGCTGGGGCGTCGTCCTGGGCTTTGAGCCATATGTCCAGAATGAGGTCGATCCGTGTTTGGTATTCGCCTTCGATGTCATTGGTCAGGAAGCACCATAGTGCGTCGTCCTGCAGCCGATGCTCCATGCGGTCCCATTCGTTGGCTACGGCGCGTTTCTCGTTGGCGTCGAAGCCATCGTCGGATAGCAGCAGACCCTTGACCAGCTCCGCGTTGGTCAGGGGGATCTTGCCCACGTTGATTTTGCGGAAAAGATCTATGGATTCGTCCTTGCCGGACGTTATCTCGTACCAGATGACCTTCGTGCGCCTGCGGAAAACGCTCAGAAAATTGAACATGTCTGGGCGGTCTTTCCCATGTTCTCTGGCCCAATTCCTCATGGTCTCAAGGGCGAGGGCCATGTGGTGGAAATCCGGGTTGTCTTCCGCATGTTCCGGTGTTGCTGGGGAATCCGCGTTCAGGGAATGCAGGAATTCCCGTGAATCTGGCCTGGTCGCATAGGCAATGGAATAATTGCCGCCGCTTTTGAAAGGATCGGAATATTGCATCAGGAGCAGCAGCGTCGTTAGCCGCTGTTGTCCGTCGATAACCTCGTATGACCCGTCTTCCCTCGGTTTCACGACGATTGGCTGAAGGCAGTAGTCGTGATGGATGGTTTGGGTGTCGAAGAACACGCTCAGGTCGTCCATGAGCGCGGAGACCTCCTCTTTGCCCCATCGATAGCCGCGTTGATATGACGGGACGAAGAACCTGTATGGCTTGTTGCTGTCCTCGGGATTATGTTGAAGATCCTCGATTGATTTCATGGATATGGATGTGTCCGTCATCGTTACCTTCTTTTCAAAACCACTTGTTTTTCCGTGTTTCGCATATGGTTCCATGATATGGGCAATGCGTGCCGATTGGAGCGCTTGGATGACAGATGACAGAGCGTGTTTGCGGGTCCTCGGCGCGATGGACTTTGTTTAGGTGGAATGGCGGCGTCCTAAAGGGAATTCGGAGGACGTTATTCAGCTCAAAAGTCATCTTCCGCGTTCAAGGTCTCTGCTGCTGCGATTCTGTTGCTGATGGACGTGGCTACGTCGTCGAGATCGGTGTCGAATAGGTCTGCATAGGTGTCCAGTGTCATGGCTGCGTTCTTGTGCCCGAGCATGCGCTGGACGGCCTTGACGTTGGCTCCGGAGCTGATGGCGATGGAGGCTGCTGTGTGGCGAAGATCATGGCAGGTCAGCGTCGGGACGCCGGAATCGCGCAGTGCTCTTGCGTACCAGCCGTGGTTTTTCGCGGACTGCTCGCGTAGACGACCGCCGGAGGGATCCCATACAATCCGGAGGCCGATGACAATGTGACATTCCCCGACGATGGGTTCTGGAATTCAAGGACGAGCCTACGGGAGATCAAGGATTACGCGGTCAGCAGGCTTGTGTCTCCAGATGCGGTGCTTGCCGTGACGCTCTGTCGCATCATCGCGGCGACACCTCCTCATGTGGTGCTGCCTCCGACCATCGGTTCGGATTACGGTTCGTTGAATTTCGGCGTGGTGATTCTCGGCAATCCGGGGTCGGGCAAGGATGCGGCCTTCGGCGCGGCGAAGGCGCTGGTGCCGGACATACGTGACGCTCCGGTGACCAGCGTGGCGAGCGGGCAGGCTATCAGCGCTTTGTTCGGACAGCGTGTGCAGGAGGATGGCAGGTTCAGATTGGAGTGCAAGTCCCCTCGCGCCATGCTCAGGTATTCCGAAGCGTCTAATTTCAGGGCGCTGTCGAGTGCAAGGGAAAGCAATCTCCAGCCGGAGGTGCTATCGCTGTTCTCGGGGCAGCAGATTGGCGACTACACCAAGAACAGAGAGCTGTCCGTGACCATTCCTGAACATGGGTACAGGGCGGTAGTGGTGATCTCCGCGCAGCCGTCGATGATGGGAATGTTCGAGGCCGGTGTCGGCGTGGGCTTCCAACAGCGATTCCTCTACGTCTCCGCATACAGTGACAGGCTCAATGTCCGTGCCATCGACGAGGAAGCGGTCATGCTTTCCTCATTGAGGAAGTTACCCTATGACACAAAGCTATTGCCTGAAGATTATCCCATTGAGCAAATGAACCGGCTCTACGAGTGCGGAAGCTATGCCAGAGCTAACGAATCCACGCCAGAAACCAGCCATCTGAGAATGCGAGCCATGAGATTGCCGTCCGCTGTGGAACGCGAGATCATCGCAGATAAAATACGTGTCAACAGGGAGCGAGGAGGGAATCCGCGCAGGGCGCACGGTATGTATCTGCAAACAAAGCTGGCGGCGGCGTTCCGCCTGCTCGAAGACCCGCAGTCGTCTGCAATCACGCAGGAAGATTGGGATCTTGCAGACATGATGATGCAGTGCTCGCGCAAGTGTTACGAGGAGAACCTGCGGGAATACAAGAACGAGAATCTCAATCGTCGCGCCGATTGCAAAGAGGAGGACGAGTTGGTTCGTGAGCAGGTCGATATTCGCGCCCTCCGTGCCACCGAAAAACGCATCGTCGAGCTGCTGGAAAGCTCAGCCCAAGAGTCTGTCTCTAGGACAGAGATATCGCGGTCTCTATCGAAACGGCAAAAACTATTTATGGATGATGCATTGGAAAACCTGATAGCTTCAGGAGTGGTTAAACACAGCAAAGGCAGACGAGGCGGGGACCGGTATTCGCTTATCTAGTCGACCTACCAACTACCGACCTACTTACTACTGCCGTAAGGGTTTTCGCGACCTACCTATTGAACCTACCGACCTCCCCTAGGTAGGTCGATAGGCTGGATTGGTAGGCGGTCGAATCCCAGTGATTCCAATGGGTAGGTTGGTAGGTCGGTAGGTCACTTGGATGATCGGGGACGAGAAGACCATGAACGACTCCGACCTAGCCGGCTGATGGTGTCAGAGAGTTCGGCGGGGCCTAATGATGCGGCTGTTGTTTTCCTAGGCTGGACTTGTTTTCACTGTGGCTCTGCTGCCACTACGGGTTTGCTAGGCTGGGTGTTTTTGAACTCTAATGCGTATGGAGAATGATGATGATTGATTTGGATGAGTGGAGGCCGCTGGCAGTGGCAGCATTGCGGGAGACATTCGGCGAACGTTTGCTGTGCGTGGGATTGCAGGGTAGCTATCTGCGTGGCGAGGCCCGGCCGGACAGCGACATCGATTTGCTGGTGGTGCTCGACCATGTGGAGCTGACCGATCTTGACCGCTTCCACGAGGCGATGCGCGCGGTGCCGGAAGGCGGAAAGGCCGTCGGTTTCACCTGCGGACGTGACGAACTGGCCGCGTGGCCCGCCTATGAGCTCGCGCAGTTCGAGCACGGCACCCAGGTCTGGCATGGCGACCTGCATGCTTTGCTTCCCGTCTATGGGCAGGCCGATGTCCGGCTTGGTGCGAGGGTAAGTGTGGCGAACCTCTATCACATGACCAACCACACGTATCTGACGACGCGGGAGCTGCCTGCGGATGCCCGTCTGGACGCTTTGCGCGCCATGCTCAAGGGGTTCTTCTTCTCCTTGCAGATCGTCCACGCCGTTCGCGCTGGTGTGTTCGTTCCGACCAAGCGCGAACTGCTTGCCGTTCTGGACGACCCATCAGAGCACATGCTGCTCGCGCACAGCATCGACCCCGGTGAAGCCCGAGAAGGGGATTACTCGGCATTGCAGCAATGGTGCTCAGCATTATGCAAACCCTGTCGGCCATCTGAGATTGGCCGGCGTCGTCTTACTGAGAAGGGCTTAGCGTCATAAGGCTCTGAGCGCTTTTGGGTAATGTATTACACCGCAAGACTCTTGCGCATGACCAGCTCTCCGTCGTGTTCGCTGATGGTGGTAAAACCAAGCGACTCATAAAGGTGGAGGGCGTTGATGTTGGTGCGCTGAACCGAAAGACTGGCTGCGGTGTGACCGTCGGTCCGCAGCTGGGCTAGTAACACCGTCATTAGGCACCGACCTATGCCTTGGTCTCGCCAGTCGGGAAACAAGGATATGGAGACTTCCGGCGTTGCCGTGTCGATGGTGCCGTAGCCGGTGGCGCTGCGCGGAAAGATTCGGGCCCATGCGGCGCCCACTATCAACGGCCTATCCGAAGTTTCGACCTTGGCAACCATGCAGGCGTCGCCGAACCGTCCGAATCCCTCGATATATCGCCGCAATTCCGGCAGCTCGACAACGCTCCTGTCTGGTGTCGGGGTTCCCGGCGGCACATGGATTGCCTGGTACAGGAACTCGGCGAGCAATGGACACTCCTCTGGTTCCATCGCCGTGATTGTGATATCTGTGGGAGTCGGCACAGCATCCGGTACTTGTTCCGTTGTTGTCATCGTCGCTCCAGTGCTCTTTCCAAATCCTTGATGTATCGTGTTTGCTGTCGTTTCAGATAGGCTTTGACGAATGGCCTCAGCACCAGTTTCTTTGCGGTCACCTGCTCCGTGAACTCAACTGCCGTCGCGTCGCCCATTGGACTGAAGGTTCCGATCCAATGGCCCGTCATATTGCCGTTTTCCATGTCAAATTCCCAGCGTTCGCATGGTTCGCAACAAGTGACGGTGAATGTGGTGGCATAACCATCGTTGGTATACTCCACGAACCGGCTGTCGTTCACGATCTCGGTTTTGCTCAGGTCCGAGCGCCACCCGTAGTCATCGACATTGGTCACGATGCTCCAGACCGTTTGAACGTCGTGCTGGAGGATGGCTTTGATGGTTGATCGCGTCATGGGTTCTATGTCCGTTTCGTCACACGATGGGGTGGCGGATGACGGTGCGAAGGTTCTCGGGCTTGCTCTTGCGCGGATCACCCAGATAGATCTCGTGATGGAGTCGCCGGTTCGCGGAATCGAAATCGAGATGGTGCCCTGATTCGGCGATGTGTTGGTCGAGTGTGGCGATGGTCGCGGGCTCGTTATCGTAGGAGCTTTGTGCATGACCTGTCCGGCCAAGCCCTCGGTCCAGTCCAGCAGGAACACGCGGCTCACATCCATTTCGGGGTGTTTGGCGGCGAACCGTGAGACGCAGGCGTCGAAGGCCTCGTCGGTGACGAATTCGGGCAGGCGGATCATCGAGGTCCACTGGAAATCCGTCTTGCGCGAATAATCGATGGCGCCGGTTTCGTTATCATTCGTGTCCATGTGCCACAGGCCCTCCAGCGGCGGCACCACGTAGTCGTAGTAGCCCTCGATGTGCTCGGCCGGATCCTTGGACTTCCGACTCATCTTGATGGTGAACGAGACGCCGTACAGCAGTTGCAACGCCGTCTGGTAGTCGCCGCCCTCCTCGTTGGGGTCGCCGGAGCCTTCGACCGCGACGAACCGCATTCGCGGCACTTCGATGATTGACGGCGTGGCCGCCGGCTGGTACAGGTCCTTGTATTCCTTCTTGACATCGAACGCCATCGTCCGCTCCTAACTAAGCACATCCTTGAGCTGTGAACACTAGAGTCGAGTTCAGTTCCAGTTTAGATTGCGTACGGTGAAGGACGCGTGACATGCCGGCGCGCAATGTCGGGCGCGGAGAAATCACACAGTGCATATGGCGTTTGTGGGACTTGTTCGACTGACACATAGAAAGCAGACGTGAATGAGTAAAGGCTGATAATGGGGGGCGAATTGTTGGCTACTGCGGCTGAAATATTTCAACAGCCGACCGGATGTGAAGCAGCGCAGAAAATTTTGTGACGCTTTTCTTTTACTTTTACGTCTAAACCAATTCGATCGCAGCGGGGTTAATGTCCAAACTAGGACGCTCTGATGCTTTATAGCGTTGAGATGATACTGGTGCGTCGAGTTCGGATTGTTTTTCTGACACGCACGCAGCTTGGCTTGGAATATGGTTGCCTTTCCTCGGCGGCAGTTGAAAGGAGTCCGGCATGTTCGACGTGAAGTGCGGAGGGAAAGTCTTGGCGCTTATGTGCCCGGAGCGGTGGCTAGCAAGCGACGCATGTGTGGCCACACTTGCTCGCCCCACTGGTGTGGGGCGGCTTGCCGGGAGACCCGTGCCCCTTGGTCGGCGAAGCCTCCGGACCGTTTTCGCGGCTGGTGGAACGAGTCGTTCCGGCTCTCGTGTGGAGGCGTTTCCCGATGGGCTGGCGTGACAATCGCCGGCGAAGCATCTGCAAGAAAATCATGTTCGCACCGGAGGAATGGGAACAGGCCAGGCAAGTTCACGAGCGATGGTCAAGGAACCTGCCGATGTATCGACGGTGGGGTGATTTCGCCCGGCAGACGCTCATGCGGGGCGCATCGATGAACGTTTCGGTGACGCTGGCAAGCGATCCCGAGGCTTTCAAGGCCGAGCTGCATCGCATCGGCGTGAACGTGAATCAAATCGCCCGTACCGCGAACCTGGCCGGATCTGTCGCCCCGCAACAGGTGCGCGAACTGCTGAATTTGCTTGCCTCTATCGACAGAAAGATGGAGTTGATGGAGCGTGAAAAGGCGGAGATTGACGCAGCGCAGGGGCTGTACTGATGGCTGTGGTCAAGCTCGGCAGCAAGGTCAAGACGAACCTCGCCGGAACAATCCGCTACGTCATCAACCCTATTAAGAACGGCGGCGGCAGACTTGTATACGCCAGCTACAGCCACGAGCGGCACGACGCGAACATGCTTGCGGAGCCGATGATCCACGACTTAGAACGCTGCGCGAACGGGTTGCGCGCGAACGGCGTGCTCGCATTGCATTTGAAGCATACGTTCAGTCCCGATGAGAATGTGACGGCGGAACAGGTGCACGAGTTGGGCGTCATGCTAGCGAGGCAATCACGAGCGGGGATTACAAGTACGTGGTCTCCACACACATGGACCGGCACCATCTGCACAACCACATCGTCATTTGCGCGGCGAACCGAAGGTCTGGAAGGAAGATGCGCCTTACCCGCAGGAGCATCGACCAATGGCGTGCTATCAGCGACGAACTGTGCCGTCGCGAGGGCCTGAACGTGCTGAAGAACCCAGATGTTGAGGCCGCCGCGGACCGTGTGGATATGCGTGGCACGATGCGCCGAACGCCCGGACAGAATACGGAACCGATCTCTGGATATGACGTCCCGGTCATCGAATCCACAGGTCGCGGCGTAGACATGGGGGAGCTGTACGCGGCGGCAAAGGGCAAGGGAATCAAGGAACGGATGCGCATCCTGATCGACCTCGACGCGGCCAAAGCGTCCAACATCGGCGAATTTTCCCGGCTGCTTGATTTGCATGGCATAGGTTTGGCGATGCGTGGCGGGGGTGCGACGTTCACGGACCGGACGACGGGACGCAAATTCCGTGGCTCGCGACTTGGCCCGGCGTACACGCTCGATGCCATCGGTGCAAGGCTCGCGAATGGCGAGAACATGCTGCATCTGACGTTCAACAACAAGCTTGTCGCCGTTGAGAACGACCGGTCGGTGAGCGTGTGGCTGCCCGGGACCAAGCGCCAGCGGAAGGTCAACCTACCAGCAACATGCTGCGCCGCGACGGCAGCACATGGCATCTGCTTATACCCGAAACGTTCACCGGCATGGTTATGGACCACTCGAATAGGTACGCTGCGCGCCTCACTACGGCCATGCTGGCCGAAGCGTTCGGGCGTCCAGAACAGCGGCTCGAACCACTCGCGAGAAGTGCCAATACGACGACCCTCCGCCATGCGTCGAGCCCGGCACAACGCCGCTACTACCAGATTCAGGCAGGAAAACTCGACGAGCTGAAGACGATGGCAGACGGATTGAACGTGGCATGCCAAATCCAACGCGAAGGCGACAACAGCCTTGCCGAGGGAATGCGAAACCTGAACGCCAGGGCCGACTGGCGCGTGGCGAACTACGCGCCGCCGTCATCGCGTTGAATGATGCGATCAACAACAACGACCTCGACCTCGTGGCCGAAACCCGCGCGGAAGTTGAACGCCGTGAACAAGCGGTGCTCGAATGTCAGCACGAACTCGACGCAATTAGTTTACTCGCCCGGAACTCTGGCATCAGACTGCCGGACACCACCAGCAAGGAGCGAAATGATGGATCAATCAGCGAGCCGGAACGACAATATGGGAACCGACCCGTTGGGCGACATGTTCTCCCGAATGTTCGACCAGATGCAGCCGCAGGAACCAACGAACATGACCTCGACAACGGATACCGACGTGGCCCGGTTAGAGGAGGAGAAGCGAGAACTCAACCGTCAAATCAGCGAGCTTCGGAGCAAGAATTCGACGCTCTCATCAAGGAATCAAGAGCTTCAATCAACGAATCAGCAGCTCTTGTCAACGAATCGGACGCTCAGGAAGCAGCTCTCCGAACTCAACGAGACAACGAAACTACTCGGAGAAATCAAGAAGAGAGAACGCGCCTGCGCCGAAAAGGAAGAGCGTTGTAACCATATCCTTAATCGCCAGGCTGCACTCGAATCCCGCGAAGCCAAGCTCCAGTCCGACCGAACGCGGTTTGATAGCGAGCGGGAGCAGCTGTACAAGAGCATCGCGGAACAGGTCAGTCAGGAGGTTGAACGAGAGCGTCAGCGGCTTGGGGAGGACAACGACAGGCGGTGTGAGAAAGCCAAGCGCATCCTATTCGCTCTGTGCGTAGGCGTGTGTTCGTTCGCCGTCCCCATGCTTGTCATCGGCATGGCAGGCCGATGGCATATCCTCGCGGCCACACTGCCCGAGTGGCTTCACGCGCGCAAGCAACAGCTTGCCGCGATTGGTCAATGGCTTGGCAACGTTGATGCGTGGCTTGGCAACGTTGATGCGTGGCTTGGCGAAATCATTCCCCGGGGATGGTGGAATGGGCCGCTCGCCTTCCTCCTCATGCTGCTCATTCTCGTCACCGTGTGCGGAGTGCCGCTGCTCATAGCTGTCGGCTATACGTTGCTCACCAAAATGGCGGTCATGGACTGGTGGCGGGAGCGGACATTCGGGGTGCATGGCGTCCTCTGGACGTTGCTTATCCTTGCCAGCCTCGCTTTGGCCGATCGCCTCGCTATGATTCCCAACAGTCCGATGCATTGGCTTACTTGGTGGATACTTCTCATCGCCGTCGCGCATCCGGTCTACTTGCTGACGGTGGCACCCAAAGTCAACCGGTTTATGGAGAAAGGCTAAAGCCTCTGTACATGGTGCTCGGTGAGGGAAGAAAAACGTTCCTCTACAAAATTGTTGTCACCGTGTTGTCATATGGTCTTATGGATAAAGCTCCGAGGAGTGGAAAACATTGATATTTAGCGCTTTTGCGTCATTGTCTAGGTAGGGTTCGACTCCCGTCATCCGCGCCACCACTTTCCGCTCCCGCTGGCGGGAGCTGGTTCGCGTCAGCGAGACTGAGGGTGAGACTGAGGGGGGGGTGGTTTTCCACCTATCAGATAGCTACACGTGCCAGCTCCAGCAGGGGGCTCAGTTACCCGCGTCCCCCCGTATCTCCCGCGTCGCCGGCCATCTTAATCAGCTGCTCGATAGTGACGAACTCGTACCCCTGCTTCTTGAGATCGTCGATGATGCTGGGAAGCGCCTCGACGTCCTGCGAACGGTCGCCGCCGCCGTCGTGCATCAGCACGATCGCTCCGTTATGCGCGCCCGTCATCACGGCATCATGAATCGCCTTGGCTCCGGGACGCTTCCAATCGAGCGTATCGATATCCCATAGCACGTTCATGTCGATCAGGTCGGACGTCTCCTGCCACTGCTTCTTGCCGAACGCCCCGTATGGCGCCCTTAGCACTTTCGTTACATGCCCGGACGCCTTCTTCATGTTCGAAAACCCGGCGATGATTTCAGCGCGCAACGCGTCGCGGCTGAGTGTCGGCATGTCCGGATGCGTGTTGGAATGGCTCGCCACCTGATGTCCCTCCTCCAGCATGCGTTTCTCGGCGTCCGGGAACGACAGGCACTCCTCGCCCACGTCGAAGAACGTGGCCTTGACGCCCTTCTCCTTGAGGATGTCCAGGATCGGGCCGCTGTATTTGCTCGGCCCGTCGTCGAACGTCAGCGCGATGACCTTCTTCCCCTCCGGACGCGGGTTCAACGGCACGACGATCGTGTCCTGCGGCTCGACGGTGACGCCTTTGTCCACATGCTTGCCGGAACGTTTCCCGACCCAGTATTCGTGCACGCCGTCTTTCCCGGCCTGCTTGAGTATCTGTATCGAGCCGCCTGCGATGTCGATGCTTTCGCCGTGCGGCACGGTCTCCTTGCTCACGGTATGGTCTTCGGTCACATCCTCGCCTGACGTCACCATCACCATGCCATCCTGCGGGATCGTCATGCTGTCGATCGCATCCCGGCGCACGGCAGCGCCGTTGATGCTGACGACGATCGGTTTGCCGGCATGCTTCTCGATCATGTCGCCGGCCACGTCGACCAGATTGCCCGGATGCGCGTCGAAATCGCCATTGTCGCGCAGCAGTCGTCCCAACGTCATGTCGACGCTGACTTTCATGGAAGTGCCGTTTACCGTGATCGGTATCTGCCGCCAATGCCGGTCCCACATCCACCAGCCACCGACACTGCCACCGGCCAACGCCAATATCACCAGAATGGCGACGAATGCAATCAGCCGATGCCGTCCCCTGCCGCGCCGCCCGTTATCGGGGCCGCTCCGTACTCGCCATATTCGTTCCCGCGCGTCTTCCCCGCCCGGCTCACACTGTCCCCAAACGACAGCTCTTCAATGTACTGCGGTTCTCTTGTCACGTCTTTATTTTACGGAGGTGAAGATGGGGGAAAGGTGATGAACGGGCCGCGGCGTGCGGAGGCGATGGATTCCGCCCGGCGGCTCCGACCGGAGTAGCGGTGGTGCCAAATGTTGCATGGTCGCGGGATAATGCAGGTATGACGATTGCAACTGCCGAACGATACGCTGAAATGCTGGACGCCGCGCGCCGCGGCGGATATGCCTACCCGGCGATCAATGTGACGAGCTCCCAAACGCTGAACGCTGCGCTGCAGGGTTTTGCCGATGCCGAGTCGGATGGCATCATCCAGGTTTCAGTGGGCGGCGCCGCGTATTTTTCCGGTCAGGGCGTGAACGACCGCGTGACCGGGTCGTTGGCGTTCGCGGCGTTCGCGCATGAGGTGGCGAAGCGCTACCCGCATATCACCGTCGCGTTGCACACAGACCATTGCGCCAAGCAGTATCTGGACGGTTGGGTGCGTCCCCTGCTGGACATGGAGGCCGATGAGGTGGCGCACGGCCGCGAGCCGATGTTCCAGTCCCACATGTGGGACGGTTCGACGGTTCCGCTGGACGAAAACCTCGCCATCGCCGAACAGCTGCTCGACAAGTCCCGTCGCCGCGCGCACGATCCTGGAAATCGAAATCGGCGCGGTCGGCGGCGAAGAGGACGGTCATAGCGCCGAAATCAACGAAAAACTGTATTCCACGCCGGCCGATGGCGTGAAGGTCGCCCAGCGTCTCGGCCTGGGAGAGCGCGGCCGGTACATGGCCGCGTTCACGTTCGGCAACGTTCACGCAGCTACAAGCCCGGCGTGGTCAAGTTGCGCCCGGAACTGTTGGGCGACATCCAGCGCGAGGCGGCTCAGGCCGTGGTGGACGGACGTATCGCGTCCGCCGCCGGGGCCGTCGATTTTCCGAACGGCAAGCCGTTCGCTCTGGTGTTCCACGGCGGTTCGGGCTCTCGCCCGGAAGAGATCGCCGAGGCGGTGCGGTACGGCGTCGTCAAGATGAACATCGATACGGACACGCAGTACGCGTTCACCCGTGCGATCGCCGATCATGTGTTCTCGAACTACGATGCCGTGCTCAAGGTGGACGGCGAGGTCGGCGAGAAGAAGCTGTACGATCCGCGCTCCTGGGGCCGCGAGGCCGAGAGCGCGATGGCGGCCCGCGTCGTGGAGGCCTGCAAGCAGCTCGGTTCCGCCGGCAAAGCCCTGAAGTGACGTCGGTCGCCGCGGTAGATGCAACCGCAGCTGTCGAGTTACGGTCTTCCGATATGATGGCTGAATATTGAAAAAATGCGTCGGAGCGGGATTTCCCACGCAAGTGCAGGGAGAGACTGCAGGAACTTCAACAAGGCAAGGACGGCAAGTTGCAGCCGTTCGCGCATGTTGATATGGGCGTTGAAAAAACGAATGCGGCGGTTACCGCCGCCCCAGCGCTTACCTTCGCAGTAGAGGGCATACGGTAGGCTGTTCCCGGCGGAATCGTGCGGATGCGGAGGTGCAGTATGTCCGGAATCGTGTTGATCGGCGCTCAGTGGGGCGACGAAGGCAAAGGCAAGGCTACCGATCTGATCGGTACCAAAGTGGACTATGTGGCCCGTTTCAACGGCGGCAACAATGCCGGCCACAGCGTGATGGTCGGCGACCAGATGTATGCGTTGCACCTGCTGCCTTCCGGCATCATCAGCCCGAACGTCACCCCCGTGATCGGCAACGGCGTCGTCGTGGATCCGGAAGTGCTGTTCGAGGAGATTGATGGTCTTGAAAGCCGCGGCGTGGACTGCTCCCGCCTGCTGGTGAGTGAGGCTGCACATGTCATCGCGCCTTACCATCGCACGCTCGACAAGGTGACCGAGCGTTTCCTCGGCAAGCATAAGATCGGCACCACCGGCCGCGGTATCGGCCCGGCCTACGCCGACAAGATCAACCGCGTCGGCATCCGCGTGCACGACCTGTTCAACGCCGAGCACCTGCATGACAAGGTCGAAGCCAGTCTGCACCAGAAGAACCAGATTCTGGTCAAGCTGTACAACCGTCGCGCCATCGACGTGGACCAGACCACTGACGAGCTGCTCAAGCTCGGCGAACGCCTCAAGCCGTACGTCGCCAACACCGGCCTGATTCTGAACAAGGCTCTCGACGAGGGCAAGACCGTGCTGTTCGAAGGCGCCCAGGCCACGATGCTTGACGTGGATCATGGCACTTACCCGTTCGTCACTTCCTCCAACCCAACCGCCGGCGCGCCTGCACCGGCACCGGCGTCGGCCCCACCAAGATCACCCGCGTGGTCGGCGTCTCCAAGGCGTACGTGACCCGAGTCGGCGAGGGCCCGTTCCCCACCGAGCTGTTCGACGAATCCGGCGAATGCTTCGCCAGCAGGGCCACGAGTTCGGCGTGACCACCGGCCGTCCGCGCCGCTGCGGCTGGTTCGATGCGGTCGTGAACCGCTACGCCAGCCAGGTCAACGGTCTGACCGACCTCGTGCTCACCAAGCTCGACGTGCTCACCGGTCTCAAGGAGATTCCGATCTGCGTCGCCTACGATGTGGATGGCGAGCGTTACGACGATATGCCGACGGATCAGGCCGCCTTCTCTGCTGCCAAGCCGATTTACGAGACCATGCCCGGCTGGACCGAGGACATTTCGCAGGTCCACGAGTTCGACGAGCTGCCCGCCGCCTGCCAGGCGTACGTCAAGCGTCTTGAAGCTCTGAGTAACTGCCGCATCTCCGTGATCGGCACCGGTCCTCAGCGCGACCACATCATTTCCGTCCACTCGCTTCTCGACTAGTCGCCATTCGGCGATCTCGCGACCCACGGCTGCCGGGACAGAGTGAATCCGCGTACTACAAGGGTTTCAGATCATGAATCAGTCTGTACCGTTCGTGCCCTCCTCGCATGACGAATCCGATGGCGGCGACGCCGCCGGCGCGGGGGACATCGAATCCGTCTCTGCCGGGTCCGACGTCGCCGACACTTCCGCGCCGGACTCGACTCCAAGCGAGGCTCACGCCCTCGCCGCGGACGAGCCGGCGCCATCGACCCAAGAGATCAGCGCCTCCGAAATCGAATACTCGGCGCCTCGGCCCACCGGACTGGCAGCCGCAGTAGCACCACCTTCCATTCCACTGGCCCCGGCCAAGCGCGTGCAGGCGAAATTCAATCCCCTCGCCGATGGCATGCTGTATTTGGTGGTGTTCGTCGGCGGGTTCTTCGGCACGGCGATACGATACGGGCTCTCGCTGCTCCTGCCGAATCCGGCCGCGCCAAGTGGTCTCCTTCATTCGTTCCACACCGCCACGTTCATAGCGAACATGCTGGCGTGCTTCATCTTCGCCGCCCTGAGCACGTACATGTCGCAGGCGGCGTGGATTCGCAAGCGCATCCGCCAGCTGGTCAGCCGCGGTGTCGGCATGGGCATGTGCGGCGGGTTCTCCACGTTGTCGGCGATGATGATCGAGGACCTGAACTCGTTGCGCGCCGAGAACATCGTGGGATTCGTGACCTACACGCTGCTGAGCTTCATCTGCGGTTTGATCATCGCGTGGCTTGGCACCATGCTGGGCCTTGCGCTGAGCCGAAAACGCGAGGCGCGCGTGGTGGCTCGCGCGGTGCGCGAGTCGCAGGCCGCCGGCGCTCCGTCCGGAGCAGACTTGGCTGTTGAAAGTCAGGCCGGTTCGGAACCGGCTGCGGGCCGCGTACAAGACATGCCAGTATCCGACGAACAGCACCTTCCGTCGTTCGAACCGGATCCGATCACCGCGGAAATTCCGCTCAGGCCTGATCCTGAAACCGGGGAGGTGCGCTGACATGTTTGCCCTGATCTGTATGTGCGGCGGCTTGGGCGCCGTGACGCGGTTCGTCCTGAACACCTCGATTCAACGGTGGTGGAACCGCGCGTTCCCGCTGTCCACGTTCATCATCAACGTGCTCGCCACGTTCTTCGCCGGCGTGGCCGCCGCGGCCTACTTCTACCAGACGGCCGACCATTCGTCGTACCTGCTGTTCGTCACCGGCTTCCTAGGCGGTTTCTCTACGTTTTCCACGGCTATCAACGAGATGGTGTCGCTCGCCCGCAGCGGCAAATACGCCGCGGCCGCCGTGTACTTCATGATGACCGTGCTGGTGCCGGTGGTGTGTGTGGTGCTGGGTTGGGGGCTGATCGCGCTGGTGCGGTAGCTCGTCTGCGCTGGAGTGGCTCTCAAAACTCGCAGATACAAAAACGATGTTGTTGGAAAATAGGGGGTTCTGTTTTTGTATCTGCAAGTTTTGAGAGCGTCGTTCTGTATACAATTAGGCGAACAGTCATATTGTGACGGCAAACGATGGAGTGGGGGCATGGTCGGGATGCGTGATGTGGCCAAAAAGGCCGGGGTGTCGTTGAGTACGGTGTCGCTGGTGGTGAATGGTGCCGGGTGCGTGTCCGATGACATGCGCGAGCGCGTCGCCGAAGCCATGCGTGCGCTCAATTATGTGCCGAACGAGCTCGCCCGCAACCTGTATCATGACCGCACCAACACCGTCGGCGTCATCGTGCCCACCATCCGCCATCCGTTCTTCGCCACGTTGGCGGCCGGTCTGCAGCGAGAGCTGTCGGAGCGGGGGCTGCGTACCATGCTGTGCTCGACGGCCGATTCGGGTACTGGCGAGGCCGAGTACGTCGACATGCTCCGCCGGCATATGATGGATGGCATCGTGATGGCGGCGCACACCGAGCACGCTCCGGATTACTGGACTTCGATCGGTCGGCCCATCGTGGGGTTCGACTGTTATCTCGGCGAGGGCATCCCATCGGTCGGCTCCGATCACGAGCAGGGCGGGCGACTGATCGCCGACCTGTTGATTCATAATGGTTCCCGGCATGTGGCGATGGTAGGCGGCCCGTGCAGGCAGTTCCATGATCTGGCGCAGACGCCGACTGGCGAGGTGCGGCAGACGGAATCGCCCGGGAACACCACGTTCCCGACCGTGCGCTATTACCTGACGCTGGAGCGTGAACTGCAGCGTGCAGGCATTCGGTGCGAGTACATCGAGGCCGGGGAAGTGGCGGATTTTCAGGGTTGTGCGACGGCCATGCGCGAACTGTTCGACCGTTTTACCGACGTGGATGCCGTAGTCAGTTCCGATATCGGTGCCGCCTGCTGCGTGCAGGAGGTGTTTCGCCGCGGCATGCGTGTGCCGCAGGACGTGCAGGTCGTCGCCTATGATGGCACGTATCTGACCGACATGGCAGGGTTGCGTCTGACCGCCGTATGCCAGGACTTCGATGCGCTTGCCGGCACGGCCGTCGCCCGCATGATGGATGCCATCGAGGGGCGCCCGGTCGATTCCGCCGGTGACGTAATCCCTGTTTCCCTGCGCGAGGCCGACACCACTCGGCGCTGATCGCCGCGCCTCCGCCAGCGAGTCCGGAGGCGGTACCTACGCCAACCGCTTCGGCGACGGCACCATCGCCTCGCTCACCGATGTGCTGCGCACCCGCTTCGCCGGGGTGTACGACGGTGTCCACGTCCTGCCGTTCTTCACGCCGTTCGACGGCGCCGCCGCCGGCTTTGATCCGATCGACCACACCAAGGTGGACCCGCGCCTGGGCTCCTGGGATGACGTGGCCGAACTCAGCAAGTCCCACGACATCATCGTCGACGCGATTGTCAACCACATGAGCTGGGAATCCGCGCAGTTCCAGGACGTGCTGAAGAACGGCGAGAAATCCGAGTACTACCCGATGTTCCTGACCATGAGCTCCGTATTCCCGAACGGCGCCACCGAAGAAGACCTCGCCGGCATCTGCCGCCCGCGCGGCGAATCTCGCAAGTTCCGCACTCCCAAAAGTCTCACGCGACGCGGCCGGCATATCGGCCGTGCCGCGTCATCGTGTAATATGCGACCGTTACGATAGTTGTATACCCGTAACGAGAGCGCACAAGAGAAGAGAAGTAAACCGATATCATGACCGATGATCAGCAGCAACCGAACGAATTCCCCGCTCCGAAGCCGTTGCCGGGCAGCGTGTACATTCGCCCCGGCATCGATGATCGGCCTGATTACGACAAGGTGCTCAGCCCCGAAGACAAGTCCGCGGTCGCCCGCTTGGCCGTGCATCAGCCGCGGCGCAAGGTCGAGGCGTCCGTGACGCAAGCCGAGACCCAGGTCGCGCAGATGACTTCGGAGGGATCTCCCGCGGCGGCGCGGCCTCCGTCGACACGGCGGTCCCGGACATGGGCTCCGG
>ENA-OUNI01000231-OUNI01000231.1-human-gut-metagenome-genome-assembly--contig:-NODE-231-length-25739-cov-9.102881_pt1 | contig 25739 bp, 35 predicted proteins | sample MGYA00242499_ERZ504580 | MGnify/ENA primary metagenome ERZ504580 (study PRJEB26092, sample SAMD00036315) | human gut metagenome | host: Homo sapiens | study: EMG produced TPA metagenomics assembly of... | reverse complement strand
GGAAAAAGACACCTTTCTGGACGACATCACCACCGACCAGCTGGCCCAGCGCCTTGGCGTGAAGGTGGAGGTGCTGCGACCTCTGGCGGCGACGAAGCCCGCGCCCTGCTGCGCAGCGGCCTGCACATTGCAAGGAGAAGAAGAGCATAAAAGAAAACCCTCTCCGTCATCGCTGCGCGATGCCACCTCTCCCGAAGGCGAGGTTTTATGCATCTTTCGGCAGAAGTGATAAAAGCTCCCCCTTTCGGGGGAGCTGGCGCGGCGTAAGCTGTGCCTGAGAGGGTTGTAAGAAAGGAGGAACCCCTATGAGCAAACCGATCGTAGCAGTGGTGGGCCGCCCCAACGTGGGCAAATCCACCCTGTTCAACAAGCTGTGCGGTCAGCGCCTTGCCATTGTGGAGGACACGCCGGGCATTACCCGCGACCGCATTTTTGCCAACTGCGAGTGGAACGGCCATGACTTCCTGCTGGTGGACACTGGCGGTATTGAGCCCAAGGCTACCGAGGCATTCTGGCCCACATGCGGGAGCAGGCCCAGATCGCCATTGACACTGCAGACTGCATCATCATGGTGGTGGACGTGCGCGACGGCCTGACCGCCGCAGACGAGGATGTGGCCCACATGCTGCGCCGCAGCCACAAGCCCATCATTCTGGCCGTGAACAAGTGCGACAAGGTGGGCGATGCCCCATGGAGATGTACGAGTTCTACAACCTCGGCTTTGACGAGGTGATGCCATTTCGTCCGTGCACGGCCACGCACCGGCGACCTGCTGGACGCTGTGTGCGCCCATCTGGACTTCAGCGAGACCGTGGTGGAAGAGGACCGCATCCCGGTTGCCATCATCGGCCGCCCGAATGTGGGCAAGTCCAGCCTGACCAACCGCATTCTGGGCGAGAACCGCATGATCGTGGCAAACGAGGCGGGCACCACCCGTGATGCCATTGACACCCCGGTGGACAACGCTTACGGCAAGTTCATCTTTACCGATACCGCCGGTCTGCGCAAGCGCAGCAACATCACCGACGGTCTGGAGCGTTATATGGTAGTGCGCGCACTGGCCGCTGTGGAGCGCAGCCGTGTGGCGCTGATCCTTGTGGATGCCACCGTCGGTTTTACCGAGCAGGACAGCAAGGTGGCCGGTTATGCCCACGATCAGGGCAAGGCGTGCATCATCGTCGTTAATAAGTGGGACGCGGTGGAAGGCAAGGAGACCAACACCATGGAGCTGCAGCGCCGCGATTATGCCGAGTGCTTCAGCTTTATGGGCTATGCTCCTATCATCTTCATCTCGGCTCAGACCGGCTACAACGTGAACAAGCTCATGCAGCTGATCCGCGATGTGGACAGCCAGAACGGTGCCCGCGTGCCCACCGGCGTGCTGAACGAGATGCTGGCCCGCGCCACAGCCCGGATGCAGCCGCCCAGCGACAAGGGCCGCCGCCTGAAGATCTTCTATCTGACTCAGGCATCCACCGCCCGCCCACGTTCGTGGCCTTTGTGAATTCGAAGCAGCTGTTCCATTTCAGCTACCAGCGGTATCTGATCAACCAGATCCGCGAGAACTTTGGTCTGGAACACACTCCCATCCGTCTGGTGATCCGCGAGCGCGGCTCCGGCGAAGTGGGCGCAAAGGACGTGTAAGCGCCCGCAAAGGAGGCATCCGTTTCTATGATGAAAGCGATCCTGATCGCCGCAGCCACCATCCTGCAGGCGTACCTGCTGGGCAGTGTGGATACCGGCATCCTCGTCAGCAAATTCGTATATCATGACGACGTGCGCAATCATGGCAGCGGTGCGGCCGGCATGACCAACATGCTGCGCACCTTTGGCAAGAAGGCTGCCGCCATGACCGCGACAGGCGATGTGCTCAAGGGCGTGCTGGCCGTGTGCATCGGCCGGTGGCTGTTCCACATGCTGCCGCCGATGCTGGTGTGTCGCCGTATCTGGGTGTCTATCTGGCCGCCATCTTTGCAGTGCTGGGCCATCTGTACCCGCTGTACTTCGGGTTCAAAGGCGGCAAGGGCGTTCTGGTGGCAGCTGGTGCCATTCTGGCCATCCAGCCGGTGCTGCTGCCGTTTCTGGCCATTATCTTTCTGGTGTGCCTGATCCCCACCGGCATGGTGTCGCTGGGCAGCGTGGCCATGGCAGCACTCTACCCGGTGCTGACCATCATTTACGGTTCCCTGCAGGGCTATGCCGCTGGTGATATGCTGGTGTGCGCCATTGGCTCCGGCTTTATGTCCGGCATGGTGATCTATATGCACCGCGCCAATATCCAGCGCATCCGTGAGGGCAAAGAGTACCGCTTCGGAAAGCACAATAAAAAATAAAAGCATTATAAAATGCCCCGCAGCCTGCTGGTTTTCCGGCAGTGCTGCGGGGCATTTTTGTTTATGTTATTTTGGTTCCGGGGCGGCCTGCTCAAAATCGTACTCGTCAAAAGTCTCTTCTTCGGAAGGAATGGCCTCGGCCACCTCGGCCTTGGCGCGCTCCTTCAGGCGGGAGAGAAACGCATCGGCGGGGATGCCGCTCTGGCGAGGTGAAAGATCCGGTGCCGGATGGCCGTCCGGCAGGTGGGCACCAAAGGCCGGCACAAAGAAGAACTTGCGCACAATGAAGATCAGTGCGATGGCTCCCACGCTGAGCAGGTTTTCTACTGCCGAGTCATGGCCCACTACCAGATGACGGGCAATGGCGTAGAGCAGCACTTCCAGACTGCTGCCGGGGCTGTGCTTGGCCAGCATTTTGATGAACTCGATGCCGATCACGATGTCAAGGCTCCGCTCCAGAAAAATGCGGATCTCCACTTCGTTACCGTCAAACAGCAGGCCGGGCATCCACTTGATGAGCGGCACAGCGCTGAGCAGCAGGCCGATGAGCACAAGGCCGGAGAGCAAAATTTCCAGCAGACTGGACGCCTGAATGATGCGGTTGCGCAGCTGGGTGCGCCAGCGGCTTTCCACATGGGAGGAGGAATTGTCCATATTGAGCCTTCCTTTGCAAAAAAAGTTTCAACATTCATGTGTAATATTGTAACAGAAATGCAGAAAGCTGTCAATTGCTAGAAGATCAGACGGCACTGTTCGCTGCAGTGGTGGGGGCCACCGCTACATAGCCGGATTTTTTGATGCAGTCCTGTCCGGCGGCGGTATCCAGCCAGTCGTAAAGCTGGCGTTCCGGGCTGTCGGCGGCAGCGTCCGCATGGAGAACGGCATAGAACTCGTTGCACAGCGGGTAGCTTTCGCTGGCGATGGTGTCGTTGGAAGGGGTCACGCCGTCCACGGCCAGCAGACGCAGGCCGGGCTGGGAGTACATCTGGTCGATGTAGTAGTAGACCGAGAAGCCGATGGCATTGGCGCTGTTGTTGTAGGCGGCGATGCTATCCACCAGCTCACCCATGGCAGCGGGAGCCAGCTCGGTGGGCGGGTCCATCAGTTCGCCGCCTGAATGAGCAGCTTGCGGAACAGGGTCTGGCTGCCGGAGTCTTCGCCCCGCTGGAAGGGCACGATGGCAAGATCCTCGCCGCCACTTCCTTCCAGTTGGTGATCTTACCGGCATAGATATCCTTCAGCTGCTGCCGGGTCAGGCTCTTGACCGGATTGTTCTCGTTCACGATGAACACCAGTGCGTCCCGGCCAATGGGTTTCTGTTCCAGCTGGGCGTTTGCTTCTTTCAGCTCTTCCTTTACGTAGTCCGGCGCTTCGTAGACCACCAGCATCCTGGCAGTGTACTCCTCATCCGGGTACAGGCCGAAGTTTTCCCACGCATAGGCCGTGGTGCTGACCGAAATGCCGCTCTGGGCTACTTCCAGATCGATGCCGGTGGTATCGGCCATCATCTGGGCCATCAGCGGGATGCAGGCAGTGCTGCCGTCCAGCTTGGGAAAATCTTCCACGGTAAACAGCCCGATGGTTCAAGCTCGCTCACGGAAGAAGCGGGTGCTTCCGGCGAGGTGGAAGCGCTGCTGGCGGGGGTGTCATCCCCCTTGCAGGCAGTGAGAATGCCTGCGGCAGAGCAGGCGGCAAGGCCAAGCAGAAAGCTGCGGCGGGAAATTTTAGCATTTTTCATAAGGTGTTCCTCCAAAGTCTGGCTCAGTAGCCCATTTCATCGTCGGCGTTGATGGAAGAGAAGATGCTTTGGCAGTAAAGCCATTTGCCGTTCGTATCCATCCAGCCGTAGTAAAAGCCGCGTTTTGCAACGAACACGTGTTCTGGCAGCTGGTTCAGGCTGTTGTCGTAGTAGCTGTAGCAGCTGCCAAGGCCATAGAACACAATGTTGCCGTTTTCATCCAGCACGTCACACATTGAGCCGTTGCTGCTGGGCGCATTGGCGTTGCCACAGTACAGCGGCCTGCCCTCCGGTGTGGTGATGAGATAGTTCAGGGCATAATACTTGTCCTGCAGATGGGTCAGGTCGGAGACAAGGCCCTCGGGGCCGTACACGCGGGTGGCGGTGGTCTCAAAGTTATCGTTATCCCGCAGCTCCAGCCAGACGTAGCCGTCACCCTTGTTATCCATCATCACGCTTTGCTGGCCCTTCACTGGCTCCACGGTGGTATCGGTGATCAAATCGCCGGTTTCGGTGTTGAACACCTTCAACCGCCCGTCCTCATAGTAAAGGGCGATGGTGTCGCTCATGACGCTGGAGGCGTACAGCGGTGTCACCTCACCGGTAACAAGGTCGTGCAGATCATAGCCGAAGTCGCCGCTCGTGCGCCATGTGACCACATAGCCCGGGAAATAGCTGCTGGGCTGGTCGTCGAAGGTGCCAATGAGGGTGCGGTCCACGGTGGCGAGATCCCGCAGCTCGTAGCGGCCATCGCTGGTCTCGAAGCAGGCGGTGCCGCTGCCGCATACCTGTCGGAAGCCGGTGAAGCCTTCGCCGGTGGCGGGGTTATAGAGCGTTTCGTCCGTTGGTTCGCCGCTGGCGTGGCAGGTGTCCAGCTCTACCCAGTCGTTCAGAACGTCCGGTGCATAGGAAAGGCTCAGGGCAGTAGTGGCATCTGCGCCGTAAGTCTGTGTACCGTCTTTCGTCTGTATAATGATCCAGCTGTGCAGGGCGGGTTCATCGTCCCATGCGTCCTCGGCAAGGTCTGCTGGGCGGGCATAGCAGGTGAACACCAGCCTGTCCCCGCACACGATGCAGCGGTATGCGCCATCCGGCACGGGCAGACGTTCGCCGGTGGAAAGGTCGATCACCTGACAGGTGCCGTAATCGTCGTAGCCGTTTTCGTAGCTGCCGTTCACGGCGTGGGCTTCCTGCAGCACCAGCAGACCGTTCTGCATGGAGCGTTCTGCTCCCCCTCAAAGGTCATGACTTCATTGCCGTCTTTGTCAAACAGGCCGCTGCGCCGTCCGCAATAAGCGTCCGGGTCGGCCCAGGTGCGGAACCAGTAGTTGGTCTCACCGGTCACGGTGTCCTGCAGAAGGTTCACGTTCTCGCTGCGGAAGGACTGGTACAGCACCTTGCTGCCGCACAGAACGGTGCAGGCACCGCCGGAATTGTCGTAACCGTAAAGCATCCGCAGCTTTCCGTCGTCCAGCCGGGAGCTGTCGTAAAGCGGATCCCCGTGTGCATCGGTGGGCACTGAGGAAGCAGGAGCAGCAGGCTTGCCGGAAGCGGGCGGCAGCACGCTGCAGCTGCAGCCAAGGGTAAGGCACAGGGCAGCGCATACAGCAGCGCTGCCTATGCGGCAAACGTTACGCTTCATAAAGATCACTCCTTACAGTATGGAAAGGAACAAAGTTTAAAAGAAAGCCGGAAAGGTTTTCCAGTTCAATTATAATACGAAACAGCCGCGCATTCCATTGCAGGAAAACGCGGCTGTTGATTACAGTTTTATGACAGACTTTCAGGACTGTGCTTTGGCTTTTTCAGCATCGTCCATCCGGTCCAGCTGCTTGAGGAAGGCCAGCAGGAACGGCAGGGAAACAATAAAGGTGAGCGCATCCGCAATGGGCTGGCAGATCTCTACGCCCACAAGGCCGAAAGTGCGGGGCAGAATGAGGATGAGCGGAATGAAGAACACGCCCTGACGCAACAGGCCAGAAAGGTGGCGCGCCCGGCTTTGCCCACGCTCTGGAAGGTCATGTTTGCCACCACAATGACCGGCTGCAGCAGAATGGCAAGGCACTGATAGTGGAAGGCGGGCAGCGCCACGGCGGTAACTTCCGGGTCGTCGCGGAACAGGCGGATGAGGCATCGCTGTCCACCCAGCACAGAGCGACCAGAACCACCAGCATACAGAAGGCGGCACCCATGGTGAAGATGGCCGCCTGCCGCACCCGGCGGAATTTGCGTGCACCGTAGTTGAACGCGGCCACCGGCTGCAGGCCCTGCCCAACGCCAATGGCTACCGAGATGATGAACATGAAAATGCGGGAAACGATGCTCATGCCGGCCACAGCGGCATCGCCATAGCTGCGGGCGGCAATGTTCAACAGCATGCCGCCGATGCTCTGCAGGCCCTGACGGCCAAAGCTGGGCGCGCCGCCCACCAGGATCATACCGAACTCCCGCGCTTCACGGGTGACGGCAGCAATACGGAACTGACTGACGGTTTTGCCCCGCAGGAACATGGACAGCAGGATGCAGAAGCTGATGCTTTGGCTGAGAGCCGTAGCAATGCCTGCACCGGCGGTGCCAAGGCCCAAGCCGAACATAAAGATGGGGTCCAGCACAATGTTCAGCACGCCGCCGGTCACAAGGCCGATCATGGCAAAGTTCGCCTTGCCCTCATAGCGCAGGATGTTGTTCATCACAAGGCTGGAGATCATAAGCGGGGCTGCAATGAGGATGGGCCGTGCATAAGCGCAGGCGTGGGGCAGAATGGTCTCGGTGCTGCCCAGCAGCATCATGAAGCTGGGCAGAGTGGCAAGGCCCACAACGGCCAGCACCACGCCAACGGCCAGAGCAGTAAAAAAGCTGGTGGAAGCAAAGCGGGTGGCGGCATCGGTGTTCCGGCTGCCAAGCTGCGGCTGATGATGGTGCCGGAGCCGTGGCCCAGTGTAAAGCCAAGCGCCTGAATAATGGCCATCAGGCTGGAAACAATGCCCACCGCACCGGAAGCGCTGGTGGAGATCTGGCCCACAAAAAAGGTATCGGCCAAGTTGTAGATGCTGGTGATGAGCATACTTAAAATGGTAGGGGCGGCAAGACCGAGGATCAGCTTTGGAATGGGTGTCTCGGTCATTTTTTTGTATTGCTGAATGTTGAGCTCGTCTGCTGACATGAAAGAACCTCCTTTTATCATAAGGAATAGGTCAAGAAAAGCCGCCCAGCAGCAGAGCGGCGGATAATTTGAATGTGTGCACGGGATGCACGTTCCATAGTATAACGCAGCTGCGGCAAAAAGTCGAGAGCCGAACCGGTACAGAATGGTGCCTGAAATGCCCATGGAGCGGGAGAAAAACGGACGGAAAGCCTGACTGTTTTTGTCTGTTTTGCTAAAGGCTGGTCGAATTGCTTGTAGAAAATCACGATATGTGGTATCATTTACCATAAGGAAAACAAAAGAGCCTGTGCATCTGTACAGGCTGCATACAAAATACAAGTGGCAGCCGCGGGCAGAGCCGGGCGGCTGCGATCCATAGGAGGAACAAACCATGAAAACTGTTGCACAGACCGTGATCGAAGCCGATCACTTTTACACCATTGCCGCGCACACCGGCAACGTCATTCAGGCCGTGGAGGGCACCAAGGAAGCCGGTACCGTCCGTCTGGGCAAGTACGAGCATAAGCCTGAGCAGGAGTGGAGCTTTATCCGCGTGGGTGACGGCGTTTACCGCATCCGCAACCGCGCATCCGGCAAGCTGCTGGACCTGACCATGACCGGCACCGCCAACGGCACCTGGCTGCACCTGTGGGAGGATGTGGGCGGCACCTCTCAGATGTGGACCGTTCAGCCACCCCGGAAGGAACTGTGCGCCTGCGCTCTTCCTGGGCCGGCGGCAAGTGCGTGGACACCGTTGGCATGGGCGCTGCGGTTGGCACTGTGCTGCAGATCTGGCAGGAGGTGTCCGGCGCAGATGACCAGCTGTGGACCATTGCCGAGGTGAAGGAGCGCGCAAAGCGTGCCGCCAAGAAGGCCGAGGCGCCTGCTGTGGAGGCTGCCGCTGAAGCTGCACCCGCTGCAGAAAAGGCACCGGCCAAGAAGACTGCGGCCCGCAAGCCCCGCACCACCCAAAAGGCGGCTGCCGCCAAGGCAGAAGCTGCAGAAGAGGGGAAGGCAGAGACCGCAGCACCGGCAGAAAAGCCCGCAAAGCCTGCCCGTAAGACTGCCGCAAAAAAGACCGCCGCCAAGGCTGCCGAAAAAGCAGAGCCTGTAAAGGCAGAAGCACCTGCAGAGGAGAAGCCCGCTGCGGAGAAGCCCAAGCACAAGTGCGCACCCCGCAAGAAGAAGGAGACGGTCTGATCTCGTTCTGTTGATTTGTTAAAATGAAAGCGCCCGCCGGAGGTCCAACCCTGCCCGGCGGGCGCTTTTGGTTATTCTGGAAGCTGCTTTAAAACAAAGCGGTTTTTATCAAATTCCAGCAAACCTTCGTCCCGCATTTTGCACAGCTCTTTGGAGAGGGCGCTGCGGTCCAGATTGAGGTAGTCGGCCATCTGCTGGCGGTTGAAGGGCACCTCGAACTCCATCCTGCCGCAGCGTGCTGCCTGTGCGGAAAAATAGGTCAGCAGCCGTCCGCGCACAGTCTTGGGCGTTGTGCAGAAGATGCGCTGCGAAAGGCTGAGGTTCTTGCGCATGGACACCGCCAGCAGGCGGCGCAGCAGCTTGTCCTGCAGCGCTGGCTCGATCCGCGCATCGGTAAAGGCGGCAGTGTGCAGGAACAGTATTTCGCAATGTTCGGCCGCAACAGCATCCACCATCAAGGCCTCGCCGCAAAAGGCGTAGGTCTCGGCAAAGGCCTGCCCGGCACCTACGCTGCTCAGGATGCTTTTGGTGCCCCAGAGATCCAGATTTTCAATGTGCACGGAACCACGCAGCACAATGCCGATCTCCCGCACGCAGCTTCCGGCGCGGAAGATGACCTCGTGCTTTGCAAACTGCCGGGTGCGCAGGTGCCCGGCAGCGGCAAGGGTATCCAGCTCGGCTTCTGAAAGATCCTGAAACAGGGGCGACGCGATCTTTTTCATAAAAATCCTCTTTCTGTGGTTATAACAACCGAAAGCACGGTCTGATTATAGTATACTCAGAACATCAAAGCAAGGAGGATTTTTCCATGATCCGCAAAATCATTCATATAGACGAAGAAAAATGCAACGGCTGCGGTGCCTGCGTCACCGCCTGCCACGAGGGTGCCATCGGCCTTGTGAACGGCAAGGCCAAGCTGATGCGGGACGACTACTGCGACGGCTTTGGCGACTGCTGCCCGGATGCCCCACCGGTGCCATCACCTTTACCGAGCGCGAAGCCGCCGCTTATGACGAGCAGGCTGTGCTGGAAAACAAGCAGAAAAAGGCCGCTGCCGCCCAGCAGCAGGCACAGCCCGCCGCACCGGCGTTCCATGGCTGCCCGGGCAGCATGATGAAACAGTTCCACCGTGAGCAGACCGCACCTGCCGCAGCCGCAGTGCCCATGCAGTCCCAGCTGGCACAGTGGCCTTGCCAGATCAAGCTGGTGCCGGTGAACGCGCCCTACTTTGACGGTGCCAAGCTGCTGATTGCCGCCGACTGCACCGCCTATGCCTACGCCAATATCCACGAGGAGTTCATGAGGGGCCATGTGACCATCATCGGCTGCCCGAAGCTGGATGCTGTGGATTACAGCGAAAAGCTGACCGAGATCATCCGCAGCAATGATATCAAGAGCGTGACCGTGCTGCGCATGGAGGTGCCCTGCTGCGGCGGGCTGGAGCACGCTGCCATCACTGCTCTGAAGAACAGCGGCAAGTTCATCCCGTGGAATGTAGTCACCTTCTCCACCGATGGCCGCATCCTCGACCGGTAAAATGACAGAACAAAAGCCAGAAACGACTGCTGCCGTTTCTGCTTTTGATGTTTGCGGAAAAATCAGCCCGCGTTCTGTACGCTGTTGGCAGCGGTCTGCACGAACTGCAGCACGCTCTGGATGGTATCGCGGATCTGCACCAGCGTCTGGATGTCTTCGTCCTTCATGCGGGATGTGGGCGCAGTGAGCACCACGGTCTGGGCACTCACGGTGCCAGTGAGCTGGATGCTGACCCCGTGTTCCGGGATGGTGAGCAGGATGTGCACCGGGATGGCATCCGCAAAGAACCTGCTCTTTTCCAGCCCGATAACAAGTACCGGGGCATTGGCACTGGCATCACCGGTATCCAGCTGAAAATAAAGGTAGCCGTCCTTTGCGTTTTCCGGCTGTACGCGCTGCAGCTTTTTCTGCGGCAGCTCAAACTCGGTCATGTCCTGCAGGCTGGTGGCTGTGGTGTCCACACCCAGCAGGCTTGCCAGCTGGGCCTGCGAGATATAACTGCCAAGCTCCAGTCCGGCAGCAGAAGGCTCGCCAGCGGGTAGCTGCCGGTGATGGAAGAGCGGATATTTTTGTACAGCTGCCCGACATCGTATAAGGTCTCGCTGCTGCTGATATACACCCGGGTGAGCGGGCCTGCCGGGATAACGGCATCCGGGGCCGAGATGCTCAGCTGCAGTGCGTCCGGCGCATACAGGCCGTTGACGGTGCCTTGGTGGAGCCTGTCTTTTGCAGGATGGTGTAAAGGGCAGGGGAATCGGCTGTGGATGTGATCTCATAATCAAAGGTAAAGGCCGCGCCTGCCTGCAGCGCTTTCACCCGGCGGGCTACCAGACTGTACCCGGTTACAGCGGCCACGACTGCAAGCAGTACAAGAATGAGCACTGCGATCAGGACCACATAGCCCGCGCCGTGCTTTTTTCGTTTGGAAGATGCCATAAAAAATCCTCCCTCAGATGTTTTATTCAGCATAGCGGAACAGCGGACAAAAGTCAAGGCGGAACAGAAAAGCGCTGAAAAAACAAAAAATCCGAAACCGTAAGGTTTCGGATTTCTGGCGGAAAGATGGGGATTCGAACCCCAGAACGCTTTTGACACGTTACACGATTTCCAGTCGTGCGCCTTAGACCAACTCAGCCATCTTTCCATATTCGGTTGTACGCCGCAGCGCCACACTATAATACCTGAAAGGTGCGCATTTGTCAAGCACTTTTTTTTAAAAATGAAAAATGAGAAGATAAAACAAAAAATCCGGGACCCAAAGGTTCCGGATTTCTGGCGGAAAGATGGGGATTCGAACCCCAGAACGCTTTTGACACGTTACACGATTTCCAGTCGTGCGCCTTAGACCAACTCAGCCATCTTTCCATATTCGGTTGTACGCCGTAGCGCCACACTATAATACCTGAAAGAACCGCTTTTGTCAAGGATTTTTTGAAAAAATGGGTTTTTTCAAAACGACATCTCTGTGCAGGCAAAAAACGGCAAAAAATTCAGGGATGCAGCAAAAACCCTTGACGAAGCGGTTGAACCGGACTATGATGAAGCAGGAGAGTACTGCGGCGGGAAATCTTTGCGGCCGCAGAGTGGAATAAAAAAGGAGGATGCTTTCTTATGACTTATCCTGAAGTGCTGGCCAATGCCCGTGAGTGCATTGGCAAATACTGCAAGGCCTGCCCGGTGTGCAACGGCGTGGCCTGCAAAAACCAGATCCCCGGCCCCGGTGCCAAGGGCGTGGGCGATACGGCCATCCGCAATTATAATAAGTGGGCCGAGATCCGCGTGAACATGGACACCCTGTGCGAGGGCGGCACCCCGGACACCCATATTGAGCTGTTTGGTAAGAGCTTCAAGTACCCGTTCTTTGCAGGCCCGGTGGGTGCTGTGAACCTGCACTACTCCGAAGCCTATACCGATATGACCTATAATGATGTGTTGGTGCGCGCCTGTGCAGAGAACGGCATCGCTGCCTTTACCGGCGACGGCACCAACCCCACCGTTATGGAGATGGCCACCAAGGCCATTGGCGCAGCAAACGGCTGCGGCGTGCCCACCATCAAGCCCTGGAACATTGATACCATTAAGGAAAAGATGGCCGAGGCCAAGGCCAGCGGCTGCTTTGCCGTGGCCATGGATGTGGACGCAGCCGGTCTGCCCTTCCTGAAGAACATGACTCCGCCCGCAGGCAGCAAGAGCGTGGCAGAGCTTGCCGAGATCGTCAAGCTGGCCGAGCGCCCCTTTATCGTCAAGGGCGTTATGACCGTTAAGGGCGCACTGAAGGCAAAGGAAGCCGGCGCGGCTGCTATCGTGGTGTCCAACCACGGCGGCCGCGTGCTGGATCAGTGCCCGGCCACTGCCGAGGTGCTGTCGGAGATCGCAGCAGCCCTCAAGGGCACCGGCGTGAAGATCCTGGTGGACGGCGGCATCCGCACCGGTGTGGATGTGTTCAAGGCACTGGCACTGGGTGCAGATGGCGTGCTGATCTGCCGCCCGTTCGTCACGGCTGTGTATGGCGGCGGCGAGGAAGGCGTGAAGTGCTACATTGATAAGCTGGCCGGTGAGCTGGCTGACACCATGCAGATGTGCGGTGCGCATTCTCTGGCCGAGATCACCCCGGATATGGTGCGGGTATAAGAAAAAGAGTGAATAGAAAAGCGGTCTGTGCCTTTGCGGTGCGGGCCGCTTTTTCATTCTTGCACTTGCAGCTGCGTGCCGGGGTAGTAGTGTGCCAGAATATCGGCATAACTTTTGCCCTGCTCCGCCATGGCCTTTGTACCCCACTGGCTCAGGCCCACACCGTGGCCGTAACCCCGGGTGGTAAAGCTGAAATTCCCGCTCTGGTACTGTACCGTAAAGCATGTGCTGCGCAGGCCCAGCGCCCGGCGCAGGGTCGTGCCGGAAACGGTCTGTCCGCAGATCGTGACGGTTTTTGTGTATCCGGCGCTGGTCAGCGCTGCCGGGCCGAACCAGCCTCCGGCGCGGCGAGGTCGGCAGAAATGCCAAGGCTTGCAAGGGCCTGCTGCAACTGTTCTGCAGAAAAGGTGACGGTGTATTCGTAGTTGTCAGCGGAACGGTCGGTGCTGCTGTCCACTGAAATGAGGTAGGGCAGGGCGGAACCCCATACATTTTCACTGGCCTCGGTCTGCCCATTGGAAATGGCAAAGTAGCTGGCGCAGGCAGGAGCATTCTCATAATAAAGTATCTCATCCAAGACCTCGTCCACGAGGGCGGAGAGGCGGGCGTAATTCTGCTCGTAGGCGGTGCCCCAGTAGCTGCGCAGCACCGGCTCAGTCAGGCAGCCCTGCCGCCGGGCTGGGTCGGCAGTGAGCCAAGCGCCGCTTTGCAGGGTGGTGTGGTCCCGGCAGTAGAGCGCATAGCTGTGGGCGGCAACGGCCTGTGCCTTGAGCGCTTCGTCCGGCCAGCTCACCGGCATCTCGGCGGCGACAGCACCCAGAACGTATTCCTGACGGGAAAGCTCCAGCACCTGTCCGGTGGCCTGATCCTCCACCAGAAAGGTCTCGGCATCCGCAGAAGGCACGGCACTTGGCGGCTGCGCAGATGCTGCAGGCGAAGACACGGCAGAAGATGCGGGCTCTGCCCCGCTGAGCACGGCGCGTGTGACCCGGTAGGCAGCCAGCGGCAGAATGCTGCCCAGCACCAGCAGGACCGCAAAGATTGGCAGAAAAAACTTTTTCATAGTCCCAAACCCTCCGACAGCGGTGTTTTTTTAATCAGAATACCGGATATACCCTGAAAAAAGATGCGAAACAGGGAAAAAGCCTTTTGTGGTGCAAGCGCAAAAAAGCACCAAACCGACTTTTTGAGCGCTGAACGGTGCAGTTAATGCTTGAATTTACTCGTCAAAAGCGATAATATAGAATTATACCATCATTGAGGGTGGGCGGGAAAGTATATAAATAGGATGAAAGGAGAATTCCCCTTATGAATTTTGCACATTCGGAGGTGGCAACGCTGGACCCGAACACGATGCGGACTTTGTGTGAGGAATATGTTGCCAACAACTACATCGATCCGGAGACGAGCGAACGTCTGGGGGTCAAGCGCGGCCTGCGCAACCCGGATGGCACCGGTGTGCTGGCCGGCCTGACCAACGTCTGCGACGTTGTGGGCTATAAAAAGGATCAGGAAGGCCATGTGATCCCCACTCCCGGCAAGCTGATCTACCGCGGTGTGAACATCAACGAGATCGTGGACGAGGCCTACCGCAATGACCGCTTTGTGTTTGAAGAGGTGATCTGGCTGCTGCTGTTCGGCAGTCTGCCCAACCGGGAGCAGCTGGACGATTTCTGTGAGATCCTGCAGAGCACCGCGCCCTGCCGGAAGGTTTCATGGACACCATGAACGCCCCCTCGCCCAATATCATGAATAGCTGCAGCGCTGCGTGCTGGGCCTTTACTCTTATGATGAGCACGCCGAGGATCTGAGTCTGGAGAACATCCTGAGCCAGAGCATCAATCTGATCGCCAGCATGCCCACCATGATGGTGAACGCTTACCAGATGAAGCGCCGCTACTACGATAAGCAGAGCATGTTCTTCCACCTGCCCAAGCCCGGCCAGAGCACGGCAGAGCACATCCTCAGCACCTACCGTCCGGACCAGAAGTTCACCCACGAGGAAGCAAAGCTGCTGGATATGTGCCTGCTGGTGCACGCCGACCACGGCGGCGGCAACTGCTCCACCTTTACCACCCGTGTGCTGTCCTCCTCCGGAACCGATACCTACTCCGCAATCGCGGCGGCCATCGGTGCACTGAAGGGCCCCAAGCACGGCGGTGCCAACCTGATGGTGAACCGTCAGCTGAAGGATATCCTCAAGCATGTGGAAAACCCCGAGGACGACGATGAGGTGCGCGAGTATCTGCGCCGCATCCTGCGCAAGCAGGCGGGCGATGGCTCCGGCCTGATCTACGGCATGGGCCACGCGGTGTACACCATCAGCGACCCTCGTGAGGTGGTCCTGAAGCAGCGCGCCCGCCATCTGGCCTACGACAAAGGCTTTGAGGAAGAGTATAATATGCTGTGCAGCATCGAACGGCTGGCCCCCGGCATCTTTGCCGAGGAAAAGGGCAGCACCAAGCCGGTGTGCGCCAACGTGGACCTGTTCAGCGGCCTGATCTACAACATGCTGGGCATCTCTGAGGATATCTACACCCCGCTGTTCGCCATTGCCCGTGTGCCCGGCTGGTGTGCACACCGCGTGGAAGAGGTGGTATTCGCCAACCGTATCATTCGTCCCGCTTACAAGTATCTGGGCGTGCGCCAGAAATATAAGCCGATCGAGGAACGCTGATGAATCCTTCTGTTTTGTTCGTTTTTATCCTGAGCATTCTGCTGGGCGTGCTGCGCGCGGCAGACCTTGCCTTTGGCACCGATGCCGTCACCGGTCTGTGCGTGGTCGGCTCGGTGTGGTGGCGCTATCTGGCACTGGGTATCGTGGTGCTGGCTGCAGTGCTTGTGGGCCGTACACAGCCTTCCCGCTCGGAAGCGGTGCGTAGCCGCAGGCCGCTGGCCGGTATTCTGGCTTTTGTCGGTGCAGTATGTTTTCTGGCCGCAGCGGGTGCACAGATCGCGCTGGGCGCAGCTTCCGGTCTGGGCGGCTTTGTGCGGTGCATTCTGGAATGCCTGTGCTCCGCGTGGCTCAGCACCATGGGCCGCTGCTGGCTCAGCCCCAACGAGTGGAAAAAGCCCTTTGGTGGGCTGTATCTGGCCGTGGCGGGCAGTCTGCTGTTCTACTGGAACGTGCTGCTGCGCTTTATGGAGAACAGCTCCAGCTGGCACCGCGTGACCCCTACAGCGGCGGTGTGGCAGGCGCTTGCGGCACTGGTGTTTTTGGCAGCGCTGGCCCGGGCACTGCATGTCCCGCAGCCGGGCAATGGCAAAACACTGTGCGCAGCCGGGCTTGCCGCATTTGCACTTTGCCTGTGCTGGCAGCTGCCCTACGTACTGGTTTTGATGAGCGGCCTGAGCTGGGCCGCACCGGCTGTCTGGCCGGAGATCTTTGCCGGACTTGGCCTTTGCTGCGTGGGCGGCATTGGCGGAGCGTGCGTTGCAGCCTGCTTGAACGGGGAGAGCTGACAAAAATGTTGGCACTCTGTTGGCGCAATTGCCGAAAAGCAGGGAATGAAAGGAATTAAAATCGTACAAAAGCAAAAAATGCAGTGAATGTCTTGTTAATTTTTTGGCAGACACTTGAAACTTTCTGCGTTTTGGTCTAAAATAAAGATACCGTGATTTATCCGATTATGGGTAAAATAATTAGGAGGTACTATTAACATGGCTGTTAGAGTTGCTATCAATGGTTTCGGTCGTATTGGTCGTCTGGCTTTCCGTCAGATGTTTGATGCTGAGGGTTACGAGGTCGTCGCAATCAACGACCTGACCAGCCCCAAGATGCTGGCTCACCTGCTGAAGTACGATACTGCTCAGGGTTCTTTCTGCGGCAAGATCGGCGAGGGCAAGCACACCGTCGAGGCTACCGAGGACTCCATCATTGTTGACGGCAAGGAGATCAAGATCTACGCTGTTAAGGACGCAAAGGACGCTCCCTGGGGCGAACTGAACGTTGATGTCGTTCTGGAGTGCACCGGCTTCTACACCAGCAAGGAGAAGAGCATGGCTCACATTCAGGCTGGCGCAAAGAAGGTCGTTATCTCTGCTCCCGCAGGCAACGATCTGAAGACCATTGTCTTCTCCGTCAACGAGAAGACCCTGACCGCTGAGGATCAGGTCATTTCTGCTGCTTCCTGCACCACCAACTGCCTGGCTCCCATGCTAACACCCTGAACAAGACCTACCCCATCGTCTCCGGTATCATGACCACTGTTCATGCTTACACCGGCGACCAGATGATCCTGGATGGTCCTCAGCGCAAGGGCGATCTGCGCCGTGCTCGTGCTGGCGCACAGAACATCGTTCCCAACACCACCGGCGCTGCTAAGGCTATCGGCCTGGTCATCCCCGAGCTGAACGGCAAGCTGATCGGTTCTGCTCAGCGTGTGCCTGTTCCCACCGGCTCTACCACCATTCTGGTTGCTGTCGTCAAGGGCAAGGATGTCACCAAGGAGTCCATCAATGCTGCTATGAAGGCTGCTACTTCTGAGTCCTTCGGCTACAACGAGGATCAGATCGTTTCTTCCGATGTCATCGGCATGCGTTACGGCTCTCTGTTCGATGCTACCCAGACCATGGTCGCTAAGATCGACGACGACACCTATCAGGTTCAGGTCGTGTCTTGGTACGACAACGAGAACTCCTACACCTCTCAGATGGTTCGTACCATTAAGTACTTCGCTGAGAACTGCTAATTGCGTTCTTACGCTCAAAAGTGCTTGAGGTGCCGTGCTGAATGACAACTAGTATTGGCTTTGCTGATACGAACATGCTGTGATTGGTACGACAACAGGATAACGAGTTCAACACCCTTCCTTTTGCGGGTTTCCGTGAGAGGAAGGGTGTTTTTTGCTGCAAAAAAGCAATGGAACGAGTTCCTTTCCAAAATGAATAGGTTACAACAAAAAGACGGAATAAAGTACGGAAATCTTAGCCATGATGCAGGCAATGATACAGCTGCAAAGTATTGTACCCCAGAGGAAAAAATGGTAAAATATTTTTAGTGTCAATAAATACATTTACGAAATTGATATTGATGATTCTGGAAATAAAATGTCAATGAATTGCGGCGTAAATCAGTCAAAAACCTGGGCGTAGATGCGTCCGGGCTTTTTTCTGATGTAAGGGAAACCGGGCCGGAGTTTGGCACGGTATGTGGATGAGATCCTAAATGGGGAAAGCGACGGGAAAGGGAAAATGAAAGAGAAATTGAGGCTTGCTGTTTTTGGCCACAAAAGGTGGTCGAGAGAGGGCGGCGTGGAGATCGTGGTAAAAGAGCTGTGCACACGGATGGCGCAGCAGGCTGTCAGGTGACATGCTACAACAGAGCAGGCCATCATGTGAGCGGTACGGAATATGACGATGCTGGTAAAACGGAGTACGAGGGAATCCGTCAGAAGTCTGTTCCGACCATTGAACGGCGCGGGGCTAGAGATATAATATGGGGAACCAGAAAAAATCCTGATTTCATGCGGGTTTACGCGGCGTGACCTTTTTTTACCTCAACTTGTTTCTGTATGCCATGGTGCGTTGCGTTCCGGCGTGATTTCGGGGATTAATGGCTTCTGGCTGCGCTCTATACTTAACCCACCACAGCGAAAGCTGATTTCCAGAAACAGTATCCGCAGTGCAAGCTGGTACGCGCTGTGCGCGGAACTGTGTTTGATGTCGCTGTTGATGCCCTTACGCACAAAGACAGCGTGTGGGCGACATTACCGTTGGAGATTATTGGGGCGTTCAGAAATATGATCCGCAGCTTCTGGTGGAACAGGGAGGAACGATCAATAGCAAAGAAGGCGTTTCCTGCCTGCTGATAAACACGGAATGCGGACAACACCTTGTCGAGAAATACGGTGCGAAGATAGAAAGCTATCCGGTCGAATTTTCTAACATTGCTCAGGTGAATACGCAGCTGAACCGGCCAACGAAGCATACCAGACTGAGAAATAGTATAAGGCGAGCGGCTATGCTGGTGTGGAAGCAATTTTTGAGCGGGATCAGCGGAACCAGAAGTTCATATGGGGAATGTATGACCGCATTTGCGGAATGTTCTGCCGGAAAACACGGTAAGGCTGCGGCTTTCGGTCAAAATACACACATTTCCGTGCATCAGCGGCAAATGTTTGTTAAACTATTATCTATCTTGCAGCCTTGCAATGTGCACGGTTTTTGTTTATAATAATAGAGTAACGGGGCAAGATCCCCCGAATGCGAGCGAAACTCTAGTTCAGAAATTAAAACTTGAGAGGAGTTTATTACCATGGGTTTAGGTAAGAAGACGATCGACGATCAGAACTACTGCGGCAAGAAGGTGCTTGTCCGTTGCGATTTCAACGTCCCGATGAAGGACGGTGTCATCACCAACGAGAACCGCATCAACGCAGCTCTGCCCACCATCCAGAAGCTGGTCAACGATGGCGCAAAGGTCATCCTGTGCAGCCATCTGGGCAAGCCCAAAAACGGCCCCGAGCAAAGTTCAGCCTGGCACCCGTTGCTGTGGCTCTGAGCGCAAAGCTGGGCAAGACCGTTGTGTTTGCTGACGACGACAACGTTGTGGGCGAGAATGCAAAGGCTGCTGTTGCTGCCATGAACAACGGCGATGTCGTTCTGCTGCAGAACACCCGTTTCCGCAAGGAAGAGACCAAGAACATGCCTGAGTTCAGCGAAGAGCTGGCTTCTCTGGCTGATGCATATGTTGACGATGCATTCGGCAGCTGCCACCGTGCACACTGCTCCACTGCAGGTGTCACCGACTTCATCAAGGATACCGCTGTCGGCTACCTGATGGAGAAGGAGATCAAGTATCTGGGCAACGCTGTGAACGATCCCGTTCGTCCCTTCACCGCTATTCTGGGCGGCGCAAAGGTCGCAGACAAGCTGAACGTTATCTCCAACCTGCTGGAGAAGGTCGATACCCTGATCATCGGCGGCGGCATGGCTTACACCTTCGTCAAGGCTCAGGGCTACGAGGTCGGCAAGAGCCTGTGCGACGATTCCAAGCTGGATTACTGCAAGGAGATGATGGCCAAGGCTCAGGAGAAGGGCGTGAAGCTGCTGCTGCCCGTTGATGCTGTCTGCATCAAGGACTTCCCCGATCCCATCGACGCTCCTGTTGAGACCACGGTTGTTCCTGTCACCGCGATCCCGGCTGACATGGAAGGCTGCGACATCGGCCCCGAGAGCATGAAGCTGTTTGCCGATGCTGTCAAGCATCCAAGACCGTTGTGTGGAACGGCCCCATGGGCGTGTTCGAGAACCCCACTCTGGCAGCTGGCACTCTGGCAGTTGCCAAGGCTATGGCTGAGAGCGATGCTACCACCGTGATCGGCGGCGGCGACAGCGCAGCAGCTGTGCAGCAGATGGGTCTGGGCGACAAGATGACCCACATCTCCACCGGCGGCGGCGCTTCTCTGGAGTATCTGGAGGGCAAGGAGCTGCCCGGCATCGCAGTCATTCAGAACGCATAATCTGATCCCGGCATCATAATGGGTGCGGCGGCTTCAGCGCCGCCGCATCTTTTTGTTTGTGCAGAGCTTTCTGCACGATAGAAGGTAAATAAAGGAGATAGAGTATCATGGATAAGGCAAAGCGTAAGGCTATCATTGCAGGCAACTGGAAGATGAACAAGACCGCCTCTGAGGCTGCTGTTCTGGTGGACGAGCTGGTCCCCGCCGTGCAGGACGCAGGCTGCGAAGTGGTCATCTGCACCCCGTATACCGATCTGGTCACCGCTGCGGAAAAGACCAAGGGCACCAACATCCATGTGGGTGCTGAGAACGTTCACTTCGAGAAGTCCGGCGCTTTCACCGGCGAGATCAGCGCTGACATGCTGGTAGATCTGGGCGTGGAGTACGTCATTGTGGGCCACTCTGAGCGCCGCCAGTACTTCGCCGAGACCGACCAGACCGTGAACAAGCGCGCTCTGGCTGCTCTGAACGCCGGTCTGAAGGTCATCATCTGCGTGGGCGAGAGCCTGCAGCAGCGCGAAGAGGGCGTGACCGAAGAGCTGGTGCGTATGCAGACCAAGATCGCTCTGCGTGATGTGACCGCTGAGCAGATGGCAAATGTCGTGATCGCTTACGAGCCCATCTGGGCCATCGGCACCGGCAAGACCGCTACCGCCGATCAGGCTGAGGAAGTCTGCGGCCAGATCCGCAAGGTGATCGGCGAGGTGTACGGCGAGGCAGTTGCCGAGGCTACCACTGTCCAGTACGGCGGCAGTATGAACGCCAAGAACTGCGAGGAGCTGCTGAGCAAAAAGGATGTGGACGGCGGCCTGATCGGCGGCGCATCCCTGAAGGCTCCCGACTTTGCAGTGATCGTCAACGCAGCCACCAAGGGCTGATCGACGGTTTAAATCAGCTGCTTCAGCGCCGCTGCGCCGCATTTCCAGCGCTGTGCCGGGCGCTGATTTGTTAAATTCAAAGGAGATTCAATTTTATGGCAAAGAAACCTGTTCTTCTGTGCATCATGGATGCTTCGGCTGGGTGCCGGAGGAGACCTTCGGCAACGCCGTGGTCGCCGCAAAGAAACCCCACCTCGATGCTCTGATGGCAAAATATCCCATGACCACCATCAACGCTTCCGGCATGGCCGTCGGTCTGCCCGAGGGCCAGATGGGCAACTCTGAGGTTGGCCACACCAACATGGGCGCTGGCCGCATCGTGTACCAGCAGCTCACCCTCATCACCAAGTCCATCAAGGACGGCGAGATGCTCCAGAACCCGGTTCTGGTCAAGAACATGAAGGCTGCCATCGATGCCGGCAAGGCCATCCATCTGATGGGTCTGGTGGGCACCGGCGGTGTGCACAGCCACGCAGACCACTGGTTCGGCGTGCTGGAAATGGCAAAACATCTGGTGCAAAGAACGTTTACCTGCACTGCATCACCGATGGCGTGATACCGACCCGCACTCCGGCAAGGGCTTCCTGGCCGACCTGCAGGCCAAGCTGGACGAGCTGGGCATCGGCAAGATCGCCAGCGTCTCCGGCCGTTACTACGCCATGGATCGCGATAACAACTGGGATCGTGAAGAGAAGGCATACGCTGCCTTTGTCTACGGCGAGGGCAATCATGCCGCCAACGCTGCCGAGGCCATCGAGGCATCCTATGCAGCAGACAAGACCGATGAGTTCGTTCTGCCCTGCGTCACCTGTGAGGGTGGCCGCGTGCAGGATGGCGACACTGTGATCTTCATGAACTTCCGTCCCGATCGTGCCCGCCAGATGACCCGCATCTTCTGCGACGATGCGTTCACCGGCTTTGAGCGCCGCGGCGGCCGCAAGCAGGTGAACTATGTCTGCATGGCTGAATACGATGCCACCATCGCCCCAACTGCGAGGTCGCTATCCGCCTGTGGAGCTGAAGAACGTTCTGGGCCAGTACCTGTCCGAGAATGGCAAGACTCAGCTGCGCATTGCCGAGACCGAGAAGTACGCTCATGTCACCTTCTTCTTCAACGGCGGCGTGGAGGCTCCCTACGAGGGCGAGGACCGCTGCGTGATCCCCAGCCCGAAGGTCGCCACCTATGACCTGAAGCCCGAGATGAGCGCCCCCGAGGTTGCTGCCGAGTGCGTCAAGCGCATCGAGAGCGGCAAGTACGATGTGGTGATCCTGAACTTCGCAAACTGCGATATGGTGGGCCACACCGGCGTGTTCGATGCTGCGGTCAAGGCCGTTGAGGCTGTGGATACCGCTGTGGATCAGGTGGTGTCCGCTGTGCTGAAGGCTGGCGGCTGCGCCTTCATCACCGCCGACCACGCAACGCCGAGAAGATGATGAACCGGACGGCACCCCCTTCACCGCACACACCACCAATGTGGTGCCTTTGTGGCTGTTGCTGCGGCGATGTGAAGCTGCGTGAGGGCGGCTGCCTTGCCGATATCGCTCCCACCATGCTGCCGTATATCGGTCTGCCCGTGCCTGCTGAAATGACCGGCAAGAGCATCATTGTGGAGTAATTGACCGTTAAAATGGCCGACGCGTTCGCTTTGGCTATGAATAGCGGAATTGTTATTCTTATATTTACAGCTCTGGAAAATCTGCGGATTTTCCAGAGCTGTTTTTCACGTGAAAAGCCGATAAGATAAACTGCGTTTTTGGGTTTCGACCCCATTCTAAATCAAAAACTTTTCTTTTTTTCCCATCCGTGCTACAATAAAAATGAATTTTTGATTGTAGGAGAAGCGGATGGAAACAACGCATAAACAAATCGTTCTGGGCATCCTTGCCCATGTGGACTCCGGCAAGACCACCCTTTCGGAAGCCATGCTCTACCGCTCCGGCGCGATCCGCAAGCTGGGCCGCGTGGATCACAAGGATGCCTTTCTGGATACCGACACGCTTGAAAAAGCGCGCGGCATCACCATCTTTTCTAAGCAGGCCCTGTTGACAGCGGGCAATACGGATATCACATTGCTGGACACCCCCGGCCATGTGGATTTTTCCACCGAGACAGAGCGCACCCTGCAGGTGCTGGACTATGCTGTGCTGGTGGTAAGCGGCACCGACGGTGTGCAGAGCCACACCGAGACGCTCTGGCGGCTGCTGCGGCGCTACCATGTGCCCACCTTTGTGTTCGTGAACAAGATGGATCTGCGGCAAGAGCAGGGAAGAGCTGCTCGCCCAGCTGAACCACCGTCTGGGCGAGGGTTTTGTGGCCTTTGATGTGCCGCAGGCCGACCGGGACGAAGCACTGGCCTGTGTGACGAAAACCTGATGGATCGGATGCTGGATGCCGGGCAGTTGACCGATGCGGACCTCATCCCGGCCGTTGCACGCCGGCATGTGTTCCCGTGCTGGTTCGGTTCGGCGCTGCGGCGTACCGAAAACGATGCACTGGAAAGCGTGGATGCTCTGCTGGACGGCATCGACCGCTATACCCGTCCGGCTCCCGCGCTGGATGCCTTTGGTGCCAAGGTGTTCAAGGTGTCGCAGGATGAGCAGGGCACGCGCCTGACATGGCTGCGCGTGACTGGCGGCGAACTGAAGGTAAAGGCCCAGCTCTCCGGCGAAGCAGATGGTGAGCCGTGGGAGGAAAAGGCAAACCAGCTGCGGCTGTACTCCGGCGTAAAGTATACGCTGGCGGAAGCCATCGGCCCGGGGCAGGTGTGCGCCGTCACCGGCCTGACCAAGGCGCGCCCGGGCGAGGGCCTTGGCGCGGAACGCGACAGCGATGTGCCGGTGCTGGAACCGGTGCTGAGCTATCAGGTGCTGCTGCCGGAGGGGGCTGATGTGCACGCGGCACTGGGCAAGCTGCACCGGCTGGAAGAAGAGGAGCCGCAGCTCCATGTGGTATGGAACGAGACTTTGGGCGAGATCCATGTGCAGCTCATGGGCGAGGTGCAGCTGGAAGTGCTGCGCAGTTTGCTGGCAGAGCGCTTTGGCTGAACGTGGAGTTCGGCCCCGGCGGCATTCTGTACAAGGAGACCATCACGGAGCCTATGGAGGGCGTGGGCCACTACGAGCCGCTGCGCCACTATGCGGAGGTGCATGTCAAGCTGGAGCCCCTGCCCCGCGGCAGCGGGATGCAGTTTGCCGCCGACTGCCGGGAAGAAGTGCTGGACAAGAACTGGCAGCGCCTTGTGCTGACCCATCTGGAAGAAAAGCAGCACCTTGGCGTGCTGACCGGTGCGCCGCTGACGGACGTGAAGATCACCCTCATTGCGGGCCGCGCCCATCTTAAACACACGGAGGGCGGAGATTTTCGGCAGGCCACCTATCGCGCGGTGCGGCAGGGCCTGATGCTGGCCAAAAGCCAGCTGCTGGAGCCATGGTATGCCTTTCGGCTGGAAGTGCCGGTGGAGAACCTTGGCCGTGCCATGACCGATATCCAGCGCATGGAGGGCAGCTTTGACCCGCCAGAGAGCGGGGAAGAGGCTGCTGTGCTCACCGGTTTTGCACCGGTGGCCACCATGCGCAGCTACCCCATGGAGGTGGTGGGCTATACCCGGGGCCGGGGACACCTGACCCTGACGCTGGACGGCTACCGGCCCTGCCACAATGCGGCGGAGATCATTGAAGCGTGGGCTACGAGCCGGAGCACGACCTTGACAACCCGGCAGATTCGGTGTTCTGTGCCCATGGCGCGGGCTTTGTGGTGCCTTGGGATCAGGTGCGCAGCCACATGCATGTGGACAGCGGCTGGGGAAAAAGCAAAAGCCCGGAGCAGGAGACGCAGGCCGTGCCCCAGCGCCGGACAGCGGCTTACCGCGCAACACTGGAAGAGGATGCCGAGCTGCTCAAAATCTTCGAGCGCACCTATGGCCCCATCAAACGGGACCCGCTGGCGGCATTCCGCCCGGTGCAAAAGCGGGAACGCCCGGATTTTGATGCCCAGCAGTGGGAAATCCTGCCCGAATATCTGCTGGTGGACGGCTACAATATCATCTTTGCGTGGGATGAGCTGAACGCCCTTGCAAAGGACAGTCTGGAAGCGGCCCGTCACAAACTGATGGATATTCTGTGCAACTATCAGGGCTACCAGAAGTGCAATCTTATTCTTGTATTCGATGCCTATCGTGTGCCGGGCAGCCCCGGCAGCATTGAGCAGTACCACAATATCCATGTGGTCTACACCAAGGAAGCCGAAACCGCCGATATGTTCATCGAGCACGTTACTCATGAGATCGGCAAGGGGCGGCGGGTGCGTGTGGCTACTTCCGACGGCATGGAGCAGATCATCATTCTGGGCCACGGCGCGCTGCGTGTCTCCGCCCGCATGTTCCATGAGGAAGTGCAGAATGTGGAAAAGCAGATCCGCAAACTGGTGCAGGGGGAAGCATAAAATGTCAACCGAGATCACATCCGAATTTGTCTGGCACAACATCCCGCCGCGCCCGCGCGACAGCCACAAGGGCAGCTTTGGCACCGTATTGGCTGTGGCAGGCAGCGCATATTACCGAGGTGCGGCCCTGCTGGCTGCCGAGGGTGCGCTGCGCACCGGTGCGGGCATTGTAACGCTGGCCAGCGTGGAGCCGGTATTGGCAGCTGCGGTGGCCCGCCTGCCGGAATGCTGCCTGTGTCCCTGCGTGGTGGGGGCCGAAGGCGGCATCTCACCGGAGAGCATTCCACAGCTCCAGCGCCAGAAGGCGACGGTGCTGCTGCTGGGCCGGCGTTGGCGGTACAGCCCAGAGCACAGGCCGCGCGGCCGAAACACGC
>ENA-OUNI01000230-OUNI01000230.1-human-gut-metagenome-genome-assembly--contig:-NODE-230-length-25796-cov-4.410145_pt1 | contig 25796 bp, 30 predicted proteins | sample MGYA00242499_ERZ504580 | MGnify/ENA primary metagenome ERZ504580 (study PRJEB26092, sample SAMD00036315) | human gut metagenome | host: Homo sapiens | study: EMG produced TPA metagenomics assembly of... | reverse complement strand
ATGGTGTACAGCCATCAATCATAGCTGCCTCTTCGATCTCTAATGAGATACTCTTTACAAATCCTGTAAACATAAACACAGCAAGTCCTGCTCCAAAGCCAAGGTATACAATGATGATACCGAGTGGATTTGATAAATGAAGCATATTTGCAAATTTTGATAATGTAAACATTACCATCTGGAATGGTACAATCATAGAGAAAAGGCAAAGTGTATACATAAGCTTTGTGCCCTTAGTCTTTACACGAACTATGTACCATGCACACATTGAGCAGCAGAGTACAATAAGTACTACTGAGCCGACTGTGATGAAAAGTGAATTTCCAAAGCAGTCCCAGAAATGTGTCATTCTGAGACCATTCTTGTAGTTTAATGTGCTACAGAAAAGCCTTGACATACCATCCTTGAAGCTTCAAAGCCCTCAGTGATAGATACTGTGCTGATTCCAAACGGATGCTTGAATATGTAGCTTTCTCTTAAATGAATTGAGTAACACCATAAAGATTGGTGAAATCCAAAGTATTGATAAAACAGCGAATAATAATGTGATTATCCAACCGTGCTTGGCCTGTCTTACGGCACTGACTTCCTGCGCTTTTTTCTGTTTTGCCATTAGTCCTGTACCTCCTTGCTTGTAGTAATCTTATTCTGTGCAAGTGCGATAATTGCAACAATTATAAAGAATATAACAGCCTTTGCCTGACCTACGCCCTGCCATCCTGTTGTTCCATACATGGTGTTGTAGATATTTAAGGCAAGCAGCTCTGACATCTTTCCCGGATTACCGCCTGTAAGAGCTAAGTTCTGGTCGAACAGCTTGAAGCCGTTTGTCAATGTCAGGAATGTACAGATTGTGATTGTCGGCATAAGCATTGGAAGAATAACGCTCTTTAAGAGCTGCCATCTGTTGGCTCCATCAATCTTTGCTGCCTCAATAAGCTCACCCGGTATATTCTGAATACCTGCGATGTAGATAATCATCATATATCCAATCTGCTGCCAGCATACTACTGCGATAAGTCCCCAGAATGCTGACCACTCTGAGCTTACGATTGTCTTTGAATAGTTCTGCAGGATAGAGTTAAAAATCATCAGCCATACATATGAAAGTACGATCCACCGATCAGGTTTGGAAGGAAGAATACTGTACGGAAAAGATTTGTTCCTCTGATTCCTTTTGTAAGCGCCATTGCTATTGCAAATGATACGATATTGATAATCAGTACCGAAACTACTGTAAATAGTGCTGTGTACCAGATTGAATGAATAAAGGTTGTATCCACACTGCCGTTTACAACAAAAATCCTTGTGTAATTTTTAAATCCCACCCATTTCCAGTCTGTAACAGTGGAGAATTTACAAAATGAAAGGAAGATACCATATACGAACGGTACAATAAATCCTATTGTAAATGCTGCCATTGTCGGTAAAGCGAAGATCCAAAATTTTTTCTAATCGACTTTCCATAACAAATATACCTTTCTTAAAAAAATATGGGGTGAGTGACTGCCACTCACCCCACTTTTACTACTTTTTACTAACTTTTAGAGAATTTTACTGCTCGTTCTGAAGATCCCAGTAATAAGCCCATTTCTCTGAGAATGCCTTTACAACGTCATCCCATGAACCATTACGCTCTGTGTACTCTGTGAGTGGAGCAAGGAAATCAGCTCTCCAGTCATCTACTGAAGGTGTTGCGTTGAATGACCATGCTACTGATGTCTTGCCTTCCTTTGCAAGTTCTGATGCTACATTAGCAAAAGCGTTCTTTGACTCATAGTCGCCTGTGAATGTATCGAATGGAGCTGAAAGACCCATTTTATTAACGATTGCATCACGTCCGTCATCACTTGTGATTACCCAGTTGAGGAATTCAAGTGTTGCATCAATATCCTTCTGATCTGCCTTAGCGTTTACTGTCCAGTGGTTCTCTGTACCAACTGCAAGTCCCTCGTTCGCGTCATCTACACCGAAGTAGATAGGCATCATTGAAAGGTCAGACTGCTTAACTGTGTATCCGTTCTCGTTGTCATCTGCGAAGTTAGCGTACTCCCAGTCACCATTCTGGTAGAATACAGCCTCTTCCATACCAAGCTCTGACTCAGCATTTAAGCTTCCTGAATCAAGTGTAGCCTTGTCTGCTGCTGATGTATTTGTGTACATATCCCAAACTCTCTTGAAGTTGTCCATGTACTTACCTGTAACTTCCTTCTGTCCTGCTGTGAGATCACATCCTGCATCCTTGAACTCATAGTAGAGCTCGAGACCTGCGAGATGTCCTGTGAATCTCCAGTTAGATCCGCTGTCAAGTCCTGCTGAAGCAAATGCCTCTGTAAGATGTAAGTCACAAGCTTTGTTGATGTCATCTACATGCTCGTTGATATCAGTTGCAACCTTCTCTAATGTATCAAGATCCTTGATATCATCTACTGACTTGATAACTGCTCCTGAGTAATTTTTTGCAGTAATTCTCAAGAATTGCCTTGTTGTAGATGATTCCCGTAGCACTCATAGCAGTTAGCTACTGATGCAATCTTGCCATTATACTCAAGTGCAAGTGCTTATCTGTAAGGTGCTTGTAAATCTCGCTGTCCTTTAAGTCATATATGTATTTGTCATACTCTGCGCAGTCTGCTGTGCTTCCGATATTGAAGATTGTTGGAGCCTCCTTCTTAGCAAGCTCAGACTTAAGTGTTGTCTTGTACTGTCCATCAGCTGCTGTTACTACTGTAACCTGTACGCCTGTCTCATCTGTGTACTTCTCTGCAAGATCCTGCCATGCCTGATCTGTCTCCGGCTTGAAGTTTAACATGTAAACTGAGCCATCGCCGCCCTTTGCAGATGAGCCTTTCTCTGTTCCGTCTCCGCTTCCTGATCCACATCCGGCAAGCATTGTTGCTACCATTGAAGAAGCGAGTAATACTGTTACTAATTTCTTTTTCATTTTAAACCCTCCTAAAAGATTTAATATTAAAATTGTCTTTGCAAACATCCTTGGTTGTTTTCGGTAATGTTTGCGGTAACGTTTTCACAAGAATTATTATAGACAGTTTCATGTAGTTTCGCAAGAGGATTTTGTCTTTTCTGTATATATTAATAAAAACACCAGGTATTTTTTGGCAATTTTTCACAAAGAATTGCAAAAAAAAAATAAGTATTCTCACACTGGCGTTTGGTCATTTTAGTTATTTTCGACTATCCGTTTTGTGTAAAAATACTTTTGTTATTTTTATTCATTTCATCTATCAGAGCCTGCTTTTGTGCGTGCTTGAGCTGTTTTATATGATACTCCCTGCTCATTGCCTCCTCTTTCGTGGCAAAGTGCTCGAAATAGACCAGCTCCACAGGTCTGCGTGTCTTTGTATATTTGGCACCTTTCCCGGAGTTATGCGCTTTTATGCGCTTTTTCAGGTCATTTGTCCAACCGGTGTAAAGTGTGCCGTCAGCACACCTTACAATATATGTATAATTTTCATCCATATCTGCTTTGTCCATCTCAATAATCAACGCTGTGCTTATGACATGACAATATGATATCAGGCCTGCCCCTGAATCGTGGTGCCATAGCCTGACATAAGCTTAAACTCTGCTCTGTCGACCACTCTGCAGCTGCCACGGTTGTCTGTCTTTACGCTGTATAGTATCTCATCTGCCACATGTAAAAAATCCCACACTCTGTTTTCTTCCTTTGGTACATCGCAATACATGCCCTGTGTGATTGTGACAATAGGCAGCATCTTTGAAAACCTGTGTGGCAGAGTCAGCTCCATAACCTTGCGGCGAAGCTCCTCCACATATTCTTTAGCATCTTCCTTTGATATATTCTCGTATATGACTACAAACTCGTCCCCGCCGTATCTGGCACAAAAGCCTCCATGTGCTCCCGCAACTTCGCTTATACAGCCCGCAATCGCAATCAGACATCTGTCCCCCTCCTGATGCCCGTAATTATCATTGTACTCTTTGAAATAATCCACATCCAGTATCTCAATAGCAAAATTGTGACCACATTTATGAGCATGCGAAAACATCTCATCCGCCTGTATATTAAGCTTTCGCCTGTTTGCCATGCCTGTAAGCGGATCTGTCTCAGACTGCGCCGCAAGAAGCTTATTCTCCTTCTCAATTTTTTTCTTGGCACGATTTACCTTCTCGAAATTCGCCCTAAGCTCTATGACCTCTTTTATCATAGCCCTGGCCTCAAGCTCCTTGCGCTCGGAAAGCTCATAGTACAGCCCTGCCGCCTGCAGATACTCTGCACCCATATGGTGCTTTCTGTAAAATCTGATTTTAAGACCTAAAAGTCTCATCTGCATGCTTGTGACCTTAAGATTGTTTATCATCGGCTCCATAAGCTCCATCAGATGCCAGAATTCATCAATCTTTTCACTCTCGAAAAGCACCTCGAGATACACAAAGAAATCCTCTATCAGATCCATAAAAAGCATATCCTGCGTGATTACACCATCAATGCGCCTGATACACTCGTCACGTTTTTCAATCTGTCCGCTTTTATGCATGTAAAAGGTTCTGCTGATAAGCATTCCAAGCCTGTCGATTGCATCGGCATACGGCAGATGCTCCCTCTCCACAATCTCAAGAATCTCATCTATTCCGGTAAAGTCACTCTCCAGTACCTTGCAGTTTATCATATTCTCATAAAGAGATATCATCCTGGTGTGATATGAAGGTTCATCCGGTGCGGAAGCTATGTATTCCATGGCTTTTTGAAAATATTCCATGGCCTCCTTATATCTGCCCACTTTGATATTTAAAGCTCCGCAATTGACATTTATAATGCTCTGTTCTTCCAACAGACCATACTTCTTGCAGTACATCAGCCCATCCAGATAATAGTCATATGCTACCGGCTGATTGCCTCTGCCTGACGTGATGATACCAAGTATATTGCATGCGCGCGCCAGCATGCTCCAGCTCTGCGCCTTCTCCAGATGATCTATCGCCCTGACCACGATATCAAAAATGTTATCGTAGTCATTCAGGCAATAAAGTATCATGGCAAGATGATAGTATCCGAAGCCAGGAGCTTTGAATCTGCTGTCTTTTCTCCGTAATCTATCAGCTCATGGCAATATCTGATTGTGAGCTCGGCATCCTTTCTGTAATTGTCAAGAATGCCATTTGTCCAGTTTTTCACACTCTCATTGTATTCGTTAAACTCCACTTTTCACCTCTATATATCTCCGAAATAGTCCATAGGATTGACCGGTTTTCCATCCTGTTCCATAGCAAAATACACATTGGTTCCCTCAACAGTATAGTATCTGGTCACCTTTCCAACTGTTCCAAGTGTTTCTCCTGCCTCAAGTACATCGCCCTCACTGCAGGTTAGATTTGCAAGCTGTCCGTAAGTAGCCGTATAGCCGTCTCCTAAATCCTGCACTACTGTGCAGCCTGTCTCTGCGCTGTCATATATGTCTATAATCCTGCCCTCGGTGACTGAGCATACCGCATCTCCTTCGTTTGCACGTATTACCATGCCACGATTATACTGATACTGGTCGAGTGTCGGGAAATAAACCGTCTTGTCCATGGAAAACGGCAAAAGCACATCTCCCTTTACAGGCCAGTTTGTCACATTTTCCGGGACAAAATGCAGTTGTTTTTCCGTGGGCTGCTGATTTTCCTGCTGCCCTGCAGCTGATTCTTCCTGTCCCATTTTTTTCTCTGAGTCTACTTTTTCTGTAGTTTTCTGTGGTGTCTTTTTCTCTGTAGGCTCAACTATAGACGAAGTCTGTGAAATTTCTGTTGGTATCTCGTCTTTCCCGGGTTTCTGTGTTGAATATACGCTGCAAATCCTATGGCTCCAGCCACGAGACATGCCGCTGCTGCAATTTGTTGTTTTTTCATAGGACATTACCTCCATCATCTGAATTGTTCTGATGATAGTATGTCCTGTCTGCATGGATTTATTCATGCTTTTTCTATTTTGCGGCACCAATTATATTTGATAATTGCGCAAACTGTGCAAGGCTTAGAGCCTCACCACGCACATTTACAGGAACTCCGAGAGCCTCTATACTCTGCTGTATCTGCTCCTTGGTCAGTCCCATACCACCGAAATTGTTGAGCCCGTTGGCAAGAGTTTTCCTGCGCTGGTTGAAAGATGCCTGATGATTTTGAACATCAGCTTTTCATCATCTACGTCAACCACCGGCTTTTCGTATCGCTTGAGCGATATAACAGAGCTTCCTACCTTTGGCTGTGGCATGAAACAGCTTGGCGGCACATTTACCACTATCTCAGGGTGCGAATAATACTGCACCGCAAGTGACAGAGCTCCGTAATCCTTCTTGCCGGGACCTGCCTGCATACGGTCTGCGACCTCCTTCTGCACCATAATTGTAATACTGTCTATCGGCACATGACTCTCGAACAGCCCCATAATAATAGGTGTCGTTATGTAATATGGCAGGTTTGCAACAACCTTTATCGGCTTACCATTATTATATTCTTCTGCCAGAGCATTTATGTCTACCTTTAATATATCATCATTTATGACCTTTACATTATCATATTCACTCAGAGTATCCTTAAGTATAGGTATCAGATTTGTATCTATCTCGACTGCTATTAGCCTGGCGCGCGACTCACACAGATACTGTGTCATCGTACCTATTCCCGGGCCTATCTCAAGTATCATATCGTCCTTTGTGATGCCGGCCGAGTCTATGATTTCCTCCAAAATGCCTGTATCAATAAGGAAGTTCTGTCCGAATTTCTTTTGAAAATTGAAATTGTATTTCTGCAGAACCTCGATTGTGTTCTTAGGATTTCCCAAATATGCCATGATATGCACTCCTTGTGTCGTTTCATCTGATGCGACAGTCTAACTGCTGTCTTTATCTTTTATATTATCACATGAAAAGCCTTTATTTCAATTATATTTGTAAATTTTCGCGGTTTTGCCAAAACCCGGGACGAAAAGCATGAACCGCCGCCCTGCCATAGGCACGTACACTCCTTAGAGAGCGAATAGCGAAGCTGTTTAGATACTGTAGGATTATGTTTAAATACGCAGAAATGCCCAGCCATGGACGGCTGGGCAAGGCGTTATGCGCCACGGACGGCGCATAAAAGCCGGTTTCGTCAAGCATAGAAAATCTTTAGACATAATCCGTACAGAATCTTAACTGCGAAGCGTAGCTCACTAAGGAGTGTACGTGCCCTATGGCAGGGCGGCGGTTCATGCTTTTCATACCTCACGTTGTGGCTCAATTATTTACACGTGTGAACAGTTCAAATGCATTGGCACGTGTCATGCGCTCTACCTCATCAGGCGTAGTGCCTTTGATTTCTGCTATCTTCTTTATCACATATGGAATGTTTGACGAATCATTCCGCGTGCCTCGATGTGGCTCCGGGGCCATGTATGGACAGTCCGTCTCAAGAAGGATTCTATCAAGCGGAAGCTCTGACACTGTCTGTACCAGCTTCTTTGCATTCTTGAAAGTTACGACACCTCCCACTCCGATATAATATCCCAGCTTTACATACTCCAGTGCCATCTCCGGTGAATATGAATAGCAGTGTATCACGCCGCGGATATTCTTTTTTGCTGCCTCTGTCATGATTTCCATGGTGTCCTGTGCTGCATCACGCGAGTGTATGATAACCGGCAGCGATGCTTCTGCTGCAAGCTCAAGCTGACGCTTAAACCAGTAGCGCTGGTTTTCCTGCACCTTTGGCTCCTTATCCCAGTAATAGTCCAGTCCGATTTCCCCGACTGCAACAGTCCTTTCCCATGCAGTCTGTTCCCTAAGCCATGCAAAGGTTTCCTCGTTTAAATCAGCTACGTCGCTTGGATGCACTCCAACCGCTGCATATATAAAGTCATATTTCTTTGCAAGCTCTATTGTAGTCATGGTAGAGCCAATAGAAGCCCCGACATTTATTATCGGGGCAACTCCTTTTTCATGGACGCGTTTTATTGTTTCATCACGGTCGTCCTTAAATCTGTCATCATCATAATGGGCATGTGTTTCAAATATCATTAATTACTGTGTCCTTCCTCCGCCCAAAGCTTATCGGCACAAGGCTTCCATGCCTGCGCATACTCCTTACACTTGTTGCACAGATGCTCTGCGCTCTCAGGTGACTGCAAATCAGTTGATTTTGCCCCTGTTTCCTTTACGAGCCGCTGTAAGATCTCAGGATTTTCAAGCATAGGACATGGTCTGTAGTGATTCTCATTAAATGGCTGGTTATCATGATATGCATGAAAAGCGGCTGTTTCAAAATCTCAAGCATGCTGTGTGTACGGATGTTGGCTCCTGAGTAGTGGATAAATACACATGGCTCAGCATCGCCGTTGGCATTGATATGGAAATAGTTTCTTCCTCCTGCGATACAGCCTCCGACAAACTCGCCGTCGTTCTGGAAATCCATCGTGAAAATTCCCTTGCCGCTTGTCATATTTCTGATTTCACGGACACGGTCCTTGATGTAAAGTCTCTGCTTCGGATTCGGTAAAAGCTCCAGTGATGCATCGTTTCCGACAGGCATATAGTGGAAGTAAAGCGCATAGCGGCAGCCCTTTTCCACAATCATGTCGATAAACTCATCACTGGTAACTGTCTCATAGTTCTTTGAAGTGTAACATATTGATGTACCGAAAACAAGTCCATTTTCTTTAAGCAAATCCATCGCATGCATAACCTTTGCAAATACACCGGTGCCTCGTCTTAGATCGTTTACCTCTGAGAAGCCCTCAAGACTTATTGCAAGGTACAAATTTCCGATACGCTTTAAGTCTGCGCAGAAGGCCTCATCACGAGTGTGCCGTTTGTGAATGCCAGAAATGCACAGTCACTGTGCTTCTCACAGAGCTTAACAAGGTCTGATTTTCTGACAAGAGGCTCCCCTCCTGTAAACATATACAGATATACTCCAAGCTCCTTGCCCTGTGTTACGACCTTATCCATCTCATCAAAGGTAAGGTTCAGCTTGTGGCCATACTCTGCTGCCCAGCAGCCTGTACAGTGCAGATTGCAGGCACTTGTCGGATCCATAAGAATGAGCCATGCACATTGCAGCCATACTTTCACGATTTTTACGGATGGTTTTTGTGCCGTAAACAAATGCCTCAAAGCCCAGATTGAGCGCGATTGTCTTTAATACATGAGGATCTATCTCGTTGATAAGACGATGCATGTACTTGTTGAGCGTGCAGTCCTTATCACAGATCATCTTGCGCGCACTGTCATAGTTTAAATCAATCTTCTCATCGCCCATAAATTTCTGCCACATGTCGATAAGCTTTACAACCTCTGTCTCCGGGTCCTTGCAAAGTCCTTTTACAATGTTGTCACATATTTTTGATGCAGCAAGTCTCGCTGCCTGATGTCCTAAATTTCCCACTTTGTATTCCTCCTTATTGTTTCAACGGTATTTCTGACGACAAATAAATTTAGTATTCCGTCAAGACTCAAATTCAGTCCTATTAATCTCACTATCATGCCTGCGGTCTCAAATGGTGTCACAAGAAGCAGTATTCCCACAAATGCCACTACAAACGACATCACGAGTATGAGCCACCATCTCTCGATGCCAAAACGCTTTGCTTCCACTGCGGTCTGTATCTTGAACGCTCCATCTACCAACATAAAAATGCCTATTGCTGTGGACAATATCTCTATAATATACTCAGTTTTTTAATAATTATGATTCCAAGCACTATTGAAACTATCCCCAGCGCAAGGTCAAACTGAAACGCAAGCTGAAATAAATCCTTTGCAAAATATCCGGACAGCTTTGTCACTCCGTATACTATGAGAAACACTCCATACACCACGCACAAAGTCCTAAGTCCAAGCTGTGGCGCAAATAACAAAGCTGCCCCCAATGCAATCAGGCATATTGTCATGACAGTGTATGCATTTTTCACACGTACCAATGTGTGCATAAAGTATCTCCCTCCTTTTTGTCTGCTATTCTAATCCACCATAATCGTCTTTAAAATGGACAAAAAAATAAGAGTGTCTGAAATTCAGACACTCTGTCAAATCTGTTCGAATTATTTTGTTATACAATATCCGCCTGCCTACAGACAGCACTCAATCATATCATAAATTGTGGCATCGAAGGAGTCACCTATTCTCTTAACAATATCTCTGTTGTATTGGCTTTTTGACACTCCTATGTCATTTGCCGTAATGTTCTCAGGCAAACGGCTCATCATACTGCCTCTCTCAATCCACTTAATTGTACTGCCCACGATTCCGTTGCTGTAAAACGCCGTGATAAAAGCAATGTCACTATCATCCAGGCTGTAGCCTCTGCCTTTTCCAACACAAAGCGGCGCACCACCTGCGTAACCACGGCATCCAGATATGTCCTTAATACCCTGCCGTTTTCCGATGCATAAATGTGCATTATCGCCTCGCGGTTATTAAGAATAAGGGCAGCGACTCTGGCATATGCATCATGAAATGTCACGCCTTCCTTTGCCTCATCCATCACAAGCCTGACCTCGTCCTCAAATATGGCCTCAAGCACATCATATATGTCCTTGAAATAATAGTAAAATGTATTTCTGTTTATCTCACACTGCTCGCATATATCCTTGACTGTAATCCTGTCAAGCGGTTTGTTTTTCAGTATATGTAAAAAAAGTCTGCATTATGGCTTTTCTGGTAAATGTTGCCATGTGTATATCTCCTGATGTGCGTATTATACATAAACCCTACTCTCAACCGCCATTATATTACGATTGTTATATTTTTGTCAAACTATGTCTTCGTGTAACTTCAAAGTAAATTCAAAGGCCAACACCAAAAGAAAGAAACTTATCCATTAAAATCCAAAGTCCGCATAATCCTGCGGCAGAAATCTATGGTAAATAATATGGCAGCCCTCATCATGGAAGCAATAGTAGTATGTGTCATCCGGCTCATTTAAGAAGCGGATGTAACAGTCAAACTCGCCGTTTTGCATTTCCTTTTTTTCGATGTCGTCCGAGTATTTGTAAAACAACTCAGTTATCTGCTCCATGGTGCAGCCATGCGTGCCGACAAGTGTAATCAGCTCCCTTATAACTCGTTGTCAGCTGTGTTTTCATGCACATACTCACTGCCCTCAGGTGGTATCTCTATGCAGAAACGCTCATTTTTTGCGGTGACCTTTATCTCACCTATGGTGTCAGTAAGCTGTTTTGGCAGGTTGTCCGGTGCAAGTATTTCAAGCATCTGCTGCTCTGAAATTACGCCGGCTGCAATTTTATTGTCATCCCCTGCACACTCAAAGAAATGTCTGAACGTGGAAAGAGGATAATACAGTCTGACTATTTCCTTCCTGTAGCCAAGCTTTGCCTGCTGCTCCTTTACTATATCAATAAGACTCTTCTCAAGACGAGCGTAACCTGTAGCGCTATAATCGCTGCTGTAATTGTCTCTATAATCGCCGCTGTAATTATTGCTATAATTGCCTTTATAATCACCACTATAATTCATTTTGTCGTCAAAATTACTTATTTTCGTCATACCGATAGCTTCTCTTCCTCCCGGCTTTTAAGGCTTTCTAGGGCATGCTCACCTTATCGAGTATTCCTGTCAGGTGTGCTATTGCCACGCCATAGTTTGTCATCGGCACATGCTGAGTGCGTGCCCTGTCTATTCTTGATAATACATATTTTCTGTTAAACATGCAAGCACCGCACTGGATAATGAGGTCATACTGAGATAGATTATCAGGGAAATCTGTACCGCTTGTAATATCCACAGTAAGCTCCTCACCGACACGCTTTCGAAGCAAGTTCGGAAGCTTCACCCTGCCTATATCCTCCGCAAGAGGCGCATGTGTACAGCACTCTGCGATAAGCACTCTTGAGGATGGCTTTAAGGCATCAATTGCCCTTGCGCTCTCCACATAGTATGGCAGATCACCCTTGTATGCTGCAAAAAGCACTGAAAATGATGTGAGCATACTCTCCGCCGGCTTGTGCTCGTACACATAGCCAAACACCTGTGAATCTGTCACGATGAGCTTAGGCGCGTGAGATAATGCTGCAAGTGCATCTGTCATTTTGTCAGTTGTCGTGCTCATCACAAGGCATTTTCTATCGAGCAATTCCCTGAGTGTCTGCACCTGTGGCAATATGAGCCTGCCCTTTGGCGCCTGGATATCCTGCGGCATGACAAGAAGCACCAGGTCTGTCTGAGAAACAAGGTCTCCCAGGATAAATTCCTGTCCGAAATCCTCAGGCAAAAGGCGTGTGAGTGCAGAGATAACGGCATCCATTCCCTTGCCCTTTAATGCGCTGACTGCTACAACCTCAAAGCTATTATCTGCATTTTTGCCCATCACAGCACTGTTTTCCTCATAAACCAGCACTTTGCGGACTCTATTGCAGCATTGTCAAGCTTTCCCCTGCTCTTTTCCTGTGCCTCTGCGGAAAGCAAAATCTCGTCTATCTTGTTTAAGGCAAATACGACCGGGGTATGTTTTTTTGCAAATAGCAGGCTCCACTCTGCCTCATCCTTAAAAGCCTTTTTAAACGGTACCCCTGCCTTCTTTGCAGCAATGACCTCTGCAATATCAAGCACTACAACGGCTATGTCTGTCTTCTCTGCTGCCAGATGAGTCTTTTCCACTCGTCTTTCACCAAGCTCACTGTCATCATCAAAGCCCGCCGTATCAATAATCACGCACGGTCCGAGCGGATGTATCTCCATCGGCTTGTACACAGGTCGGTTGTCGTACCTGCCACGTCAGCTACAATGGAAACCTCCTGCTTTGTAACCGCATTTATCAGAGATGACTTACCACTGTTTGTCTTTCCGTATATACCTATATGAAGTCTGTTGGCAGAAGGCGTCTCATTCAAATTTCCCATATTTCCTCCTTTAGAAACGGAAATCACGCTTTCCGTCTGCAATATCATGTATATGCTCATAGCAGGTCTGCTTAACCTTTGGATTGGTAATATTTTCTATTTCCCTATCGATGAGCTTCATTCCAAGCTCTCTTGTCTGCGGGCTTGCATAGTCCTCGAGATACTCCTTAAGTGTCATGAGTGCGTTCGGATGACAGCAGTTAAGTATCTGCATGCTCTTGCACAGTGCCATAAAACGGTCTCCCGTTCTGCCTTCTCTGTAGCAGGCTGTACAGAAGGACGGAATATAGTCCATCTTTATAAGCCAGTTTACCACCTCGTCAAGTGTTCTCTGGTCGCTGACATCAAACTGCTCCGATGTTGCCTCTGCATTTTTCTCAGCCTCCGGGTCTGCATAGCCTCCAACACTTGTCTTTGATGCGCCGCTGATCTGTGAAACACCGAGCGGCAGAACCTTTTCACGGACAGCCTGGCTCTCACGGTTGAGATTATCATTCCTGTGTATGGCACTGAAATACGGATAAGTGCGCATATTTTGGCGAAGGTATCATCACTGATGCCATTGTCAAATACATCCGGGTCTATATCATCTGCATGCTTTATACGCGGCACACTGATGGTGTGAGGACCTACACCGTGCACTGCCTCAAGGTGCTCTGCATGCATCAAAAGTCCTGCAAACTCGTACTTGTATTTGTCCAGTCCGAAAAGTACACCAAGTCCCACATCGTCAATGCCGCCCTCCATAGCACGGTCCATGGCCTCTGTGTGATATGCATAGTCATGCTTTGGTCCTGTCGGATGAAGCTGCTCATAGCTCTCCTTGTGATATGTCTCCTGGAAGAGTATGTAGGTTCCGATTCCTGCCTCCTTGAGCTTTCTGTAATTCTCCACTGTAGTGGCAGCGATATTTACATTTACTCGGCGGATAGCTCCGTTTTTGTGCTTGATGCTGTAGATTGTGTTGATACACTCGAGAATATACTCAATCGGATTGTTTACAGGGTCCTCTCCTGCCTCGATTGCAAGACGCTTGTGTCCCATATCCTGAAGGGCTGTGACCTCCTTTACTATCTCCTCCTGAGTGAGCTTCTTTCTCGCAATATGCTTATTTTTCATGTGATATGGACAGTAAACACAGCCGTTCACACAGTAGTTTGACAGATAAAGCGGTGCAAAAAGCACGATTCTGTTTCCGTAGAAATCCTTCTTTATCTGCTGAGCAAGCTTGTAAACCTCGTCAAGCTTCTCCGGAATCTCACAGGCTAAAAGCACTGATGCCTCTCTGTGTGTGAGTCCTTTTTTTAGCTTTGCTTTCTCGATAATCGCATCGATAAGCCCTATATTATTTTTGTTTGCCTCTGCGTATTCGAGAGTCTCTTTGATTTCCTCGTCTGAGATGAATTCCTCAGCCTTTAATGATTTTACGTTGTACATTTTTATCTCCTTCTATATCCTAGTGCTGTTTTATATTTATTAATCGTAACTATTAATCAAAAATCTGCGTAGTCTCCGCGCGACACCACCACCTGATAGCCGATGCTTTTCATCCGGTTTTCCATGCAGTAGCGGCACTCTGCTGCCTCATCTCCGGTGCAGATTTTATTGTCGTAAAGCTTGTATTTGTCACGGACATTGACCGGTGAGAGGTTTGGCATCACGACATTTGCACCCGACTGTATGCCCTTTTCCCTGCCGAGCGGATGGATTGTGCCAAGCGCTGTCGTGGCAGGCAGCAGCACTTTTGGATGTATGAGCCTGATGATTGAAAGCAGGCGAAGCGTCTCATCCATCGTACCTGACTTCTCGTTTGCAAAAGGTGTATCCTTCTGCGATATGAACGGACCGATTCCAACCATGTGAGGCTCAAGCTCCTTTATAAACTGCAAATCCTCGTACAAGGTCTCCACTGTCTGTCCCGGCGAGCCGACCATGAAGCCGCAGCCCACCTGATATCCTATCTCTTTCAAATCCCAAAGGCACTGCTTTCTGTTTGCAAGTGACATCTCTGCCGGATGAAGCCTACTGTAATGCTTTTCATCCGCAGTCTCATGGCGCAGCAGATATCTGTCTGCCCCTGCATCAAAATAGCTCTGATAACTCTCCTTTGATTTTTCTCCGATAGAGAGTGTAACTGCGCAGTCCGGATACTTTGCCTTAATCCCGGACACTATCTCACAGATGCGCTCATCCGTGTAGTACGGATCTTCACCTCCCTGCAGCACAAAGGTACGAAAACCAAGCTCATAGCCGCTCTCGCAGCATGCCATAATCTGCTCCGTACTCAGGCGGTAGCGGTCCGCATGGGTATTGCTGTGCCTTATACCGCAGTAGAGACAGTCGTTTTTGCAGTAATTGGTAAACTCTATCAGCCCTCGTATAAAAACCTGATTGCCATAGGTCTCGTGTGCTTTCTCAGATGCCCTCTTTCTAAGGTAATCAACTGCCTGCATATCATCCGTCTCAAGCAGCATATGCAGCTGCTCGAGGGTGATATTCCGGCAGGCCGTAATTTCATCTATAATTTTTATTATTGCTGTATTTTCTGTCATGCTTTCTCCTGTAGTCTGGTCTGCTTTATTTATTAGAGTAAACTGTCTTCACTCCTATGCCATCCAGCCTGCCAATCCTGCCGGACAAAGCACTGATAATATCCTGTGGTGCGTCAATCGCCACACTGATGATATTCACGTTCTTTTTCTCGTATGGGATACCCATGCGCCCAACAATGAAGCTGCCGTACTCATGCAGCAGATGGTTGAGCTGCTCAACCGAATCCGGGTTTTCAACTATAATGCCGATCAGGCTATTCTTGTTTCCATGCGTTACTCCTTATATCTTGTATTTAATATGAACAAAGCTCTTTGTTCACTAAAAAAGGGTGCACTTCGCCGGAAGTACACCCTTAATCTCAAAATGTTCTTCCTCCTCATACGTGAATCAACTATCATCTGCTCACAGTATTTGGTGTCAGTGACTCTGAATTATGACATCAGAGCCTTCAATGTCTGCAGGCTTGAAGAAAGAGAGCTGTTATCAGCATGTCTCGCTTCTTGCGTGCTATCTAATATCTAATCTGATTGTATCATGTCTAAATCATTTCAACAATATTGTATCTGCTTGTTTCCCGAAATATACACTATTTTGAGTGCTGCGAGTGGCATACATACTCTCGCAGGAGCGAATAACGTAGCTGCTTAGTGTCTGTAGAATTATGCGCATGAATCGCAGAAACTCACCTGCATGGACGCAGGTGAGAGGAGAAATCGCGCCATGGACGGCGCGTTTCGACGTTTTCGTCAAGCATAGAAGCCCTTCAAAGCATAATTCATACAGACACTTTGCAGCGCAGTGTAGCGAAAGTGAGAGTGTGTATGCCACTCGCAGTACCAAAAATGTGCAGACTCTAATATTTTGGGACAAAAAAAGAACAGCCATCGTTCTGCTGTCCTTTAGGAGAAGGTATTTTACTATGGGGATAGTAAAAATATATAATGTATTGGGGGGTTTTTACGTTAATTATAGTATCACGTGTCATGAAAAATGTCTATTATCGTGATGCACAAACATGCATAAATTTCCGATTATTTTTTATGCAATATGTATATCATTGATTTAAGATAATCATTTGGTTACAATTACCGCCCATTAAGAATTTCAATATTTTTGAAAAGAAATCTACTTACAAGTTGACTTTTTTAACCTAAAGGAAGAAAATAGAAACATAAATTGGAAGGAAAGGAGCGGACTCTCATGAAGAAAATACTGGTTTTACCACTGTTGCTTTGTCTTATATTCTGCTCCTTTCTAAGTCTCGACAAAAATCTGGACGAATTTGATCCTGACCGCACAGCATACGGTTCATACGATCACAGGGTTGTCTGGGGCTCTTATGCCTCTTCTGATAAGGCCGCGCTTCCACAGCAGGAAGTCTTGGACTCACGCGCAGTGCTTTATTCAGAGTCAGATATGTCGCACTCATGGATTGCCAGTATATAGAAGAAATACCTTCTTTTCCTGAAGTCATATGCCGCATCCGTACCTCTTCGCTTGGTTTTTTAGGCAGGCTTACATCCAATTTAAGCTGGCTGGGTGCGTTACTCCGGTTAATACATATTATTTTATTCGCATATGCCGCTATCGTGGTCATGCGCATATGCCTCACAAACACGAGCCGGCGCTTTATTATCCGTTTTATCCACGACAAGGATGGGCATAAACTAATTTCCTTCGCTGATTATTTCAAAACTCGCGCATATGCGGAGGAAATATAACTTAGATACATTAAATAAACATTTTCTCCGCGTCATGCTGATAAAGTAAAACGGAGGATTTAAAATGCTTGAAGCAATAATAATTGTCGTGTGTGCTGCCGTTTGTATCGGCGCTGCAGCCTATGCCTGGTGGATGGAGAACGGTCCTGAGAAGGACGACAGTGATGCAGCCGGAAAGAACAGCCAAGGCCATGCTTATACCAAATACGACAGCAATATCAAGGATGATATTGTCTTTCACAAAGCACACAAATAATGATAACATTTATCAACATTAGTAACTATAAACCTAAATAAATTATCTCACCCAATTCGTCATATATCATCTTTAACCCGGATGTATTATGGCAGAACAAAACGAGCCACAATCCTGATACCCACAGGATTGCGGCTCGTTTTTATATTTCTGTATCTTCACCTCTGCAAAACGATGTGCTAAATATTAAGCATATCGCTGAGTTCCTTAAGTGCTCCGTCTGTCTCATGTGCGAGAACCTTCTTTGCAAGCAGCTTTCCAAGCTGAACGCCTTCCTGATCGAAGCTGTTTACATTCCATAAGAAGCCCTGGAACATGATCTTGTTCTCAAAGTGTGCAAGGAGTGCACCAAGAGATGCAGGATTTACCTGGTCTCCGATGATGATGCTTGAAGGACGTCCACCCTCGAAGTTCTTGTTCTTGTTGTCGTCTGCCTTACCACATGCAAATGCAACAATCTGAGCTGCTACGTTTGCGCAGAGCTTCTGCTGGCTTGTGCTGTCCTGGATGACTACATCTGTGTCAAGCTGGTTGTTCTTGAAGCCGATGAACTGGAGTGGCACAATATCTGTTCCCTGATGAAGGAGCTGATAGAATGAGTGCTGTCCGTTTGTTCCAGGCTCACCAAAGATAACCGGTCCTGTCACATAATCTACAGGCTCACCGAAACGGTTAACCGACTTGCCGTTTGACTCCATATCAGCCTGCTGTAAATGTGCAGGGAAACGCTGAGTGCCTGTGAGTATGGAAGCACTGCTGTGCTAGGATATCCGAGTACGTTTCTCTCGTAAACACCGATGAGTGCGTCAAGCATCTCAGGATTCTCCATGATGTCTGCATTCTTTGAAAGCTTATCCTCTGCTGCTGCTCCGTCGAGGAACTGTGCAAATACCTCAGGACCGAATGCAAGTGAGAGAACTGCTCCACCAACTGCTGATGTTGATGAGTAACGTCCTCCGATGTAATCATCCATGAAGAAGGCTGCAAGGTAATCATCACTCTTTGCAAGTGGTGATGTCTCGCTTGTTACAGCAATCATGTGCTTAGAAGCATCAAGTCCTGCGTTCTTTAATGCATCCTTTACGAATGACTCATTGGTAAGAGTCTCAAGTGTTGTACCTGATTTTGATACTAATATAAAAATAGAGTGAGCTACATCAACTGATGCAAGTACGCTTGCCGCATCATCAGGGTCAACATTGCTGATGAATTTGGCTTCCATCTTGAATGTATTGTTTTTCTTTGCCCAGTTCTCAAGTGCTAAGTACATAGCACGAGGTCCTAAATCGCTTCCGCCGATTCCTATCTGAACAACTGTTGTAAACTTCTCTCCTGCTGCGTTTGTAATCTCGCCTGAGTGAACCTTGTTTGCGAACTCAGCGATTCTCTCCTGCTGCTCTACGTAGAATTTACGCTTGTCAACTCCGTCTGCACTACAGCATCTCCGAGCTGTCCACGGGTAAGCTGGTGAAGAACGAGACGGTTCTCACCTGTATTGATAACAGCACCATTGTAAAGTGCCTCAAATTTCTCTGTAAGCTGTGCCTCCTTTGCAAGCTTTGCAAGTGCCTCAAGCACATCTGCGTCCACCTGCTTTGCAGCGAAGTTGTAAGTGAATCCTTCTGCCATTGTGATGTTGTACTCCTTGACACGCTTAGCGCCATTGTCTCCTGACATGGCCTCTTTTATGTCAACACGTCCCACTTTAGAAAGCTCCTTGAAGGATTCCAGGGTATCCAAGTTGTTCCAGGTAATCATTGCGATTTCCTCCTTATCATTTAATCTTATTTTTCACCAATCGCTTAAATTATACTATCAATCATTTTTAAGTTCAAGGGCTGAGAAACTTTATAAGTAAGTTTTTCGATAAAATTTGTATTTTGTTTTGTTCGTGTGCGAATATGCACTTTTTATGTAAAATCAGTAACTATTCAGATCCATACTCATCCTGCGCATGAATGCCCATCTTCCTATCGGAGGCATTCACATATTTCTTTGTTCTTTTTTATTTCGTCGTATGTCAAAATAATTTATTCCGTTTTCTTTCATTTTATGTGTAACTATATGCGTCTAAGCTCAGCCAGACAGATGCACACAAATCCAAGCATTCCTGTAATACCGCCTGCCGTGAAAGCGATATTGAGCACTGCCTTTACAGCCATCACTCCACACAGCTTAGCAAGTGCAAATGCCACCGCAAAGCCAAACACAAACGATACTGCTGTGCCAAGAAGTAATATTATGTATCTGTATTTTGTTATCATTTCTTCGTCAAACATATTTTCCTCCATCAAATCAGCGGTCAGAATTTTTATAAATTATTCAATACCATTTTTATTACCTTTTATTACATGATATGAGTGTCAAAAGGTATTTTGCCCCTCATTTATGACATCGATGATACCTTTTGACCCTTTAATCATATCATTCTAATGAAAATATACTGTCTGCGTCATGTAAAATTTGTTGGAAATTGTTGTAATGCAGTTACTACATATCAGTAGCGTAATGCGGTTTTATTAAAAATCAGTTGACTTTGCCGGTGTAAGGTACTATACTCATGTTTGTAAAATTATTGGTATCTCCCTTTTAATTTTACATATTTACATAGTTTAATAACGGATTTTTGAGAGTGAACAGAGTTCATGAAGGGGTACACCACCGCGGGTGTATTGCTTTGTGAACTCTTTTTTAATGTATTGCTTCGGGGTAATCCCCGTTTTTCCACCTCTCAATCCGGAAAGGAGACGCACAATGGTAAAAATCAACGGTAAAGAAGCTGCAGATGTATGCGGCATGACTGTTTCGCAGTATCTTTCAGCTAACAATTACAACCCTAAGCACATCGTTGTAGAGCTGAATGAAGAGATTCTTCCAAAGACTGAGTATGACAGCACTGCTATCGCCGACGGCGATGTGGTAGAGATTTTAAGCTTTATGGGCGGGGGCTGATTAAAAACAAACACTTTTTACACCATCAATAAAAACATAAGGAGTTAATCATGAGTAAAAATATAGATTTAGCAAAAGACAAATTAGTTTTAGGAGGTCACGAGTTTACCTCACGTTTCATTCTCGGTTCTGGAAAGTTTTCACTCGACCTGGTAAAGGCCTGCATTGAGAAGGCTGATGCACAGATTATCACACTGGCTCTGCGCCGTGCAAACGATGGAGGACTGGCAAACATCCTCGACTATATTCCGGACAATGTCACACTGCTTCCAAACACATCAGGCGCCAGAAATGCCGATGAGGCTGTAAGAATCGCACGTTTGTCCCGCGAGCTGGGCTGTGGAGACTTCGTAAAAATTGAAATCATGCGCGACAGCAAATATCTGCTTCCGGACAACTTTGAGACAATAAAGGCTACAGAGATTCTCGCAAAGGAGGGCTTTGTCGTAATGCCTTACATGTATCCTGACCTCAACGTGGCAAGGGACCTTGCAAACGCCGGCGCTGCCTGCATCATGCCTCTCGGTGCACCAATCGGCTCAAACAAAGGTATCTGCACAAAGGAATTTATCCAGATTCTGATTGACGAAATCGATCTGCCTATCATCGTGGATGCAGGCATAGGCCGTCCTTCACAGGCATGCGAGGCTATGGAAATGGGTGCTGCCGCAGTCATGGCAAACACCGCTGTTGCAACAGCCGGTGATGTTGAGATAATGGCAGAGGCATTTAAAAAGGCTATCGAGGCCGGAAGAATGGCTTATCTGTCAGGACTCGGACGCACTCTGACCAAAGGAGCCAGCGCATCATCTCCTCTGACAGGATATCTGCGCGACTAATCATAAATGACACTTAGCTTTTGAAGGGAACACATAATGACTAACGATACAAATATAACAAATGACAAAGATATCAATGCAAATATCTCCCACGATGACCACTTCAACGACAGCATTGTAAACGAAGTAATCCTCGAGGACATGAAGAAAAACAGAATAGACCATATGAAATATCTGCCTGATATGGAGGTGCTTGACTCCGATATCATGGACAGGGTTGTTGCCGAAATGGATGCCTACGACTACGACAAATACACCGCAGCCGATGTACGCGCTGCGCTCTCCCATGAATACCGCACATTGGAGGATTTCAAGGCTCTGCTCTCGCCTGCTGCACAGCCATTTATTGAGGAAATCGCACAGGCTGCACAGCTTGAGACCAGAAAGCACTTCGGCAACAGCGTGTGCATGTTTACACCGCTTTACATATCAAACTACTGCGAAAACTACTGTATCTACTGTGGTTTCAACTGTCACAATAAAATCAACCGCGCAAAGCTGAATGCCTCAGAAATAGAGAAGGAAATGGCTGCAATCGCCAAAACCGGTCTTCAGGAGATCCTGATTCTCACCGGTGAGAGCAAGAAAATGTCAGATGTCGAATACATTGGAGAAGCATGCAAAATTGCCCGCAAATATTTCAAGGTTATAGGTCTTGAGGTTTATCCTATGAACTCTGACGAGTACGCATACCTGCACGAGTGCGGTGCTGACTATGTGACCGTTTTCCAGGAGACCTACAACTCTGACAAATACGAGACTCTTCACCTTGCCGGACACAAGAGAATTTTCCCTTACCGTGTAAATGCACAGGAGCGTGCTCTTAAGGGTGGTATGAGAGGTGTCGGCTTTGCTGCACTTTTAGGTCTCGATGATTTCAGAAAGGATGCACTTGCCACCGGATATCACGCATACCTGCTCCAGAAAAAATATCCAAGAGCCGAGATTGCATTCTCATGCCCTCGTCTGTGCCCTATCATAAACAATGACCGTATCAATCCAAAGGATGTCCACGAAACACAGCTCCTTCAGGTAGTATGCGCTTACAGGCTCTTCATGCCGTTTGCAAGCATCACCATATCTACTAGAGAGGTAGCGCGTGTGCGTGACAATCTCGTAAATATCGCCGCCACCAAGATTTCAGCCGGTGTCAGCACCGGAATCGGAAGCCATGTAGACGATATAGAGGACAAGGGCGATGACCAGTTTGAAATCTCTGATGGCAGAAGCGTGGATGAAGTATTTAATGCACTGCTCGACAATGGTTTGCAGCCGGTGATGAGCGACTATATTTACGTATAGGAATCCTGTAAACAATGAAATGCTTGAATTAGAATCAGTAATCATTTTAACAGGTATAAATATGTATATATGAATATGTAGGAACAAATATGAATAAAGAAAAAACTCTTATACGAAAACTCAAAATATGCTTTACAGAGTGATAATATAATTGCTATCACAAACAGACACCTTTGCAGCCGTCCGTTCACGGAACAGCTCGAGCGCGTCTGTAAGCTCCATCCCCATGCAATTGTGCTCAGGGAAAAGGATATGCCGGAGGCAGAATATCTGTCTCTGGCACGCGATGTGATTGCTCTGTGTAAAAAATATGATGTACAGTGCATGCTGCACAGCTTTATAAATGTAGCAATGGAGCTTGAGCATCCGTATATACATCTGCCATTGCCAATCCTCGAAGCTTATGTCAAAAAAGGCCTATCTGACAATATATCCACAGATATGTCAAAAAGCACTGACAATTATCAACAATTCTTCAAGGTTATCGGAACCTCTGTCCATTCTGTAGAAGATGCCATAAAAGCCGAACAGCTTGGAGCCACATATATGACGGCAGGACATATTTTTGCAACCGACTGCAAAAAAGGACTGCTCCGCGCGGACTTGATTTCCTCAAAAATGTCTGTGATGCGGTTGGGATACCGGTTTATGCAATCGGCGGCATTAATATTGCTTCAAGCGGTGACAGCACTGCTTCCGATGCACCATCCACTTATGATGCTGTGCGGGACATTAGTGTTCCGCGACTTGCTGATGTTATGGAATGTGGTGCCGCCGGAGGATGTATTATGTCAGGGATGATGAGGGTATGATTTACCGACGTTTTAGTGCGGTAAAACCAAAGGGGGATTTTTCAACAGAGCTGCAATAACCGGGGCATATTTAGATACGCCATAATCTTCAACAATACTGGTTATTCTTGCCCCTGCATCCTTTGATGAAGCCCCACATAAGAAAACCCTTTCATCAGCAGTTGCATAATCCAATACGATAAAACGATCATGAAATATACCGCCTGTCTTTTTCATTGACAAATTTACTGTTGGATACTCCTTGCAGAAATCTGTAAATTCTATGTTGTGAAGTTTATTATTTCCAACATTATCACTGAATAAAATAATATCCACTCCGTCCGGAGAATTCTTAAGGTGTACCAGCGTTCTTAATCCAATATAATTGTCAACAACATATATTGATGATTTTGCCTGCTTATAAATGGACTCATATACCTCATCTGCACTACTGAATTTTGCATTAAACATGAGCCACTTTTCATCATCATCTGAAACAAAACTGTTCATCATATCAGCCAGCTCAGATTTTGTCACAACATCCTTCAAACCTTCTGCAACATCTGAAATCTGTTTTTCAAGAGATATCATATCTGAATTGATTTTGTTAATTTCTATTCTGTTGTTTGCAGACTCCCTGCTTAACTGAAGTATTTCACGCTGACCAATAATATCCCGATTCTCTAAAATGTAATCTTTCATCTTCTTAAAAGTCTTCACAAGTGCACGGCTTTGTTTAATTGCAAGCTCGCCGCGCAAAACTGTCATAAGCATATATACTCCCTGTTCTGTAAACACATAAGGTTTGTATTTTATATTTGACCCTCTTCCAACATTCAAGGTGAAATTTTTGCACCTTGAAAGATTTTCCACTTCTTCATCATTCAATTCAAACATAAAATCATCGCCTACAAATTTGGCAATGTTATTCTTAACCTGCCTTTTAAAATTTTTGGTCTCATACCCATAAATTTCTGCCAAGTCTGAATCAAGCATAACTTTTTTTCCTCTGAATTCATAAAGTCGATCCTTCATATATTCTTCTGTAATTTCAATTACTGCAATTTCTTTCTTTTTATCTTCTGCCATAAATTTCCTTCCTTGTTTTGCGTTTCATATTTGGGGTACAAAAATCCACCACAGAATCCATACAATTATTTTTATAACGCTATGAAGATGTTCTACTCATTATCCTCTACTTCTCTCATTTTGTCATAATATGCTTTATACCTATAAATCGTCCTCTCACTGACATTGTTCCGCTTCGCAATTTCTACCATTGTCATGCCACTCTCATACCCAACAACAAAATCATTGTAAATTGCCATCCACTTGGCATTATGTTTCTGCCGTCCGCTTAGTTTACGATTTCTGTAATATTCCAACTCCTCCCGAAGGGCTGCATTCTCTTTTTCCAACTCCTCAATTCTTTTTAATGCATCTTCAAGTGTTACTAATTTTTCCATTTATCTGTTCTCCATTCATGACATTTTCATTTTGTCTTTATTATAAACAGCTAAACCTATTTAGTCAATATGATTTTGTCATGTTATATTATTTTTTATAATAGCTTTCATTCAATCGAAATACGGCTGATATCCTCGATAATCAGATAACAAACGCTTTTCTTTATGTGATGCGCTATAAACTAAACAATCGAGTAGGAGGCGGTGACTAACCGCCGTCCTCTCACAGCACCGTACGTACCGTTCGGTATACGGCGCTTTCAATAGTTGACGTGCACAGACTGATAGGCTGTGGCTAAATCGTAAAAGCCACTGTTTATCAGTCTTTCTTTATTCAGCGCCCAAATCACAGCTTTGTTATTGCTGATATACCAATACTTTCTGCGACTGTTTGCTATTGTTGCCGCATAGTGTTCTGGGATTCCCAGCTTGACTAGATTTTTATATTTCGTTCTAGGTTTCTTCCACTGTTTCCATATGCACATGCGTATTCTGTGATAGAGCCATCCGTTGATATCATCTATGTTGTTCTTCATGCTTGCAATTCCGTAGTAGTTAAGCCATCCTCTTGCATATACTTTGATTTTCTCAAGGCTTGGCTTGATTGACTGACATCGCTTACGGGAAGATAACTCCTTCAGTCTGGACTTAAACTTCTTCCATGACTTCGGATGAACTCGGACATATATGCCTTTTCCGTTCCTTCCCAATGCAAAGCCAAGGAATTTAAAATTTCGGATTGCAAACACGCTGACTGTGCGGCTCTTTTCTCGGTTGACTGTAAGTTTCAGCCTCTCCTCAAGATATTTTGTACTGCTTTCCAAGAGTCTCTCTGATGCTCGCTTGCTCTTTGCAAGAAGCACGATGTCATCTGCATATCTTATGCATGGAACACCTCTTTTCAGGTATTCCTGGTCGAACTCATTGAGGTAGATGTTTGCCAGCAATGGTGATAGATTTCCACCTTGTGGTGAGCCTTCCTCTGTGTCAATGACCACTCCGTTTTCCATTACACCGCTTTTCAGATAGCGCTTTATCAACTGTACTACACGTTCATCTTTTA
>ENA-OUNI01000229-OUNI01000229.1-human-gut-metagenome-genome-assembly--contig:-NODE-229-length-25817-cov-2.379253_pt1 | contig 25817 bp, 34 predicted proteins | sample MGYA00242499_ERZ504580 | MGnify/ENA primary metagenome ERZ504580 (study PRJEB26092, sample SAMD00036315) | human gut metagenome | host: Homo sapiens | study: EMG produced TPA metagenomics assembly of... | reverse complement strand
CTTGCCTGACGGGTCTTCTGGAGTCGGCACGAGAGAGTCTTCTGACGGTATTCGGCCAGAAAATTACACATGCACTCCGAAGCAGTCTGATGGAAAAGTTCGGACGCCTTTCCGCCAACGAGCTGAACCGCCAGGAGCCGGGCGCTCTCGTATCAAGATTTGTCGGTGACGTCGACACAGTGGAAAACCTGTTTACCTCCGGGATCATCAGTATGTTTGCCGATGCGTGCAAAAATCTTAAGCATTCTTGCCGTCATCTGGGTGACTAATCGTGGACTTACGATTGTTCTGATTATTTTACTCCCTGTTCTGTTCCTCTTTACCCGTTATGTTCAGAAAAACATGCTGGCCTCCCAGATTGCCAACCGCCGTGCAGTCAGCCGTGCTTCGGGTCACGTTCCAGAGACGCTGCACAACATCCGTACCATTCACTGTCTGCAGAAAGAGACGTATATGGAGCAGCAGTATGCGCACTATATTGATGACAGCTACAGCGCAATGGAGAAGACCAATTTTTACGATGCCGTCTATTCTCCGGTCATCCTGATTTTAAATGCCATTGTTGTTGCTGTTGTCATGCTGCTTTCGGCCTCCGGCAATCCGACCGTTTTAAAGCTGTTCTGCATGTCCGCCGGAACCGCCGTTGCTGTTATAAACTATATTTCCCAGATCTTTGCTCCGGTCGAAGTCTTGGTATGGAAATCCAGACAATTCAGTCTGCGTTTGCCGGTATGGAAAGAATCAATGAATTTTACAGCCTGGAAGAGAAGAAAGAGCCGGCTGCGCTGACTGCAAATACAGATTACGGCATAGCGGCTGAGCTAAAAAATGTGACGTTTGGATATGACGAAAGCCAGGTCATCTTAAACGATGTAAGTCTGCAGATCAAAAAAGGCGAGCAGGTAACACTTTTGGGACGAACGGGTGCCGGAAAGAGTACTATTTTCAAACTGCTGCTCGGTTTATATGAGCCACAGAAAGGAATGGTTCTGATTTGGGGCGTTCCATCTGTCGATCTGCCGGATGCGAAGAAACGAAAGGTTTTCGGCTATGTGGAGCAATCGTTCCACATGGTGCGGGATCGGTAAAAGACCAGATTACTTTGTATGATGCAAAGATTTCGGATACAGATGTAAAAAAAGCAGCAGAGCTGACCGGACTTGCAAAGACCATCGAGGCGCTTCCGGACCAATATGATACGATCTGTACACAGGATCTCTTCTCACAGGTCAGTGGCAGCTCCTCTCGATTGCCCGTGCAGCCGCAGCGGAGCCTGAAATTCTGCTCCTCGATGAGATTACCGCAAACCTTGATGCAGAGACGGAAAAAATGGTATTAAATGCATTGCAAAGGGTTTCCAAAAACCGTACCGTAATTTCCATTTCCCACCGAACTATGGCAGAAACGGGACGCGTGATTCCAATTTCATAATTTCTTTTCGTTCATTAAATTTTTGAAACAAAGCGTGCCGGATGCATTCTGACAAAAAAAGATGCGCCGACACGCTTTCTTTGTCCCGCCAGGCAGAACAAAATAGAGCGGAGGAGCGAGTTTCAATTGACACAAAAAAGGGGAGCAAGTACAATAAAAGTAACGAAAAGAGAGGAGGCGGTATTCAGTTGAAAAAGAGAAAATGGAAATTCCGCATCGCAGGCGGCGCTGTCACGCTGCTTGGCATCTATCTGATGGCGGTCGCTACGGAGAGACGATCACACTCACCATCGCCACGGTTGTCCTGATTTTCGGCATTGCCATCTGGTCCATGGCAACCCCGGAGAACTACAATTCCATGACGGATATGATTGCCATGATCTCCATGGAGAAGCCGCGGAAAATCGAAGAATTTTATGAGGCTTACAAGAACGTCGATACACCGTTCGGTTCTGCATGGCTTGCAAAATTCTACACGATGCGGCAGAAAGCACTCGTTTTCGGACCGGACGCCAAGGGAGAATATCTCTACTTCTGGCTGACTAAAGACGGTCATGTCGGTTATTTGGGATATTCCTTCATCGAAGGCTTTATCAAAAAGAAACTCACCACACCCGTGTATCCGATTCATGAAGATGTTGCAGAGAACCTCGCAGACCATCTAAGCTACCATTCCGATCTGATGATGTTCCAGAGCGAATTAAAAGCGAATCTGGAGCATTTCGTCAAAACCGGAACGGTACAGCCGTTTCAGAAGATTTCGGCGTCCCAGATTTACACTTTCACGGAGGATTACCGCCTGACGGGCCAGCATTTCGATCTGGAGGATACAGACGGAAACCTGGTTTACGAGATCGACAGCACCGTGCCGCTGAAAACATTTTATATCTACGATGCGATGCACACCGAAATCTTCCGTATGACGAAGGAACTGCTCCACGCGCTGCCGACGTACCGTTTTTATCTGTACGGCGAGCCGTATGGTGTGTTGAAAAAGCAGTTTGCACTCGTACGGGATCAGTTCTCGATGGAACTGCCGGAGGGAAAACTGGAACTCCGGGAATACGCTGGCTCCATCGGCCACAATTACTCGGTAAAACTGAACGGAACTATGATCGGCGCCATCGTCGACAATATGGATCTTACCGTCGGAAACATCATGTTCGACAATGCGTTTCTGATTGTCTACGATGCAAAATATCTGCCGCAGCTGACCGCACTCGCTGTGATGGCGGCAAGAGAACTGGCACGCGACAAGGACGGCGGTCTTTCCAATCGGTCCTGACAAAAGAAAGAGAGGGGAATCTATGAGAAAAACGACAAAATTGTTTTTGGGTTTTACAGCAGGACTTCTGCTTCTGTGCGGCTGCTCGGCGGCAGAAGAAAAGTTAGGGTATGAAAACGCGGATGTGGCAAAAGAAGCCCTTGCATCGGCTTCGTCCGTCCGCATGCGCTGTGATCTGGATAACGTTGACGCTTCGGGAAACATTTATGCGGATGAAAAGGCTGCCGCGTATATGAAAAACAGCGGTCTCTTTGATCAGACCTGGACGATCTCTATTTCCGGCGAAGAATGGTTCCATATGAAAATTGTGACGGACGAAGAAATCAATAAGATGACAAAATCCGCTACTACCTATGCATTCTATGATCCGGACAACAACCTGCTTGGCTATGCACAGGAGCGCGTGACGACACCGGATCAGATGCCGGAAGCGTATTACATTATTTTTCTCGATGCAGATCTGAACGAAAACCATATTACGCATCAGAGGATGGACATACCATTTATACAGAGGCGGAACGGTGATCGGTTCTGCGAAAAAAGAGATGGACTGGTCCGGTTCACAGTGCAATCTCTATGTGAACCTGAGGATAACGGTACGCAGGTGATGGATTTCCAGGATAAATACGCCTTGCTCGATATGATGTACGATGAGGCAAATGAGTATTACAAAGATAACAAGTAAGGCGGAGGAAAAAGGCAGTTGAAAAAGAGAATATATACAGCCGCTGGTCTTTTTCTTGCCGCCGCTCTGGTGCTTGGCGGCTGCGGAAAAGAAAAAAGTGCCGGAATCTGAGTTTGCAACTGCGGATGAGGCAAAAGAGGCGCTTACATCGGCAGAAACCATAGAAATCTACTTTGACCTGTATGGAAGTAAACGAAAGACGAAGATTGTGGCAGACGGAAAAGTGGCGGGCTATCTTCAGAAGAATACGGTCTATATCAACGAGGAGGAGTGGTTTTCGATTGACTATGTGGAGGATGAGCCCATCAATGACAGAGAAGGCTCCGGCACGACGTACGGCTATTACGACGCATCCGGTACGTGTCTTGGCTATGCGCAGGAGCAGTATGTGGATACCTCCTATGGAAAAGATACAAGACTGATTTTCCTTGATGTAGATGAAACGCCGCTCGATTACCAGAGTTCGAGAAGCGGCAGGATTCTGTATGATGAAAATGACGAGGAGATCGGCAGCGGAAAGATCGGGCGATCCGGGGTCAGTCTTCTTGACCAGTGGTACACGAATCTTTACTGTGCCGTCTTTAAGACCGAGACGGACGGCGCGCGGCAGATTGATTCATGGACCGGATGGCGATGCTGTGGCGTCTGGAGCGCGATTACCGCTCAATTGACGACAATCCTGTCAACACCGGCGTGCAGATTTATGAAACGGTTGCCGTTGTTTTTGTGCTGATCCTGTTGATTGGTTCGTCTTTCTCAAAATGGAGACAAAAAAAGAAAAATTAAAGGGAATGCTCGCTTCCTGGACGGCTGGTTTTGAGAAAAACCACTGGCAGGAAGGGGGCATTTTATACGCTTGTGAATCTTGCACAATTTCTGGTTTCATGCTAAAATTGTGCAGGTATAACGTTTGTTATACTTCTTATATTTATTTTTGAGAAAAGGTATGAAATACAAATGAACGATACAGAAACAAAAAACACAGCGGTAAAAGCGCCGGCACTGATGTCCACGCGGCCTGTGACAGCACAGGATGCGCTGGATCAGTGTGAGAAGCTTTCGCCTATGATGGTACATTATTGCCAGACGAAGACGGGCTTGACTGACCCGGCTAATACCATTTTGTTTTACCGCTTAGGTGATTTCTACGAAATGTTCTTCGAGGATGCCACCCTGGTATCCAAAGAACTTGAGCTTACGCTGACCGGAAAGGACTGCGGCATGGAGAGCGCGCTCCGATGTGCGGTATCCCGTATCACGCTGCAGAAGGGTATATCAACCGTCTTGTAGAGAACGGCCATAAGGTTGCGATCTGCGAGCAGATGGAGGACCCGAAACAGGCAAAGGGCATGGTAAAGCGCGAAGTCATCCGCGTTGTCACACCGGGTACGACGCTGATCCCGCAGGGACTTGATGAGACGAAGAACAACTACATCATGTCGATCGTCTGCATGGAGGGATGCTTCGGTATCTCTACAGCAGATATCTCGACCGGCCAGTGCTTCGTCACGGAAATGGACAAGCCGCGCCGCCTTGTGGATGAGATCACGAAGTTTATGCCGGCGGAAATCATCTGCAATCAGTCGTTCCTGCTCTGCGGGATTGATGTGGAGGATCTCCGGACCCGCCTTCATATCTGCGTGAATGCATTGGAAGACTGGTATTTCGACGATGACATCTGCCGCCGTACACTGCAGGAACAGTTCCATGCTGCTACGATGGAAGGCCTTGGCATCGCCGATTACAACTGCGGAACAATTGCAGCCGGTGCGCTGTTCCAATATCTGCATGAGACACAGAAATCGGATCTGTCTCACATGAATTCGATTACACCGTATGTGACAGACAAATATATGCTGATCGACAGCTCCAGCCGCCGGAATCTGGAACTGGTGGAAACGCTGCGTGAGAAGCAGAAACGCGGCTCCCTGCTCTGGGTTCTCGACAAAACCCGCACGGCGATGGGCGCGCGTCTCTGCGAAGCTACGTGGAGCAGCCATTGATCGACGAGGATGAAATCAATGCAAGACTCGATGCTGTAGAGGCTCTAACGGGGCAGGCGATGCTACGCGAGGAAATCCGTGAATACCTCCGTCCGGTTTATGACCTTGAGCGTCTCGTCGGAAGAATCAGCTACCAGTCCGCGAATCCGCGTGACTGATCGCCTTTAAATCGTCGCTGCAGATGCTGCCTTACATCAAGCAGCTCTTAAACTCGTTTGACGGCGGCGCTTTGGCGCAGATTCAGGAGGATCTCGACCCGCTGGAAGACCTCTATCAGCTTGTCGATGCGGCAATCGTGGATGATCCACCGTATCTGATGCGCGACGGCGGTATGATCAAGGACGGCTACAACGAGATGGTCGATAATTACCGTCACGCCAAGACCGAGGGCAAACAGTGGCTGAGTGAGCTTGAGGCAAGTGAGCGCGAGAAAACCGGCATCAAAAATATGAAGGTCAAATACAACAAGGTATTCGGCTATTATCTGGAGGTCACGAACTCGTTTAAAGATCTTGTCCCGGATTACTATACGAGAAAACAGACATTGACGAATGCGGAGCGCTACATTACCCCGCGTCTGAAGGAACTCGAGGATACGATTCTCGGTGCGGAGGATAAACTGTATGCGCTGGAATACGATCTTTTCTGTACGGTGCGCGATACGGTTGCCGGTGAGGCGGAGCGGATTCAGCGCACGGCGCAGGCTCTGGCACGGCTCGATGTGTATGCATCACTTTCCTACGTTGCCGAGCACAACCACTATGTGCGTCCGAAGCTGAACAGCCGAGGAAAGATTGATATCAAGGATGGCCGTCACCCAGTGGTCGAGAAGATGATTCCAAACGATATGTTTATCGCAAACGATACCCTGCTTGACAACGGTGACCACCGCGTTTCCGTCATCACCGGACCGAACATGGCCGGTAAATCGACGTATATGCGCCAGACGGCCCTCATTGTGCTGATGGCACAGATCGGTTCGTTTGTTCCGGCTTCGAAGGCAAACATCGGTATTGTGGACCGGATCTTTACCCGTGTCGGCGCATCCGATGACCTGGCAAGCGGCCAGAGTACGTTTATGGTTGAGATGACGGAGGTGGCGAATATTCTTCGGAATGCAACCTCGAACAGTCTGCTGATTCTCGATGAGATCGGAAGAGGAACGAGTACGTTCGACGGTCTTTCGATCGCCTGGGCGGTGATTGAGCATGTGGCGAATCCGAAGCTGCTCGGCGCAAAGACACTGTTCGCTACGCATTACCATGAGCTGACTGAGCTTGAAGGAAAGCTTCCGGGCGTGCACAACTACTGTATTGCCGTTAAGGAAAAGGGCGACGATATCGTATTCCTGCGTAAAATTGTACAGGGCGGCGCAGATAAGAGCTACGGTATCCAGGTAGCGCGTCTTGGCGGGAGTGCCGGAGGTCAGTGCTCTCCCGGGCGGCAGGAGCTGGTGGAGCAGCTGAGCGATGCGATATCACTGCTGCGGTCAAGGATCTGACCATGCAGAAAAAACCGAAGGCAAAGCCGGTTCACTACGACGAGGTCGATATGGCACAGATGTCGCTGTTCGATACGGTGCAGGACGATGATATCATCAAAGAGCTCTCGGAGCTTGATATCTCGAATATGACACCGATGGATGCTTTAAATACCTGTACCGTTTCCAGGGAAAGGTGAAAAACCGCTGGAAATAGGGGAATACTGGATCAGAACATAAGTTAGAATCAATCCGAAACAGAAAGGAACAACATGGCTACCATAGCAGTACTGGATCAGAATACGATCGATAAAATTGCGGCCGGTGAGGTCGTGGAACGGCCGGCTTCCGTGGTAAAGGAGCTGGTGGAAAATGCAATGGACGCCGGTGCGACGGCGATCACCGTGGAAATCCGCGACGGCGGTATCTCGCTGGTGCGGATCACGGACAATGGAAGCGGCATTCCGGCCGAACAGGTGCCGCTCGCTTTTCTGCGCCACGCGACGAGCAAGATCCGTTCCGTGGAAGAACTCGTGCAGATTGCATCTCTTGGCTTCCGCGGCGAGGCGCTCTCGAGTATCTCGCGGTTGCGCAGATCGAGATGATTACGAAAACGCCGGATGCGCTGACGGGAACGCGGTATGTGATTGAGGGCGGCGCGGAGAAGGCCAATGAGGAGGTCGGTGCCCCGACCGGAACAACCTTTCTGGTCCGGAATCTTTTTTACAACACGCCGGCTCGTCAGAAATTCTTAAAAACGCCGGTTACGGAGGCGAATGCGGTGACTTCTGTGGTGGAGCAGCTTGCGCTGTCGCATCCGGGGATTTCGTTTAAATATATGGTGAATTCACAGGTGAAGCTCCATACGAGCGGCAACCGGAATTTAAAAGAACTGGTCTATAATATTTACGGCCGCGACATTGCGCGGGAGCTGATCGAGATTCACTCGGAAAGCCCGCTGATGACGATCGACGGCTTTATCGGAAAACCGGTGATCTCGAGGGGAAACCGGAATTTTGAAAATTATTACGTGAATGGACGGTATGTGCGGAGCAAGCTGCTCGCCCGTGCGATTGAGGACGGATATCAAACATCGATGATGCAGCATAAATATCCGTTTACGCTGTTCTATGTCCAGATGGATGGAGAGGCGGTGGATGTCAATGTGCATCCGACGAAGATGGAACTTCGTTTTTCTCATCAGGAGGAGATTTACCGTCAGATGCGCGATATGATCTCAGGTGCGCTGAATCACAGGGAGCAGATTGTGAATGTTTCGCTTTCTTCCGACAGGGAACGGAAAGCAGAGGAAAAAGCGGCACGGAAAGAACAGATTGTTGTTCCGGAACCGTTCGAGCAGAAACGGCAGGTAAAAGAAGGCTTTGCACGGCAGTCCCTTCCGGTGGAGCCGTTTCCAGCCAGAGCAGAAGAATGCCAATTTTCCCGGAGGTGGAACGAAATGGATACCGCGCAGCGAAAACGTATGTGCCGGTTCAGCAGATGACGGGAATGACGCGGGAAGAGGAAGAACTGTTTGAGCCGGGTGCAGGAAACGTGCCAAAGACGGCAGACCTCTCAAACGCGGACGCAATACAGCATCAGCAGGAGCCAGATGCAGCTCCAACGGTATCTTCCATGCCGGAAGAATCCTCATCTGCATCTGCTTCGCCTGAGCCAGAAGGCCAGATGCAGCTCTTTGATGAGCAGTTTCTTACCCCGGAGGCAGAGAAATCGCACCGCATCATCGGCCAGGTTTTCGATACGTACTGGCTGATTCAGTACGGCGAGAATCTCTACATCATCGATCAGCATGCCGCGCACGAAAAGGTACTGTTCGAGCGGATGATGAAAAATTACCGGGAAAAGAACGTCACCTCCCAGATGGTGAGTCCTCCGCTGATCGTCTCCTTAACGCCGCAGGAAGCAGATCTTGTGACCCGTTACATGGACGTTCCAGTCCTTCGGCTACGAAATTTCCCCGTTCGGCGGAAAAGACTATGCGATCAACGCCGTGCCGCACAACCTGTACGGTATTGCGACGGAGGAGCTGTTTATCGAGATTCTCGACAATCTTGAGGAGGTCCGCGAAAAGCCGCTGGAGATTTTAAAAGACCGTCTGGCGACGATGTCGTGCAAGGCCGCCGTAAAGGGCAACAATCATCTTTCCTATGCAGAGGCGGAGCAGCTCATTGCCGAGCTTTTGACGCTCGAAGATCCGTATCACTGCCCGCACGCCGGCCGACGATCATTCCCTCTCGAAACGGGAACTGGAAAAGAAATTTAAGAGAATTGTGTAGGTGATTTTTTTGAAAAAACCTTTGATTATCCTGACCGGTCCGACCGCTGTCGGTAAGACGAAGCTGTCGATTTCGCTTGCCCAAGCGGTGAATGGGGCCATTATCTCCGCGGATTCCATGCAGGTCTACCGCCATATGGATATCGGATCTGCCAAAATCCGCCCGGAGGAGATGTGCGGCGTTCCGCATTATCTGATCGATGTGCTCGATCCTTCCGAAGAGTTTCACGTCGTGAAGTTTGTGGAACTGGCGCATGAAGCGATGGAAAAAATATACGCCGCCGGACAGATTCCGATCGTGACGGGCGGCACCGGCTTTTATATTCAGGCGCTTTTAAAAGAAGTTGATTTTACGGAATCGCACGGTGAACTGCCGATCCGGAAACAGCTGGAAGAAAAAGCAGCAACGGAGGAAGGCGCGGCAGAACTGTACCGGGAACTTTCCGAGGTTGATCCTGCTTCCGCGGAGACGATTCACCCGAATAATGTAAAACGTGTAATCCGGGCGCTGGAATATTATCACGAGACAGGACAGAAGATTTCGGAGCACAACGAGGAGCAGAAGCAGAAGGAATCTCCGTACTGTTCTGCTTATTTTGTGCTGAACGACGAACGTTCGATTCTGTATGACCGCATTGACAGGCGCGTCGATCAGATGATCTGCGACGGACTGGTTGATGAAGTTTTCCGTTTGAAAGAAATGGGATACACAAGAGATCTTGTCTCCATGCAGGGACTGGGCTACAAAGAACTGTTCCCGTATCTTGCGGGCGAATGCACGCTGGAGGAGGCCGTCTATATCATCAAGCGGGACACCCGTCATTTTGCCAAACGGCAGCTGACCTGGTTCCGCCGGGAAAAGGATGTGATCTGGCTGAACAAGCCAGATTTTGACTACGACGAAGAAAAAATATTATCATATATGCTGGATCGCTGGAACGAAATCGTTTCGGCCGATGCAAAGGAAGAAGGAGAACAATCATGTTGACAGAAAAAGCTGCTATGTACAGCACACTTGGCATTTCCAAAGAAGTTTTCGCATTTGGAACGAAAATTGAGGAAGAATTAAAAGAGCGTTTTGCAAAAATTGATGAAATCGCAGAATACAACCAGTTAAAGGTCATCCACGCCATGCAGGCAAGCAAGGTCAGCGAGGCATGCTTATATGGAACCACAGGATACGGATACAATGACCTGGGACGTGATACGCTGGAGCAGGTCTATGCAACGTGCTTCGGCACTGAGGATGCACTGGTACGCCCGCAGATCGCCTGCGGAACCCATGCGCTTGCAACGGCGCTTTCCGGAAATCTCCGCCCGGGCGACGAACTGCTTTCTCCTGTTGGAAAACCGTACGACACCCTTGAGGAAGTGATCGGCATCCGCCCGTCCGTCGGATCTCTTGCGGAATATGGCGTAACTTACCGCCAGGTAGATTTAAAAGAGGACGGCTCTTTCGATTACGAAGAAATCAAAAATGCCATCAACAAAAAGACAAAGATGGTGACGATTCAGAGATCGAAAGGATATCAGACCAGACCGACGCTTTCTGTTACCCGCATCGGTGAACTGATTGCATTTATTAAAAATATCAAACCAGATGTCATCTGTATGGTTGATAACTGCTACGGCGAGTTCGTGGAGACGATCGAACCGACCAATGTCGGTGCAGATCTGATGGTCGGATCCCTGATCAAAAACCCGGGCGGCGGACTGGCTCCGGCCGGCGGTTACATTGTTGGAAAGAAAAAGTACGTGGAAAATGCAGCATACCGTCTGCTCTCCCCGGGACTTGGAAAAGAGGTTGGCGCAACACTCGGTGTGAACGGTTCCTTCTACCAGGGATTCTTCCTGGCACCGACCGTTACCGCAGCGGCATTAAAAGGTGCTGTCTTTGCTGCAAATGTTTATGAGAAACTGGGATTTGCCGTTGTTCCAAACGGAACCGAGAGCCGTCACGACATCATTCAGGCGGTGACCTTTGGAAAACCGGAAGGCGTCATCGCATTCTGCCAGGGTATCCAGGCAGCTGCCCCGGTCGACAGCTTCGTTTCCCCGGAACCTTGGGATATGCCAGGCTACGACAGTCCAGTTATCATGGCAGCTGGCGCTTTCGTGCAGGGCTCTTCCATTGAACTTTCTGCCGACGGCCCGATCAAACCGCCGTACGCTGTCTACTTCCAGGGTGGGCTTACGTGGCAGCACGCAAAATTCGGTATTCTGATGAGTCTTCAGAAACTCGTCGATGCCGGTATGGTGACATTATAATGGCAAAAAATGTGGTAATTATCGGCGGCGGCGCGAGCGGACTGATGGCGGCAATTTGGGCCTCACGTCTCGGTGCCGCGGTCACTGTTCTGGAAAAGAACGATAAACCGGGCAGAAAGCTTCTTGCGACCGGAAACGGACGGTGTAATTTTACCAATCGTTATCAGGATGCATCGTGCTACCGCACGGGAAATCAGGAGCGTGCATCACGGGTTCTCGAACAGTTTACCGAACAGGACACCGAACAGTTTTTTGAACAGCTCGGCATCCGCATCCGGAGCGTGAAGGCTGGCTTTATCCGGCCAGCGAGCAGGCACAGTCCGTTCTTGATCTGCTGGTTTTGGAAGCCAGATTCCGAAAGGTAAAAATCAAGACACGGGAAACGGCTGTTGCAGTGGAAAAAGCCGAAAATGGTTATCTGGTGCGCACCGAAGGATGGCAGTACCCGGCTGACAGCGTCATCATCTGCTGCGGAAGCTGTGCTTCCCAGATCGCCGGTTCCGACGGAGATACACTTCGATTTGCCGATCAGCTTCAGCTCGCTTCGATTCCGTTTTCCCCGGCCCTCTGCCCGCTCCGCTGCAAAGGAAACCAGTTTTCCTCCTGGGCGGGTGTTCGGGTGCGCGCGAAGATTACGCTTCTGGTTGAAAATCAGGAGATTCTGACGGAACAGGGAGAACTGCAGCTTACCGACTACGGTGTCTCCGGCATCCCGGTATTCCAGATTTCCCGGTTCGCTGTGCGCGCCTGCATGCAGAAAAAACGCGCTGAACTTCTCGTAGACTTCTTTCCGGAACTGACGGAATCGGAGCTTACTGCAGAATTTGTCAGACGGCAGGAAATCTGCCCGTATAAAGCGCCAAAAGAGCTTCTGATCGGCCTTCTTCCGGAAAAACTCATTCCGGTTCTGATCGGAAAGAAAAAGATTCCGGAAGAAATGGCAGGCGCCATCAAATCATATCGTTTACAGATCACCGGCCAGACCGACTTTGGAAAAGCCCAGGTGTGTGCGGGCGGCATCACGCTCGACCAGCTTACGGATTCTCTGGAATCGGTACAGCACCCTGGTATTTTCTTTGCGGGAGAAGCCTGGACGTCGACGGCGTCTGCGGCGGCTACAATCTCCAGTGGGCCTGGTCCAGCGGAAGTGCAGCCGGAAGAGCTGCAGCAGGAGAACATACATGATTCGGATACAGCAATTAAAGCTTCCAGTCACTCACACACAGGAGGAACTGGAACAGAAAATAAGAAAAACACTGAAAATCGGAAAACACGATCTGCAGGAAATTGAGCTCTTACGCCGCTCAATTGATGCCAGAAAGAAATCCGAATTAAAATACGTTTATCAGCTTGATGTAAAAGTAAAAGATGAGAACGCCGTACTGCGGAAGGCGAAAAATAACCAGATCGTAAAAGCGGAGAAAAAGCCATATGTGTTCCCAAAATCCGGAGAACAGACTCTTGTTCACCGGCCGGTTATTATCGGAAGCGGTCCGGCAGGGCTTTTTTGTGCCTATGTTCTCGCAAAGCATGGCTACCGTCCGCTCGTTCTGGAGCGCGGCGAATCTGCAGAACAGAGAAAGAAAAGTGTCGATGCGTTCTGGAAAACCGGCGTTCTGAACCCGGAATCGAACGTACAGTTCGGAGAGGGCGGCGCCGGTACGTTTTCGGATGGAAAATTAAACACTTCGGTGAAGGATCCATCCGGCAGAAACCGTGAGGTACTCCGGACCTTCACGGAATGCGGGGCACCGGAAGAAATTCTGTATGATCAGAAACCGCACCTTGGCACAGATCAGCTCATCGGAATTGTGACAACGATGCGGAAAAAGATCGAGGCATGGGGCGGAGAAGTCCGTTTCGGAGCAAAAGTGACGGACTTTGGGATTGAAAACGGCAGACTCACTTCTGTAACCGTCAATGAAACCGAGAAGATTGCCGCGGAGACGGCAGTCCTTGCGATCGGCCACTCTGCACGCGATACCTTCTTTAAACTCTGCGAAAATAAGATCTCCATGGAAGCAAAATCCTTCGCTGTCGGCGTCCGCATTGAGCATCCGCAGAAGATGATCACGGAGGATCAGTACGGACCGGAGGCACCGGATTTTCTTGGGGCAGCACCGTATAAGCTCACCAATCAGTGTGAAAACGGAAGAGGTGTGTACTCATTCTGCATGTGTCCCGGCGGCTATGTTGTCAACGCATCCTCGGAAGCGGAACGCACCTGCGTCAACGGTATGAGTTATTCTGACCGGGAAGGTAAAAATGCGAACAGCGCTATGATTGTCACCGTAACACCGGAAGACTACCGCCCTTACCATGTAGAGGGAACGCCGGACGTACTCGATGGTGTGGCATTCCAGAGAGCACTTGAACACGCTGCGTGGGAAGCCGGAAAAGGCAAAGTTCCGGTGCAGCTTTTTGGTGATTTCTGTGAAAACAGAGTTTCTACAGCACTTGGAGAGGTAACCCCTTCCATCTGCGGAGAATGGACTTTCGCCAATCTGCGGGAAGTTCTTCCGACGTTTATCGGAGACTCCCTTGTGGAAGGCATTCGTGCATCTGAGCGGAAAATCCACGGCTTTTCCCGTCCGGACGCCGTTCTTTCCGGCGTGGAAGCGCGTACCTCGTCACCGGTCCGCATTGTAAGAAATGAAACGCTCGAAAGTTCGTCGCTTACCGGTCTTTACCCGTGCGGAGAGGGCGCAGGCTATGCGGGAGGCATCACTTCCGCAGCCATGGACGGATTAAAAACGGCAGAGGAAATTGCAAAAAATATATGAATTTTTCATAATTCCTATACATCTGCGGAAAGTTGTGCTAGAATGATGGGTGATTCAAACCAATGTATTCCATGAAAATTCCCGGAAGAGTGGTGGGAGGAATACATGAGAAAAATGGATTACGAAACCTGCCGACGATGGAACAGCCATATGAAAAATGCCTGGAAAACGGCCCGGAAAGCCTTTCCGACGCGGAGCTTCTGGCTGTCATTTTACGATGTGGGGCAAGGGGAAAAACATCCCTGGAGCTCGCAAGAGAAATTCTTTCCCTTCCCGGAAAAGAGGAGGGCCTGTTAGGACTCTATCACTGTACAAGACAGGAACTTCTGCAGATCCGCGGAGTCGGGGAAGTAAAAGCGATCCAGCTCCAGTGCATCGGTGAGCTTTCCAAACGAATGGCCGCGGCCGGAGCAAGAAAAGGTCTCTGCTTTCATGATCCGGCTTCCATTGCGGATTATTACATGGAACGTCTCCGCCACGAGGATCAGGAGGTTCTTCTCTGCATGATGCTGGACACAAAAAATCAGCTTCTCGGAGAAAAGGAAATCACAAGAGGAACGGTCAATGCGACGATGATTTCGCCGCGGGAGCTTTTTCTTGCGGCACTGCAGTTCCGTGCGGTTCATATTCTGCTGGTTCACAACCATCCAAGCGGAATCCCGGAACCAAGCGGTGACGACATTACCGTGACACGGCAGATCCGGCGGGCGGGCGAAATGCTCGGCATTACCCTGCTGGATCACATTATTATCGGGGATCACTGTTATACCAGTATGCTGGAACAGGGAATCTGATCCCGAAAATCCGAGGCAGAAATGCCCAAAGGAAGGGAACAAGTTAAAGGAGCACGATGCAGATTCGAAATGTATACGGCATAGACCTTGGCACCAGTACCGTCAAAATCTATGACCTGAAGAAAGACACAATCACAAAAGAAAAAAATATGATTGCCATACGCAACCGCGAACAGGTGATTGCCGTTGGAAATTACGCATATGAAATGCACGAGAGAACGCCTTCCAATATCGAGGTAATTACCCCCATGAGCAACGGACGCATTGCGAATGTATTGATGGTAGAAGCCGTTTTGCACACGCTTCTCCACCGCTGTACGCGCCACATGGGATACCGCCCGGAGCTGTACTTTTCAGTTCCCTGCGATATGACAGAGATTGAACGGCGTTCTTATTATACGATTGCACATAAGGGAGCCTTAAAAAACTGCCGCATGTATCTTGTGGATAAACCAATCGCGGATGCGCTGGCACTTGGCATTCCGATCAACCGCACGAAGGTTCCATGATTGTCAACATCGGAGCGCAGAGCACAGAGATTTCTGTTATCGCCAACGCGAGGGTTATTTTTTCCAGAATCATCCAGGTAGGCGGAAAACAGTTCAATGAATCGATATGCAATCTGAACCGCCGCAAAAACAATTTCCAGATTGGCTCCAAAACAGCCAAACGTGTCAAGATTGCGCTGGCTGATCTTGGAACAGACAAAAAGAGGCGCGGAAGGTGCGCGGCGTAGATGGTGCATCCGGTCTTCCAATGGAAGGGATCATTACTTCTTCCCTCGTAAACGAAGCACTCCTTTCCGGTGTTAATGAGATCGGCGAGGAAATCAAGCATGCGCTGGAGCGTACACCGCCGCAGATCCACGATCATATCCAGAAAGAGGGTATTTACATCACCGGCGGAAGCACAAGGATTCCGAACATTGACCGCTATCTTTCAAGACAGCTCGGCTGTCCGGTGCAGCTTTCCCAGTATTATGACCTCTGTACCATCTGTGGGCTCAAGGAACTGATCACGCACGATGCGCTGCATCGCTGGGCTTACACGGTAAATAAAAAGAAGTAAATCTATCAAAAAGGACCCGCTATGAATAAGAAGAAAAAATTTCAGCTAAAAAGCAAACATTTACTTTTCATCATGACGTTCCTGTGTCTCTCCGGCATTTTAGGCAGTGCAGCAGACAAAATGCCGGTCACGCCGATCCGGGAAGCCGCAGGCTTTGTGATCATCCCGTTTCAGAACGGAATTAACCAGATCGGTGCGTATTTGACAGACTGTCTGACCGGTTTCCAGAACGTCAAAAAACTGTCTGCCGAGAAAGAGGAGCTTGAACAGAAGGTCACGGATCTGACTGAGGAAAACAATCAGCTTGTACAGGATCAGCAGGAGCTGCAGCGTCTTCAGGAGCTGTATCAGCTGGACCAGTCCTACTCGGAATATGAAAAAGTAGCAGCACAGGTCATCTCAAAGGATCCGGGCAACTGGTATGATACCTTTGTCATCAACAAAGGATCAAATGACGGGATTCAGAAAGATATGAACGTTATTGCAGACGGCGGCCTTGTTGGACTTGTTGAGGAGGTAAGTTCCAATTCCGCTACTGTCCGCTCTATCATTGATGACTCCAGTTCCGTGAGCGCCATGACAGCATCTACCTCGGATACGTGTATTGTATCGGGTGATCTGCGCCTGATCAGCGACGGAAAGCTTGCCTTTTCCCAGCTGAATACAACCGACACGGTAGCTGAGGGCGAAAAGATTGTGACATCGAACATCAGTGATAAATACCTCCGCGGTATTCTGATCGGCTATGTTAGTGAAATCACCGAGGACTCCAATCACCTGACGAAAAAGGGATACATCATTCCTGTTGTGGATTTTCAACATATTCAGGAAGTTCTCGTGATCAAAGAATTAAAACAGCAGGGAGGAGAGTAAATGCGCAGAAAAATCACGCTTGCCTTTCTGATTCTGGCAGCTTTCCTGTTACAGACAACTGTATTTCAGTATTTTCAGATCGCGTCCGTAACGCCGAACCTTCTTCTGATTTTGACGTCCGCCTTTGGGCTGATGCGCGGAAAAAAAGAGGGACTGATGGTCGGATTTTTCAGCGGTCTGATGATTGATCTGTTCTACGGCAGCCTGTTTGGATTTTACGCACTGCTCTACATGTATATCGGTTATCTGAACGGCTTTTTCTGCAAAGTCTTCTATGACGATGATATTAAGGTACACATTGTACTGGTCGCTGCCAGCGATCTTGTCTACAGTCTGCTGATGTATGTGCTGCAGTTCCTGCTGCGCGTGCGCCTGCACTTTTTCGATTATCTGGCGCATATTATTCTGCCGGAAATGGTATACACGGTAGTGCTCTCCATTCTGCTTTACCGGCTTTTATTTATCATCAACCGTAAACTGACCGAAAATGAAATGGAAGGACAACAGTCGCCATGGCTAAGAAGATAAGAAAATTTTTCCGCAGACTCGGTGAAAACCGCACCCTATTGCTTGGTGTGGTTTTCCTTGCTATGTTTGCCGTCCTGATCGGAAGACTTTTTATCCTGCAGGTAGTGCATGGAGAAGAGTATGCGGATAATTTTGAACTGCAAATCACAAAAACCAGAACCCTTGAGAGTACAAGAGGAAATATTTATGACAGGAACGGAAAACTGATCGCTGGAAATAAGGTTTCCTACTCTGTAACCATCGAGGATAACGGAACGTACAACACGACAAAAGAACGTATTCTCTCTCTGAACGCAGAACTCTATCGTCTCTGTAAGCTGATTCGTGCAAACGGAGACTCGATTGACACCAGCACCTTCCCGATTGAAGTGGATGAGAACGGTGCGTTTGTTTTTACAGGTGAAGAGGGAACGACCCGCGACCGTTTCCGTGCAGACATTTATGGACAGAAGAAAATCGACGATATGACGGCAGAACAGAAGAGTTCCAGTGCCGAAACGCTGATGACATTTCTTGCCGGACCGGACGGCTTTGGCCTGGATGCCTATTCTGACGATGAAAAATACGCATATGCTGCCAAAGATTTTGAAGAGTATGGTCTTCCATACCAGACAGACGAATCCGGAAATGCTGTCCTTTCTCTTTCCAATCAGGAGCGTCTGGAAATTCTGGTGATCCGCTATAAGATGAAACAGACGAATTATCAGAAGTATGTCCGCGTGACAGTTGCTTCCGGCGTCAGCAGCAATACAACTGCATCGATTGCAGAGAATGAAGATGTTCTGCAGGGTGTCAGCATTTCGGAAGATTCCGAGCGTGTATATTATGACGGAAAGTATTTTTCCTCTCTGATCGGTTATACGGGCCAGGCGTCCTCAGACGAGCTGACAGAACTGAATGAAGAGCTGAAGAGCCAGGGAAAAGAAGAAACGTATTCCACGGAATCCATCGTCGGAAAATCTGGTCTGGAACAGTATATGGAGACAATCCTTCAGGGAACCGACGGATCAGAAGAGATTATCGTTAATAACGTCGGAAAAGAGCTGGAAACGGTAGAGGGATCCTGGTTGAGCCAAAACAGGGAAATAACGTCTATCTTTCGATTGATTATGACCTGCAGATTGCGGTATATAAAATTCTGGAACAGAGAATTGCCGGCATTCTGAAACAGTATCTGAGTGATGTAAAATCCGTTGATACCTCAACACTTGCCAATACGGATGCCGTTCCGATTCCAATTTACGATGTATACAATGCACTGATCGAAAACAGCACGATTGATATTTCCCATTTCTCGGCGGCGGATGCCACGGAGCGTGAGCAGCGGATCTATGCACTGTTCCAGCAGAAACTCCAGCAGGTGCTTGCCGAGATTACGCAGGAACTGACCGTTGAAACAGCAACCGTTTACAACGACCTCAGCGATGAAATGCAGGAATATGAGACCTTCATCGTGGATAAGCTGCTTTCCAGTACGATGGGTATTCTTTCTTCAACAGCAATTGATGAGAAAGACGCCACCTATCAGGCATGGAATGACGGAACGATTTCTCTTCGTGATTACCTGACGTATGCGGCAAGCCAGAACTGGATTGATGTCTCAGCACTGACGCAGGATGATGCCTACCTGGATTCTCAGGAGGTTTATCAGAAGCTGACGGAGGTTATTCTGGACCGTCTGGCAAACAATACAACATTTGCAAAAAAGATGTATCACTATATGCTGCTGCAGGATATGCTCGATGGCTATGATATCTGCAATCTGATGTATGATCAGAACCTTCTGACGAAAGAGGATGACGATTATGCCGCTTATGTTGCAGGAAATATGACACCGTTCCAGCTTCTGTCCGATAAAATCGCCAAACTGGAAATCACCCCGGCACAGCTTGCACTCGATCCGTGTTCCGGTTCTGCTGTCATTACGGACCCGAATACCGGTGCTATTTTAGCCTGTGTTTCCTATCCTGGCTATGACAACAACCGCCTGGCAAACCAGATGGATACCGCATACTGGGCAAAATTGAATACCGATGAATCCAGCCCGCTGTACAACAAAGCAACCCAGCAGAAGACGGCTCCTGGTTCCACCTTTAAACCACTGATAGCGGTTGCCGGATTAAGCGAAGGCATAATTACTCCGACCAGTATCATCAACTGCAACGGTCTGTTCGGGGAAGGACTTGTCAACGAATCTGACTATGTCCACTGCCATCAGTTGAGCGGCCACGGAGATCTGAACATTGTCGGTGCCATCCAGAACTCCTGCAACGTGTTCTTCTGTACGCTTGGATATCGTCTGGGACTCGATGAGAACGGCACCTTTACACAGAAGCGCTCTCTGGAAATGATCCAGAAATATGCCGATATGTTTAAGCTGGATGAAAAGACTGGAATCGAAATTTCGGAAACCGATCCGAATGTAACCGATTCCCTTCCGATCCTTCCTCGATTGGTCAGGGTACCAACAACTATACGACGACACAGCTTGCACGCTATGTCACAACGATTGCAAATTCCGGTACGGTTTATAATCTTTCCCTTCTGCAGAAAGCAACGGATTCGGATGGCAATGACATCGATATGGGCGCAGATTTCGGCCCGACGGTAAATTCAGAAATGGATGTTGATTCCAGCATCTGGGATCTGGTACACGAAGGCATGCGAAAAGTAATCAGCGTATCCAATGCGACCATTTTCCCGGAATCCTGGCCGGTAGAGCTTTCCGGAAAAACCGGTACCGCGGAGGAAGACCATACACGTGCAAACCATGGACTGTTTATGGGCTTCTCTCACTATGAGAGCAGAGACGATATTGCTCTTGCCGTCCGCATTCCGTTTGGATATTCTTCTATGAACGCAGAGTTGGTAGCTAAGGATATCTTAGATTATTACTATGGCCTCTCAGAGATATTCTGTCCGGTCAGGCAAATTCCAACGGTGTTGCAAGCGTGAGAGCAGACTAAGGAATTTTTCCGGCGGAAACGAAGCCTGGGAAGAAAGCTGCAAAAGAGAAAAGGATGTGTTTTTAAACAAAGGTTTGGACGCATCCTGCGGCATGAAAATGCAGAACAGTTTTCAACAAGGAGGTTCCAGATGAGTGAAGTCATTGTAATTACATCAGGAAAAGGCGGCGTCGGAAAGACGACAACCGCAGCAAATATCGGAATCGGGCTGGCACAGCTTGGAAAGAAAGTTGTGATGGTAGATACCGACATCGGTCTTCGAAACCTGGATGTCGTGCTCGGCCTTGAAAACCGGATTGTCTACAATCTTGTGGATGTTGTGGAGGCAACTGCCGGATGAAGCAGGCGCTAATCCGCGACAAACGGTACGAGCAGCTCTACCTTCTCCCGTCTGCCCAGACGAGGGACAAGACAAGCGTAACGCCCGAGCAGATGAAAAAACTCTGCGATGAATTAAAACAGAGCTTTGATTTTGTTCTTCTTGACTGTCCGGCAGGCATTGAGCAGGGATTTGCAAATGCAGTTGCCGGTGCCAATAAGGCAATTGTTGTGACTACGCCGGAGGTTTCGGCCATCCGGGACGCGGACCGCATCATCGGCCTTCTGGAGGCGCAGGATCTGAGGGATATCTCTCTTGTCATCAATCGTATCCGCCGGATATGGTAAACGCGGTGAAATGATGTCGGTGGATGATGTACAGGAAATTCTTGCTGTTCCGCTGCTCGGCATTCTGCCCGATGATGAGCAGGTAGTAATCGCCACCAACCAGGGCGAAGCGATCGCTGGAAGCGGTTCCAAGGCAGGAGAAGCCTTTACGAATATCAGCCACAGGATCCTCGGGGAGAGTGTTCCCTACTTGGATCTTGACAGCAAAAAGGGATTTTTCCGCCGTGTATTCGGGCGATAGGAGGGAACTGGTATGGGTTTATTTTCAGGCAGAAAGCCGCACTCCGGCCTCGTTGCAAAAGAACGTCTGTCCAATCTTTTAATGGCAGAACGTCTGAACTGTTCTCCGGCATCGCTTCAGATGCTGAAAAATGATCTTTCTGCTGCTGCAGGAAAATACCTTACCGTTGAGGCGGATGAAATTTCCGTCACCATTACACAAACAACCCCTGTCATACTGACAGCGAAAATACCATTGAAAAGAAACGAGGAGTATCATGTTAAGACGATATAAGCTGAAAAATTATAATTTCCGGCTGGTCATTCTTCTGATTGCCATCAGCATCATTGGTGTGCTTCTGATCGGAAGTGCAGACAGTGCAGACCAGAAAAAACAGGCCATCGGAGTCGTATTGGGCGTAGTCATCATGATTATTGTCTCTTTGCTTGACTATAGCTGGCTTCTGAATTTTTACTGGGTTCTTTACATCGGAAATCTGATGATGCTTGGCGTTCTTTATCTCGGCGGTTCTACCGCAAAAACACGTTTGGTGCGACCCGTTGGATTCAGATCGGAAGCTTTCAGTTTCAGCCGACCGAGCTGTCAAAAATCTTTCTGATCATGTTTTTGCGATGTTTCTGATGAAGCATGAAGAAGATCTGAATACGGCGAAAACCATTTTACCGCGATCGGGCTTCTGATTCCGCCGCTCGTTATGATTTACCGTCAGCCGGATTTGAAAAATACGATTACGGTCATGGTTCTGTTCTGCTTTATGATGTATGTGGCGGGCTTAAGCTACAAAGTTATCGCCGTTGTTCTGGTTTCCGGTTCAGCACTGGTACTTGCGCTTCTGCTTGTCATTACGCAGGTGAATTTCCAGCTTCCGGCGGCTCTTGACAAGACGATTGGTTATCAGCTTGGGCGAATTCAGGACTGGTTAAGCGATGATGCGACAACGCCGACGGCCGTCTCCAGCAGCAGAATTCCATTACAGCCATCGGTTCCGGAAAGCTGACCGGAAAAGGACTCAACAACAATAAAGTTTCTTCCGCAAATAAGGGAAATTTCGTTTCCCAGAACCATAATGACTTTATTTTTGCAGTGGCAGGAGAGGAACTTGGTTTCTTTGGATGCTGCGGAATCATCCTGCTCCTGTTCCTGATTCTCGTCGAATGCATCCGGACTTCCCGGAAAGCAAAAGATCTGTCAGGAACGTTGATCTGCTGCGGTATGGCAGGACTCATTGCCTTTCAGAGCTTTCTGAATATCAGTGTTGCAACCGGAATCCTGCCGAACACCGGTACACCGCTTCCGTTCGTCAGCTATGGACTGACTCCCTTGTAACACTTTACATCGGAATGGGGCTTGTCCTGAATGTCGGACTGCAGAACCGGGATTTTGTAACCAGAAACTATGAATTACTAAGGAGGAAAACCATCAATGAACATCGGATTGATCGCGCATGATGCAAAAAAAACGCTGCTTCAGAACTTGTGTATCGCCTACCGCTCGGTACTTGCCAAGCATACTCTTTACGCAACCGGAACTTCCGGCCGTCTGGTAGAAGAGGCAACCGGACTTAACGTCCGCAAATATCTGGCTGGACACGTTGGAGCGTTCAGCAGATGGGTTCTCAGATTGAACAGAATGATCTGGATCTTGTGATTTTCCTGCGGGATCCGGAACAGCCGAAACAGCATGAGCCGGATGTCCATCGGATTATCCGTCTCTGCGACGTACACAGCATTCCGCTTGCCACCAATCTTGCAACGGCAGAAATGCTGATCAAATCATTAGACAGAGGAGAAATGGACTGGCGTGAAATCTACCGGAGAAACGACTAATACTACAGAAAAAGAACAGAAACTGCCTGTAACGGAGAAAAACGGGACTGCTCCGGAAAAAACCGAACATATTTTAAACCGCCTGATCATCGGCGCGGGTGTCTGTGTTGCTGTTATTGCGGTTCTGATCGGTGTGAAACTGTACCGTCAGGACCGCCAGATGGACATTACAGAGCCGTTTGCGCGAAGTATGGTGCTCGCCTCCGATCCGCTTTCGGCAGAAAAACGGTTTCAGGCTGAAACGCTCTCTGCCGATCTCTGTGTCGGTGAGACGAGCGTACCGCTGAATGATATCTCGTTTTCTTCACAGGTAAAGGCCGGACTGTTTGATCTGGATCACAAAAAAGTATTGTTCGCGCAGAATATGTATGATCAGTCTACCCAGCCAGCATCACGAAGATCATGACGGCTCTCCTTGCCATGGATACAACCAGCCGGATACGCAGGTAACGATCACAGAAGAGGATCTTGCGCTGGAAGATGGATCCAGATGAGTGGACTGGCCGTGGGCGATACGGTAACGATGGATCAGCTTTTCCATGCATTGTTGATTTATTCTGCCAACGATGCTGCTATGGCGATTGCCCGCCAGGTAGGCGGAAGTGTAGAGAATTTCGTTCAGATGATGAACGATAAGGCAGCTTCCCTTGCCATGACCGGTACGCATTTTGCAAACCCGCACGGTCTTCACAATGAGAATCATTACACTACTGCATATGATGTTTATCTGATGCTGTATGCTGCCTATCAGCATACGGAATTCCAGAATACGATGTCAATGTCTTCCTACACGCTGAACATGACGCATGCGGACGGTATGGCGGGAACGATCTATTTAAGCTCCACGGACAAATATCTGACCGGAGAGAAAAACGCACCGGAAAACGTGACGGTGCTCGGCGGAAAAACCGGAACGACCGATGAGGCCGGTTCCTGCCTGGCACTGGTATCCCAGAATGCATACGGAGAACCGTTTATCTCAGTCATTCTTCATGCATCAACAAAAGTGGAACTGTACGAGGACATGAACACTCTTCTTTCCAATATCAACTCCTGACGTAATCTTTTTGCAATCCCCCGGACGGCGTTTTTTCTGCCTCTCCGGGAGATTGTCGTATCCGTTTAGAAAAACAGAGCTCCTTTCCCCGCAAATTAGAAGATTTTTCAGAATTTTTTTTTCATTTTACCATTGAAAACGTTGGTGAATTGTACTATAATTAAACCATGAACTTAAAGGTTTTTGGTGAAAATATCTTATTCTAATCTAAGGAGGAAACTGCTATGGTTCAATTAATTGTAGGCAAGAAGGGAAAAGGCAAAACAAAACAGCTGTTAGACAAAGTAAATGCAGAGGTAAAAACCGCAAACGGAAATATCGTGTATATTGACAAGAGCACAAAGCACATGTTTGAATTAAACAACAAAGTACGTCTGATTTCCGCAACCGACTATCCTCTGAAAAACAGTGATGAATTTATCGGATTTATCTGCGGTATCGTTTCTCAGGACCACGATCTCGCAAGCGTTTATCTCGACAGCTTCCTGAAAGTAGCAAAACTGGAAGGCGAGGACATCACAGATTGTGTTGAACAGCTGGAAGGCATTGGCAAGCAGTATAACATTACCTTCGTATTAAGTGTCTCCATGGATAAAGAAGAGCTTCCGGAAGGCATGCAGGATAAGATTATCGTTGCACTGTAACCGAAACTGTATTATAATAATTGCATAGCGACAAAACCAAAGGACGGCGCTTACGGCACCGTCCTTTTAGCGCATGGATTAAACAATAAAAGGAGCATACATTTTGTCTAAGCAGAAAAAGAACAGCCGCCGGCATTCGAGAATCCGTTTCCCTTTTCCAGCGTTGAATATTGGAAATATCATCTTTGGAGCCCTTTTTTTCTATATGGCAGTTTCACTTTTCTTTTACCTGACCGCCGATCATATCAAATCTTTTCAGGTTGTGCAGGGAACTTTATCCCGGAATGATACCTATACCGCATTCGCCATGCGGACAGAGAGTGTGCAGCTTTCCTCCGGCAGCGGATATGTTCAGTTCTATACCCCAAATGCATCGAAAATCAGCCGCGGAAGCGCTGTTTATGGGATTTCCGCAACAGAAAATGCCGATACCTCTGGTATTTCGGCAGATGCGGCAACGAGAACGTCGCTTCGTTCCTCGCTCGCACGTTTTTCTTCTGATTATGATTCCAGTTCCTTTTCCGGCATTTATCAGCTGAAAACAGAACTTTCCGCAAAGCTGCTTGCCGCTGCCGCTGAAAACGGAGATTCCTCATCACAGACGATATTTTATGCAGATCAGGACGGTGTTGTCGTCTACGGCAGTGATGGATATGAAAGCTATACGGAGGACAGCCTTACGCCGGAGCTTTTCTCTACGAAAGCCTCTGTGGTTTCCTTTGATTCCGGCGCGCAGACGGAGACTGGAAATGCAGTATACCGTCTGGTGACAGATGAGCAGTGGGAAATTGCCGTTCCGGTGACGAATAAGCAGGTCGTTACACTTTCCAATTTCAGTACGATAAAAGTTAAATTTCTGAAAGACGGAAAAACACAGACGGGAACACTGAATCTAAAGTCCATTAACGATCAGAACTATGCTG
>ENA-OUNI01000228-OUNI01000228.1-human-gut-metagenome-genome-assembly--contig:-NODE-228-length-25836-cov-5.194407_pt1 | contig 25836 bp, 31 predicted proteins | sample MGYA00242499_ERZ504580 | MGnify/ENA primary metagenome ERZ504580 (study PRJEB26092, sample SAMD00036315) | human gut metagenome | host: Homo sapiens | study: EMG produced TPA metagenomics assembly of... | reverse complement strand
ATTGTTTTAATGGTAAAGAAAGTATCTTTTGTGGATAATTTGCTAACGGATGGTCGGATACTTTAAAGGTAAAGTTTGAATAATTACCCGCTAATATCGAATTAGTTTCAAATGAAACCACTACCTTTGTACCGTATTTACCAATATCAAAAGTTATGACTTATCATCATTTATCTGTCCTGGTGCATCGCCAGGCAGAGAAGTATGGAGACAAAATAGCCCTGAAATACAGGGACTATGAAACTGCACAATGGATACCCATCTCTTGGAAAGAGTTCTCACAGACTGTACGCCGGACTGCCAATGCAATGGTGGCTTTGGGAATAGAGCCACAAGAGAATATCGGTATCTTCTCGCAGAATAAACCCGAATGTCTCTTTACTGATTTCGGTGCATTCGCCAACCGGGCGGTGACTATACCTTTGTATGCTACCAGCTCACCGGCCCAGGCACAGTATATCATCAACGATGCACAGATACGTTATCTGTTTGTAGGCGAGCAGTTCCAGTACGATGCCGCTTTCAGCGTGTTCGGATTTTGCCAGTCTCTGCAGCAGCTCATCATCTTCGACCGTGCTGTGGTGAAAGATCCGCGCGACATGACTTCCATCTATTTTGATGAATTTATGGCAATGGATGAAGAGTTGCAGCACAATGCCATTGTAGAAGAACGTACAGCAGCTGCCTCAGATGATGACCTCGCCAATATCCTTTATACTTCCGGTACTACCGGTGAGCCGAAAGGTGTCATGCTCCATCATTTCAATTATAGAGAGGCTTTCCGCATTCATGATATCCGATTGCCTTTCATGACAGACCGGGATGTTTCCATGAACTTCCTTCCGCTGACCCATGTATTCGAAAAGGCATGGACCTACCTTTGTATACACCGGGGGGTGCAGGTCTGCATCAATCTCCGTCCACAAGATATCCAAACTACTATTAAAGAGATACGCCCTACACTGATGTGCAGTGTACCCCGTTTTTGGGAGAAAGTCTATGCCGGTGTGCAGGAGAAGATTTCCCAGGAAACCGGTCTGCGTAAAGCGATGATGTTGGATGCCATCAAGGTGGGCAGGACGCATAACATTGATTATTTGCGCCAAGGAAAGACTCCTCCGATGATGCTTCATCTGAAATACAAGTTCTACGAAAAGACCATTTATGCTCTGCTGAAGAAGACGATAGGTATTGAGAACGGTAATTTCTTCCCTACGGCAGGTGCTGCTGTGCCCGATGAAATCTGCGAGTTTGTGCATTCTGTAGGTATAAACATGGTGGTGGGCTATGGTCTGACGGAATCTACGGCTACCGTTTCCTGCTTCCTCAACGAAGGCTATGAGATTGGTTCCGTAGGTACGGTGATGCCTGATGTGGAGGTGAAGATTGGCGAGAACAACGAGATACTTCTTCGTGGTAAGACTATCACTACCGGCTATTACAAGAAACCGGAGGCAACGGCTGCTGCCATCGACCGTAACGGTTGGTTCCACACGGGTGATGCCGGTTATTTGAAGGATAGCCATCTGTATCTGACGGAGCGTATCAAAGACTTGTTCAAGACCTCCAACGGAAAATACATTTCGCCGCAGGCATTGGAAACGAAGCTGGCTATTGACCGTTACATTGACCAGATTGCTGTCATTGCCGATGAGCGTAAGTTTGTTTCCGCTTTGATAGTTCCCGTTTATGGCTTTGTGAAGGATTATGCCAAGGAGAAAGGCATTGCATACAACAATATGGATGAGTTACTGCAACATTCCAAGATACAAGCGTTGTTCCGTGCCCGTATCGATACCTTGCAGCAACAGTTCGCCCATTACGAGCAAGTGAAGCGCTTCACGCTTCTGCCGGAACCATTCAGCATGGAGCGTGGGGAACTGACGAATACGCTGAAGCTGAAACGTTCTATTGTGGCAAAGAACTACAAGGAGCTGATTGATAAGATGTACGAAGAATAAAACTTTGTTTTTTTGTTTATAACCGTCCGACTTGGGGTGAATCTTTTTCATTCCGGGCCGGACGGTCTGTTTTTTATCTCCTTCTTCTGAACAGAAAGAAACTACCCCCTGCACTGCGAGAAACTAATCATCTGTATACTGCTGACTGGCAGTTTTTATGCTTCTTATTATTCTTACAACAGCTGTTGTAAGAAAAGAACACAGCTGTTATAAGAAAAGAATACAGCTGTTGTAAGAAACTAACATGACTGTGATAAGAATAATGAGATGCGAAAAAATAGTTAGTTTGTCGCAGTGGAGAGGTTAATTTGTCGCGGTGCCGGGGAGGAGTTCTCTTGTAGATAATGAAAGCCTCACTCTTAGGCGAGGGAGAGAAGGGTGATGCCGTAATCTGCTTAAAACCATGCAATAAAGCACCGGTTCTGCCAGCAGCTTTTATTCATTAACTTTTATTAGCAAATAAATCGTCCTTTTCCGATAGGGTTGCGGTTGTGCCCCCGGTTTTATATACGAGAGCTTGAAAGAAATCTGCAGAATAAAGACATTTGGATAAGCTTAAATATTAACCGTAACATACTAATAGCCTATGAAGCATACAAAGAAGAAGAAATGAGAGGAACAGTCAATCAGACTGGCCGATCGGGATAACAGATTTCCGAGAATCTGTTTATTAACTTAACACATATTTAATCTAATATTTATTTTCCGAAAAACAGCTTATGAAAAAAAGATTTATGCTAACCTTGGTTTGCCTGATGGCGGCCATTAGCTGGGTAGCAGCCCAAAATTCCCCCATTACCGGTATCGTTATTTCAGCTGAAGACAATGAACCGATTATCGGAGCTTCCGTATTGGTAAAAGGAAGTACTACCGGAGCCGTAACAGATTTAGACGGCAAATTCACTATTACAGATGCACCCGCAGGTGCCACGACACTGCAAGTGTCTTTCGTAGGTATGATAACACAAGAAGTTCCCATCACTCCGGGAACGATAAGGGTTACATTAAAGAATGATGCCAAGCTACTGGATGAAGTGGTGGTAACGGCATTGGGTATCGCAAAGAAAGAAAAATCACTGACTTACTCTACTCAAGTGGTGAACGGCGACGAATTGGTTCGTGCCAAGGATCCCAACATGATGAATGCGCTGGCCGGTAAGACGGCAGGTGTGCAAATCAACAAGAGTTCTTCCGGTCTGGGTGGTTCTTCCAAGGTCATCATCCGTGGTAACCGTTCTGTAAGTGGTAATAATCAGCCTCTTTACGTGATAGACGGGGTGCCGTTTGGTTCCTCCACCAACGAAAATACTTCAACTACCATTGGTGGTGATAATGACAGTGGTAACTACGACCGTGGCGACGGTATCTCCAATTTGAATCCCGATGATATTGAGAGTATGAATATCTTGAAAGGTCCTGCGGCAGCCGCTTTGTATGGTAGCTCGGCTGCCAACGGTGTGGTAATCATCAATACCAAAAGAGGTAAAGAAGGTCGTGCCAGCATTTCTTTCAATACCAATACCACTTTTGATATGGCTGCCTATGGTATTCCCGAATTCCAGAATCATTATACCGGCCAAACGACCAGCTGGGGTGGCAAGATAAAAGGCAGTCCCGACTATACTGACGATTTCTTCAAGACGGGTGTTACCACTATTAACTCTCTTTCTTTAAGTATGGGTTCAAAGGCTATGCAGACTTATTTCTCCTATGCCAATACTTACGGCAAGGGCGTGGTAGAAGGCAACCGTTTGGTGAAACATAACTTTAATTTCCGCGAAACAGCGAATTTTTTCAATAATAAGTTGACGGTCGATGCCAACGTCAATGCCATGTATCAGAAAGGAAACAACCGTACCACTTCAGGAGGTTATTATATGAATCCTTTGGTCGGGTTGTACCACTTCCCGCGTGGTGGTGTAGAGGGTGGTAAAGATTTTAACTACTACAAGGATAACTATCAAGTGTTGAATACCGGACGTAATATTATGGATCAAAACTGGTACAAGACTTCCGGAACCGATATGGAGCAAAATCCTTATTGGCTTATCAACAAAGTGCCTAATGAAGATACGAGGTACCGTACTTTGATAAACCTGAGTGTGAAATACCAGATTAACGATTATTTCAGTATCCAGCTCGTGGTAGCGCCGACTATATAGTGGATAAAGACAATACCGTATGTATGCAGGTACCAGCCTATCCTCTGCGGTATGAATGCTGCCGGAACCGGAACCAATGGCCGTTACAGCTATAATGAGCAAAGTGAACTTCTACTTATGGAGATGTCCTCTTTACGTATCAACAACAGTTCGAGAACTTCAGCTTTAATGCATCAGTCGGTGGCAGTATCAATGATTATAATGCAATGGAACCGGTTTCGATTCCTATCCGGGTACACTCTCCATTCCCAATGTATTTACGATGCAGAATGTGACTCTCAATGCAGGCTCTTTGAGTGATTGGAGAAAACATACACAAAGCCAGAGCGTGTTCTTTACCGGTCAGATTGGTTTAAAAGACCAGCTTTTCCTTGACGTGACGGCACGTAATGACTGGACTTCTACCTTGGCCTATACCAAGTATAAGAACAAGGGCTTTTTCTATCCGTCAGTAGGTCTTACCTGGTTGCTCAACGAAACTTTGAAGTTGCCTTCCTGGATTAGTCTTGGGAAAATCCGTGGGGCATGGTCACAAGTAGGTAACGGTTTGGATACCTATCTCTCCAATCCACTTAATACGATTACAAAGAACGGCAGTATCAGTTTTAATACAACTTCTCCTTTTGATGAGTTGAAACCTGAAAAAACGACTTCTCTGGAATTTGGTACCGAATGGCGCTTCTTTGACAGCCGCTTGGAGTTTGATTTTACTTACTACAAGACGAATACAAAGAACCAGCTCTTCACCTTGCCCGCTCCTTCCGGTTCAGAGTATAATACCTATTATGTAAATGCAGGTGACATTCAGAACAGTGGTATAGAAATTATGATGAACGCCACTCCGGTGATGACCAATAGTTTCCGTTGGAAAACCGGCGTCAACTTTGCCACCAACAAGAACGAAGCCAAAGCATTGGCCGGTGAAGCATTGGGATATTTCCAATTTAGTGGCGGTGAGAGTAATAATGTATGGAGCCGTCTGGAAGTAGGTGGTTCGTTCGGCGACTTTTACGGAACAACTTTTGAACGTGACGATAACGGTAAAATCAAGTTTGGCGATGACGGTCTGCCATTGGTGAACAAATCCGATCCTAAAAAGCTGGGTAACTCAAATCCTGATTTCAATTTAGGATGGAGCAATACGCTTACCTGGAAAGACTTCTCGTTGTATTTCCTTATTGACGGACGCTTTGGTGGTAAAGTGATGTCACTGACAGAAGCCGACCTTGACCAGCAAGGTGTGAGCAAGGCTACCGGTGATGCACGTGACCGTGGATATGTGATGCTCGAAGGGCATAAGATATCCGGAGAGCAGGCTATACAAGATTTTTATAATCTGGTGGGCGGACGTGCCGGTGTGACAGAGTACTATACTTACAGTGCCACTAATATTCGTTTGCGCGAACTTTCCATAGGATACAATCTGCCCCAGGCATGGCTGACTAAGATTGGTGTTATCAAGAGTGCACAAATTTCGCTGGTGGGCCGTAACTTGTTCTTCTTCAAGAACAATGCTCCTTATGATCCCGATGGTATGCTGTCTACCAGCAACCGTTTGCAGGGTGTCGATGTGTTTGGTATGCCTACCAACCGTTCGATAGGTTTCAACTTGAAGGTTAACTTTTAAATAGACTTATAATTATGAAGAATATATTGAAATATACGGCAACTGCGTTGCTGGCAGCTTCCATGTTTACCGCATGTACCGGTGCATTCGATGACTTGAATACCAACCGAAAGGAGTAAGTGACGAAGAATTGAAGCAGGACAACAACTATATAGGCATGCATTTTATTCCGATGATGCAGTCCATCTATTATAATAATGGCGGTGGTACTAATCCGTGGGAATATCAGCTGATACAGAATCTGAATGCGGATATGTGGTCGGGCTATGTAAGTACGGCTACTGCCTTTGCAGGTAATGTAAATAACATTACTTATGCGATGAATGCCGGATGGAATGATAACTGCTGGGATTATGCTTATAATCACGTGATGTCCCAGAGTCTTAAAATTACGCGCAAATGTGAGAAAGACATGGAGACATATTCCCATTTCGCAGCCATCAATACCATTTGTCGTGTGATAGCCATGTCTCGTTTGACCGATCAATACGGGTGTATTATCTATACTCATTATGGTGAATCGGCTACAGGTGGTACTTATGATTCCGGGCAGGATGTTTACAAGAAGTTCTTTGAAGAACTGAGGGAGGCTGCTGATGAACTGCGTGCAGTGAAGGACAAAGATGTGGCTTCGTTCGCTCCGTTTGACTATGCTTATGGGGGTGACCTCAATAAATGGGCCAAATTGTGTAATACTATCCGTTTGCGTCTGGCCATGCGTATCGTGAAATACGACGCTGCATGGGCAAAGAGCGAGGCTGAGGCTGCATGAATGATAGTAATGGCTGATTGAAACCAATGATGCGAATTTTGGTATTGCTGGAAACGGTTATGTGAACCCGCTTTACGGCCTGGCCTTCAGCTATGGCGACTGTGTGCTCAATGCCAATATTCCCTCTCTGCTGGGAGGATGAATGATGCCCGTTTGGAAAAGTATGCCACAACAAATGCTGACGGTGATTTCTTCGGTATCCGTAATGGTGTGAAAGGTTTGGAAGAGGGCAAGAACTCGGATAATTACAAGGCGATTGTGAGCAAACCTAATCTGGTTGCAACGTCTCCGGCTATTTTGCTACTGCCGGTGAAACGATTCTTCTGGAAGCTGAAGCTGCCCTGCGTGGTTGGAATGTGAATGGTAAAGGTACTGCTAAGGATTTGTACGAGAAGGGAGTGAAGGCTTCATTTGAACAATGGGGAGCTGCTGTAGGCGATTATTTGAGTGGCACTACTGCTGCTGTTGCTTATGTGGATCCTATTATTCCGGCAGCCAGTATCGAAGGTCAAAGCAAGGTGACCGCTCAATGGGATGAGTCTTTGAGCAACGAGGAGAAATTTGCCAAGATTGCTACACAGCGCTGGATTGCTGTCTATCCCGAAGGTATGAACGGTTGGGCCGAGTTGCGTCGTACCGGTTATCCTAAACTGTTCCCAGTGATGGTAAATTACAGCCAGGGTGAAATTGATACTGACCTTGGACCACGTCGTTTGCCTTTCACCATTAATGAAAAGGACAATAATCCTACCGGTTATGCCAAAGCTGTCGAAATGCTTGGTGGTCCTGATAATGCAGCAACCCGTGTATTCTGGGATGTGAACAAATCGAATTTCTGATATCCTTAATGAGTAAAAGGTATGCCGGAGGCAACTTCGGCATACCTCCTTAATTTCTTGAAAGGGAATCATTTTATTTTGATAGATTTCAAATATCTTCAGATAGAGTTTAAACCTCTGTCTGACTATTCTTGTTTAATATTGTAGCTTGATTTATGTTAGCTGAAAAGAACAAGTTTTGTGCGAAAAATTGAATTAAACTTATTTACTGTATATGAAGAATATCATTAAACCTCTCTGCTTGTTGACCGGTCTGCTTTGTACCCCGGCTGTTTGGCTTCATGCCCAAGTAGATGAAAAGTTGAAAGCCGACATCGTCAGTACGGGTTACGTGCACAGTCCGTTGCCGCTCGACGAGACAAAGGCTTTCGAGACATTCGGCTTGAAAAAGAAAGTGTTGGAAACTATGATGCTGTGTGATATGGAGGATTTCTCCAAATGGTCGCACAAGGGTATCGGTAAGATTGGTTTGACTGACGAACGGAGCAAGTCTGGCAAGCATAGCCTGCGTCTGGAAGCTCCTGTCCATCCGGAGGAGATTCTCGGCTGGGGGTTGGGACGTGGCACTTGCATGGCCTCTTATGATATAGGAGGTGTGAACTGGGAAGGTTACAACCGTCTGAAGTTCTATATCTATCCCACGTGCGAAGGGGCACGCAGCATTTACCTGAACCTCTATGTGGAAAATGACGGAGAAATAAAAGTACCCGACATTTACGGTCGGGAAGGATACCACGAAATCAACTTGAAAAACAACCAATGGAACGAATGTTTCGTCGAGATGTCCGGGCTGGCGCGCGACAAGGTGACCAAGATTTCATTTGCTATCGAAGTGTTCGGCAAGGAACGCACTATGGGAGATCCCTCCGTTTCGATGTGGATGCCGTGGAATTGCAGAAAGTGGAGAATCCGGAAACCGTGAAAGGCTGGATGTCCGCACAAAACCGCATCATCTTCTCTACTACCGGTTATGGCATAGAGAGTCCCAAGAGCGCCATTGTCAATGTGGAAAAGCACGGCGGACAGTTCCAGTTGAAGGATGCCGCGACGCAGGCCATTGTCTATACCGGCCCCATCCGTAAGGAAAAGACCGGTCTGGGAGAGTTCGAGACGATAGACTTTTCCGACTTCAAGACGCAGGGACGTTACGTCATTCAGGTAGGGGATGTCACCACCTTGCCTTTCTATATCCATAAGGATGTGTGGGAGGATTCTGCCTGGCGGATGGTCAACTTCCTGTTTTGCGAACGTTGCGGTTATCCCGTTCCCGGAAAGCACGGGGCTTGTCATAATGACCTGCATGCCACTTACAACGGACATATCATTCCTATAAACGGAGGATGGCACGATGCCGCCGATATGTCCCAACAGACCTTACAGACGGGAGAGATAGCCTATTCCTTGCTCTTGATGGCCGAACGTGCCAAAGAAAAAGGCAATGTAGACTTGTACAACCGCCTGATGGAAGAGGCTTTGTGGGGAATGGACTATGTGATGAAGACCCGTCTGGGCGATGGCTACCGTGCACAGACATGGGGCACCAACCTATGGACCGACGGTAAGGTGGGCACCGACGATGATGCCGGTCGCCGCGAACTGCTTGTCCATAACGGAGCTTTGGAGAATTTCCTGCTTGCAGGAATTGAAGCGTATGCCTCCATGATGGTTGAGAAGGATGAAGCCCTCAGGAGCAATCTGAAAAAGATTGCAAAGGAAGACTTCGGTTATGCCATGAAACGCTTTAATGAGTTGGGCTTTGCCGAACTGATAAAGAAGGGTGGGGGACATGCCGCCATGGCATCCGAAAGCCAGTATCACGCCAATATTTCATGGGCAGCCAGCATGCTCTACAAGCTGACCGGCGAACAGCAGTATGCCGATGAGGCCGTGAAGGCTATCCGCTACACCTTGCAGTGCCAGCGCACCGAACCGCTGAAAGACAAAGACAAGACCTGCGGCTTCTTCTACCGTGATTTGGCCAGGAAGTCCATTGTACACTATACCCACCAGTCCCGCGACTATGCCTATATGGAAGCCCTTGCCGCCCTTTGCGAGACACAGTCCGGCCATGCCGAGTATGAGCAGTGGATTCGTGCCATGAAACTCTATGGCGGTTATCTGAAGAATATCATGAAGTATGTATATCCTTATGGAATGGTGCCCAGTGGCATCTATCACAAAGATGAAGTGAAGGATTCCGCCAACTTCTACGCCGTTCAGGTAGGGATTCGCAGCGGTGCCGATAAGGATTTCGAGGAACAGCTCGAAAACGGTATCCGTCTGGATAAAGAGCATTATTTGCGCATATTCCCCGTCTGGTTCTCGTTTAAGGGAAATATTGCCGTACATTTGTCTACCGGTAAAGCTGCCGCTATCTGTGCCAGGGTACTGAAGGACAAGGAACTGAAAGACATTGCAGAACAGCAGCTCTTCTGGGTTGTAGGCCGGAATCCTTTCGGGCAGTCCATGATTTATGGGGAAGGCAGCAACTATCCGCAGCTCTACACGGCATTGCCCGGAGAAACGGTGGGAGAGATACCCGTAGGCATGCAGTCCTATTTCAATGAGGACGCGCCCTATTGGCCACAGTTCAATACGGCTACTTATAAAGAGGTGTGGGGCTCTTCGGCAGCCAGATGGCTGATGTTGGTTTCTGAATTCTAAAGCAAGATGATATGAGTGACAAGACTGTTTATTCACGGCGCAACCTGGCCATCGACATGCTGAGGGCATTGACCATGTTCATCATGATTTTCGTCAATGACTTCTGGAAAGTGCATGACGTACCCCATTGGCTGGAACATGCGTCTATGGTGAGGATTTTATGGGACTGGCGGATATTGTATTCCCCTGCTTTTTGTTTGCAGTGGGAATGTCCATACCTTACGCCATTGAGCGCAGATATGCCAAGGGCTTCTCGGCAGAGTCCACCTTGGGCATATCCTTTCCCGCACCTTTGCCTTGCTGATGATGGGGGCGTTTATAACGAACTCGGAGTTCCGGCTTTCACCGGAAGCTCCCTATCCGATAGGAGTATACTGGTTCCTGATGGCCATAGGCTTTATCGGTGTGTGGAACCAATATCCGAAACCGGCTTCCGGCACTCAGAAGAACCTTTTCCGTGCTTTTAAAATAATCGGAGTATTGGTTCTCCTTTACCTTGCCTTCACGTTCCGCAATCCGCAGGGAGGTGTATTCGGTGCCTATTGGGGAATATTGGGCTCCATCGGCTGGACTATCTGGTATGTGCCGTAATCTATATCTTCAGCCGTGACCGGTTGCAGTATCTGCTGCCTGCCTGGGGTGCCTTTATCCTGATATGCCTGCTGGGTACGCCTTTGCGCGAGGGCTTTGGCGGTGAGGCTATCCTTGCCTTTCCCGAACGCAACTTCTATCAGGGCATGTTGTCCATCCTGCATATCGGCAACGGGGCTTTGCCCGCATTTACAATGGGAGGTGTCATCCTTTCCATTCTCAGCGCCCGCTATGCCGGCAAGGGTGACGGCTGGAAACTCCGCAATGGGCTGACGGTTGCCGTTCTGCTTCTGCTGGTCGGAATTGGGACACACCATTTCTGGATTGTGGCCAAGATGGTTGGCACTCCTCCCTGGGTGTTCTATGTGACTGCCATTTCCGTGGGGCTCTACACACTGCTCGGCTATCTGGTCAGCCATCAGGTCACAGGTTGGTTCAACCTGATACGCCCTGCCGGAACGGCTACGCTGACCACTTATCTGGTGCCTTATGTCTTCTATGGCTTTGCTGATGTGACCGGTGTTGTCCTGCCGGACTGGTTCACACATGGATTCATGGGGCTGGTCAACTGCCTTTGTTTTGCCTTTGTGGTAATCGGCGTTACGTGGGTGATGGAAAACTGCATGTTAAACTTAAAATTTAGATAGAATGAAAAAGAGCTTTTTACCTGCATTCTTGCTGCTGTTCCTTGCGCTGGGCATGTTCTCGTGCCAGCAGGGAGCTAAGGAAACAACCAAGGAATATCCCATGTTCTGGACGTGGCTGGACTATCGTCCCGGCATGAACTTCGACTCCATCTGCCAAGTGATGAACGACATCGGCATGGATGGAATTATGCTGAATGCGCCGACTCCCGACGATTACCGGGCTGCCATACCGGTTGCCCATAAACACGGAATCGAAGTGTATGCCTGGTTATGGACCATGAATCTGGAACACGACCGTGACAAGATATTGAAGGAGCATCCCGAATGGTTCAGCGTGAATCGTAACGGCAAGAGCCTGGCAGACACTACCGCCTATGTAGGCTATTACAAGTTTCTCTGCCCGGCATTGCCCGAAGTCCGCGAGTTCATCAAGGAAAAAATCAAGGCCTACTGCGAAGTGGAAGGCTTGAATGGCATTGCCATCGACTATCATCGTTTTGTGGATGTGGTGCTTCCCACCACCTTGTGGCCCCATTATGGCATTGTGCAGGACCGTGAATACGCTGCGTGGGATTACGGTTACCATCCGGAAATGCTCAGGTTGTTCAAGGAGCAGTACGGTTATGACCCCCGCGAGCAGGAAGACCCTTCCCTCGATGTGAAGTGGCGCCAGTTCCGTTGCGACCAGATAACCGAAGTGGCCAATATGATTGCCGAAGTGGTGCACTCCTACGGCAAGACAATGGCTGCCTCCCCGTTCCCCACCCCGAAGATGGCTTCACGCATGGTGCGCCAGGACTGGGGCAAATGGAATCTCGACATCGTGTTCCCGATGGTTTACCATACCTTCTATACGGCGATGCCAGCTTCATTTCCGACTGTACGGTTGAGAATGTACGCGACAAGAACGATATGACTACACTGTACTGCGGCATGACCGCCACCGACGGCCCGATGATGTTCGAATGCATGGATGCCGCTCTCAACAACGGCGCCCAGGGAATTGCCGTATTTACCATTCATGGACTGCGTTCTCCGGAGGTGAAGAGGCAGTTCAAGGCTTATACGGACAGTGTCAGAGTCGTGCGTGCCGCCAATGGCGGGGTGATAAAGGCTACCCATCCCGAAGTGGCGGATCCCGACCCCTTCAAGCATGAAGCATTATGAAGCTGATGCAGGAACGCATGCAGCAAATCATAGCCAAGGCTGCCGGCAAGGAAGAGCCGGCTCCGCTGGCATTGGGCGAGTACAAGGAGGTGGATTCCTATGACGCGACACGCTGCTACCAAGTGGTGGATGAGAATAGCAAGACTACTTTTGACGTGACATTCTATCTTTACGGCGACGTTGTTTCCGGTTGGGATGTAGCAGTAGCAGACAAGGCTTCTACTAATAAGAAATGAAAGGACGTTTTATGATAGTGAGAGATTACGGGAGCAAACTCCTTCTGCTCTTGGTGTTTTCAATGGTAGGCATGGTTTGTTGCAATGCCAGAGTGGAAAGAGCTTGTCCGTAAAGAAGTAATGTGTACGGCTTCACCGGAAGGTGAGGCTGTGCCGTCCTTGCTGGACGAGAACGGGATAGAGTTTCAGCCCCTTGATGTGGTCAACTGGAAAGATTATCCCTACAAGCCGGAAGTGAGTTTCCGCATAGCCCATACGGGGCGCGAAATCCTGCTCCACTACAAAGTGAAGGAAGCCAGTGTGCGTGCAGTGGCCTCCGGAGACAATGGCCGGGTATGGGAAGATGCTTGTGTGGAATTCTTCGTATCTCCCGAAGGTGACGACCGCTATTACAATTTCGAATGTAACTGCGCCGGCAGGCTGCTGATTCAGGGAGGTGCAGTCAATGAGCGCCGTCCTACGGCGAGTCAGGAGGTGCTGGGCATGGTGAAACGTTGGAGCTCGTTGGCCGGCGAACCTTTCGAGGAACGTTTGGGCGAGTGCAGCTGGGAACTGGCCATGGTTATTCCCGTTTCCGCTTTCTTCCAGCATTCCGTCGGTTCTCTGGACGGAAAAACAATGAAAGGGAATTTCTACAAGTGTGGTGACAAACTCCAGACTCCCCACTTCCTTTCTTGGAGTCCTATCGGGCTGGAACGCCCCATGTTCCACTGTCCGGCCTTTTTCGGCACCTTGTCTTTTGAATAAATCTTTAGGGTGTTCTGGTGGAATCATTTGCCGTTAGCATTACTTATTGGATTGACAATTGCGGAATTATGTGTTTTTTTATACCTTTGCACTTCCTAAATTGTAAATGCATATATGATTACCGCAGAACAACTGAAAGATATCAAAGAACGTACCGAGGCGTTGAACCGCTATCTGGACATTGAAGGAAAGAAGATACAGGTGGAAGAAGAGCAGCTCCGCACCCAGGCTCCCGGTTTCTGGGACGACCAGAAGGCTGCCGAGGCTCAGATGAAGAAAGTGAAAGGCTTGCAGCAATGGATTTCCGGCTACAATGAGGTAAAGACCTTGACTGACGAGGTACAACTGGCTTTCGACTTTTACAAAGACGAACTGGTGACTGAAGAGGAAGTGGACGATGCCTATGCCAAGGCAATCACTGCTGTCGAGGCCCTCGAACTCAAGAATATGCTTCGCGAGGAAGCCGATCAGATGGACTGTGTGCTGAAAATTAACTCTGGTGCCGGTGGTACGGAGAGCCAGGACTGGGCAAGCATGCTGATGCGTATGTATCTGCGCTATGCCGAGACTCACGGCTATAAGGCCACCATCGCCAACCTGCAGGAAGGAGACGAGGCAGGTATCAAGACTTGTACCATCGAGATTTCCGGCGATTATGCTACGGCTACCTGAAAGGTGAGAACGGTGTACACCGCTTGGTGCGTGTTTCGCCCTACAATGCCCAGGGCAAGCGTATGACTTCTTTTGCATCCGTGTTTGTCACTCCCTTGGTAGATGATACCATCGAGGTGAACATCGAACCTGCCCGCATGTCATGGGATACCTTCCGAAGTGGTGGCGCCGGTGGACAGAACGTCAATAAGGTAGAGTCCGGTGTCCGTCTGCGCTATCAGTATAAGGATCCATATACGGGCGAAGAGGAAGAAATCCTGATTGAAAATACCGAGACACGAGACCAGCCCAAGAACCGCGAGAACGCTCTCCGCCTTCTCCGTTCCATGCTTTACGACAAGGAACTTCAACACCGCATGGCCGAGCAGGCAAAGGTGGAAGCCGGTAAGAAGAAAATCGAATGGGGTAGCCAGATTCGTAGCTACGTCTTCGACGACCGCCGCGTGAAGGACCACCGTACCAACTTCCAGACCAGTGATGTGAATGGTGTGATGGATGGAAAGATAGACGGCTTTATCAAAGCTTACCTGATGGAGTTTGCAGGAAGTGGCGAATAAATTTTCTCCCTTTCATTTGCATTCTTCCCGAATTTCTTCTTACTTTGTTCATCGTTGAACTTTAAACTATAAAACACACCATGGGAAAAAGTAAAAAGAAAGCAATGCACAGCCAGAAGGAAGAGCAACAAGCCAAGAAAGTGATGATGACGATGGGAGTAATAGCCATTGTATTGGTCATCGCCATGTTTGTGGCTTACTCTTACTGGGGCTGATAAAATCACTGGAAACGACATGCCGCAGGAGATAGAACGGAAATTCCTCGTGACGGGAGAATACAAGCCACAAGCGTATGCACACAGCCGTATCGTACAAGGATACATCAGCAGTGTACGTGGACGGACAGTACGGGTGCGCATCCGCGATGAACGGGGATTTCTCACCATCAAGGGTGCATCCAATGAATCGGGAACCAGCCGCTACGAGTGGGAAAAGGAAATTCCGCTGTGCGAAGCGCGGGAATTGCTGAAGCTGTGCGAACCGGGTATCATCGACAAGACCCGTTACCTGGTGCGCAGCGGACAGCACGTCTTTGAGGTGGATGAATTCTATGGCGAGAACGAGGGACTGACTGTGGCCGAGGTGGAACTCTCCTCGGAAGACGAGCCTTTCGTGAAACCTGCATTCATCGGACGGGAGGTGACGGGAGATGTCCGCTACTATAACTCGCAACTGATGAAACACCCTTTCACCACGTGGTAGCAAACCAATTGTATGCCGTACTTGTTTAATCGTCATGGAGAAACTTTACGACTACCTGCCAAGAGAACTGGTCACCTTCCTTTTGGTCACTGTATTCTCTTTACTCATCGGGCTTTCACAGCGTAAAATCAGCTTGAAGCGCGAAGGGGAAACTACGCTTTTCGGTACCGACCGCACCTTCACTTTTATAGGCATTCTGGGCTATCTGCTCTATATCCTCGACCCTACGGGCTATCGTCTGTTCATGGGAGGAGGAGCCATTCTGGGACTGCTGCTCGGACTGAACTATTATGTGAAGCAGTCACAGTACCATGTGTTCGGAGTAACCACCATCATTATTGCACTCATCACCTACTGCATTGCTCCCATTGTGGCCACGCAGCGTCGTGGTTCTACGTCATGGTCATAGTGACCGTCCTGCTCTTCACCGAGCTGAAACACACCTTCACGGAACTGGCCCAGCGCATGAAGAACGACGAGATGATTACGCTTGCCAAGTTCCTTGCCATCAGCGGCATTATCCTGCCGATGCTGCCCAATGAGAATCTTATTCCCGGCATCAACCTGACGCCATACAGTATTTGGCTGGCCACGGTGGTTGTATCGGGCATTTCCTACCTTTCTTATCTGTTGAAGCGTTACGTTTTCCATGAGTCGGGCATTCTGGTTTCGGGCATCGTGGGAGGCTTGTACAGCAGCACGGCTACCATTTCCGTACTGGCGCGAAAGAGCCGTAAGGCTTCTGTGCAGGATGCTCCCGAATATGTGGCGGCCATGTTGTTGGCGGTCAGTATGATGTTCCTCCGTTTCTTGATATTGATAGGTATTTTCAGCCGGGAGACGCTACTGGCCATTTATCCCTACCTGCTGATAATGTCGGTGGTGACGGCAGCCGTGGCATGGTATCTGCATTCCAAGCGGAAACGGGTGGACGACGGCACGCAGACCACGGAGGACGAGGACAGCAGTAATCCGTTGGAGTTTAAAGTGGCGCTGATTTTTGCCATGCTGTTTGTCGTGTTCACTATCTTGACACACTATACGCTGGTGTATGCCGGTACGGGTGGGCTGAACCTGCTCTCTTTCATTTCGGGCTTCAGTGACATCACTCCTTTCATCCTGAACCTGCTTCAAGGGACGGGCAGCGTGGCGGTGCTGGTAATTACGGCTTGCAGCATGCAGGCTATTGTCAGCAATATAGCGGTAAACATGTGCTACGCGTTATTCTTTGCCGGTGGAAAAAGCCCTTTGCGGCCGTGGATATTGGGGGGATTCGGCTCTGTTATTGCCGCAAATATCTGTCTGTTACTTTTCTTCTATTTTCTCTAAATTGCTTTCTTTTTGCTTTTTTAACTCCGAAAGTCTCGTAAATGCATGAAAAAGGGGCTATTTTTGCCGAATTCATTGTGACAAAACTCGAACGGGAAACGTCTAATACCAAGACAATAAACATGAATAGTCACTAAATATAAAAACGCAATGAGAACAAAATGGACTGTGCTGCTATGGATGCTGATGATTTCGGGACTGCTTGCAGCGCAAAACACGGCAAACACTTCTTTCCAGGTTAAAGGAATTTTGCTCGACTCACTCACCCAGGAGGGTGAACCTTATGCTACCATTAAAATCGTGAAGAAAGAGGCCCCTGCAAAGGCGCTGAAAATGCTGGTAACGGATATGAAAGGCCAGTTTCAGGAAAAAGTTCCCGGTACGGGCAACTTCGTAATGACCATCACTTCCGTGGGGCGTACCCCTATCGTGAAGGATTTCTCTGTGAAGGCTGGAGAGAACCTGGTGGACTTCGGCACACTCTACATCGTGGATGCTTCCAATGAGCTGGGACAAGTGGAAATTGTAGCTCAAAAGCTTTGGTAAAGGCGGACATCGACAAGATAGAATATAATGTGCAGGATGACCCTGATGCCCAGTCGAACTCTGTGCTGGAGATGCTCCGCAAGGTACCGTTGGTGACGGTGGACGGCGAGGACAATATTCAGGTGAACGGGAGCAGCAGCTTCAAGGTGTACGTCAACGGAAAGCCCAACAACATGATGAGCAATAACCCGACCGAGGTACTGAAGAGTATGCCTGCCAACAGCATTAAGCATATCGAGGTGATTACCAATCCCGGCCCCAAGTATGATGCTGAAGGTGTGGGCGGTATTCTGAACATTGTCACCGTGGGTAGCGGACTCGAAGGCTATACGGCTACGTTCAGTGCCAACGTCAGCAACCGCGGTGCAGGCGGTGGAGCATTCGGTACGATAAAGAGCGGCAAGCTGACTGTCAGCGCCCGCTACAACTACAATTATAATGACCAGCCCCGCAACTACAGCAGCGGCAGCCAGCACGTGACACCGGAAGCTGTTACGGAGAATTCTTCCAACCTGGACTATGACGCAGTAACAAGGGCACGGTTCCTTCCAGTCGGGCAGTATGGAGGCCAGCTACGAAATAGATACACTGCGCTTGGTCACTATGTCTTTCGGACTTTGGGGTGGCGGAAACAAGAGCAACGGCTCTACGGACTACATCGCCACCTTTCCGCAGGACATAAACGCCGCTCCCATTTATAGCTATTCGGCTTTCAACCGCAGCAAGTCTTCCTGGTATTCCATCGACGGAGGTGTCGACTACCAGCGTCTGTTCAAGGTGAAGGACCGCATGCTGACATTCTCCTACAAGATAAACACCCGTCCGCAAACGTCGGATTCCTACACGGAATATGAAATAGACAAAGGCTATAATCCCGATTGCTGATTATCTGAAACGTCTGAGAAATTTGCATAACGACGGCGAGCAGAACACCACCGAGCATACTTTCCAGGCCGACTATACCACGCCTATCGGCAAGCTGCATACGCTGGAGGCTGGTGCCAAGTACATCCTGCGCAACAACTCTTCGGAGGACGACCGTTTTGATGCAGACGATACCGGAAAGTATGAATACAACAAGGAGCAGAGCTCGCACTACAAGCATCTGAATGATATTATTGCCGCCTATCTGGGATATGGGCTGAAAGTGAAAAGGCTGTCCGGCCGTTTGGGAGTGCGCTACGAGCATACCATCCAGGATGTGAAGTATCTGGTGGGGCGTGGCGAGGACTTCACAAAGAACTTTGACGACGTAGTGCCTTCCGCCTCCATCGGCTACAAGCTGACGGATATGTCCAATCTGCGCTTGGGCTACAACATGCGTATCTATCGTCCGGGAATCTGGTACCTGAATCCGTATCTGAATGATACCGACCCTCCTACATCAGTCAGGGTAATTCGGAACTGGACAGTGAGAAGAGCCATGCATTCAATTTGAGTTATAGTAATTTCACGCAGAAGTTCAATATTAACCTTTCAGCACGCTATTCATTCACCAACAACAGTATTGAGAATGTAACGAAGCTCATGCCCGATACGGAGATTGAGGGATTGAAGAACCCCACGGGAAAGGATGTGCTCTATTCTACCTACGCCAACATCGGTAAGACCCGCCGTGCCAGTGTGAGTGCTTACGTCAACTGGAACGCTACTCCCCGTACACGTATCTACATGAACATGAGCGGTGATTATTCTTACATGGAGGCAGTGAGGGCATGCGTAACGACGGCTGGAGCCTCTTTGCCTACGGTGGTGCACAGCAGACGCTGCCCACGATTGGCGCATCAGTCTGAATGTCTTCGGACAGACGCCGTGGATTATGCTGCAAGGTAAGGGTAGCAGCTTCTTCGATTATGGCTTGAGTGTCAACAAGTCATTCCTAAACAAGCGTCTCACTTTGTCCGCTTTTGCCAGCAACTTCTTCAAGAAGTATATGGACCAGAGCTCTACTACCGAAGGTGCCGGCTTTATACGCGAAAGCAGCTATAAGTATAGCCGCCAACGTTTCGGCATAAGCGTCAGCTACCGCATCGGCGAGCTGAAGGCAAGCGTGAAGAAGGCTGCACGCACCATCAGCAATGACGATGTGAAGAGTGGCGGTAGCGGTTCCGGTGGCGGCGGTGAATAGACTACTACGAATTCATTTACGGATATATCAGGCAGGTGACTGTTCCGTCCATTGTCATGACGATGAGACGGTGGTCACCTGCCTTCTTCAGTGAGGTGACCGCCGAATGGGATACTTTATGGCTCCAGGCTATCCCGCTTCCGTCTGTCCGCACGGCATGGACCACTCCGAATTCGGTAGGATGAACACATACTCTTCCGTGGTTTCCATGCGGGTGGGGATGAAATTACCTTCATACGGCATCAATGTATTCCAAAGTGGAGTGTAGTTTCCTTTTGAGACATCTGCTGCCGTAATGTTGTTCTTGATTCCTTTTATGTACATGGTCTTTCCATCCGGAGAGAAACCGATTGATTCGCGTCCTTTCGCTTCATCCGATGCCCAGAGGATTTTTCCGTCTTCCGGGTTGAAGGCGCGTACAAAGTAGTCGGAACTGAGCACTATGACCTGTTCTGATGCTTTTCCATTCTTCCGGTAGGGCAGCACTGTGGGCCAGCAGGCTCCCGGAGAGAAGTATCTTCCGCGTTCGGTGTCGAATTCCCATACTTTTTTCCCGGTTTTCCGTCGATGGCATAGAACATGGCTCCCCAGGTTCCGATATAGATGCGTTCGTGGTCTATAGCCGGGCGGGACTCGATGTAGCCGTTCAGTCCGTCGGTAACCCAATTGAGCGTGCCGTTTGCCAGGCGGATGGAGTAGAATTTTCCGTTGCTGCTGCCTGTATAGACATTGCCGTTTGCTACTGTAGGGCAGGCTACAATGGGGTAATCCGTGTTGAATTTCCAACGGGCGGAACCTTGTTTTTTGTCCAGTGCATGAATAAACCCGTCGCAGGAAGTGACAACCACCAGTTGGGAAGTGATGAAGGGAGCCGAGAAAATCTTATTTCCTGTGGCATAAGTCCATACCGTTTCTCCGTTGCGGGCATTCAGGGCATGAACCATTCCTGCCGTATTGGTATAGATATACAGTTCTCCGTCAATGCTTCCTTGTGAGGCAACGTCGGTTACGTCTTTCTGCTTCCACACCTCACGAACGGCAGGATAGGTGCTGTTGATGCTGAAATCAGGGCGGTAGTAGACGGTATCTTTCTTTTCACCCGGAATGTTCGATGAAGCAATAGCTGTTGCATTCAGGCGGACAACGTTCCATGCGGGACGGGTTTCCGTTTGATGATGCGTTCGCAGAAGGTGATGGAATCTTCGTTGACTGTGACGAGATTATAGCCACCTATCGGGTCTTCCCTCCGCAGGAGGAGCGCCCGATGACTGCCGGAATGCCTTCGGCATCATAAGCGCGGTTGGTGTGCAGGTGTCCGGCAAGAGTCACCAGTACATTGCGTGTTTTGAGAATATCCGTCACTTCGTACCAGTTACTTAAATCCCGGTTCAGTGGGAAATGGTTGACGAAAATGACCGGCAGTTCTTTAGGGGTGGCCCGTACAATGGAGTCCAACCAGAGTATTTCCTCACGTGGAATGTGGGGAGGCCCCATGCGCAGGCTTGGTCCGGCACCACAACCGATGAAGCGTACTCCTTGCCAATCGTAGCAGAAGTGGGATGCTTGGAAAATCTTGTTGAACATGGTGCAGCCGTTTTCGCTCCAGTTCACGTCGTGGTTTCCCGGCAGCAGCAGATAAGGTTTCCTGAAGCCTTCCAGTATTTCCTGCAGCAGCAGGAACTCTTTTGTATCACCGAATTCGTGACATCTCCACTGAGAATCGTGAAGTCCACGGCAGGATTGGCATTGATGTCTTCAATGGATTGCCGCAGGTCGTCTTCGGCATAAGCGAAGGAATTGAGGTGTACGTCACTGAGCCAGGCGAAAGTGAACGAGACGCGGTTACTTTGTCCGTAAGATAGTGCGGACATTGCCATCATGCAGATGGCCAATAAGATACGTTTCATGATGATGATTGGTTTGAATTTGCCCAAAGATAGTGATAATTCTTTTATTAATAAATAATATGTATTGGTTCTCAGGGGAATATTGTATTTTTGTTGATAAGGAATGAACGGAAAATATAGTAACCGGCATTGTAACATTTTCAAGTTCTTTGTATCTAAAGAGTGAATTAAAAAGTGTACAGTGATGGAAAAGTTATTTCTGACTTTAGTATTGTTTTGGTTTTCTGTCTGTTCTTTTGCAGAAGATTACTCTTTTTCGGTGATAAAATCGGGTATAGGAAAGAAGTCTGTCATTTTTATTCCCGGCTTTGCGAGTTCGGGAGACGTCTGGAAGGAGGCAGTGGCGGAATTGGGAACACATTATACCTGCTACGTGTTGACTATGGCTGGTTTTGCCGGTGTACCGCCGGAAAAAAATCCATCCTTCGAGGGCTGGAAAAACGAGATTGCGACATTCATTAAGGAAGAAAGGATTGACAGCCCCATACTCGTAGGGCACAGTATGGGAGGCGGACTGGCACTTGCTGTTGCAGCAGACTTTCCCACACTCGTTGGAAAGATTGTCATAGTGGATGCTTTGCCTTGTTTGATGGCTTTGACCCACCCAGACTTTAACCCCGTAGCGGATAAAGACTGTTCTGATATGATTACCCGGATAACTGCCATGAACCACGAGCAGTTTGTCCGGATGCAGCGAATGAGTGTGGCTAGTTTGACAACGGACTCTTTGAAGTTTGACGAAATCGTGGAATGGGGTGCAGCCTCTGACAGAAAGACGTATGCCGCGATGTATTGTGACTTTGCGAACACGGATTTGAGGGAGCGAATCAGAAGTATTGCCGTTCCGGTCCTGGTCTTGCTGGAACCGCATTTCAAGAATATAGCATCTATTGTAAATGAACAGTATAGGAATCTGCACGGAGTGCGGTTAAGGTATGCCGAGCAGGGACTGCATTTCATGATGTTTGATGATAAGGAGTGGTTTATGAATGAGCTAACCGGTTTTATAAAAGAGTGACGAGTGGAGTTTGAGGCTATATATAGGGAATATTGGAGTAAGGTGTTCCGTCTGTGTATGGGATATGTGAATGATTATGGTCTGGCCCAGGATATGGCTCAGGAGACATTTGTTGCCGTTTGGCAGAAACTGTCGTCATTCAGAAATGAGGCAGCAGTCGGTACTTGGATTTTTCGTATTGCCACCAATCGCTGTCTTCGTCAGTTGGAACGGCAGAGCCGCATGGTTCCGGTTACTCTCTCGACCGACCTGCCCGAAGAAGAAAGGACGGGTATCGGTCTGCGGCTTCGTCTGTTGTACAAACTCATTGCCGAACTTCCGGAGATGGACCGCATCCTCATTTCACTCGAATTGGAAGATGTCAGGCAGGCAGAGATTGCCCGAATCACTGGTCTGTCTGAAGGTAATGTCCGGGTGAGGATTCATCGAATCAAAGCATTGTTGACAAAGAAAATAAGAGCGTATGAAGAGTGACATAGATATAAAAGAATTGTGGCGGAAACAGGCTGTCCCATTTGCCGACTGTTCCGGATTATTCAAGGAGGTAAATCACTTCAAGAGAAAGAAGGTTCTTGAACTGATAGTGCTTAATGCGGTTTTATGGATGACCATCTGCTTTGTTGCGTTTGTCTGGATATACTTTAAGCCGCAATTGTTGGTTACGAAGATAGGGATTCTTTTGACAATCGTGGCTATGGGCACTGTTGCTGTGTTCACTCATAAGATGATTCCCTTGTATAGAATTGTGGATGAGGAGCAATCCAACCGGGAGTATCTGAATGAGTTACTTGCCGTGAGGCGTAAGGAGAACTTTATGCAAACCAAGCTGATGAACTTTTATTTCATCTCGTTGTCTGTAGGAATAGGACTTTATATGTACGAGCATATTCAGGAGAGTTCACTACAGTTCAGGGTCGTTGCCTATTCGGTTTTCCTTCTGTGGGTTGGTTTGAACTGGTTTGTTTTTCGTCCCCGAATTATCCGGAGGAACAGACAGAGACTTGATAGTTTGATTGTCCGGGTGGAGAGGATCAAGACGCAAATAGATGAACTTTAGGGTATTGAATTGCCCAAAAATCCCTTTTTGAAGCTTGCACTCTCTGCTGAATAGAGAAGTGCGGGTTTCGGGAGAGTGGAAATGGGCAATATTTTTCAGACAGAAGAACAAAAGAACATATTTATTTCCTCTCTTTTGTCTTTTTGTTCTTCTGTCTGAAAAATAAATCTGCATCATCTGCGTCTGAAAAATGGTGTATAGTCTGTTCCAATACACCCGTTTTTAGCATAAGATGTCATTTGGGAATCGTTGAGAATCCCAGTTTCTCCAGTCCTTTCTGCACATCCGGATGACTCATGAAGAGCTTCCACAGCAGCCCCGACCGGTAATTCTCAATCATCACGGCTATCGGGCCCTGGTCGATGGCGAGGTAGCGTCGGGGATACCAGTTGTCCGTCTGGCTGAAGGCATCATAGAAGCCATAGGTCCGAAGACTTTATCGCCCATCTCGTAGAGATGCCGCATCACCTGCAGCGACTGTTCCGGGGTATAGACGATGGATGACAAGGCGGCAGTTGGAGAGATGACTCCCTGGTCGTCGCGTTCGTTGGGAGCGTGGGCGGCATATCCGTTGACGGAGTAGCTGGCTGTCAGTCCCCAGCAGTCGGGCCCGAAACCTTTGTAGTGCTTGGGGTTGCGGACACAGTAGCACGGTTCACAAGCGTCAGGTTACGCATCTCGTCGAAGTAGTTGGCGCAGTATTCATCCTTCAGCGATGGGTCGAGGCCGGAGGAACGAGTATTGTGCCAGAAGAGCGGTCCGGCTTCTGTGCCTTGATAGCGCAGATGCAACTCGATATTCTCCACTTTATGAGGGTCTACAATGGCCCCGTTCTGCGCCCAGCCCTCGTGATAGACTGCTGCAGGCACGCCGTGGTAGGCGAGGCGGCGGCAAGGATATACATGATGAGGCATTCGTTGTAACCGTGTACGGGAAGTTCATTTCCCAACCGTATTCCGGACTCCAGTGCCAATAGAGCACGTTCTGGCCGTTCTGGCGGTAGAAGTTCCAGTCCACTTCGCGCCACAGCTTGTCGATGCGGGCGGCGAGGGCTTGCTCGGCGGGCGAACCGTCGATGTAGTACTGGTGGACGGAGAGCAGCGCCTGCATGATGAAGGCTGTTTCTACCAGGTCGCCGCCATTGTCTTTCTGCCCGAAGGTTTCACCTTGCCCGTATCGCCATACCACCAGTGTGGGTAGGCACCGTGGAAACGGTCAGCGGTTTCGAGGAAGGAGACGATTTTCTCCATTCGTTCCAGCCTTCCTGGCGGGTGACATAGCCGCGGTCTATACCGGCAAGTATAGCCATGATGCCGAAGCCGCTTCCACCGGACGTGATTACGTTCTGGTCGTTCTCCGGATAGACACCGTCCATGTGGATGCGTTCGCGTGCCAGTCCGCTGTTGGGCTCGGCACCTTCCCAGAAGTAGTTGAAGGTACGGCGCTGTACGGTGTCCATCAGGGCATCGTCGCTCAGCCGGTCTTCTTTGGCGGCGGGGCTTTTGCATTGCGTGAAACCGAGCAACAGCAGGAACAATAATAAACTGTATTGTATTTTCATTGTACCAATGCTTACTTGTTTTTTTATCATTTACTTATCTATATTCATTGCACGGTCAATTCAACAAGTATAGGACAGTGGTCGGAAAGGTAGCTGTTCTCCGGTTTGTCTTGGATAACGCGGTAGCGTCTATCTTTGCGCTTTTAGTCACGAAGACATAGTCCAGCAGTACGCGTTCCTCCACCGGCAGACGGCCGAAGTCATGGAAAGACCAGGACGGACCGTAGGTGACGGCAGCTGTCTTTGCGGCATTTTCCATTCCTCCCTTTTCCAGCGTTTGCAGAGGTTCTTCACCGGGCGTACAGTTAAAGTCACCAGTGATGATGGCGGGCATGTCCGGTGCTATCTCCTTGATTTTGTCGAGAATGAGTTGCACGCCCTCTTTGCGGGCTGTCTTTCCGTCGTTGTCCAGATGGGTGTTGAAATATACAAACTTTTGTCCGTTGTTCTTTTCCTGCAGTATCGCCCAGGTGGTGACACGGTTGTAGGAAGCGTCCCAGCCCTTGATGCCGATAGTTTCGGGTTGCTCGCTGAGGGAGAAATTACCGTATTCCACCAGTGTAAATCGGTCGGTCCGGAAGAATATCGGGCAGTATTCGCCTGCTTCCTTGCCGTCGTCGCGCCCCACACCGAGTGCTGTGTATTGCGGCAGCCCGCGTTTTAGGTCTTCCATTTGGTTGTGAAGCACTTCCTGCATGCCCAGCAAGTCGGGGCTGTAGTAGGCTATCATACGGCAGGCGTCACCCTTGCGGTAATTCCAGTTGTTTACACTGTCCGAAGGAATATCCAGGCGGACATTGAACGTCATCACTTCCAGCGGCTGTCCGTTCTGTGCGGAGGGCTGGCTCTTGCAGCTGCCAAGGAGCAGAATGCTGCAAAAACAAAGGAGTAAAGTAGTATATCTCATGTTTTCTTGTTTTTAGAGTGCAATATTAAATATTTTATT
>ENA-OUNI01000227-OUNI01000227.1-human-gut-metagenome-genome-assembly--contig:-NODE-227-length-25943-cov-5.231601_pt1 | contig 25943 bp, 26 predicted proteins | sample MGYA00242499_ERZ504580 | MGnify/ENA primary metagenome ERZ504580 (study PRJEB26092, sample SAMD00036315) | human gut metagenome | host: Homo sapiens | study: EMG produced TPA metagenomics assembly of... | reverse complement strand
GATAAAAAAAATACTTTTACTTGTGACCGTCAGTATTCTTATTGTAACGCTGACGGTTGCAGGTGTTTCTCTGACTTTTTCTATAGCATCGATGAAAGAGCAGTCTGTAGAACTTCTGCAGATGCAGAATAATACAGTTGCGGAATCTTTTAAGGGATCAATGGATTCATATAAAGAAATCGTATTGGGTACGATCATGGATGATTCTGTGCAGAATTACTGCAGGCAGGTGCAGAGAAATGAGCTGAAGACAGCAGACATTGATGCAGTTTACAGCAAGCTGGAGAATCTGAATAATATGTATGAGAGTCTGAACTTTGCTGCCATTGTCAGTTCGGATTATAAGAGTTACTACTACAGAGGAAAGGGTTCTTTATCAGTTACGCAGTTTGAAGAAGTGTATCCCCAGGCATATGAGAGAAGCAAATATGCGAAGAAAGGAACGCTGAAAGTTGCCTATAATAACGATTATTATAAAGGGAACAGATATACATTGAGTCTGTATTATCCATTATATGATACCAGAAAAGTATCTGATGCAAGAGGGCTTCTGTGCATGAATTTCGATGATCCGGCAGTACAGAAGATGCTGGCTGTAGGAGATTCTTCAGCAGAAACAAGAGTAGTTGACACAGGTGGAATGATACTGCTTTCGAATGATAAAGAGGAGACAGGCCGTTACGTAAATTATATAGATGAGATGGAAAAGGGATACAGATATTTACAAAGAATGGGAATATGTATGTATGCCAGAAGATTAAGAATTGGAATTATTATGTAGTCAGTTCGATTTCTTTTTATAAACTGATGGAATCAGGATTCCATATAATGGTTGTTGTGATTCTGGTTCTGATCATAGTGCTGATCATAGTAAGCATTATTATAAGAGCACTGGTCAGGAAAATGTATCAGCCCCTTAATAAGGTAGTATCTAAGATGGATCATGTTGCAACAGGTTCCCTGAGAACAAGGATCAATGTTGACAATATGGGTGAAGATTTCACAAAGCTTGCAATTGGTTTTAACTCTATGATGGATGAAATCGAGGTGTTGATGGAACAGGTAAAACTGGAACAGCATCAGCTGGAGCAGATTCGTTTTAATGCCCTTCAGTCGCAGATTCAGCCGCATTTTCTTTATAATACACTGGAATGTATCCACTGGCAGGCGATTGCCGAAGGAAATAAAGAGATTTCCACAATGGTAAAGGCGCTGGCGAAATATTACAGGATCTGTCTCAGCAAAGGACATGACGTGATCACGATCAGAGAAGAAGTAGAGCATATCAGGAATTATATGATTATCCAGAACATGAGATACGACAACATTATCGGAAGTGAGATTGTTGTAGAATCTCAGGTGGAAGAAAGCCTGATACCGAAGCTGACTCTGCAGCCACTGGTGGAGAATTCTATTTATCATGGAATGAAAGTAAAAGAGGGAAAAACAGGTACACTTTATCTTACAGCATATAAAAATGAGGATGAAGTTATCATAAAGGTATCAGATACAGGCACAGGAATGAGTCAGGAACAGATAGATGAATGAATGAACAGCTCTCCAGATACGAGGATTCCTTTGGATATGGAGTGCGAAACGTAAACAAGAGGATTGAACTTCTTTTGGAGAGGGATATGGTCTTAATTATCAGAAGAATGATTGGTGGGTAACTGTCGTGATCCATCTGCCATATCAGACAGAAATCAAAAAGAATACAGCAGGAGGTGAGTGGACGTGTGTATAGAGTACTGATTGTTGATGACGAAAAGATGATACGTATGGGTATGAAAAATGCCATAGACTGGAAGAAACTGGAAGTAGATGACGTATTTACTGCTGCATCAGGAAACGAGGCTTTGAAGATTCTTAAAGAAGAAGGTCCTGAAATTATGGTTACAGATATCCAGATGACAGAAATGACAGGACTGGAACTGATTAAAGCGGCCAGAGAATCAGTACCTGAACTGCGTGTGATCGTGCTTACAGGCTTTGATAATTTTGAGTATGCAAGAGAGAGCCTGCGGCTTCAGGTGCAGGATTTCTTCCTGAAACCGATTGATGAAGATGATCTTTTCAATGCGATAGAAAAGCAGATAAAAGAACTGAAAGAGCAGGAAAACAAAGAGCAGAATCAGGCCAGAGTGTGGCGCTCTCAAGGCTCTGTAGTGCAGATGAGACTGGAGCAGTGCATGAGGAATTTGGTGCATACAAAAGCAGATAAAGAGATGCAGTTGTATATTCTCCAGAAAGATTTTCAGTTTGATATTAAGCAGAAAATGAGCTTGATTCTTCTGGAACAGGGAATGTATACAGAACAGCAGAATGACGGAAAATTCCGTGCAATGACTGTTAAAAATGTCTGCATGAGCATGGTGGATTCCCAAAACAGAGGAATCACATTTGTAGATGATGACGGTACGATTGCGATTGTCTGTTTTGAAAAGGATGATGACGACAGCGTTCTGGAACAGATTGAAGAATTGTCGGATGTACTGAAGGATGAATTTGAATATAAACCAAAGATTACGGTTGGAAGTGCTGTGCAAGGATTTGAAAATCTGGCAATTTCCTACAATGATGCCAGATATCTTCTGGAACATGAAAAAAGAATATTCAGGACATTATACAGACGATGGGGGCTCAGAACAAGAAGAAAATCTTCTGGGAAATCTATGCAGAACTGCGAAATATCATGATTTCAATATAGGAACTCCAGATTATGTACTAAAGGCATTTAATACCTTTACTAAGGCAACGGAATCCTATAATCTTTCTCCTTCTGCTGTGCGCAGATGTTGTTTCGAGATTGCCTCCTCTTTGATTTTTCCTACATGGAAGAATCGTGTGAGGTGGAAGAAGGAAAGTTGGATGCACTCTCCAAGAGTCTGTCATCAGCAGGAAAAGAAGAGGCCTGTGAGATTACGAGAATGTTTATTGAGCAGCTTATTGAAAATGATGAAGAGGATGTACATTATACCATTTCCAATGCCAGACACTATATAGATGAGCATCTTGCAGAGGATATTTCGGTTTCCAGCATTGCGGAAAGTCTCTATATCACACCGAATTATTTTTCCAGATTATTTAAGCGGATTACAGGTGAAGGATGTAATGAATACATTGTCAGAAAGAGGATTGAGAAGCGAAGAGCCTTCTGGAAACTACCAGCATCAAGACTGGAAAGATTGCTATGATGGTAGGATACAGAGATACGAATTATTTCTCACTGGCATTTAAGAAACATACAGGAAAATCTCCGACGAAATACAGAGAAGAAATGCAGAATACATAATGCAGGAGTAGCGGGCTGCGCTGAGGCTTTGTTAATACCTGCTGAATAATTATCAAATTATATAAACAGGAGGATCTGAAATGAAAGATCACAGAAAAGAAAGAGCAGAAGCAAGAAAAAAAGCAGAAAAACTGGTATCACAGATGACGCTTCTGGAGAAGGCTTCCCAGTTAAAATACGATGCTGCTCCCGTGAAAAGACTGGGTGTTCCGGCATACAATTACTGGAATGAAGCACTGCATGGAGTGGCCAGAGCAGGTGTGGCAACCATGTTCCCACAGGCAATTGCGATGGCTGCAGTATTTGACGATGAAGAGATGAAAAAGTTGGCGATATCATTGCAACTGAGGGAAGAGCAAAATACAATGCATATTCTGCAAAAGAAGACAGAGATATTTACAAGGGCCTTACTTTCTGGTCCCCCAATGTAAACATTTTCAGAGATCCGAGATGGGGCAGAGGGCATGAAACCTATGGTGAGGATCCATATCTGACGTCCAGACTTGGCGTGAAATTCGTAGAAGGAATCCAGGGTGACGGACCTGTAATGAAAGCGGCAGCATGTGCAAAGCATTATGCAGTGCACAGCGGTCCGGAATCGCTCAGACATGAATTTGATGCACAGGCAAGCATGAAGGATATGTGGGAAACATATCTTCCGGCTTTTGAAGCGCTTGTAACAGAAGCGGATGTTGAGGCTGTAATGGGTGCTTATAACAGGACAAACGGAGAACCTTGCTGTGCACATAAATATCTTATGGAAGATGTCCTGAGAGGAAAATGGAAATTCGAAGGTCATTATACTTCTGACTGCTGGGCAATCCGTGACTTTCATGAACATCACATGGTAACTTCCACACCAAGACAGTCCGCTGCTATGGCATTAAATGCAGGATGTGACTTGAATTGCGGTAATACATATCTTCATATGATGGGAGCTTATCAGGATGGACTGGTAACAGAAGAGAAAATTACAGAATCTGCAGTCAGACTGCTGACAACCAGATATCTGCTGGGCCTGTTTGACGGAAGTGAATATGATAAGATACCGTATAGTGTGGTAGAGTGCAAAGAGCACATTGATGAAGCTCTTAAGATGGCAAGAAAGAGCTGCGTACTTCTGAAGAATGATGGAGTTCTTCCGATTGATAAAACAAAAGTAAATACTATTGGTGTCATTGGCCCGAATGCAGACAGCCGTGCAGCTCTTATTGGAAATTATCATGGAACATCTTCAGAATATATTACTGTTCTTGAAGGAATCCGTGAAGAAGCTGGTGACGATGTAAGGATCCTTTACTCTCAGGGATGTGATTTATATAAAGACAAAGTTGAAAATCTGGCATGGGATCAGGACAGAATTTCTGAGGCAGTAATTACAGCGGAAAACAGCGATGTAGTCATACTCTGCGTAGGTCTTGATGAGACTCTGGAGGGAGAAGAAGGAGATACCGGAAACAGTGATGCATCCGGGGACAAAGTTGATCTTCATCTTCCGAAAGTACAGGAAGAACTGATCGAGAAAGTAACAGCAGTAGGAAAACCTACCATTGTAGTTCTGATGGCAGGAAGTGCGATTGATCTGAATTATGCACAGGATAACTGCAATGGAATCCTTCTTGCATGGTATCCGGGAGCAAGAGGCGGACGTGCAGTGGCAGACCTTCTTTCGGAAAGAATCTCCGTCAGGAAAACTTCCGGTTACTTTTTATAAAGACCTGGAAGGAATGCCGGAATTCACAGATTACTCTATGAAAAACAGAACTTACCGTTATATGGAAAAAGAGGCACTTTATCCATTTGGATACGGACTTACATACAGTGATACCTGCGTAACAGAAGCAGAGGTTGTCGGTGAAGTATCAGCAGAGTCCGATATCATGTTAAAAGCAACTGTTAAGAACAATGGAACAGTAGATACAGATGAAGTTGTTCAGGTGTATATCAAAGACCTTGATTCTCCGCTTGCAGTTCGTAACTACAGTCTCTGCGGATTTAAGAGAGTATCTCTGAAAGCGGGAGAAGAGAAATCTGTAGAATTTACAATATCTAATAAAGCAATGAATATAGTTGATGAAGATGGAAATCGTTACATCGCAGGAAAACATTTCCGTTTATTTGCAGGAGTATCCCAGCCGGATACAAGAAGTGCAGAACTGACAGGACATAAGCCTGCTGAGGTAGAAATTGCACTTTAACCGAACGGAGTAAGTATTCTATTTCAATTGCGAAAAGTAACATAAAATAAAAACCATATTATATATGGACAGGAGGAACACAGACATGAAAAACAAAATTAAAAAAATATTACTTCTTGGAATGACAGCCATGTTTACTGCCGGTGCAGCAGGCACAGCAGTTATATCCTGTCCTGTATGGGCAGATGAAGCAGAACAAAACTCTGAGACTGCAGAAGAGCCAAAAGCAGAAGATGTAGCTGTGGAAGAAGAAATTGCTGATCAGACAGATGATAAAACAGAAAATACAGATTTAAAAACTGTAGAACATCCAAGAATGTCTGTCTATTCCATCCGCAGATTCTCCATTGTAAAGGATGGCGAAGAAGTATTTCAGATCAAACAGGAACCGGCAGATTATAAGATGGATTTCGACTACTGGGAAATTACCAATCCGTATGATGAGATTGCAACAGTAAACACAGAGAATATGTATGAAATGTTTGGAGTGCTGGCTGCTTTTGATCTCAGCAACGGCGTCGATGCAGCAAATACAGATACCGGACTGGATAATACAAAGACATATTTTACAGTAGATTTTGTAAATACAGTTAACGATGACACAGCAAAAGAAACGCAGGATGCAGATGCAACAGCAACGATCCTTATTGGAAATACAGATGAGAATGGTGACTATTATGCATGCGTAAAAGGATACGAAGAGGCTGTTTATCTGCTTTCAAAAGAGTCGGTGAACAGTCTTCTGGAGCTGAAACCGTTTAATTTGATCCTGAAGATTCCGGCATTGGTAAATATTGATACACTTGACAGTGTGGATATAAGCATTGGAAAGAAAACCTATACCATGAAGCTGGATGGCAGCGATTATAAATTCGGAAAGAAAACTGTAAAGAAGGAGAAATTTACTGAATTGTATCAGGCGCTTCAAAGTATAATGCTTGATTCGGAAGTTGAAGAAACAAAAGATGCAGCAGATAAGGAAGAAGTGCTGACTGTAACATTCCACAGAAACACAGAAGAAGCTCCGGAAGTAACTCTGAAATATTTTGCATATGATGATACTTATGATAGTCTGGAAATCAATGGAACCGAGAGATTTCTTGTGAAAGCGGAAGATGTGGATGCACTGGTAAAACAGATTAAAAAAGCGTTTTAATCGAATCGAATCTGTTATTTGCTACAGAGCTCAGCAGAGAAACATAATATGTGGTATCCTAATTTATATCATAAAATATTTTGGTACACGGACAAATGTCTTTTGGTGATTGACATGATGGATAGAATTGGTTATAATCGGAATAATTACTGAGCGTATAACAAAGGAGGAGCACGAAGATGTATTCAATCGACGACGTAGCAAAGACAGACAAGGATATCGCAGATCTGATCGAGGCGGAGCTTGCACGCCAGAATTCCCATATTGAGCTGATCGCTTCAGAGAACTGGTAAGTAAAGCAGTTATGGCAGCAATGGGAAGCCTCTTACTAATAAATATGCGGAAGGATATCCGGGGAAGAGATTTTACGGCGGATGTTCCTGCGTGGATGAGGTGGAAGCTCTTGCAATCGAACGTGCGAAAGAATTATTCGGATGTGAATATGCAAATGTACAGCCGCACTCCGGAGCACAGGCAAACATGGCAGTCTTTTTTGCAATGCTGCAGCCGGGAGATACTGTAATGGGTATGAATCTGGATCATGGTGGACATCTGACACATGGAAGTCCTGCAAATATGTCCGGAACCTACTTTAAGCCGGTATATTATGGAGTCAATGATGACGGTGTGATCGATTATGAAGAAGTCAGAAGAATCGCCATTGAGAATAAACCAAAGCTGATCGTAGCAGGTGCAAGTGCCTATGCCAGAGTTATTGATTTTAAGAAATTCCGTGAGATCGCAGATGAAGTTGGGGCTTATCTGATGGTGGATATGGCGCATATCGCCGGTCTGGTAGCAGGAGGACAGCATCCAAGCCCGATTCCTTATGCAGACGTTGTGACTACAACCACACACAAAACTCTGCGTGGACCAAGAGGCGGCCTGATCTTAAGCAGCGCAGAGAATGCAAAGAAATTTAACTTTAATAAAGCAGTATTTCCAGGAATCCAGGGTGGTCCTCTGATGCACGTGATCGCTGCCAAGGCAGTATGTTTCAAAGAAGCGCTTCAGCCGGAATTTAAGGATTATGCAAAGATGATCGTTGAGAATGCGCAGGCACTTTGCAAAGGGCTTCAGAAGAGAGGAATTGATATTGTTTCCGGTGGCACAGACAATCATCTGATGCTTGTAGATCTCAGAAGTTTGGGCGTTACAGGCAAGCAGATGGAGAATCTTCTTGATGACGTAAACATTACCTGCAATAAGAATGCAATTCCAAATGATCCCCAGTCTCCATTTGTTACAAGCGGTGTACGTCTCGGAACAGCAGCAGTTACTTCACGAGGCATGAAACCGGAAGATATGGATAAGATTGCAGAAGCAATTGCTATGACCTTAAAAGAAGAAGGCAGCCAGGAAAAGGCAAAGGCAATCGTCAAAGAACTTACAGACAAATATCCTCTGGTTGGATAAATAAATCATACAAAATAATGTATAAAAGCGAAATGCATGGTTCATGAGTGAACAGCACTTCGCTTTTATTTATTATGTCGCTGAATCGAGAAACTTATTTAACCAAATTATACCAAAATTATCCAAATAAAATCATGGATTTTTTTCAGAAAACGTAGTATAGTAACAATAGCTGATAATAAGTTACTGAGAACAGAGTGAACAGTAACGATGATATATCACAGTATATTGAAAACAATAACAGAGAGCAGGTGACATAAATTGGAGAAAGTGATAATCATAGGTGCCGGACCTGCAGGAATTTCCGCTGCGCTTTATGCAGTTCGTGGAAATCTGGATCCCCTGGTGATCAATAATGGGATCGGTGCTTTGGAAAAAGCTGAGAAAATAGAAAACTATTACGGACTGGAACATCCGCTGTCCGGTCAGGAATTATATGATACAGGAATCGCTCAGGCGAAAGCACTGGGCGTACGAATATTGGATGCACAGGTTCTGGGAGTCGGCGGGTTTGATACTTTTGTGGTAAAAACTACAGAAGGTGAATTCGAGACTCAGAGTCTGATTCTTGCAACAGGAAGTAAGCGCGCTGCACCGAAGATCCCGGGTGTTAAAGAATTTGAGGGAAAAGGTGTCAGCTACTGTGCAATCTGCGATGCTTTCTTTTACAGAGGCAAGGATGTAGCAGTTCTGGGAAACGGTGATTTCGCCATGCATGAAGCAAAGGAATTGTCCAATACTGCTTCTACAGTAACCATTTATACAAACGGTGAAGAACCGGAATTTACACCTGATGAAAATATCAGTGTAAACACAATGAAGATCCAGTCTGTAGAGGGCGATGATCTGGTATCCGGAATCCGTCTTGAACCTGATGTGCAGGCAGAGGAAATAAAGGCAGGAGCAGGTCAGCAGCCTAATGATTTCTGTCCTGCAGATGGTGTATTTATTGCAATGGGAACTGCAGGCAGTACTGAGATTGCCCGCCAGATGGGAGCTGAACTTACTGAAAAGGCAACATTAAAGTTAACGAAAATATGGAAACAACCATCCCGGGACTCTATGCGGCAGGTGACTGTACAGGCGGACTTCTTCAAGTGGCGAAAGCTGTGTATGAGGGAGCAAAGGCAGGTATTAATGCAGGGAAGTATGTAAGATCTTTAAAATAAAAAATCTAAAATAAAAACTGAAAATTTAACAGGGTTATAGTGTTGATATTATAAAACCAGAGAACTTACATTGCAATTTTTATAAAGAATAAGCAAAGGAGATATGAATTATGGCAAAAGAGATTACAACAGCAAATTTTGAAACAGAAGTATTAAAATCTGAGAAACCGGTTCTTATAGATTTCTGGGCAACATGGTGTGGACCATGTATGCGTCAGGGTCCGGTTGTAGAAGAACTGGCAGAAGAGGGATACGCAGTAGGAAAAGTAGACGTAGATCAGAATATGGCACTTGCACAGCAGTTTCGTGTAGTCAGCATTCCGACACTGATCCTGTTTAAAGACGGTGCGGAAGTGAAACGCTTCGTAGGTCTTACTTCCAAAGAAGAGCTGAAGAGTGCACTGGAAGGCTAAAGATTTATGAAGATTTTATTAGCGGCATGCAATGCAAAATATATTCATTCCAATCTTGCTGTTTATGATCTGCAGGCATATGCATCCGATTACGCAGATCATATTGTATTAAAGGAATATACCATCAACCAGCAGAAAGATGATATCATGCGTGATATTTATCTGGAGCATCCTGATGTGGTATGTGTGTCCTGTTATATCTGGAACCTTTCTTTTGTAAAAGACTGATGGCAGATCTGATAAAGATTCTTCCGGGCGCCGACTTCTGGGCCGGCGGTCCGGAAGTTTCTTATGATGCGGAGAAATTCCTGACAGAAAACTCAGAATTTAAAGGTGTTATGGTCGGGGAAGGTGAAGAAACATTTAAAGAACTTGCCGGATATTATGTGGAAAAAAATCCGCAGAACCTGAAAGATATGACAGGAATCTGTTACAGAGACGGAGATCAGATCATACATAATGGATGGCGCCAGATCATGGACTTAAGCAGTATTCCGTTCATTTACAAAGATCTGTCTGAGTTTAAGAACAGGATCATTTATTATGAAAGCAGCAGAGGATGTCCTTTCTCCTGCAGTTACTGTCTTTCTTCCATTGATAAGAAACTGCGTTTCAGAGATACAGAGACCGTAAAGAAAGAGCTGCAGTTTTTTATAGACAATAAGGTTCCGCAGGTAAAGTTTGTAGACCGTACCTTTAACTGTAAACATGACCATGCAATGGCAATCTGGAAGTATATTAATGAACACGATAACGGTGTAACAAACTTTCATTTCGAGATTTCGGCAGATCTGTTAAGAGAAGAGGAACTGCAGGAAATGTCCACTATGCGTCCGGGCCTGATTCAGTTGGAGATCGGAGTACAGTCAACAAATCCGGATACGATTAAGGCAATTCACAGAACTATGGATTTTGAAAAACTGAAAGGAATTGTTGACAGAATCCACAGCTTTGGAAATATCCATCAGCATCTGGACCTGATCGCAGGACTTCCCTATGAAGATTACGACAGCTTCCGGAATTCCTTTAATGATGTCTATGCGCTGAAACCACAGCAGCTTCAGCTGGGCTTTTTGAAGGTGTTAAAGGTTCCCATATGATGGAGATGTGCAGGGAATATGGTATTGTATACAAAACACAGGAGCCTTATGAGGTACTTTCCACGAAGTGGCTGGATTATGACCACGTTTTGAAGCTGAAAACTGTGGAAAATATGGTGGAAGTGTATTATAATAGTGGACAATTCCAGAATACACTTGAATATCTGGAAAATTTTTTCCCGGATGCTTTCTCAATTTACGAGAGACTGGGCAGTTTTTACATGGAAAAAGGCTATGGTGATGTTTCTCATACAAGAATGCGAAGATATGAGATTCTGCTGGAATTTCTGGAGGATATGCCGGAGATTTCCGTGGATCAGGTAAAAGACCAGATGGTATATGATCTCTATCTGAGAGAGAACCTGAAAAGCCGTCCCGGCTTTGCCAGAGACCAGAAGCCTTTTGAGAGACAGATATGGGACTTCAGAAAACGGGAAAAGGTGGCAAAGAATGCACATGTGGAAGTATTTGCAGATGGAAAAGTACTGCTGTTTGACTATGCAGACCGTGATCCGCTGACTAACAACGCTCATGTGACAGATGTGACGAAAGATGTGTTTGAGAACCTGAACAGAGATTAAAGAGGTGAAGAGAAATGGGAATGTTTAATCCAAAGAATCGTAAAGTGATCACAGCAATTATTGCAATCATTCTGGTACTGGCAATGGTAGTGCCGACAGTTCTGTCTCTGCTTGTATAATAAATTTTTCAGGAGAAAACAAATGAGACTGGGACAGGCGGCAATAGAGGCTCTGAGGGCAGAAATAACCGGATGCCTGAAACCGGGAGATGAACTGGTGGTGGCATGTCCGGTGGCTCTGAAAGGAACCTCTGTAATAGCAAAAAATAAAAAGGACAAACTGGCAGAGAGATTCTCTGCCGGTTTTATTCAGAATTGCGTTTCACTTCGGGACGATTATGGAGCTGGCAGTATTGTCTGGAAAATTGCGCAGGAGGCAGATGCCAGCGCATTATATGCTATGGGTGAGGGCGGCTTTTTAAGTGCGCTCTGGAAGATGGCAGAAGCTTCAGAAGTAGGACTGGAAGCAGACTTCCGTAAGGTACCGATTCGTCAGGAGACCATAGAAGTGTGCGAGATTTTTGACCTGAATCCATATAAGCTTCAGGCAGATGGAGCAGTATTGATTGGAATCCGCGGAGGTGAAGCACTGGTACAGAGGCTTCGCAATGAAGGATTTATGGCAGAGATCATCGGACAGACAAACAGCGGTAATGACCGGCTTCTCTACAGTGGCGGCAGTGCCCGCTATCTGGAACGTCCGGCAGAGGATGAACTGCAGCAACTTCTCAAAGAGTAACTGCAGGAAACTTAAGAGACAATTTTCTAAGAAGAGACAGACGATTAATAACAAGAGGAATAAAAAGAAAATGGCAAAATTAAATATTGTACTTCACGAGCCGGAGATTCCTGCAAACACAGGAAATATCGGCCGTACCTGTGTGGCAACAGGAACCAGACTCCATCTTATCGAGCCTCTGGGATTTTCCTTAAGTGAGAAAGCCTTAAAGAGAGCAGGAATGGATTACTGGAAAGATCTGGATGTAACTACATATCTGGACTTTGAGGACTTTCTGGAGAAGAATCCCGGGGCAAAAATTTACTATGCAACAACAAAAGCGCCTCAGACTTATACAGACGTTCATTATGAAGAAGACTGCTACATCATGTTTGGAAAAGAGAGTGCAGGGATCCCGGAGGATATTCTGGTCAATAATCAGGAAACCTGCGTAAGAATCCCTATGATCGGAGATATCCGTTCTCTGAATCTGAGCAATTCCGTAGCAATCGTTCTGTACGAAGCACTGCGCCAGAATAATTTTGACCACATGAATCTGGAAGGACACCTGAGAAACTACGACTGGAAATAATCACAGTAAGCAGACAGGAGGAGTTATATGCCAAATACCACAAAAGCAGCTCTGGAAGAATCCCTGAAACGGCTTCTTCTGAAGAAACCTCTGGACAAGATCACGATAACAGATATTACCACGGACTGCGGGATAAGCCGCATGGCTTTCTACTATCATTTCAAGGATATTTATGATCTGGTTGAATGGTCCTGCGTGGAAGATGGGACAAAAGCCCTTCAGGGCAAAAAGACTTCTGAATCCTGGACAGAAGGGCTGACCCAGATATTTGAGGCAGTGCTGGAAAACAAACCGTTTATTATGAATGTTTACAGAAATGTGGACAGGGAGCGGATAGAAAATTATCTTTTTAAATTAACCTATGATCTGATCGTGGGTGTGGTGGAAGAAAAAAGCAAGGGTCTGAATATCACAGAAGAGGATAAAAAATTTATTGCAGACTTCTATAAATATGGTTTTGTGGGAATCATACTTGAGTGGATCAGGGAAGGGATGAAAGAAAATATTGAAGATCTGGTAAGAATGATGGATTTGACACTTCGCGATACAGTGACTACATCTATTCATAACTTTCAGAAAAATAATATGGAAAAATAATCATATAAAAATTCTTTACAAAAGCCGCAGGGTGATAAAAAACTTATCATTCGGCGGCTTTTGTAAATTGTAGAATCATATTTTAACTGTTAATATACAGCCATAGCAACAAACAGATAATTCAGACGGATGAAATGCTTATGATGTGGGAAACATACAGATAAGAATGTAAAAGTCATGAAGATGTCTTGCCGGGAGATCAAGAGATTTCCGGCAGGCGAAAAGAGTTTCCGGGAAATGGGTAAAGCAGAGAGTAAAAAGCATTTAAGATAACGAATCTGAAAGAACTTCTAAAGAAGAATTCAAGAAAGGTGGATGTGTATTATGAGTAAAAATAAAGGTTTAGGACTTATATCCGCATTGGCAGTTGGAGCAGGCGTGGCAGCAGTGGCAGCAGGAAAGAAGTATAAAACAGTTGAGACAAAGAAAAAAGAAGATTATGACGCACTTCATAATACAAGTGAATATCGCAATACAGAACGTGGAAAATATGAGAAAAACAGTAAGGGAATTTATTATACAAACGGTAACTATGAAGCATTTGCACGTCCAAGAAAGCCGGAAGGCGTAGATGATAAACATGCTTATATCGTAGGAAGCGGACTGGCTTCTCTTGCAGCAGCCTGTTTCCTTGTACGTGACGGACAGATGCCCGGAAAGAATATCCACATTCTGGAAGCAATGGATATTGCAGGCGGTGCATGTGACGGTATCTTTGATCCGAGCCGCGGATATGTGATGCGTGGGGGACGTGAGATGGAAAACCATTTCGAGTGCTTATGGGATCTTTTCAGAAGTATTCCATCCATTGAAACACCTGGTGTATCTGTACTTGATGAATATTACTGGCTGAATAAGGAAGACCCCAACTATTCTCTCTGTCGTGCAACAAAAGAGAGAGGCAAGGATGCTCATACAGACGGTAAATTCAATCTGAGCCAGAAGGGCTGCATGGAGATCATGAAGCTGTTCATGACAAAGGATGAAGATCTTTATGACAAGACAATTGAAGATGTATTTGACGATGAAGTATTTGATTCCACATTCTGGTTATACTGGAGAACCATGTTCGCATTTGAGAACTGGCACAGTGCACTGGAAATGAAACTGTACTTCCAGAGATTTATCCATCACATTTCCGGACTTCCGGATTTCAGCGCCCTGAAATTTACTAAATACAATCAGTATGAATCCCTGATTCTGCCAATGCAGAAATATCTGGAAGAAGCAGGCGTTGAATTCCAGTTCAATACAGAGGTTACAAACGTACTCTTTGAGTTTGAAGGCAATAAGAAGATTGCAAAAGCAATCGAGTGTAAGGTGAATGGCGTAGAAAAGGGAATTGTTCTTACAGAGAATGATCTTGTATTTGTGACAAACGGAAGCTGTACAGAGGGAACCATCTATGGCGATCAGAATCATGCACCGAACGGAGATGCAGAAGTTCGTACAAGTGGATGCTGGAGTCTCTGGAAAAATATCGCAAAACAGGATCCGTCCTTCGGACATCCTGAGAAATTCTGTTCTGATATTGCTAAGACAAATTGGGAGTCAGCAACAGTGACTACTCTGGATGATAAGATCATTCCTTATATTACAGATATCTGCAAACGTGATCCGAGAACAGGCAAGGTTGTTACAGGCGGTATTGTAAGCTGTCAGGATTCCAGCTGGTTATTAAGCTGGACGATCAACAGACAGGGACAGTTCAAGGATCAGGACAAAGACAAGGTTTGTGTATGGGTATATGGTCTGTTTACAGATGTACCTGGTGATTATATCAAGAAGCCTATGAAGGAGTGTACAGGTAAGGAAATCACAGAAGAGTGGCTCTATCATCTTGGCGTTCCGGTTGACCAGATTGAAGACATGGCTGAGAACAGTGCAGTTTGTGTACCGACCATGATGCCTTATATTACAGCATTCTTTATGCCGAGAACAAAGGGTGACAGACCTGATGTTATTCCGGATGGCTGTGTAAACTTCGCATTCCTCGGACAGTTTGCCGATACACCAAGAGATACTGTATTTACTACTGAATATTCCGTAAGAACTGCTATGGAGGCTGTGTATGGACTTCTGGGTGTTGACAGAGGTGTGCCGGAAGTATGGGGCAGTGTTTACGATATCAGAGAATTACTGGATAGCAGTGTGAAGCTGATGGATGGAAAATCTCCACTGGAGATCGAACTTCCGGGACCACTGGATATGCTGAAGAAACCGCTTCTGAAAGCTGTTAAGGGAACTGTGATCGAGAAAGTACTCAGAGATCATGATGTGATCAAAGATTATATGATGTAAATATAGAGATGTAAGTGATATGAAAAGGCTGCAGGAGATATCCGGCAGCCTTTTTGTAAAGCCGTTAAAAGTTGATGGAAAGTTGCTTTGGTAAAGAAAAAACAGGTTGCAAATTAAAAAGACAGATGATAATATATAATGAAATATATAGAAAAAATTGATTTGGACAATAAAAAAGTCTGAAAAAACAAGTAAATATGATAATATATTGGAAGCTTTGCTGTAATAATGAATATGTAGCGCAGGAGGGCTTTCAAGGGAGTGAAGGGAGGTTTTTTATGGAACTTGAGATGTATCGCAGGTATTCGCAGATGGCAAGAGGTATTGAGAAGGCTGAGCTGGTGTTTAAAAATGGGCGTGTGTTCAGCTCTGGTACGGGAGAATTTATTGATGGTGATGTGGCTGTTGCAGATGGAATTGTGATCGGAGTCGGTACATACGAAGGAGAGACAGAGATTGATCTGGAAGGAAAAGTGATCTGTCCGGGGTTTATCGACAGTCATCTGCATCTGGAATCTACTCTGGTGACGCCGGGGGAGCTGGTCCGGCAGGCCGCACAGTGTGGAACTACAACATTTATTGTAGATCCTCATGAGTCTGCAAATGTATCCGGTACGGATGGAATTGATTATATCCTGGATCAGACAGAAGATGTACCGGCGAATGTATATGTAATGATGCCTTCCTGTGTTCCGGCGACTCATGTGGATGATAACGGGTGTATTCTTACAGCAGGAAAGATGAAGGGATATCTGGAACATCCGAGGATTCTGGGACTTGGTGAAGTGATGGATGCGCCTTCTGTGATTAACGGAAGTGTTGCCATGCATGAAAAGCTCCAGCTGTTTCAGGACAGAGTGAAGGATGGCCATGCACCGTTTCTGGCACCTGGGGATCTGGCTGCATATGTACTTGGCGGAATTGATACAGATCATGAGTGTGTGGATTATGAGTATGCAATGGCTGAGGCAAGAAATGGAATGCAGGTACTGATACGTGAGGGAAGTGCAGCGAGAAATCTGGATGCTATTGTGAAGGGGATTGTGGAACACCATACAGATACGTCAGGTTTCTGCTTTTGTACTGATGATAAGCATATTGAAGAAATCCGTAAAGAGGGACATATCAATTATAATGTAAAGCGGGCTGTACAGCTTGGACTTCCTGTTGAGAAAGCACTGCAGATGGCGACGATCCAGCCTGCAAGATGCTATGGTTTATACAGACTTGGAATGATTGCACCCGGAAGACAGGCAGATTTTGTTATTCTGGATAATGTGACAGATCTGAATGTTGTAGATGTATATCATTGTGGTAAGAAGATCATTAAAGATGAGAAAGCAGAATTGAAACCATGTCCTCCATATCTGAAAAATACAGTTCATGTATCTGGGTTCAGTGAGGAACGTCTGAAACTGAAACATCCGGGAACAAAGGCAAGAGTGATTCAGATGCTTGAAAAACAGATTGTGACAAAGGATGTTCTGGAAGAGGTTCCATGGATAGAATCGGATGGTGAGAAATATTTTGCTCCGGACGGGGAATATCAGAAGATTGCAGTGATCGAGCGTCATAAGAATACGGGCAAGATGGGAGTGGGCATTGTAAAAGGCTATGGAATCCGCGGCGGAGCCATTGCTTCCAGTGTTTCTCATGATTCCCACAATATTATTGTAGTAGGAGATAATGATCGTGATATGGCTATTGCTGTAAAAGAAATGATGCGGATGCAAGGTGGTTATACTCTGGTATGCAATGGAGAGATTTATGGAACCTTACCACTTCCTGTCATGGGACTGATGAGCGATGCCGGCTACGAGAGTGTAAACGAAGCACTTGCAAAAATGATTCCGAAGGCCCATGAGATGGGAGTGAAAGAAGGATTTGATCCGTTTATTACCCTGTCATTTATGGCACTTCCTGTGATTCCTGAAATCAGGATCACACCGAGAGGAATCTATCTCGTAAATGAAGACAGAATGCTGAGAACACCGTTTAGTTAAGGTGGGTGAAATGTCTTAAATGCATTATTTACGAGGATTGCCATAGAATAAAAATACCGTAATAAAAGTAAATACTATATACTTTTGTTACGGTATTTTTTATAGCAGTCCTCTCAGACACGCTCCAGGTAAGAGGGTTGTTACAGGTATATTTAAGACAATATTCTTCAAGTGAAAGAAATTTATTTCGTTTTCTCCAGAGTAAAGATAAATTCGGTTCCCACACCTTCTGTACTGATCACATCAATATTCTGGTTATGTGCATTGATGATCTCTTTGACTATAGAGAGTCCGAGTCCGGTGCCTTTACGGTCTTTTCCGCGGGATGCATCAATTTTGTAGAAACGATCCCAGATTTTGCCCAGGCTTTCTTTGGGAATGCCGGTTCCGTAATCTTTTACAGAAACGAAGACCTTACCGCTTTTTACAGTTGTTTCAATCTGAACAGAGGAATTATCATTGCTGAATTTAATGGCATTATCAAGAAGGTTGTAAAGAACCTGCTGAATCTGTTCCATATCAGCTCTGACATAAAGTTCATGTCCGGAGAGAAGCAGCTCCAGACGGATCTGGCGGCTGGTGCAGATGCCTTCAAATGTAGCTGCTGTGTTTTTGATGGTATCATTGATATCAAAACGCTGAATGTGCATCATCCGTTTTTTCATATCCAGTTCATTCAGAGTCAGAAGACTGCGGGTGAGTTTTTCAAGACGTTCAGATTCAAAAGCGATGATCTTCAGATACCGTTCCTGCATCTCATAGGGGATGGTACCGTCCAGTATGGCATTGACATATCCCTTGATGGAGGTAAGGGGAGAACGGAAATCATGAGAGACATTTGCAATGAATTTACGCTGATATTCTCCGTTTTTGTTCAGTTCATCGGACATATAATTCAGAGTTTTGGCAAGATATCCCATTTCATCATCAGAAGTAACGTCTATTTTATATGCAAGATTACCTCCTGCATATTCACTGGCACCTTTCATGATCCTGGCCAGGGGCTTACGTATGTAGTGGCTGTAAGCCCAGAGCAGAAGACTGGTGGCTGCATAGCACAGGAGAAAGATTACCTGCATGATAAAAAGAATACTGCTTCGGCTCTGATAAAGGTTTGTCATCGAATAATGGATTGCCACGTAACCTTTGGTTTCCATATCAAAGGTGATCGGGGCAATAACACTCAAATGATCTGTTTTAAAGAAACCATAAAACTTTCCAATCTGATAATAGTTGCTTCCCCATTTGGAAGCATCGAATTCTTCCAGTGGGATTGGCTCCCGGACGTCAATATTTTTCTGTGTACTTACAATGATTTCGCCGTTACTGTTGATGATCCACAATACAGCATCCTGAAAATCGGAAATTGCACATAAGTGTTCCTGAAGAGTATCTACTGTACTGGAAGAGATATTGCTTTTAACTGCTTCGTTAGATGCAATATTGTGCGCTTCTGTATAAAGTGCGGCACTTAAAGAGTGTTCCAGATGCTTTTCCACCATATAAGAACCGCCGAGGGTTATGAGGAAAAATCCTAAAATCCCGATGAGAATATAAAATCTCAGGAATTTTGTGGAAAGATGATGCTGTTTCATGGATTTTTTACCTCAAATTTGTATCCGATTCCCCATACGGTGGCAATGGACCAGTGAGGATTGTCTTTGATCTTTTCACGAAGACGTTTGATATGAACGTCTACAGTACGGGTATCACCGATGTATTCGTAACCCCAGATATGATCCAGAAGCTGCTCGCGGGTAAATACCTGGTTTGGTGATGCTGCAAGGAAATAGAGAAGTTCCAGTTCCTTTGGCGGCATATCAACCTGACGACCCATGTATGTGACTGAATAGTTTGTCAGATTAACGGTCAGATCCGGGTAAGTAACACATTTTTCACTGGAAGAAGGCGATGGCTGCTTAACCTGGAAACGGCGCAGGACAGCACGTACACGGGCAACCAGTTCCTTGGAATCAAAGGGTTTGATCATATAGTCATCTGCACCCAGTTCAAGTCCGAGAACCTTGTCAAAGGTTTCGCCTTTTGCGGAAAGCATAATGATGGGAACATCAGAGGTATGTCGGATTTCACGACATACCTGATAACCGTCAATTCCCGGAAGCATCAGATCCAGAATGATCAGATCCGGGCGGAAGGAGGCAAATTCCCTTAACGCTTCTTCTCCGTCATTTACGATTTTTGTCTCGAAGCATTCTTTGGTAAGATACAGGGCAATAAGCTCTGCGATATTGTTATCATCATCAACAATAAGGATTTTCTGTTTGGAAACCATGGCGGTCCCTCCTATTTCTTAAATTCTACAATAGTAACACCTGCATCTCCTTCGCCGAATTCTCCAAGGCGGAAAGATTCCACATGCTTCTGGCGCTTCAGATAATTGTGTACACCTTTTCTCAGAGCACCGGTTCCTTTACCATGAACAATACGGACAGATTTCAGATGAGCGATATAAGCATCATCCAGATATTTGTCAAGCTCTGCAACTGCTTCATCTACCGTTTTGCCAAGCAGGTTGATTTCTGTGGATACATGGGCTGCTTTTGACATGCGGATTTTACCTGCACCTGTACGCTGCATGTTGGTGTGGTGATCTCTGCTTCATCGATCAGTTCCAGATCAGAGATGTGAACCTTGGAACGGATGATACCCATCTGCACGAAGAGGAAACCTTTGTTGTCCGGACGACTGCTGACAGTCCCTTTCAGATTCATGCTGAGAACCTTAACTGCATCGCCGAGGGAGATATCTTTGGCTGTGAGTTCTTTCTTCGGTTTCTTTGCAGCAGTTTTCTGAGTCATGCCTTTCTCTGCTTTATTCATGTGTTTGCGCAGATTCTGGCGTTCTTTTTCCACAGCAGAGAGATCCACATGGTCTTTCTGGAATTTATGGAACATCTTCATAGTCTGGTCTGCATATTCCTTGGCTTCGCGGAGAACTGCATGAGCTTCCTCATTGGCCTGACGGATGATGCGGTCTCGCTGCTCGTTCAACTTCTCCTGCTTGGATTCCATTTCGGATTTCAGAGAGGCAATTTCCTGTTTATACTGTTCAATCTCGCGGCGTTCATTTTCAATAGTTATACGGCTGCTTTCCAGGGAACTGAGAACATCTTCGAAAGATTCATCCTGTTCACTGATCTGTTCTTTGGCCTTATCGATGATATAGTCCGGAAGTCCAAGCTTGGAAGAAATGGCGAATGCATTACTTTTCCCGGGAACACCGATCAGCAGGCGGTAGGTCGGGCGGAGCGTTTCCACATCAAATTCGCAGCAGGCATTTTCTACACCTGAGGTGGAGAGTGCATATACCTTCAGCTCACTGTAATGGGTGGTTGCCATAGTGCGGATTCCCTGTTCATGAAGATGGGAAAGGATCGCAATGGCAAGGGCAGCACCCTCTGTCGGATCTGTACCTGCACCAAGCTCATCGAAAAGGACAAGAGAGTGACGGTTGGCTTTTTTCAGGAAAGAAACCACGTTGGTCATATGTGAGGAGAATGTACTTAATGACTGTTCAATACTCTGTTCATCACCGATATCAGCATAAACTTCTTCAAACAGTGCAAGCTCTGAGCGGTCCAGTGTGGGAATATGAAGACCGGACTGGCCCATGAGAGTGAGAAGTCCGACAGTCTTTAAAGATACAGTTTTACCACCGGTGTTCGGACCGGTGATAACAAGCAAGTCGAAATCATCGCCGAGACGGATATCAATGGGAACAGCTTTCTTCTTATCAATGAGAGGGTGGCGTGCCTGTTTCAGACGGATGCGTCCTTCATCATTGAAGATTGGTTCTGTTGCATTCATATCCATGGCAAGGGATGCTCTGGCAAAAATGACGTCAAGCTGTACCATGATATTAAGATCTGCGCGGATAGAGTCGGTCTGTTCTGCAGTTTGCTGGCTCAGGGTGGAAAGGATCACTTCAATCTCTTTTTGTTCTTCCAGTTCCAGCTCGCGGATGTCATTATTTAGTTTTACGATTGCCATAGGTTCGATAAATAAAGTAGAACCTGTGGAGGACTGATCGTGTACCATACCCGGAACCTGTCCTTTGTATTCTGCCTTGACCGGAATGCAGTAGCGTCCGTTTCTCATGGTAATAACGGAATCCTGCAGATAATTGCGGGCACTTCCGTTTACAAGAGAGGAGAGCTGTGTATGGATTCTGTCTCCGGTAATCTTCATGTTTCTTCGAATCTGGCGGAGGTTGCTGCTTGCATCATCACTGATTTCATCTTCTGAGAGGATGCATCTGCGGATCTCTGTTGTAAGAGGAGTCAGTGGTTCCAGTGCCTCGAACATCCCGTCCAGAGAGTCCGGGAGAGAATCACCGCGCTCACTTCTGGAATAAGCTTTGACACGATTGGTGTTCTCAAGAAGGCTGCAGATGGCAAGAAGTTCACCAATCCCCAGAGAACTTCCGATTTCCAGACGTTTCAGAGAACCACGCACATCTTTGACGCTGCCAAAGGAAATATTTCCTTTCTGGAAAAGACGGGTAAGGGCATCTCTGGTCTGAGTCTGCATATGTCGGATTTCATCAATATCTGTGGATGGCTCCAGCTTCCGGCAGATTTCTTTTCCCATGGAAGAGGAAGCCTTGTCTGTCAGCATATTGATGATTTTATAATATTCAAGTGCTTTATATGCTTTCTGATTCATTGTCTGTTTAAATCTCCTGATAGATATCTTTATAATTTGCTGTCCCTGATATTATAGCATTTTTTGTTATGGAAATGTACTCCGGGATTATAGCAATTCTAAAAAATAATTGTAACTGTGTAACGGTGGTTACTGTTCACACATCACTATCCCGCGAGGTGTTTTGGCATGAATATGCCAAAATCCCGAGACATACAAGCCAAAATTCCATTGCCGCAGGCAATCTGGAATGAATTTTGGCTAAGTTACTGTGAACGGAGTGAACAGTAACTGTTTCGTAAGGCGCGCGAACAATATACGCGAATATATGTTTGCGTTATGGGGTGGGATGTGGTATGATGAATCGGAAGTGATGAATTTGGGACGGAGGATGTATCATGATTGCGTTTGTTCATGGAATGGCTGTGGATATGACTGAGAGCTCGGTGGTTGTTGAGGCCGGGGGGATTGGTTATGAGATATATATGACGGGGGCAGATTTGTCTGAGATTCGTATGGGGGAGGATGTGAAGGTCCATACTTATTTCAGTGTGAGAGAGGATGCCATGAAGTTGTATGGGTTCAGGACTAAGGATGATCTGCAGATGTTTAAGCTGCTTCTTGGCGTGAATGGTGTGGGGCCGAAGGCTGCGCTGGGGGTTCTGGCGGGGATTACGGCGGATGAATTGAGGTTTGCAATTCTTTCGGATGATGTGAAGACGTTGTCGAAGGCTCCGGGTATCGGGAAGAAGACTGCTCAGAAGCTGATCCTTGAACTGAAGGATAAGATGAAGCTGGAGGATGCGTTTGAATTGAAGCTGGTTCATGAGCAGGAGAGGGCAGCAGTGGGAGCCGGTGAGGTTTCGGATGGCAGGCAGGAAGCTGTTGAGGCTCTGGTTGCGCTGGGATACAGCAGTGCGGATGCGCTTCGTGCGGTGCGTAAGGTTACGGATGTGTCACCGGATGATGTGGAAGGTCTTTTGAAGGCTGCGCTGAAGAATTTTTAACTGAAGCAGGATTTCACGCTCTGGTAGATTGGATTGCCTGTATTGTTATAGAATTGTTATAGGTTAGGATGGGTAACAGATGGAGAAACGTATTATAACTACGGATGTGACGGAGGAGGATTTTTCTCTGGAGGGGAATCTCCGGCCGCAGACGTTGGATGATTATATTGGTCAGGAGAAGACCAAGAGTACTTTGAAGGTTTATATAGAGGCTGCGAAGCAGAGGCATGATGCATTGGATCATGTTTTGTTTTATGGTCCTCCAGGGCTTGGTAAGACTACTCTTTCGGGGATTATTGCCAATGAGATGGGGGTTCATATGAAGGTGACTTCCGGGCCGCTATTGAGAAGCCGGGGGAGATGGCTGCAATCCTTAATAATCTGCAGGAGGGAGATATTCTGTTTGTGGATGAGATCCACCGCCTGAACAGGCAGGTGGAGGAGGTCCTTTATCCTGCTATGGAGGATTATGCTATTGATATTATGATCGGGAAGGGGGCTTCTGCCAGGTCTATACGTCTGGATCTGCCGAAGTTTACGCTGGTGGGGGCGACTACCAGGGCAGGACTTCTGTCTGCACCTCTTCGTGACCGTTTTGGTGTGATGCATCATCTGGAGTTTTATACTCATGAGGAGCTTAAGACGATCATTATCCGTTCTGCTCAGGTTCTTGGAGTGGAGATTGATGAGAAGGGTGCGGCTGAGATTGCCAAGAGATCCAGGGGAACTCCGAGGCTTGCCAACCGTCTGCTGAAGAGGGTTCGTGATTTTGCGCAGGTGAAGTATGATGGACGGATTACTTATGATGTGGCGTGTTTTGCGCTGAATCTTCTGGAAGTGGATCAGTATGGTCTGGATAAGATTGACAGAAGGATTCTTCAGACTATGATCGTGAATTTTCAGGGTGGTCCTGTGGGACTGGAGACTCTGGCTGCGGCGATAGGGGAGGATTCCGGTACGCTGGAGGATGTGTATGAGCCTTATCTGCTGCAGAATGGATTCCTGAACCGTACGCGAGAGGACGTATGGCATCGGCGCTTGCGTATGAGCATCTGGGCTATCAGATGCCGGAGAAAAACTGAAGTTAAGGGTGTAAAAATATAAAAAAGTAAAAGTTTTTTAAAAATTCCTATACATTTCGACTGCTTTCGAGTATAATGAAGTAAATGTCCGGGGTTCCGGGCAGATTGAAGGAAGATACAGGAGGCTCGTACGGATGGCGGTCAAAAATACAGCAAAGGTAATCATAGGTGGTAAGATTATTACGCTGGGAGGCTATGAATCGGAAGAATATTTTCAGAAAGTAGCATCCTATATAAATAAAAAGATGGATGAGTTAAGTGCTATGCCGGGTTACAGCAGACAGCCCATGGAGACCAAGCATACACTTATCAGCCTGAATATTACAGATGACTATTTTAAGGCAAAGAAACAGGCGGAGGTTTTTGAACAGGATTTACAGCAGAAGGATCAGGAGATGTATGATCTGAAGCATGAGCTGATCTCGCTTCGTATGCAGATTGAGGAAGCGCAGAAGCATGAACAGGAAGCCCTGGAACAGAAGAGCCTTCTGGAGGGAAAGAATAAGGAACTGGAAAAGCAGATTGATGAGCTGCTGAAATAATAGAGGGGGGATTACTTCGGTGATTTCCCCTTTATGATTTGTTTCATATGTATTCGATTTGAATATTATAGCAATGCTCATAAATAATGCATTTAAGATGACTGTTATAGAAAACGTGAGGTATAGAATTGAAAAGAGAAGAGATTGAACTTCTGGCACCTGCCGGTTCCTATGAGGGATTTGAGGCAGCGATCGGTGCAGGTGCAGATGCGGTTTATGTAGGGGGAGCAGCCTTTGGCGCGCGGGCTTATGCGAAGAATTTCGGAGAGGAAGAGCTTTTGCGTGCCATTGATACTGCTCATATCCATGGCAGGAAACTTTATCTGACAGTGAATACGCTGTTGAAGAACAGGGAACTGTCTGAACAGTTGTATGATTATCTGCTTCCATATTATAAGGAAGGTCTGGATGCGGTGATCGTTCAGGATATGGGTGTGTTTAAGATGATCAGGGAGATGTTTCCGGGTATGCATCTTCATGCCAGCACGCAGATGACTGTGACAGGTCCGGAGGGGATGAAGTTTCTGGAAGAACAGGGTGCTTCCAGAGTGGTAACTGCCAGAGAGCTTTCCCTTGAGGAAATCCGGAGGATGCATGAGACAAGTCCTATCGAGATTGAATCTTTTGTCCATGGAGCTTTATGTTACAGTTATTCGGGACAGTGCCTGATGAGCAGTATCCTGGGTGGAAGAAGCGGTAACAGAGGAAGGTGTGCACAGCCTTGCCGTCTGCCTTACCAGACGGCGCTTTGTTGCGGGGAAAATGGCAGACGGTCAGAGAAAAGGAAAGCGCAAGAACTATGTCCTCTGAGTCTGAAAGATATTTCTACGATAGAGATTCTTCCGCAGATTCTGGAGGTTGGTGTTACTTCTCTTAAGATAGAGGGCAGGATGAAGCAGCGGGATATACAGCAGGGGTAACTTCTGTATATCGGAAGTACCTGGATCTTCTTTTTGAGAAGGGAGCTGAGAATTACAGGGTAGCAGAGGAGGATAAGAGATATCTGCTGGATCTGTTTAACAGGGGAGGTTCCTGTACCGGTTATTATCAGATGCAGAATGGTCCGTCCATGATGGCATTCAGTAATGAGAAGAAAACAGGAGATGTCAGTCC
>ENA-OUNI01000226-OUNI01000226.1-human-gut-metagenome-genome-assembly--contig:-NODE-226-length-25950-cov-4.722689_pt1 | contig 25950 bp, 34 predicted proteins | sample MGYA00242499_ERZ504580 | MGnify/ENA primary metagenome ERZ504580 (study PRJEB26092, sample SAMD00036315) | human gut metagenome | host: Homo sapiens | study: EMG produced TPA metagenomics assembly of... | reverse complement strand
TCGTGAAAGACGCATGAATTGGTGTAATGAAGGCATTCGCTTCGATGATATTCGCCGTTGGGGAAAATTGCATTATGCGGATATGAAGATTAACAAAAAGTTAAACTTGGGGCATGGTTGGATAAGGAAGCTTATTTGAAAGAATATAACCAAGCTAACGGAACGTCATATACCATTGATGATTTGAAAGACATTCTTTTGGATCGTGAAGGTAATTCAGGTTATATCAAACCTATCCAGGTTTCTTCATTATTGCGTACTTATGGAGAAAAAGATTATCTTTATCCTATCCCGACAGGACAGATATCCTTGTATAACAGTAAGAGTGAACAACTGGGAGATTCTTCTATTAAGTTAGAGCAGAACCCAGGCTGGTAATAAGATGCATCACAATGGGAGCTGATTAATTGCTACCCATTGTGATGCATGTTTATTTAGTTGAATCTATAATGGCGGTATACTTGCTTAATATTTGAAAGATTACAAATAGTTGAGCTGTTATAAACTTAAATTAATATTTATGAGAACATTAACGAAGCTTTTGTGGATTTTATTGCTAGGAGTTGTTTTTTCTTGTCAGGACAATGTGATTGACGCAATTGATGCGACGATAGATGAAAAAAACTTTGATACGAAAATGTATGAGACTTCTGTATCTGTGGAAGATGCAAGAAATGTTGCTGAACTTTTTACTGTAAAGGATGCTCCTCGGACTCGCGTTAGTAAATCTGTCAAGGAAATAATTACTATTGAGGGAGAAGTTAATAAGCCAAGTATGTATATTATCAATTATGATAATGAACAAGGCTTTTTACTTGTTAGTGCTACCAAAAACTTCCAACCTATATTGGCTTATGCTGAGAGAGGTAGTTTTAATGCTAATAATAGAATGCCGGATGGACTTTCTGATTGGCTGGGAGATATGAAGAATGTTATTGAGGAACGAGATAAAATGCCGATTGATAGTACTTTTCAATATAGAGCAATGTGGGAAGAATATATACCTGCTATGAAAGATAAGGTATATACGCGTTCTAATATAGCTGAGTTTGAAAATTACATAGCAGATTGTTGCCGTGAATGGAAAAAGGAAGGCTATGGATATATTCCGTTTGCTGGTGCTAGGGATTATTTGCCGGAAAGTATATACGAGCAATTTCGTGCTGTTGCGGAAGGAATGACTTATATTGAATATGATTATAATCAACATGCTTACTTGCGCTGGAAACAAAAAGGTTATGAAGAAAAAATGGGAAATATATTATCAACAACTTGGACACAAGAATCTGGTTTTAATGTTGCATTACCTCAAATAAGTGGTCAATATCCACCTGCTGGTTGTGCAACAATAGCAATGGCTCAAGTAATGAAATATAATGAGTATCCAACTTTTTTTAATTGGAATTCAATGCCAAATAGTTATGCCTCTTCTGTCACTGCTGCATTTATCAGAGATGTTGCAGATGCAATTAACGCAGATTATGCATTAGATGGGACTAGTGCGTCATTATCGGATGTGCGAAATGCATTAGTGTCCAAATATGGCTATTCGACGACAGCTCAAGTTGTAAATCATTCGGCAGCAAGAACTATCGGCAACTTGAGAAAAAAGCAGCCGGTAATTATGCAAGGCTTTACAGATGATGGTAAGGTGGGGCATGCGTGGGTTGCATGTGGATATCATGACATTGATCATTATACAGAATATGAACTATTAACAATGCCAGAGGAGTTCCATCCTGGAGGGACATTCGTTTTCTTATTTCAGATTCTTATACAACTGATTTTGATATCCGTACTTATTTTTATATGAACTGGGGATGGGAGGTAGTTATAATGGAATGTATCTTGATACTAATTTGTATTTGGAACGTTCTGATGGTAGCTTCTCTTGGAATCGTAATCGTAAAGATATAGTTGATATTGTTCCTAAGTGAGGTGTTATTGTCTTTTTGATTTTGTCATGAAATATATGAATAACAAATAGTATTTTGACTTAAAATGTTTTTTTTGAATTACTTATAGCAAAATTTGTTCATATGAATTAGCGAACTTACCCTTATAAAAGGTGATAAAAATGCAAGTTCTAAAAAGGGTGAGAGACTGACTTCAAAATGAAGTCAGTCTCTCACTTTTTAGAATGCTTTTTCCTTAATCAGGTATTCTGCAATCTGCACCGCATTCAGTGCAGCGCCTTTCTTAATCTGGTCGCCCACAATCCAGAACGTCAATCCGTTTTCGTTGCTGAGGTCCTTGCGGATACGGCCTACGTAAACCGGGTCTTTGCCGGCGAGGAACAACGGCATGGGGTATTCCTTTTCTGCCGGATTGTCCATCAGAACCAAGCCTTCGCCGTTGGCAAATGCTTCGCGGGCTTCTTCTATGGAGACGGGGCGCTCGGTCTCTACCCAGATACTTTCGGAGTGGGAGCGGAGAGCGGGAACACGTACGCAAGTAGCACTGACCTTTACGTCAGAGTGCATAATCTTACGGGTCTCGTTGAACATCTTCATCTCCTCTTTGGTATAGCCGTTTTCGGTGAATACGTCGATTTGCGGAATGAGGTTGAATGCCAGCTGGTAAGCGAATTTCTCAACGGTTACGGGTTCGCCTGCCAATACCTGGCGGTATTGCTCGTACAACTCATCCATGGCAGCGGCGCCGGCACCACTGGCAGCCTGATAGGTAGAAACGTGTACGGTCTTTATATGGGAAAGCTGTTCGATGGCTTTCAGTGCCACTACCATTTGGATAGTAGTACAGTTGGGGTTGGCGATGATGCGAGAGGACGTTCTTTGGCGTCGGCGGCATTCACTTCGGGCACTACCAAAGGTACATTGTCGTCCATACGGTAAGCGCTGGAATTGTCAATCATCACTGCTCCGTACTTGGTAATGGTTTCGGCAAATTCTTTGGAGGTGCCTGCGCCTGCGGAAGTGAAAGCGATATCAACCCCTTTAAAGTCATCATTGTGTTGCAAGAGTTTCACCTCGATCTGTTTACCGCGGAAGGTATATTTGGTTCCGGCACTGCGTTTAGAACCGAACAATACTAACTCGTCCAACGGGAAATTTCTTTCATCGAGCACTCGCAGGAACTCTTGTCCCACGGCTCCGCTTGCTCCAACAATAGCTACTTTCATTTTTCTTTTGTTTTAAATTAAGTTTATAAAAAAGTGAAATACTATCTCTAAAAAGATAGAATTGGTCGCAAATTTATAACAAAATGCTGTATAACACCGCATAAAGTGAAAAGTTTTTCGTTATTTTGCATTCAAAACCTAAAACTTATAGCCTATGGATTGGTTTGACTTCAGCTTGAAACTTCCCATCACCGACCCTACATGGATATTCCTCCTTGTACTCCTCATTATATTGTTTGCTCCCATATTGTTGAATAAGCTTCGTATTCCGCACATTATCGGAATGATACTGGCGGGGCTTGTCATTGGGGAGCATGGTTTCAATATCTTGGTGCGTGACAGCAGTTTTGAGCTTTTCGGCAAAGTAGGCTTGTATTACATCATGTTCCTTGCCGGTCTGGAAATGAATATGGGGGACTTCAAACAGAACCGGGGCAAAGCGCTTGTTCTGGGGCTCTTGGCTTTTATTGTGCCCATAGGCATAGGCTTGGTAACGAATATAGCTTTGTTGAAGTACGGGGTGCTGACCTCTGTCCTACTGGCAAGTATGTATGCGTCACATACGCTGGTGGCCTATCCCATCGTGATTCGTTACGGTGTGTCGCGGCATCGCAGTGTGAGTATTGCAGTGGGGGGGACGGCGGTTACGGATACACTCACTTTGCTGGTTCTGGCCGTTGTGGGTGGTATGTTCAAGGGGGAGTCGGACGGCTTCTTTTGGGTATGGCTTGTCATAAAGGTTATCTTCCTGGGTATTTTGATTGTATATCTGTTTCCACGCATAGGCCGTTGGTTCTTCCGGAGGTACGATGACAACGTGATGCAGTTCATATTCGTGCTTGCCATGGTTTTCCTCGGAGCCGGATTGATGGAGTTTGTGGGGATGGAAGGTATCCTGGGTGCTTTCCTTGCAGGTTTGGTTTTGAACCGGCTGATTCCGCATGTCTCTCCGTTGATGAACCATCTGGAGTTTGTGGGCAACGCCTTGTTTATTCCTTATTTCCTGATAGGTGTGGGCATGCTGATTGATGTGCACGTGATTTTCGGTCATGGCGATGCTCTGAAAGTAGCGGCTGTAATGATTGTGGTGGCATTGGCAGGTAAATGGATTGCCTGCTGGCTGACGCAGAAAATATATAAGATGGGAGGGATTGAACGGGAGCTGATGTACGGATTGAGCAATGCACAAGCAGCGGCAACGCTGGCGGCTGTGTTGGTGGGGTACAACATCATTCTGCCCAATGGGGAACGCTTGCTGAACGATGATGTTTTGAATGGTACCGTCCTGCTGATTCTTGTAACTTGCATTGTGAGCTCGTTCATTACGGAGCGTGCCGCACGGAAGATTGCCATGGAGGAGGCGCATCTGGAAGAAAACCGCTCCGTGGAAGCGGAGAAGATATTGATTCCGATAGCCAACCCCGATACGATTGAAGACTTGATAAATCTTTCTTTGGTGATACGCGACCCGAAGCAACGGGATAATCTGTTGGCACTGAATGTCATCAACGACGATAGCAGTTCTGAAAGTGCCGAATTGCGTGGGAAACGCTATCTGGAAAAGGCTGCCATGATAACGGCCTCGGCAGATGTGCCGTTGAGGCAAATCACGCGTTACGACTTGAATATCGCTTCGGGCATTATCCATACAGCAAAAGAATATGCGGCAACGGATGTCATTATAGGTCTGCACCGTAAAGTCAATATTGTGGATTCATTCTTCGGTATGCTGACGGAGAATCTGCTGAAAGGCTTGCATCGCGAGGTGATGGTTTCCAAGTTCCTGATGCCCATTAACACAATCAGGCGGGTGATTGTGGCGGTACCTCCGAAAGCCGAGTATGAGGCGGGATTCCTGAAGTGGGTGGAACATTTCTGCCGGTTGGGGAGTACTTTGGGCTGTCGGGTGCATTTTTATGCCAATGAAGAGACTACCGACCATCTTCAAGGCTGGTGAAAGCCAAATATGGACAGACATTGACAGACTTTTCCCGCCTGGACGATTGGGGGGACTTACTGATATTGACCGGACAAGTGAACTTTGACCATCTGTTAGTGATTATCAGTGCTCGCCGGGGCTCCATCTCCTATGACAGCTCCTTCGAGAAGCTACCGGCACAAATCAGCAAGTACTTTGCAAATAACAGCCTGATAGTACTCTATCCCGACCAACTGGGCGAGCCGCAGGATGCGGTATCCTTCTCCAACCCGCGTGGCAACAACGAGTCGCAGCACTACGAGAAGGTAGGCAAATGGTTCTATAAATGGTTCAAGAAGAATTGACGATTGACAATTGATAATTGACAAAAATCTGTGTAAATCCGTGTAATCTGTGGTGAAAATGGAAGATTGGCAACAACGAACGCAACTTTTATTAGGAGATGAAAAAATGGAACGCCTGCGCCGGGCACATGTACTTGTCATAGGACTGGGTGGTGTAGGTGCTTATGCGGCCGAGATGATATGCCGTGCCGGAGTGGGGCGGATGACGATTGTCGATGCCGATACCGTGCAGCCTACGAATATAAACCGTCAGTTGCCGGCTCTGCATTCTACCCTGGGGCAAAAGAAGGCGGAGATATTGGCATCACGTTTCAGGGACATTAATCCGGCTCTGGAACTGAGAGTGTTGCCCGTATTCTTGAAAGATGAGAACATACCGGAACTGCTGGATGATGCGGCTTATGACTTTGTGGTGGATGCCATCGATACGCTTGCTCCAAAATGCCACTTGATAGCGGAAAGCATGAAGCGGCATATCAAGATAGTGTCCAGCATGGGGGCAGGAGCAAAGAGTGACATTTCGCAAGTGCGCTTTGCCGATATCTGGGATACCTATCATTGCGGGTTGAGCAAGGCTGTGCGTAAGCGTTTGCAAAAATGGGCATAAAGCGGAAACTTCCAGTTGTTTTCAGCACCGAACAGGCTGATCCGAATGCCGTTTTGCTGACGGACGACGAGATGAACAAGAAGTCCACCTGTGGAACAGTGAGCTACATGCCTGCAGTTTTTGGCTGCTATTTGGCCGAATATGTAATTAAAAGACTATAGTAATAGCACTTGAAAGAAAACTATCAAATAGTAAATAGTAAATTGTCAAATTGTAAATAGCCTAGTGATTCATTTAGAGAATATAACGAAGAGTTCGGTAACCTGCAAGTGTTGCGGGGTATTGACCTGGAGATAGAGAAAGGGGAGATTGTCAGCATTGTAGGCCCCAGTGGAGCGGGTAAAACTACCTTGCTGCAAATCATGGGTACGTTGGATATGCCGGATGGCGGTTCGGTGGTTATTGACGGTACACAAGTCAACCGTATGAGGGAGAAGGAACTTTCCGCATTCCGCAACCACCATATCGGCTTTGTGTTCCAGTTCCATCAACTGCTGCCGGAGTTTACGGCTTTGGAGAATGTAATGATACCAGCTTCATTGCCGGAAGAGGACAGCAGGAAGCCAAGGAGGCGGCTACGGAAATTCTTGAATTCATGGGGCTTGCCGAACGGGCCTCCCACAAGCCGAATGAGTTGTCGGGAGGTGAGAAGCAGCGTGTGGCGGTGGCCCGTGCTCTCATCAATCATCCAGCAGTGGTGCTGGCAGATGAACCTTCCGGCAGCTTGGATACCCATAATAAGGAAGAACTGCACCAGCTCTTTTTTGATTTACGTAACCGTTTCGGACAAACGTTTGTTATCGTAACCCATGATGAAGGACTGGCGCAGCTCACCGACCGGACGATACATCTGATTGACGGGGAAATCAATAAAATGGTCTGAGCCTATTTCCCCGTGCCCATTACTCCCGAGTCATTGTCACTGTTGTTTACCTTCCGCTGTGCTGTCTTGAAACTGCGGCCGAACGAGAAGTTGTAGGAAAAGTTCACCAGGAACATGCGGGAGCTTTCTTTTATGTAATTATTTGTCTTGTAGGATGCGAATTTATTCCAGTTTTCGCTTTGTACTTTATAGTTGTCGGTGAAAGGATTGAATGCACCGACTCCTACCCGAAGATTCTTATGCTTGTAATATACAGCTAACATCTGGATGTTTTCTCCTCCCGAGAGGGTTTCTCCCCAGAAATTGTTCCAATTGGTGTTTATCTGCCAGAACAGAGAGAACTGTTTGTAGTTTAATGAGGCTTCTGCCTCACAAAACCAGTTGGTGTAGGTATGCGAGTAGTGATTGCCATGGCTCATGTAATGGTTGACACCGCCCGTAAAAGAAAATTGCAGAATGTCGCGGATGGGGCCTACGCGGAGCATGGCACGTCCGGAGAGTTTCTGCCAATCCTTCTGATTGTCCCAAGTCTGCACTATTTTGTTGCCTTCTTGAATCTTCTCGTCCATAATGGCATTGGGACGATAGTCATAGGCTCCCCATAAGTTGGTGTAAAAGATGCCTTTTTTCCACTCGTAAGTCAGCTCCGTATGATAGCACATGTACGACTTCAGATTCGGGTTACCACGACGTATCTGGAATGAATCCACTGCTTGTTCCACATCGCTGAGGTCGCCCAATGAAGGAGAAGCGTTATAGATGTTTCCCTTCCAGCGGAGGTAGGAGTTGTCTGACATGGCATAGTGCAGAACGATACTCGGGTTGAAACTGTAGCTCTCGGTAGATTTGTCCTTGCCGCTCTGATTATAGTAGAAACGGGTCATGGCCACTCCCAGCCGGTAGTTTAGTTTGTCTATCTTTCCACGGTATTCTCCGAATATGTATGTGTTCCCTTGGTGCATATTGGTTTCATAATAATGCCCGTTTCTGTATTCATTGTTGGAGTAGGACTGTGTATGGTTCAATCCAAAGCTCAATGCGTTCCCCTTGGAATATTGCTTCTCGTAAATGACCTCGGCAATCAGGGAGTATTTGTTTCCTCGGATATTGTTGTCAATATCGGTCAATATGTTTCCCAGGGTGCTTTCTTGGTAGAGCCGCTGCGATTTTTCCCGATTGTAGGTGCCTACTACATTGAATACCAGGGTTTGTTTGTTTTTCAGGTCTTGTTGGTAGTACAAATCGAGTGAGGACGTGTCCAGCTCTGGTCGGTACGGTCGGTCATGTCTACCACGTCCGCTTCGTCATTGGCGTTATAGAGAGTTCCTTTATAATCCCAGTGCGGCTGATTGTTTCCTCGAAGGCGGAAGGTGGCGCTGAAAAGGGAATTTTCAGAAGCCTGCAAACTGTAATTTACGTTTAGGTTGTGCTGGTACATGGTTGCCTTGCTGGGCTCTCCTTTCTCCAGGCGTCTGAGTGTAGTGCCGTCTGCCAGGTGGAATTCTTCTTCATTGTCGCGGTACATGCCGTTAAAATCCCGCGGTCCCATGTAATAGGAGAAGCCGAATTCTGATTTTTTGTGGTTTACTTTGCCGTACAGATTATAGTTTCCCCACATCGTGTTCAACCCTTGGGAAATGTCGGCACCGAAGTTTCCGCCCGTTTTAGGTCGGCGCACTATGTAGTCCAAAACGACTTCGGCATTACCGTAGCGCAGTCCCGGATTGTCATGGTACTCTATACGTATAATGTCGGCAGGGCGAATGGCTTTTATCTCGTCTATTTCGGCTTTGACTCCATTGATGCGTAATTGCAGTTCTCCACCGCCGGACAATCCAATCTCATTGTTCATGGGGTTGACCAGAATACGTGGCAGCATCAGTTCCTGCAACAGATTCACTCCGTTTGTGGAAGTTTTCATTTGTCTTTCGGATGGGAAAACCAGTTTACGGTCGGCACGGCTGATTTGGCTGGAGCCGGTGATAGTCACTCCTTCCAGTGCGATAGAAGCACTGTCTAATACGATTGGTCCAAGGTCGGTATGGCGCTTTACTCCATTGAGGGTGATGTATCCGGTATTATACCCGATGCTGGAAAGAACAAGTCTGTAATCTCCGGCAGCCGTGTTCTTGAAGATGAATTCTCCTTCTGGACTTGTGGTCACACCGGCGACAAAAGTAGAGTCGATGGTCTGTAATACCACATTGACATACTCTATACTCTTGTCGGAAGCATCGCGGACGGTTCCTTTTATTTCTATTTTTTGAGCAAAAGCATTCTGTGCCATACTGCCCAGCAGCATGGTTATAATCATTAATTTTTTCATATTGATACGATGGTTCTAATCCTTATTGCAGTAGGCCTTCCTGTTTTTAGGGTGTTTCTGCTTGTTAGACGAAATGACTGGTGAAAAGGTTGCATCAGACATTGAAAAATGTTGCATGATGCTGTTATTCAAAACAAACGTAGTGACTGATTTTCTCCAAATCGGTATCGGAGAATTCCTCGTAAAGTGCAAAAGGTTTCAGACTATGAAGGTCGCCTTTCTTCTTCCGGTATTCTACAAAGGCCTTTGCCTGGTAGAAGTTGATGTAAGGATGGTTGCGCAGCCTCTCTATGCTACTACGGTTCAGGTTGATGAGGTGGATGGCCCGGGTGTCGATGGAAAACCAGGACTGCAATTGGGTGGTGTCCAAATGGATTTCTTGTAATTGCGTGATGTTGTAGAATCCTCCCAAGCGTTGCCGATAACCGATGATTAGACGGGCAATGCCACTACCGATACCTGGTATTTTCTTCAGTTCTGTGGTGTCGGCGCGGTTCAGGTCGACAAGGGTCCCAGACGGATATTTTTCCGGTGCAATTCGGAAAGTAACGGCGCTGTCATTGCTTGCAGGAGAGCTGTACAACTGGACGGTTCTTGTTTCTGTGTCTTTCGGAGTGATGTGGATATAGGGTAAGAGTGTCTGATATTGTTTTTCTGTCATTCCATATATTTTCCGGAAATCTTCTGCCTTATGGAACTTCCCTCCTTTACTACGGTAGCGGAGTATGTTCCGCGCCATCCATCCGGGCAGTCCCAGTCGGCAAAAAATGACGGAGTCGGCGGTATTGGGATTGAAACGGGCCAAGGAGACGGTTGTCGGTTGTTTTTGGGAGGAAGGTTTAAGTCTGTTGTCCCATTTTTGTTCCTTTTCTTGTATGGATGCGATGAACGATTCGTATTCTGCCATGGCAGTGGCCTGCCGCCGGATTACTTCATCGGAGAGGGGGCGGTTCTCTCTTTGGTATATATAAATATACCCGGAGAGAAAGACGAGAATAATGCCGGTAATCAAAACCAGTATTCCGCGCCTTTCTCCCCGGGAGAAATAAAGGAATTCTTTAAAGGGGTTCTGCATGATGACCTATTTCAGAAAACCCAGTTCATTGATAAAAATCAGTGCAATTCCTATCGGAGCAATATATTTCAGGATGAATATCAATAGCTTGTAGACGGATACTTTCAGAGTGCCATTGTTGCTGACTTCTTCCCATACGATTTTCTTGTCCAGATACCAGCCTATGAAGATGGAAATGAAGAAACCGCCTAACGGTAGCATTAGCTTGGCCGTTACAAAGTCGAACAAATCGAATAGGTTTAATCCGAATGCGGTATAGCTCTTGCCGATACCGAGAGACAGTGAGCAGAATACTCCTAAGAAAATACAGCCCGCTGTCACGTATCTGGCTGCCTTGCTGCGTGAGAACTTGAACTCTTCATGTAGATAGGCAGTTACCACTTCGTGCAGGGAAATGGTGGAAGTAAGTGCTGCCAATGCCAGTAGGATATAGAACATCAGAGACAGCAGTATCGCCAGCCAGGGAATATTGCCGAACGCTTGCTGAAAGACATTAGGTAAGGTGATGAATAGCAGACTAGGACCCGCATCCGGTTTGATGCCTACAGAGAAGGCGGCAGGGAAGATGATGAATCCTGCCAAAATGGCTACCATGGTGTCGATAGCCGCCACGTTGAGTGCCGTTTTGGGCAGGTTCGTATCATTGCGGAAGTAAGAAGCGTATGTACAGAGACATCCCATCCCCAAGCTCAAGGAGAAAAATGCCTGGCCCATGGCTCCAAGGAACACATTGCCGTCCACTTGCTGAAGTCCGGTTTCAACAGGAATTCAATGCCTGCTCCTGCTCCGGGCAGGGATATGGAGCAGATGGCAAGGATTATCAATAGGACAAATAGCATTGGCATCATGATTTTGGCTGATTTTTCAATACCTTTTTCCACTCCTTTGACAATGATGAGATGGGTGGCCAGCAGGAACAGCACCAGCCAGATGACCGGACGCCAGGGGTTGCTGACAAAGCTGTTGAAGGATGCGATGAAATCGGCTGCCGACTTCCCGGCAAAACTGTTGGTAGCCGCTTCGCCGATAAACTCAAGCGTCCATCCTGCCACAACGGAGTAATATCCCAGAATAAGGAATCCGGCCAGTACGCCCATACGTCCTACCCAGCGCCAATGCGTGCCGGGTGCCAATTTCTGATAAGCCCTTGCCGTATTGGCACGCGAGCGCCTGCCGATGAGGAATTCTGCAATCATGATGGGGATGCCGAGAATGAGCACGCAAACCAGGTATACAAAGATAAATGCCGCACCTCCGTGATTCCCGGTCTCAAACGGGAAACGCCAGATATTGCCTAAACCGACTGCGGAGCCTGCCGAGGCAAGTATGACGCCTAATTTGCTTCCGAAGTTGGCTCTGTCACTTTTTGTCATAAAACGTAGATTTTTCTTTCAATTCGTTATTAATACCAGCTAAAACATGCAAATATAGAAAATGTTCTGTACTTTTGCGCACAGTTCGTTGATAATTTGGTATATGCTATATTATATTAAGAAATATCCGGTGTCGCTTTTTATTATTCTGACGGTGATTTATCTTTCATTCTTTAAACCGCCTTCTACAGAAATAAGCAAGATTCCCAATATAGACAAGGTGGTGCATATCTGTATGTATTTCGGCATGTCAGGAATGCTGTGGCTGGAGTTTCTTCGCGCTCACCGGAGAGACAACGCCCCTTTATGGCATGCATGGGCAGGGGCGTTTGTCTGTCCCGTTTTGTTCAGCGGAATGGTGGAGTTGCTGCAAGAATACTGCACGACATACCGTGGTGGAGACTGGCTGGATTTTGCGGCCAATACCACGGGAGCGGTGCTTGCATCAATGGTCGGCTATTTCATTTTAAGGCCAAGGATGAAATAGGATTATAAGTATTCAACTACGGAACTTAGCTTGATGCCGTTCGACCCTTTTATCAGAATTGTTTTCCCGCAAGGTTTCTCTCTTTGCAGCTCTGCGATGAGTGCGGTTACATCGGGATAACTCTGATAAGAGTGGCGTGTGGCGGCAAACAATTCCCCTACAAGAACTACATCCTTGAATCCGCATTCTTCCAGATAGTCTGCAATCTTCTGGTGCTCGTCGGCACTGTCTTTACCCAACTCCCGCATATCTCCCAATATCAACATTTTGTTTTCGGCCTGCATGTTCCGGAAGTTACTAATGGAAGCCATCATGCTTGTGGGATTGGCATTATAGGCATCGATAATCAGAGTGTTGTCCGCTGTTTTTTTCAGTTGTGAACGGTTGTTTTGCGGGGTATATCCGACCAGTGCCTTGTCTATTTTCTCCGGTTCCACACCAAAAAATGTCCGATGGTGACAGCTGCCAGAGCATTGGGGAAGTTATATTCACCGATAAGCCGGGTTTGTACTTCGTGATATTTGCTTTCGTTGTCCGTTTTCCACTCGAAGGTGAGGTAAGGAGAATTGCCGGTGACGTGTCCGTTGATGTACAGCCCGTCCTCACTGCCGTAGGCAATCTGGTGGAGTCCGTAGGCTATCTTTTTCAAGTAGGGGTTGTCGTTATGGATAAAGATGGTAGCTTCTTTCCGCGTCCGCAGATAGTCGTACATCTCTCCTTTGGTCTTGATGATTCCTTCAAAAGAGCCGAATCCCTCCAGATGGGCTTTTCCTACGTTGGTAATGATCCCGTAGTCAGGTTCGGCTATCTCTACCAGCTCCTTGATGTCTCCCGGGTGGCTGGCACCCATTTCCACCACGGCAAGGTCGTGTTCAGGGCGCAGGCGGAGCAAGGTGAGGGGAACACCGATGTGATTGTTCAAATTTCCCAAGGTATAGAGCACGTTGTGAGTTTGCGAAAGTACGGTGGACATCAGTTCCTTGGTAGTAGTCTTTCCGTTTGTACCCGTAATGCCGATGATGGGTGTACGCATCTGCCGACGGTGGTAATTGGCAAGTTGTTGCAAGGTTTTCAAGCTGTTTTCCACCACGATGTATCGTGTATCGCCTTCAGGGGCATAGCTTCTTCGTCCACTATGGCATAAGCACTTCCGCTTTCCAGCGCCCGGGCGGCAAAGGCATTTCCGTTGAACGACTCGCCTTTCAGCGCAATGAATAAAGAGCCTTGGGGGCAGTTACGGCTGTCAGTAGTGACACTGGTGCATGTTAGGAATATCTGATGTATAGCTGTTATATCCATGACTTTATAATTAAATCAATCTGTGTGAATCTGTGTAATCTGTGGTAAACCATCGTGCAAAGATATAGTTTTAATCCTCTCCCTTCCCGGGTACAAGCAAAAAACTTATCAGTTTTATGAGTTTATGTATTTTGAAACCACTTTTTTGTTTACATTTGCAGGTACTATATAGAACAGACTGCCTATGGAAATTACAACTGCCCGATATATAAATGTCAACGGTTCGCTGCTCGACCTCTCTCAACCCCGTGTCATGGGCATACTGAACGTTACTCCCGATTCCTTTTATGCCGGTAGCCGTACACAGACAGAGGCGGAAATAGTACGCCGGGTGAAACAGATAGTTTCGGAGGGAGCGGCCATTATTGACATAGGCGCTTACTCTTCCCGTCCTAATGCCGACAATGTCTCTGCCAGGGAGGAGATGGAACGGTTGCGTATGGGCCTGAAAATACTTTTTGAGATACAGCCGGATGCTGTGGTGTCAGTAGACACTTTTAGGGCGGATGTGGCAAGAATGTGTGTGGAGGAGTATGGTGTTGCCATCATCAATGATATTGCGGCCGGTGAGATGGATGCGAATATGTTCCATACCGTTGCGGCATTGAACGTACCTTATATTATGATGCACATGCAAGGCACTCCGCAAAGTATGCAGCAGCATCCTCATTACGACAATCTTCTGAAAGAGGTTTTCTTGTATTTTGCGCGCAAGGTGCAGCAATTACGTGACTTAGGTGTAAAAGACATCATTCTGGACCCCGGTTTCGGCTTTGGAAAGACAATGGAGCATAACTATGAATTGCTGTCCCATCTGGAAGAGTTCCGTATTTTTGAGTTGCCTTTGCTGGTAGGCGTTTCACGTAAATCGATGATATACCGCTTGTTGGACATTACTCCTCAGGAGGCGCTGAATGGTACTACGGTGCTCGATACCATCTGTTTGCTGAAAGGTGCTGACATCCTCCGCGTACACGACGTGAAAGAAGCCGTGGAAACCGTACGGATTGTGCAAGCCATGCGAAATAATTCCTAATCCCTAACCCCTAATCATTCAATATCGTGTTTTTTGAATTTGGAATAAAAGATTTTATAGATATTCTGTTAGTGGCTTTCTTGCTGTACTATACGTATAAGCTGATGAAAGCCTCCGGCTCTATCAATGTGTTTACGGGTATTCTGGTGTTTATCCTGATATGGCTGGTGGTGTCGCAGGTGCTGGAGATGAAATTGCTCGGCTCCATCTTCGACAAGCTGGTCAGTGTGGGCGTGCTGGCGCTTATCATTTTGTTTCAGGACGAGATACGGCGCTTCTTGCTGACACTCGGTTCGCATCAGCATGCCAGTGCGCTGGTACGCTTCTTCACCGGCAATAAGAAAGAGAAGTTGGAACATGACGACATCATGCCGGTGGTAATGGCATGTATCAGCATGGGGAAGCAGAAGGTTGGTGCCTTGATTGTCATTGAACATAATTTGCCTTTGGATGATGTGGTGCGTACGGGAGAAATTATCAATGCCGATATAAACCAGCGTCTGATTGAGAATATTTTCTTTAAGAACAGTCCGTTGCACGATGGAGCGATGGTTATCAGTAAGAAACGTATCAAAGCGGCGGGATGTATCCTGCCTGTTTCCCATAATCTGGACATTCCTAAGGAACTGGGGCTGAGGCATCGTGCTGCCATGGAATTTCCCAGGTGTCTGATGCGCATGCCATCATTGTATCGGAGGAGACCGGAGGTATTTCAGTGGCTTACAAAGGACAATTCTATCTGCGTCTGAATGCAGAGGAATTGGAAAGTTTGTTAACAAAGGAAAGCTAAGGTGTGACAAAATCTCCTATTTTTACGTCATATAACTATGATATAAAAAACAATATCTTATAACTAATAACTGAAAAGGATGGATAGACGAAATTTCTTACGGACGGGAAGTCTGGCGATGTTAGGTTCGCTGGCAGTACCCTCGTTGGCTATGCCTGCGTCAGTACGCGGAGCTTTAGGAGGAGCAGATAATCAGTCTGCCGTAGCTTCGGCAATGGTTCACTTCGGTGTGACGGAGGCTGACTTGAAGAAAGTGATGGCTGCCGCTCTGGAAAAAGGCGGCGATTATGCCGACCTTTATTTTGAACACACATTCAACAACAGTGTGGTTCTGATGGACGGCAAAGTAAACAACTGTGGAGCTAACATTGACTTCGGTATGGGCGTACGCGTATTGGCAGGCGACCAGACGGGGTATGCTTATGTGGAAGGGGTAACTATGGAAGAAATGCTGCGTGCTGCACGTACTGCTGCCCGTATCGCCTCTTCGGGCAAGGCCGGAAAATCTGTAGGACTGACGGAAAAGACAATTACCAAAAGCCGCTATGCCGTCACTGAACCTTGGGAGGACGTGAGTGTCAAGGCAAAAATACCTTATTTAGAAAAGCTGAACGAAAAGATTTTCTCTTTGGACAATCGTGTACGTAAGGTGCAGGCTTCTCTTTCTGACAGTACATCGCACGTGCTGTTCTGTAATTCCGAGGGCGTGAGCTACTACGACTACCGTCCGATGGTTTCTTTTATGGCAGTCTGCATCATGGAAGAGAATGGAAAGATGGAGAACGGTTATGCCGGTCGTTCTTACCGCAAGGGTTTTGAATTCATGACGGATGACATCGTGGATATTATTGCACGTGAGGCGGTGGATAAGACTGCTATCTTGTTCAAGGCTGTGAAACCCAAAGGTGGCGAAATGCCCGTCGTGATGGGGGCTGGCGGTTCGGGTATCTTGTTGCACGAAGCCATAGGACATGCTTTTGAGGCTGACTTCAACCGTAAACGTACTTCCATTTTCTGCGACCTTTTGGGAAAGAAGGTGTGCGATGAGCATATCAACGTGGTGGATGACGGTACCATCGCTTTCAATCGTGGAGCCGTGAATTTCGACGATGAGGGTGTGGAAGGCCAGAAAACCTATATCGTGAAGGAAGGTATCCTGACCAGTTATCTGCACGACCGCATCAGTGCCAAGCATTATGGGGTGGCTCCTACTGGAAACGGACGTCGCGATACTTTCCGTAATACTCCTATCCCCCGTATGCGTGCCACTTATATGGAAGCCGGCAATATGAAGGAAGCGGACATTATCTCCACCGTGAAGAAAGGTATCTATTGTGACCAGTTTACCAATGGCCAGGTGCAAATCGGTGCCGGAGACTTTACCTTCTTTGTGAAGTCGGGTTACTTGATTGAGGATGGCAAGTTGACGCAGCCCGTCAAGGATATAAATATCATCGGTAATGGTCCGAAAGCATTGGCTGACATCACGATGGTGGCAAATAACGATAAGATTGACAACGGTACTTGGACCTGTGGTAAAGACGGTCAGTCTTGTCCCGTTACCTGCGGTATGCCATCGGCACTAGTCAGCAAGCTGACTGTAGGAGGAGAAAGTTAATTATCAACTATCAATTAAAGACATGATTACAGACGACAATAAGAAATTGGCACAATGGGCAATGGAATATGCCTTGAAGAACGGTTGCCAGGCAGCCAAACTGGTGCTATATACAAATTCTAATTCTTCTTTTGAACTGCGTGACGGCAAAATGGACCGTTTGCAGCAGTCTACGGAGAATGGTTTGGGATTGAATCTTTATGTGGACGGACGTTTCGGCTCTTTTTCCACCAATCGGCTGGATAAGAAAGAATTGGAAACTCTTATCACGAATGGTATAGAGTCTACCCGCTATCTGGCGGTGGATGAGTCGCGTATGCTGGCCGACCCTGCACGCTACTATAAAGGAGGCAAGCCTGACTTGCAGCTTTTTGACAAGAAACTCTATGAAGTCAACCCGGATGATAAAGTGGCGATTGCACGTGCTGCTGCAGAGGAGGTATTGGGCAAGGATGAGCGTATCATTCGGTTGATTCTTCTTATAGTGATGGCGAGGGTTCTTCCTATCGTTTGATAAGCAACGGATTTGAAGGCGAGTCGAAGAGTACCTGGTTCTCTGTCTCAGCCAGTGTATCCATTAAGGGAGAGGGCGAAGCTCGCCCTCAGGATTACTGGTACGACTCGGCTCTGTTCTATGATAAATTGACGAAGACGGGAATCGGTGCAAGGCATTGGAACGCGTATTGCGCAAGCTGGGACAGAAGAAAGCAAAGTCGGGTAAATATACAATGGTGGTTGACCCTATGAATGTGGGAAACCTGCTCAGTCCGATGCTAAGTGCATTGTATGGCAGTGCTTTGCAACAAAAGAACTCCTTCCTGATGGATAAGCTGGATACGAAAGTGGCTTCCGACCTCTTCACGTTGCGTGACGAGCCGCATGCTATCGGTGCAAACGGTTCACGCTATTTCGATAATGAGGGTGTGGCTACCGAACCCCGCACTGTTTTTGACAAAGGCGTGCTGAAAACTTATTTCATCGATACCTACAATGGTAAGAAGATGGATATAGCTCCTACTATCAGTGCACCTTCACGTCTAATTCTGACACCGGGCGATAAGGACCTGAACGGATTGGTTGCAGATATTAAACAAGGCATCTTGGTTACGGGCTTCAATGGCGGTAACAGCAATAGCAGTACCGGTGACTTCTCTTATGGTATAGAGGGTTTCCTTATTGAAGACGGCAAGCTGACACAGCCCGTCAACGAAATGAATGTGACGGGTAACATGGTTACTTTATGGAATTCCTTGGTTGCTGTGGGCAATGACCCTCAACCGAACCGTTCATGGCAGATTCCTTCGCTGGTATTTGAGGGAGTCGACTTCAGCGGATTATAATGCTAGTTCAACATCAGGCTCATATATGGGCTTGATGTTGCAAATATTTTTTCGGTGAGTTCACCGATTGTAAGTGCCAAGTGGCTGCCCGGCAGACGCTTGGCACTATTCATATATTTACCATTGTTCAGGTAGTAGTAGCCGTTATTGGCACTGACCTGCTCATCGGTGAGATGAATGCTGAGTTCCAGTTCCGGATGGGCCGTAGCATAGAGTTGCAGCATGGTTTTGGCATTGATGATGCGTGCCATGCCCAAAAGTTGGCTTTCACCGGTAGCGGGAGGAGTGAGAACCCGGATGGACGGGAGATTCAGGTTTTGGCAGATATGTTGAAGCAGTAAAGTTTTTGTTGCGGGAGTATCCGACACGATTTCTCCAATGCGCCAGTTGGCTTTCCCTATCGGATAGGTAATGGCCAAAGCCGTGATTTCCTCCCCATTGCTCAATGTGCAAACGAAGCCCTGTCCCAGTTGTAAATCGGCAATGATAACCTGGAAATCCTCTTCCGTATGCTGGATGCAGCAAGGGCGCTCCCGCAATTTCCGGTCGAGATATTCATATCTTTTTTCAGTATATTCGGCAGACATTTCCAAAGTAAGGCCCGTATCGGCTGTCGGTGTACCGGAAGCGATAAAGGTCTCTTCGGCATAGCGGAATACGGGGGCATAACCGCTGCGGCCATAGTAGTCGAACAGCCACGGTTCTGCCGGTATCAGGGTGGATAAGGCGACATTATTGTGTAGCATCCGTGCAAAGGCTTGTGATAACAGCTCGTGCATTACGCCCCGGTTACGGTAATCAGGGTGTGTGCAGGCGCCGGATATATAGGCCGTATGAATATCTTCTCCTTCGAACGTCATAGGATAAGGCAACATCTGTAGGGCGGCAATCACTTCTTCGCCGCTTTGGATGGCAATATTGATATCATTGTTGTAGCGGAGCCGAAAATACAGTTCAGTAAATTCCTCGCTATCATTGAAACAGAGCTTCCATAAGTTCTTTACCTTTTCCCGTATCATCAATCCCTTATCCTTTTAATCCTTAATCTCTAATCCTTACTCTCACCATTTGATAGCTTCCACCGGTTCATCTTTCAGGCATGCCACGTATTTTTCCAGAATAATGGCAGGCTGGTACGAAAGTTTGGCCTTGCGCAATCCTTCAATACCCAAATCCTCTTCACGGTTGAGGTAGACATATTGTTCGGGGATATGGTTGGCAAATTCATAGTTAATCATTGCGTACGCTCCGTCTATGCTGGTGTCGGCCTTTTCCACATGTACTCCGAAGGTATCTTGGTTGATGGGCATTCCGAAAGTGAAGGCGGCAATTTTGCCGTCTACATGCAGGATGCTCCGGTCAATCCCAGTTCTTCAAAATTGTGGAGGGCGTAGACCAGTGCGCGACGTTCGTTGCCCGTTCCTTCATGCTGGTCGCAATTGTTGGCCTTACACCATTCGGCTTCCAGGTCCAGACATTCCTGGATGCGGTCGGGAGTGATGGGAGTATATTCGTAATTATAGGTGCGTTTGAATTTGTTGACATGATTCCGTTTGGACTGGAATTTCTTTCCGGCAAGCGTGGCGAGGTCTGTACGCAGATAGAGGTAATCGGCATAGTCCCGGTCTGCTGTGAACTGGAATTTTCCGGGCATGAAGCTTCCAGTTCCGAGCACATGCCCGAACATATTCCCAGCAGGCAGAAAGGTTCCCCTTCGGTGTGCGTCTTCGACCAGTGCGTCCAGTACTTTTGTCAAATCTCCGTTACCTATCGGCATCATGTACACCAGTTCATCGTTTGCCCAGAATTTCAGCAGGAGGAAGCCGTCCATGATGGCAAACTTTGTATTGTATAGAAAACGCCAGCTGCATAGGTTGGAGAATGAGAGGTCACAATTCCGTCGCGGACTGTTCTGTGTATAGGAAGTAATCAGTTCTTTGTCTTGTAATTCGATATCTTTAAATGAAATCATACGTTGTTTTTAGTTGGTTATGATTATAGATAACAAAAATAAGAAGATTTTGTTAGAGTAGCCCTAATAATCGCAGAATAGTTGGGGTCAGCAATGCAGTGAAAATACCGTTCAGGGTCAGGCCGAGGCTGGCGAATGCGCCGTATTTGCGGCTGATGTCCATGGCTGTGGAAGTTCCTACCGCGTGGGCAGCGGCTCCCAAGGAAAGGCCTTGTGCCATAGGACTGCCGATGTGGGTCAGTTTCATGGTCTTGAAGCCCAGTATTCCTCCCAGCAAGCCTACACAGACCACTACGGCGGCGGTAAGTGAGGGAATGCCGCCCAGCGACTTGGTTACTTCCATGGCTATCGGCGTAGTGACCGACTTGGGCGCCAGGGAGTAGATAATCTCGTCGGAAGCCCCATCAATTTAGCTATCAGCACGACAGAGATAACTCCCACAATGCAGCCGGCAAGTTGTGACAGCATGATGGGGAGCAGCTGTTTCTTAATCGTTTCCAATTGGAGGTATAGGGGGACTCCCAGGGCCACAACAGCGGGTTTCAGCCAGAATTCTATCAGATGTCCTCCTTCATTGTAGGTCTCATAACTGATATGTGTCATCTTCAGGAAGACAATGAGGATGGCAATTGTCAGCAGGATGGGGTTCAGCAACATGATGCCGGTCTTTTTCTGCAGGAGTTTGGCCAGAAAGAAAATCCCGAAGGTGACAGCCAATAGGAAAAATTCGTTTTCTAAAAAGTTCATTTGATTTTACGTGTTAGTTGATGAACCATCCGGTGACTACAATCACCAGCAGGGTGCTGATTATGGAGCGGTCACTATCGGCCAGAACTCGGAGGCGATGACATCGAAGTAAAGCAATGAGAGCTACACCGGGCGGTACGAAGAAGAAGCCCAGGTTGGCAACCAGGAAGTCGGACATACCCTGCACCCAGTGCAGTTTAATCCAACCCAATTTCAAGAATAGGGTGAGCAACAGCATACCGATGATGCTGGAAGGTAACTTGATACCCGTAAAGAAAACAATCAGTTCACCCAAAGCTAAGCATCCGAAAAGGATGGCGCATTGACGAATCATACTATTATAATACCTATTGTTATACGTTGAAAACGCTGCAAAGGTAGGTATTCTATGTATTGCTTGTTATCGTTGTATCCTGATTTTTTTTATGTCGTTTGTAGAGTCGGGCGGGTTGTTCCTGCCGGACGGGTAATTGTTTGTTGCAGAGGGGCACGTGTGCGTACACATGAATGCTGGGAATACCTAATGTTTAAATATTATAATAATTATGGTCTGAACGGTAAAAGACCGATGTTTGCAATGTAGATATTGCAAAATTGTGTACTTTTGCGGCGTGAATAACACATACTGCCGATTCTTAATAGACAATTAAAATATCATGCAAAGATTAATTAACGAAATTGTTGAGCGTGCCAAAGCAAACCGCCAACGAATTGTTCTTCCCGAGGGTACGGAAGAGCGTACACTGAAAGCTGCCAATCAAATCCTGACTGACGGAGTAGCCGACTTGATTATCCTTGGAAAACCTGCCGAGATAGAGGCTTGTGCCAAAGAGTGGGGGCTGGGAAATATAAACAAGGCTACCATTATCGACCCGGAAGACCATCCTAAGAAAGAAGAATATGCCCAACTGCTTTGCGAGCTCCGCAAAAGAAAGGCATGACCATCGAAGAGGCTCGCAAGTTGGTTGTCGATCCGCTTTATCTGGGCTGCCTGATTATAAAGAATGGCGATGCTGACGGCCAGTTGGCAGGTGCACGCAACACTACGGGTAATGTACTTCGCCCTGCTTTGCAGATTATCAAGACTTCCCCGGGCATCACTTGCGTTTCGGGTGCCATGCTGCTGCTGACACATGCTCCTGAATATGGAAAGAACGGTATCCTGGTGATGGGTGACGTGGCTGTGACTCCGGTGCCCGATGCAGAACAATTGGCACAGATTGCCGTATGTACGGCGCGTACAGCCCAGGCAGTTGCCGGTCTCGACCGAAAGTTGCCATGCTGAGCTTCTCTACCAAGGGCTCTGCCAAGCACGAAGTGGTGGATAAAGTGGTTGAGGCATTGAAGATTGCCAAGGAGATGGCTCCCGATATTGCCATCGACGGTGAGTTGCAGGCCGATGCAGCTTTGGTGCCGGAAGTAGGTGCAAGCAAGGCTCCGGGTTCTTCTATCGCCGGACATGCTAACGTATTGGTTGTCCCCAGCCTCGAAGTGGGCAACATCTCCTACAAACTGGTGCAACGTCTGGGACATGCTGATGCCGTAGGACCTATCCTACAAGGTATCGCCCGTCCGGTGAACGACCTTTCACGCGGTTGCTCCATCGAGGATGTGTATCGCATGATTGCCATCACTGCCAATCAGGCCATTGCTGCCAAAAAGAATGCTGAATAACTTTTAAATCTGATATATAGTATGAAAATCTTAGTATTGAACTGCGGTAGCTCGTCCATCAAATACAAATTGTTTGATATGGACCGGAAAGAAGTTATCGCCCAGGGTGGTATCGAAAAAATTGGTTTGAAGGACTCTTTCCTGAAGTTCACCTTGCCCAGTGGCGAGAAGAAGTTCTTGAGAGGGACATTCCAGAGCATACCGTAGGTGTGGAATTTATCCTGAACACTTTGACAAGCCTGAATATGGAGCCATCAAGTCTTTGGACGAAATCAATGCCGTAGGTCACCGTATGGTGCATGGAGGCGAAAAGTTCAGCGAGTCTGTACGGCTGACGCCGGAAGTGCTTGCCGCCTTCACTGCCTGCAACGACCTGGCTCCGCTCCACAATCCTGCTAACCTGAAGGGGGTAAATGCAATATCTGCCATTCTGCCTAATGTTCCGCAGATTGGTGTGTTCGATACGGCTTTCCATCAGACCATGCCGAAGCATGCCTATCTGTATGCCGTGCCTTACGAACTTTATGAAAAGTACGGCGTACGCCGTTATGGTTTCCACGGAACCTCACACCGCTACGTATCGCAGCGCGTCTGCGAGTTCCTAGGTGTAGAGCCGGAAGGAAAGAAAATCATCACTTGCCACATTGGCAATGGTGGTTCCATTACTGCTATCAAGGACGGTAAGTGCGTAGACACCAGCATGGGCTTGACCCCGTTGGAAGGTCTGATGATGGGTACCCGCAGTGGTGATATTGATGCCGGTGCCGTTTCCTTCATCATGGAGAAAGAGGGTCTGGATGCCAACGGCATCTCCAACCTGCTGAACAAGAAGAGCGGTGTGCTGGGTATCTTCGGTGAATCCAGTGACATGCGCGACCTGGAAAATGCCGTAGCTGCCGGCAATCCGAAGGCTGTTCTGGCTGAAGAAATGTACTTCTACCGCATCAAGAAATATATCGGTGCCTATGCCGCTGCTTTGGGTGGTGTGGATATCGTGGTATTTACCGGTGGTGTCGGCGAGAATCAGGCAAGTGCGCTGGGGTGCATGTGAAGGCCTGGAATTCATGGGCATAAAGCTGGATGCCGAGAAGAACAAAGTACGCGGTGAAGAAATGGTTATCTCTACCGAAGATTCTCAGGTGAAGGTGGTGGTAATCCCCACTGACGAGGAACTGATGATTGCTTCGGACACGATGGATATTCTGAAGAAGTAATATCGCTGTAATATTTCCCGGTTCCGGCTTCCCGGAGTCCGGATGTGGTTTCGCCCCTGCAAATATGTAATGTATTTGTTGGGGCGAAATGTTTTCCGAATCCTTTAAAATCCTTATCTTTGTTACTCGGTTAAAAACAATAAAGGCAATTTTCCGAATAACTTTAAATAAGAACTGCTTATGAAACGATTAATGTATGTGTTGTTCTTTGTACTGCTGACCAGCGGCATGGCCTATGCCCAGCAGGCGAAGTACGTGTTTTATTTCATCGGTGATGGAATGGGTGTGAACCAGGTGAACGGTACGGAGATGTATCTGGCCGAACAAGAAGGGCGCATCGGTGTAAAGCCTTTGCTGTTCACTTCTTTCCCGGTTGCCAGCATGGCAACTACCTTTTCTGCCACCAACTCGGTGACTGACTCTTCTGCTGCCGGAACAGCCCTGGCTACCGGTGCAAAGACCTATAACGGCGCCATTGGTATGGACGATAACAAGAGTGTGCTTCAGAGTGTGGCCGAGAGAGCCAAAAAGTCCGGTAAGAAGTTGGGGTAACTACCAGCGTCAGTGTAGACCATGCTACTCCCGCCGCATTCTATGCCCATCAGCCGGACCGTGGCATGTATTACGAGATAGCCCTCGACCTGCCGAAAGCCGGTTTCGACTTCTATGCAGCGGTGGTTTCTTGAAACCGACTACCACTGCCGACAAGAAAGAGGCTCCGAGCATCTTCCCTATCTTTGAAGAAGCCGGTTATACCGTTGCAAGAGGCCTTGACGAATATAAGTCGAAGTCTGTCCAGGCGGACAAGATGATTCTTATCCAGAAAGAAGGGGCAGAGCCTTCTTGCCTGCCCTATGCCATCGACCGCCAGGAAGGCGACCTGACGCTGGCCGAAATTACCGAAAGCGCCATTTCTTTCCTGACCAAAGGCAGTAACAAGGGTTTCTTCCTGATGGTTGAAGGTGGAAAGATTGACTGGGCCTGCCACGGAAACGACCCCGCCACAGTCTTTGAGGAAGTGGTGGATATGGACAACGCCATCAAGGTGGCTTACGACTTCTATAAGAAGCATCCCAAAGAAACGCTGATTGTGGTAACTGCCGACCATGAAACCGGCGGTCTGGGGCTGGGTACCGGTAAGTACGAGCTTCAACTGAAAGCCTTGCCAAGCAGAAGCAGTCTCAGGATATCCTTTCACGTTCCATCACGGATTTACGCAAGATGCGCAAGGTTATCAACTGGCCGGAAATGAAGGAATTCCTGGCAGAAAAGATGGGTTTCTGGAAAGAGCTGCCGGTGAGCTGGGAGCAGGAGAAGATGCTGCGTGATGCTTACGAAGAATCATTTGTGAACAAGCATGTAGTGTTTGAGGAAAGTCTTTATGCCAAGACTGAGCCCCTGGCTGTTGCCGCCAAGAAGGTAATGAGCCAGATTGCCATGGTAGGCTGGACCAGCGGTGGCCATACAGCCGGATATGTGCCGGTATTCGCAGTAGGTGCAGGCTCCAAGCTGTTCGTGGGTAAGATGGACAACACGGAAATCCCGAAACGCATAGCCAAGGCTGGTGGATACAAATAATAGAAAGTCACTACAGATTACACGGATTCTCACAGATTGGAAGCTCTGATATCAAGTATAAGAGACTAATCTGTGAGAATCTGTGCTATCTGTGGTGGCTGTCTATTTATTCCTTAAGGTCCTTCTTTATAATTTCATCCATCTCCCGGATACGTTTCTCCCGTTCCTTGGCAGATTTTATTTTCTGGTCCTTGTATCCGGTATCTGTCCGTTCGGAGACCTCTTCGCTCCATTCCTCGAATTCATCCGTTGCCGGACGTCCGTGCGGGTCTATGTTCTCTTCGGCAATCGGGTCGTTTCTGTAAATCATATCATCCATAACGCTAATGTTTTTAATGTTATGATGTTACTACAACCATGCCGGGAAAAAAGTTCCGGTAACCTTCACTTTTTCGTAATCATTTATAAGAATAAACGTTTTATAGCGCGGGCAGCAGGTACTTCCATATTAGATTCAGCTCTGCCTGCATGTCGGGGATGTTGGGCGGTGACGGCAATGCAGACAC
>ENA-OUNI01000225-OUNI01000225.1-human-gut-metagenome-genome-assembly--contig:-NODE-225-length-26009-cov-10.607720_pt1 | contig 26009 bp, 24 predicted proteins | sample MGYA00242499_ERZ504580 | MGnify/ENA primary metagenome ERZ504580 (study PRJEB26092, sample SAMD00036315) | human gut metagenome | host: Homo sapiens | study: EMG produced TPA metagenomics assembly of... | reverse complement strand
CACGGCCTGCAACCGGAGGTGATGCGCTGCCGCGCGTCGCCGTGCCGGCGCAGGCGGGCCAGGGCGACGGTCTTGAGTGCGAGGATCAGCAGACAGATCAGCAGCGGTATCCATACCGGGCTGCCGTAGATGGCGACTTTCGCCGCGATGCGTCCGATGGTGCTCCAGATGGATGCCGCCGGCTCATCGGTGGCCTCCTCGCCGGCCAGCGCCGATTTGCCGTGTGCCTGCTCCTCGTCGCGCAGCGGGTCGGTGAGCGGCACGGGAGGCTGTCGGACCAGCGTCTGCGGGTTGGGTGGGGTGAGGTTCTGGTTGTCGTCGGGTATCTTCGTCTCTTTAGGCGTCGGATAGAACGCGACCCAGCCGTAGCCTTCGAGATTGATCTCCACCCATGCTTCGATGTCGTTGCCGGTGAATTTGACGGTCGAGGTGCCGTTGACCGTTTCGGTGCGGCCGTTGCTGATGTCGCCGTCGTCGTTCTTGGGCAGGAAGCCCATGACCACGCGGGATGGCAGGCCGAGTTCTCGGGCCATCAGCGCCATGGCGGAGGCATACTGCTCGCTGTCGCCGACCATCGCGGATCCAGCGAGCAGCGCGTTGATGCGATAGCTGCCATGTCCGGGCAGCGACGGATAGTCGCCGGTCAGGCCGTGCGAGAACCAACCAGAATCCTTGAGCTGCGCGACCAGCGCCTGCGCCTGCGCGCCGGCCGTGTCCTCACCGCCCGCCACCGACGAGGCGAACTTGCCCACCGAGTCAGGCACGTCCTTGGTGCCCGGCTGGTTGGTGACCGCCGCGTTGGCCTTGGCGATCTCCTTGTCGGTGGGTGTGGGGGCGATGATGCCGCTTTCCGTATAGGTCATGCCGGTGGACAGCCCGGCCGGGATGATGGCCGACTGCGTGCTCTCGTTGTAGTAGAAGAGCGTGTGGCCGGCGGAGGATCGGGATTCGCCGCCGCCGTTTCCGTTGGCGCCTCCGGTCTTTCCCGCTGACGTGACGTCGATGCTGCTCGCCGCTCCTGCCAGCGGCAGCCATTTGTCGCTCAGACCCTTGTCGATGGTGAACGTGGCGGTGAACTTCTTGCCGTCCACCGTATTGGGGATGCGGGTGCGACGCGTCGGTAGTCGGATGAGTCCGAGGCTTCGGTGGAGTCGGACAGGTTCCACACGTTGCCGTCGAACTGGTCCATCACCGCGAGCCTGACCGGCGTGCCTCGGGCAGATTCGTGACCGTGAGCAGCGTGTCATCCTTGTGGTCCTTGACGTAGGAGCGCAGGCCGCTGAGCGGGCTTGCGTAATCGTACGGGCTGAGCGGCGGATCGTAGTAGTCGCGCAGGATCAGACGTGACTGCCCGATGCCCATGCATGCGCCCACGCCCAGGCCGGCCGCCAGCAGCAGGATGATCGTGGCGCTGATCCAGCGTCCCAGTTCCAGAAGTTGCCATCGCCATGACAGCCAGACGATCATGATGAGGCCGATGAGAACGCCGGAGGCTATGGCTGGAAACCGGTCTGCGTGCCCAACAGGCGCAGACCACCAGTTCGATGGCGATCGGCAGCAGGCTCAGCACGCTGAGCTGCCGTTTGTCGCCGATGGCGAACACGCCGGCGAGGAATGACAGCCATAGGCATATCGTCCATGCCGCCATCAGGCTGCCATCGCCGGAACCGGTCGGCGGCGGTATGGCGATAAGGTATTTGAACGCGCCGAAGGTGCTGACGAACCCCTGTGACAGCGTTTCCACAGAGGGAATCACATGGCTGATGGCGGTGTCGTTCAGCGCGATGACCGGGCCGATGACGCCCTGCGCAACGATCAGGAACACGATCTGCCACCACAGGCGCAGCGCGGGTGCGGTCCCTGCATAGGCGATGAGGCGCCGAGCAGGGTGGCCGGTACAGCGGCGACGGCCCACATGGCGGCTGATCCGTACACGTCGAGAAGATTGGATGCGGCAATCAGCGACGTCAGCGCGATGACGGCCACGCTGATGAGGTTCGTGCTCCAGGAGCGGCGTCCGACGCGGGCGAGCGGCAGACGGTTGCCGCCGCGTGTCAGCCAGATCACTGAATGGGTGGACTCCGCCCATGAGCCGGTGGTGGTGCCCGTGCCGGTCACGGTCGAGCCGAGACCGGAGAACGGACGCCTGGTCTGCCCGACCTGACCGGGCAGGGCGTCCACGGCCGACGTGGCGGAGTCCGAGCCGAGTGAGCTGTCGATCACATCGTTCATGCGAGCACCTCCATGATGAGCGGCAGGTCGTCAAGCGAGCCGACGGTGGCCAGCGTGAAGTCCGTGAAATGCTTGATTGCGCGCACGTCGCCCGGCGAGGTCTGCAGCACGAGGCACGTGGCGGATTTCGGCAGCGCGAGCACCATGCGCTTGATATGGTCGAGCTGCTTGAGTGAGCCGACGGTGAAGAAGTAGAACGAGCTGTCGGGCGAGTGTCGCAGCGTGCTCTCCACCAGATTCGGGTTGTCGTCGGTCCGCGGGGTGATGGCGCTGCAATCGTCCAGGAACCCCATCGGGATTTTCGGCGTGTCATGCGCGCGGCCGGCATGCGTCTGCAGCGGACGGTCCTGTTTGAGGCACTGCACGCCCAGCGAGGCGTGCACGCTCACGGCCATCTCGAACTCCTCTTGACTGACGTAATCCTGCGGGTTCACGTCGAGCGTCATACTCGTGTCGGTCCGCCGCGTCGCCTCGTACTGGCGGATCATCAGCGTGCCGGTCTTCGCCGAGCTGAGCCAGTGCACGTTGCGCACATCGTCGCCCGGCTCGTATTCGCGCAGCCCGTAGAAGTCGAGGTCGTCGTCGACGATCTGACCGCTGGGCTGGCCTTCCAGATCCCGTGCGACGCCGGCGTTGAGCGTGTTGAGCCGCACGATGTTCGGATGGATATAGACGGTGATGCGTTCGGCCAGCGCCTTCTCGTGGCGCACCAGTCCGAACGGGTCTCCTTTGCGGATGTTCAACGGTCCGACGGTCAGGACGGCGCGGGAGACGGTGGTGAACTCGATATCGGTCTGCTTGGACTGGCCCGGCGCCAGCATGGGGATGCCGAACCGCTCGTGAGCCTCGCCCAACGGCAGGTCGCCGCGTGCGGTCGTGGTGGGGGTGCGCCCGGGATTGTCGATGTCCACGGTCACATGGACGTCGTCGCCGACGGTGACGCGGCGGCGCGACACGGCGATGGACGCTTGAACCCGGTATTGCCAAGCGAGAGCACGATGGCGCAGAGGATCATCATCAGCGCCACCGCGGCGATGGCGAGCAGCTCATGCCAGCGAACCAACGGGAATCCGGCCGCGCATACGATGCCGATGACGACCACGGTCCAGCCAGTGGGGATATGAACGAGGTGAAGAATCGCCTGACCGCGCGCTTGCAGCGGCGCCACAGGCGTGCCGAGCTAAGCCGTCGCCTGTGGCGCGTCGACTTGCCCGATGCCTGTTGGCCTCGCTCGTTCCGTGGTTTCGGCTTGCGCGGTTTCCGCGGCTTCTGCGGCCTTGCTTCGGATGATGAACTGTCGTTGTGCCTGCGCATGGAACGCCTTTCACGCGCCGAGCGACGGCGCCGGCACGGTCTCCAGCATCCGGCTGATGGCCTCGTTCGTCGTCAGACCGGCGAAGGTGGCTTCGGCGGTGAGCTTGATGCGGTGCGACAGCACGGCGACCGCCAGATCCTTGACATCGTCCGGCACCACGTATCCGCGCCCGTCGGAGGCCGCCCAGATGCGCGCGCAGCGGGTCAGCGCCAACGCGCCTCGCATGGACGAGCCGATGGCGATGTTCTCGTCATGACGGGTCGCCTCGACGATGCGCACGATGTATTCGAGGATGTTGTCGTCGATGTGGATGCGCTCTCCGATGCCGCGCAGCGCGAGGATGTCATCGCCGGCGAGCACGGGGGAGACGGTCTGCGCGCGGTCGCGGATGTTGACCTGCCGCAGGAGATCGACGCTTACCTGATGGCCGGGGTACCCGACCGACGTCTTGATGAGGAAACGGTCCATCTGGGCTTCGGGCAGCTTGTATGTGCCGAGCTGTTCGATCGGGTTCTGCGTGGCGATCACGATGAACGGCTGCGGCACGTCGTGCGTGACGCCGTCCACGGTGACTTTCTGCTCCTCCATGACCTCCAGCAGTGCGGACTGGGTCTTCGGCGAGGCTCGGTTGATCTCGTCGGCGAGCACGATGGACGCGAATACCGGGCCCTCGCGGAACTCGAACTCGCCGTGCTTCTGGTCGTAGAAGGTGATGCCGACCACGTCGGACGGCAGCAGGTCGGGCGTGAACTGGATGCGCTTGAACGACGCGCTGATCGAGCTCGCGATGCCTCGTGCCAGCTGAGTCTTGCCGGTGCCTGGGTTGTCTTCGAGCAGGACATGGCCACCGACGAGCAGGGCGGTCAGGCATAGACGGATCGGATGTGCCTTGCCGACCACGACGGTGGAGACGTTCGCGAGCAGCGCGTCGAACGCCTGCTTGAAGTAGGCGATGTCGTCGGCGCTGGCCGGGGTCTGCGGGTTGGTGTTCGCGACGGCCGGGTTCGCGGTCACTGGGCGCGCGGCTGCCGCCACGGGAGTATTCGCGGTTCTGGCTTTGGGAAAGGCGACGTTCGGAATCTTGGCCGCGGGTGCGGTGGTCGGGTGCTGTATGGAGCTCAGCTGCGTCGCATCGAGATCGACGCCGGTCTTGGTCGGGCCGTTGTTCGTGGTGTTGTCGCCGGTGTCACTGACGGGCGAGACGGCCTCGCCGTTCGTCTTGTTCTGCACCGGGGACTGCGCCGACTTGTTCTGTACACTCTTGGCTTGTGACGGCTTGGCTTGTGCCGACTTTTTGCCTCGGATTGCCTTGCCGGCAGCAGCAGCACCTCCGCGGCGCTTCGGCAACGTAGGAATGGCCACGGTCGGTGCCCCCTTCGACTTGTCGGCCTCACCAACCGCGGCACCGCCCTTGGCATGCGGTGTCTCGGAAATCACGGTGCCGTCGGACAACACCGTCTCATCGGAGACCTCAGTCCCATCGCCGCTCGCTGATGAGACGGACTGCGCTACTGTGCTCTTTTCCGCGTTGCCTTCCGCGGTGTCGTTTTTCTCGGCTGCGTTTTCCCCGGCACTGTTTTTCACTGTGCTCGGTGCGGCTGCATTCGTCGTGGCCTCGGCGGACTGAGCCGTGTTGCCGGACGACAGGACGGTCTTGTCCGACAACACCGTCCTGTCGGACAGTTGCGTGGCGTCGTCGAGTTCGTTGCTCTCGCTCATCGTGATACTCCTTGATGTGTGTGGTGGACGGTGTTGTCGTATCGGTTGATGGATGGTTGATAAATCATGGTCGGTTTGAGGCCAGTGTGCTGATGGATGGCATGGAACCGAACGACCGGCGTCGGATGCGGCTCGGGTCTACGCCTTCCGTGACCGTTCCGGATCCCTCGGCCGGTTTGCGCATTCCTTGGACTTCCCTGATGTCGTCGGCGGTGTTCAGCGCGGAGTCGGCACCGGTCACGCTGATGTACCAATACAGCTTTTCCGTGTCGATCCTGAACGATGAGATATCGATGTACCCCTGCTTCGAAGCTGTGCTCCATGTGACGTTCCAATCACTTTCACCGGTCGGCTTGCCGCTGGTAGTGGAGAACGCGACAAGGACCGTTGCCGGCTGGCCGTAGAGGTTCACGCTGCCGCCGGACACCGTGATGCGGTTACGGTCTGTCGTGCTCCACGCCAGCGTAGGCGGTTCGATCTTCGCTGGGGTCTTGTATACAAGGCCCTTACCGTCAAATATGATGGCTTCGCTGGAGTGCCCCTTGAACGACTGCGTAGCTGATACAGTGCCGCAGGTTTCCCACGGGTTGATGCGGTAAGTTGCGGCGCTGAATCGCCGTTGCCCCTGTACTCCTGACCGTTGGCGAAAATGGAGAGTCCGTCATGCTCGCCATTACCGCCAACTGACACGGAGCACTCGTCACCTTTGAGCGTCACCTGCAGGTTTTTCGGAGGCTGTATCTTGTACTGCGGCGTCACCTTGTTCGAGTCAGCCGAAGCTGGTTTGGCGCCGCTTTGCTGCGGGTTCACGGTCGCTTGACACTGAGCTCCTCATACCACTGATCGCGGCTGATCGTATCGGTGAAGGTGTGGGTGCCGCAGGGGGACGACATGGAGATTGCGCCGCTCAGTTCCACGCTGGAACATCCCGCGTTGTGCATGTTGCCGAGCGTCAACGTGGCCTTCAATGTATTGCCCTTTATTACCGATAGGCTGACCGTCGGCGCGTCCGGGTCGCCCCAGGGCGTCGCCGCGTTGCTGGCGGCACTGGGCTGGCCTTCGCCGGCACGGTTCTTTCCTTTGACGGTGGCGGTGTATGAGGTGCCATCGCCGGTGGCGCTGTTGTCGATTGGGAACACTAGGGAATTGCCGGAGGTCTCCTTGGTGACGGAACCGCCGCCCGAACCGGTCAGCGTCACCGTGTAGCTGTCCGGCTTCGTACCGACATAATCCGGAACATCCCACTTGACCGTCACACGCTGGTAGCCGGCCTCGGTGGTGACCTTCTTCGGTGGATCGGGCACCTTGTCGGGCATGGCTTTGACCGAGGTAGACGGCTTCGACCAGCCGACCTCGTTCTTCGCCTTGACGGTGAACGAGTATTCCTTGCCGTTGGTCAGCCCGGTGATCTGGCAGGTGGTGACCGCGCCGCACGACTTGCTGCCGCCGTCCCAATCGACCTCGTAGTCGGTGATCGGGCTGCCGTTGGCCGCGCCTGCGGTCCACGAGAGGTTCACCGAACCGTCAGCCGGCTGCCCGGAGACAGGGGAGAGCAGCGGCGCGCCGGGCTTGTCCACCACGGAGACGGTGATGGTGACGGTCACCTGTCGGTCGCGCGAACGGGTGCCGTCCTGCACGGTGACGAGCACGGTGTTCGAGGATGCGCCGATATCGGTTCCGGCGGTGATGCTGATGTTGCCGTTCGAAGAGCAGTTCACGGTCAGCTTCGCCGAATCGTCGGACTTGCAGCTGACGGCGGTCAGCGACGAATCCGGGAACGGATTGTAGGCGTCGGAGAACAGGTCCACCCGTTCGGTCGAACCGGCCTTGAGCTTCACCGTCTTCGCGCCGACACGGGCAAGCGGGCGGTTCGACTGCACCACGCGGGCGGTCATGCCGGCCTTGACCGTGCCGCCCGAATAGATGATGGTCACGGGGATGCTGGCCAGCGATCCCACGGTAGCGTCCTTGGGGGCGCTGACGGTCAACTGGCCGGAGGCGCTGACGCGCGCGGTGATGCCGCCCGATTCGCTGCCGCCGGAATATGTGTACTGCTTCTCATCTTCGTATGTGCCGGCGGGGGAGTGGGTCAGCGCGGTCAGGTCGATGATCTTCGCATCCTCACCTGCCACCACGTCGATCGTGGACGACGAGAAGGTCGGCGGTGGCACTTCGCGGCCGATGACCGTGATCGGCAGGGTCAGCACTGCGGAGTTGATGATCTGCGTCTTGTCGTTGCCCTTGCCGTCCGCCGCGGTGAACGTGATCGAGGCGGGACCGCCGTAATCCTTTGGCGCGGTGAATTTCAGCGTCGTGTCGTTCACGTAGAGGTCGCCGCCATCCGATTTGGTGGCGCTGACCGATTCGGGGGACTGCACGTAAGCGGTCTTGCCGGCGCCCACACGCACATAGTCGGCGATGTTGATGGTGATGGTCTCGCGCGAGTTCACCTTCAGCGGCGGCGCCTTCGGACGCAGCGTCGGCGGGAACACGCCGTATGCGGGCACTTGGATGAACGCGGTGGAGGTGATGCCGTACGTCGTGTTCGTTACCGTGTACGGCACCGAACGGGCCTCGTCGGTCAGATCCACGGAGATGACGGTCGACTTCTCGCCGCCCTTGACCTTCGCGTGGTCGGTGGCGGACGGGTCGACGCCGACCTTCAGTTCGTTCGCGGTGCCGGACGGGTTGGCGATCCACTGCGAGACATCGACCTCGACGGTCCGCTTGTCGATGGTCGCGGCGGACGGTACGCGGTAGTCATAGGCGGTGGGCGGCTCGATGGTCGCATTCGGGTCGACGTTGACCGTCAACGTCGCGGTGTCGCTCAGGCCGGCCTTATCGGCGACCGTGTGCATGATGTAGAACGTTCCCGCCTGGTCGGGCGTGGTGAACGAGATCATGTTGTCCTTCACGCTCGCCCCGGAGATACCCTGTGACTCCAGTTTCCTCGAAACGGTCAGATCGGTGTTGTCCCCGGAAATGTCGTTGAGCGCCACCGGCACCGTGGCCGCCGTGTGCGGGCGCAGCGTGATCTCGTCGTCCCGCGCGTACACGCCGGAGTCGGACGCGCCCTGGAACACGCCCACCCTGACCTGTGCCTGTGCGCGCTGGCCGGTCCAATCCTCCACCGCGTAGGAGAACGTGTCGGTGCCCGACGAGTCCTCGTACGCTCGTAGATCATGTAGTTCGCGCCGACCTCGGTGATGCGTCCCAGTTGCGGGGCCTTGTTGCCCAGGCCGAGCAGCTGGTCGTCGTCGCCGTCCACGTCGATGCCGGTCAGTGTGATCGGTATGCGCACTTTCTGACCCGCGGCCACCTGCGCCTCGACGTCCTGCGGAGTGGGGGCGGCCTTGTTCTTGGCGTCCTTCTGATGCACGGTGATGGTGATTGTGCCGGAGGCCGAGTTGCGAGATTGTCCTTGACGGTGTAGGTCACCGGGAACACGCCCGTCTGTTTGGAAGCCTGATAACGCACGGTGTCGCCGGAAACGAACACCAGTCCCTTGAACGTGTCCTTGTCGTACTGCAGCTTCTGCTGCAGCGTCACCGTGGTGCCGTCGGAATGCGAGACATGGTCGAGCACGTTCACCGACACGATGCCGTCGGTGCGCACCTGCGTGTTGACGTTCGACGCCTTGGGCGCGGAGTTGCCGGCGGTCAGTGCCGGCGGCTGCAGCACTATCGTGCCGGTGGATGAGCCGGCCGCGTTGGCGACGGTGTACGTGATCTCCACGGGCTTGGTCGGCACCTGCCGTGCGGTCAGATACACGCGCTTGTGGCTCACCAGGCCGGTCTTGATGCCCAGCGACGGGTCGGCATCGACCGACGTGACCGACAGCACGCCACCCATCGGATCCACGTCGTTGGCGAGCGGTTCGACGATGGCGGTGTTGTTCGAACCGAGCAGCGCCACATCGTTGGCCGCGACTGGCTTGGCGGATTTGCCCGCGGCCGGCTGCACCTCAAGACGTGCGAGGCCGGTGGACGGGATGGAGCCTTGGGTGACGGTGTAAGGCACGTAATACGTGCCCGTGGCGGTGGCCTTGAATGTGAAGGACAGGTCCGCCGCGTTCATGGTCGCGCTGGTTTTCGCGGGCGGTTCCACGGTGGACAGCTGCGCGGGCTGCGCCGATGTGCCATGCACGTACGGCTTGAGGTTGACCGTGGTCTCGGTGTTCGGTGTGGTCTGCTTGACCACGGCGTCGATGGTCGCCGGCAGCGTGTTTGCCGGGCGGATGGAGAAGTACACGAGTCCGGTGCCGGTGTTCTGCCCGTCGGAGACGGTGACCTGCACGCCCACTCGCCCCGAGGTGGCGGAACCGGTGTTGAACACGAGCTGCCCGTCTGCGCGGGTGGAGACGACGACCTGGTCGCTGTTCTGCGGGACCGCCGACACCAATGTCATCGGATCGCCGTCGGGATCTTGGAACTGCCGAGTGCGTTCGTCGTGTACGTGGCACCCTGCTCCACGTCGTATTCGGGCGGCGTGTCGGCCTGCTTGGGAGCGTGATTGGCGGACGAGCCGGTCAGCGTGACCGTCACCTTGGCCGTCGAGGTCTGGCCGCGCCCGTCGCTGATGTCATAGGTGAACGTCACCGTGCCTGCCGAGGCCGCCGAGGCATCCAGCTGCAGGTACCGGCCGTCGTACACCGGCGATACGGTCATATCGCCGCCCGCCGGGGCTCCGACTTTGGTGATCTGCAGCACGGAGCAGTCTGTCTGCTCGTCGTTGCGCAGCACGTCGAGGATCTGTTGTCCGCCCGCGCGGGCGCCGATCTCGTCGTCCTGCGCCTTGATCTGCCCGGATTGCGCGGAACAGGTCTTGTTGAAGTTGCGCTGGTTGTTGGCGGACTGGTCGTTCTGCTTCTGCTGGGCGGTCTGCTCGGTCTGGATGGTGTTCCACTGTATCTTGATGACCTTGGTGGAGTCCGAAGGGTTCCACACGTTGCCGTCGACCACGTCGTTGAGTACGGTCAGGCGGTGGTTGGTGCGGAACACCAAATCCGACGTGGCGCTGACCGATTGCAGCGAGCCGAATTCCGGGTTGCTGACGTTCGGCGAGCATACACGCACGTAATTGTTCGCGCTTTGCGCCCACGCGGCCGACACGCAGCCGTCGGTGGAGACCGGTTTGGCTGCGTCTCCGGCACCGCCGGAGACGAGCGTGTTGACTTTCTTCTCTCCCTTGCCCAGTTCGACCAGGTACAGGCCGTTCTTGCCGGCGGCCGCGACCCAGGACTCCTGACGGCCGTCCGTGTCGGGGTACTGCAGCGTCAACGGGCTGTTGGCGCCGGTGTCGGCGCTGCCCTTGTGCCAGTACAGTCTGCCCTCGGATGTGACGACCGCGGTGCCGTCCACCACGGTGAAATCGTCGGCGGATACGGTCTTCCCTTCGGTGAGGGAGCCACCCTGCACGGCCTTGTCTGTCGGATCCTGCATCGTGAGCACGGTACCGTCGGAGGGCCGGTATCCGTACACGGTGCCGTCATGGGTGACCGCGATCTTGCCTCCGGTGCCCAGCCGCATGGACGGGTCGCTGGTGGCGGGGTTGACGGAGTCGAGGTCGGAGCTGCGGCCGACCCACACGTTGCCGTTTTTCGTGTTCAGGAAGGCGATGGTGCCGCCGCCGGTCACCGCGGTCGTGTCTCCCTTGGTCTCCGTCCTGCCGGTGGTACCCAGCGTGGCGGAGGAGATGCCGGTGGCCTTCGCGCCTTCGGTGAGCACCGTGTCGCTGTCGTGCTGGACGATGTCGAAACGGGCTGCAGACGAGGCCACCGCCGAATCCGGTTCCTTGAGCTTGACGTTGAAGCGGGCCGCCTTGCGGTTCTTGAGCGAGGTGACCCAAACGGTGCCGTCGTCGAGATGCACGTGTTGGCGGGTGATGGAGCTCACCCAGATGCGCCGGCGATGATGCCGATCAGCATGACGAGCGCGATGACGGGCATCGCCCAACGGTGCGCGTCAGGCGAGACCAGGCGGCGCATGGAGGAGCGGAACGCCCGCTCGCGTTGGCGCTGGTTAGGCTGCTTGCTCATGGCATCCTCTTCTCTCTCGTTTGCTCGCTTCTCGTGCGATGCCGTGCCGCATGGTGCAGTCCTTCATATAGTGCGTTCCTATTGCCTCACCGCGCATGCGATGGCCGGATTCTGGGACATCTGCTTGTCGCTGCGCACGATCTTCACTTCGATGCAGGTTTGTTTGTCGGTCACGTCATGCAGCTCGACTTTGCGGTCGGCCACGATGTTGGTGCTGGTACTGGGGACGGAAGTGGCAGAATTGCCCTGTACCGGCGACCATGCGTACATGTCGCCGTCCTTGGGCTGCGGGTTCGTCCAGGTGAACGTGACGGTGGTGCCGTCGTAGGTTCCGTTCAGGTTTTCGGGCGTCGGCACCACTTCGGCTCCCGTGATGTCGGCGGGATTGCAGTCCGTTCCGTTGGAGTCGCCGGTGGCGCCCGGCGTGGAGACCGATGTGCGGTTGCGCGTCGCGGCGTCATCCATGTGCGGCATTACGACGAAGACGAACGTCAGGACGACCGCCGTCAGCGCAGCCACGACCACGGCCGTGATGGCCAGCGGCTTCTTCCACGCACCGGTGGGAGCGTCCATTCGTGTCACGTTCGCGGGGCCGGGCGCGACGCGGCGCTTGCCGGTCATGCTGCTGGGATATTCGGGGACGCCTTCCACGGTGACGGGCGTGGCATGGCCGTAGTAGGCCTGTTGCACCTGCTGCATCGCGCGGGCGAATTCCAGCGCCGTGCCGTAACGGTTGTCCGGGTTCTTGTCGAGCCCCTTGGCGAGTACACGTTCGCGTCCGCGGGCACATCAGGCGGCCGATTGGCGGCAGGCGGCGACTGACGATGACCTGCGCGAGTTCCTGCTGCGTATGCGCCTGATAACCGTGCTCATACGGCGAACGGCCGGTCAGTGTGGCGTACAGGGTCGCCACCAAGGAGTAGATGTCGGCGGCTTCGGTGCCGCCGCTGCGTCCGGTCAGCACTTCCGGCGCGGCCCATGGCACGGAGAAACCGGTCTGGGTTCCCGCCTGATACACGTTCGTGGAGATGCCGAAATCGGCGAGCACCGGCAGTCCCTGCGGGGTGATGAGGATGTTCGCGGGCTTGATGTCGCGGTGCAGGATGCCTTTGCAGTGCGCGGTGAACAGGGCGCTGCAAAGTTTGATGCCCAGGTCGAGCATCTGGTCGGCGGTGAGTGGTCGCTTGCGGATCAGCTCCTTATAGGAGCCGCCGGGTGCGTATTCCAGCACGATGTAGCCAAGTCCGGTGCTGGTCACGCCGGCGTCGTGGATGGAAAGGATGTAGGGGTGCGCGGAAAGCTCCGCCATGTAGTTCGCCTCATTGCGGAATCGGACGGCTGCGCGGGGGTCGAGGGTGGCGCTGCTGACCTTGATGGCGACGTCGCGGCTGGGGACACGCTGATGGTACCGGTATACGCTGGCTGTGGCGCCGGTGCCGAGTGGCTGGATGAAATCATAGCCGGATATCCGCGGCGGTGTTGGCTGTGCCGGCATTTGGCTATCCCCCTTACGGCATCTCTTCTTCTTACTCTATTCCGAGGTGTTCCCACGCACAACCCTTGATGGGGAGCGCTGAGGAGTGCCCGCCGCAGGCAGGAGCTGCCGTGCGATGACGCAGTTAGTCCAGAATAAAACTGATATAAAAAACGGAACATATGGTTCGGTTTTCGATTGTCGACATATGATGGAGGAACTGTCTGCCGGACGACGGGGCCGGCGACGGGAATGGAGGTGCCATGAAGGCGGTTGAAGCACTGCTTGGAGGGGAATCCGGCAAGGCGCTGCTGGTGTTGGTGCTCCTTGCGTGGGCAAGAGCACGCTGGCCCGTGATGCTTGATGGCCGGGCTGCGACGGTTCGGCGAATCCGGAGCGATGATGACGGTATCCGGGCGTCAGATCGCCGATGTGATAGGCGATCAGGTGATTCGCGAGCTGGGGGCGACCTCCCAGGCGCGACCGGTCACGACGCTGTCGGCCATCGCGTTCCGGCTGATCACCGTCATGCGTTCGAGGTCGGGCGAGCCGCTGCCGAGGTTGCTGAACGGCGCCGAGCAGGATGCGCTGCTGCGTTCGGTGTGCTCCGTCCATGTGGCTCATGTGCGGGCGGGGGATCCATGCGGCACGTGCTCGTTGCTGCGCGAATACTTCGCCAGGGATGATTGGGACGGCGTGCTGGCCGATGCCGTGGCCGGGAACGACGGCGAGGGTGGTGATGCGGATTCCGGCGTAGGCGTCAATGCCGCCTTCGTCATGCAGCTGCGCGACATGTTGGCCCGCATGGATGAGCTGGGCGTCTCCGAGGATCGTGAAGGAACGGCCCTGTCGGCGTTGAGGCATTGGTCGCCGCGCGTCGAGCGTTTGCATGTGCAGTGGCGTCTCGCGTTCGCGTTGCGCCGCGAATACGAGACCGCGGTGAGTCGTATGTACGGGCGAGTACCGGTTGGACTCGTCTCGTCTGCTGGTCGAGGGGGCCAAGGCGGTCGGGATGGTCGGCGATGACGATCTGCCGCGTTTGCTGGTCGTCGACGACTGTCAGGACCTCACCTTCGCCGGGTTCACGTTCCTGAAGGCGTTGCGCGGTGCGGGGACGCGGCTGCTGCTGGTCGGCAATCCGGACGAGGCCGTGCAGACCTTCCGTGGGTCATATCCGGAATACCTGTTCGACCAGATTCGTCGTCAGCTTGGCGCCGACATGGTTCGTCTGCCGGCTGGCGGTGCCGGAAATGGCCGAGTTGAGGAGCGTGCGGTGGACCACGTCGACGGTCATACGTATCGCGATCTGGTCGCATCCCGTATCTCCCTGTCCATCCGATCCACGCAGGACGAGACGGTTCCTCTGCCGCAGAGGCCGGGCAAATTGCCGCAGCTGCCGGCGAGCCTGCCGATTGTCGCATTGCCCCAGGCCGATCCGCTGCCGGGCGATGGCAGTCTGAAACCGCGCTGTACCGCTCGGCCGACGAAGAGACGGAAGACGTCGTATGGCGCATCAAGCAAGCCACATCCTTGAAGGACGCAACTGGAACGACATGGCTGTCATCGCGCACGACAACGCCACCGTGCGCACGATCGGCGAACGGCTGCGTCATGACGGCGTGCCTGTACGGTATTCATCGGTCACACGACCGTTGAAGGACGAGCCGTTCGTGCAGGGATTGTTCGCGCTGCTCGAATTGGCGATGCTCAGGAACCAGACAGTGCCCGCGCTGGGCATGAATCTGCAGCAGACCGCACTGTATGTGCGCTCTCGGGTTGCCGCGGTGATGGGATGCCCGCTGGTCAGCGTCGCGGCGGACGGGATCATGAGGGATACCCGGCCAGGCTGGAGCCGGTGGACGCCGCCATGAACGCGTTGGCATCACTCGGCAAGATCGTCACGTGCGAGGACATATGCAAGGGGGATGCGTCCGACGATGTGCCTGGCGGTGCCGCCGACGATGCGGGGAAGACCGGGGACGCTGGAATTGCTGGTGACACCGCTCGAATGCATGCCTTGGGCAGGCTCATGCACGGATGGGAGCAATGGCGCGAATGGGCCGTCTCCAGGCGCGATCGGAAGACCATCACCGACGACACGATCATCGATGTCAAAGCACCGCAAGGCGACGAACTACAGTTCGGCGTCGATGCCATGTACCTGTTGCTGGAATTCGCGGATGACGCGCATGCGATGCGTGGCGGTGTCGCCGGTCTAGGCGGTACAGGCGACGTTGTCGACGATGCCGGTTCCGCTGTCGGGGCAGGCACGAAGGGCGCGTCCGGTATAACCGCCGATGACGTGCTCGCCGCCGTTCAGGAGGTGTGCGGGCGGGGAGACCCGCATTCCCGCGTGTTTGCCCACCTGTGGAATCTGGTGGGGACGGTGGCCCAAGGCCTGAGACAACTGCCGGCGAAGGAACACAGTATGCGTTGTCCGTGGCTTGGAACGCGTGCGACGTCGCCTCCCGTTGGCAGCGCGAGGCCCTGAACAACACGGATGCCGGACGTGCCGCCAACGACCGTCTGGATACAGCCATGCGGCTGTTCGACTATGCATCCGGCTCGGCCGCAAGCCGGGATCTGCCCGAATTCTTCGCGCAGGTGAGGGCGATGCGCATCGAAGCGGATTCCCTGGCCAAAGTGGCCCCCATCGACGAGGCCGTGACGCTGACCACGCCGGCGGGCTCCTCGGGGAGACACTGGCCGTTGGTGTGGATTCCGGCCATCCAGCAAGGCATATGGCCGAACCTGGCAGCCCGAAACACGATGTTCGGTGGTGAGGATCTGGCTGATGTCATGCTGTATGGAGGGCTGTCCGATGATTCCGGAGAGCATGGCGACAACAAACTGGAATCCGTGCTGTATGCGGAGCAGAAAAGCCTGCTGGTCGCGCTGACCCGCGCATCGGAGCAGGTCACGGCAAGTGCGGTGTACAACGACGATCTGACCCCATCTGACTTCCTGTACGGATACATGCCGGAACGATTCAACCGCGAACGGCATGCGTCGGCCGAAGGGCGGGAATATACCCAGGTCGGTGAAGCCGGACGGCTCCAAGGTCTGGACGCCGATCCTCGCGGCCTGGTCGCCGCCGCCCGCGTGGCGCTCGCCGTACACCCACGAGGTTCCAAGGAATCTCAAGATGCCGTGGATGCGCTGCGACTGCTGGCAAGCAATGGTGTCGAAGCCGCTGACATCACGCGTTGGCCGTTCCTCGACGAGGTCGAGGATGCGTCTTCCGGCTCCCGCACGGTGGGATCGCGGGCGGCGGCTCCGGAACCGGACAAGGCCGCGGAGGGAACAGGCCAATCATCGGTGCCGCGGATCGCAACATTGTCGCCATCCGCCGTGGACAGCATCTGGGGATGTCCCGTCTGTTGGATGATGGAAAACCGGTTCACTGGTCCGCGCGCCGGCAGTGTGGCGACCTCGTTCGGCTCGCTGATCCACGCCGTCGCCGAAACCGCCAGCAACGAGGGCCTGGACGCGGCGGACTGGCGCGATGACCTGCCGATTCCGGAACGCGTCAGCACGGTACGGGACCGTATGATCGCCATCTATGAGGAGCTGCGCGACGATCCGACGGCCAACACCAACCCGGCCGATCAATACAACGCGACGCGCAAGGACAATACCGCGCATGACGTACTGGGCCACATCGCCAGCTACTTCGTCATGTCCAACACCGACGAATACCCGGTAAACAACGTCAAGAACTTCCAGATCGGTACATTGGAAAGCGCACAATGCGAGCGTTCGTTCATCGCGGTATTCGGCTTGGACGACATTCTTGCCGCCTATAACGCGATGGACGGCGTCGACCCGATCGGCCGCGATGAACTCGCCGCCATCATGGGATCGCTGGTTGGCGGGTGGCCCGAAGCCATGAACGACCGGCTGACCGTGCGTCTGTCCGGGCGCATCGACCGTATGGAGACCAGAATCATGCCCGACGGGAAGCGTCACGTTCGCCTGATCGACTACAAGACCGGGAAGGTGCCTTCGACCAAGGCCATATTCAACGATCTTCAGCTGGTCTGCTACCAACTGGGACTCGCATTCCCGGAAAACGGGCCGCGCGGAGCCGAAGCGCTGCAAGTCATGCCGGACATCGCGCAAAGTGGTCTGTTCCATGTCGCACAGAAGGATGCACCCGCGACGTCCGGAACCAGCAACGCGCAGGAGGGAATGTACCAGCCGGCGCTGTTCGCCGACGCAGTCTGAACACGTCATCGTTCATGCCGCGGAACCGCTACAAGACCCTCGATAAGCTTTCGGATGCTCCCGATTTGATTGAAGAGCCTCCGACCGGTGTAAGCGCAGCGGCATGGCGACAGTTCCTCGGCATGCGCGGCACGCAGGCCGTATGGTCGCTCTCCATGATCGCGAGAGTGTTCTACGCCGCCGCGGCGAGTCGGTCGACCCATATACAGGCAAGGCCGAAACCGGATCATCTCCAGTATTGCCGCATGAAAGCGGCATGCCCGGCATGCGCCGGCGAAATCAACACCGTCTTCGAAACGAGGCAGTCATGAACGCACCACGATTTACCGACAGCCCCGAGCAGGCAAAAGTCGTCAACGCGCCCACCGGCGATGACGTGCTCGTCGTGGCCGGAGCGGGCAGCGGCAAGACCTATACGATGACCCGCCGCATCATCAACCTCATCGCACAGGGCGTGCCGGCCGAGCGCATCCTCGGCCTCACATTCACGCGCAAGGCCGCGTCGGAACTGCTGTCGCGCGTGTCCGCCGCCGTGCTGGCGGACGGGGGAGACGAGCGCTTTGCGAACCGGGCGTTCCTCAAGCCGGAGGTGTCGACGTACGATGCGTTCTTCCAGACCATCGTGCGGCAATACGGCCTGCTTGTCGGCTTCGACCAGAACACGCAGCCGCTCAGCCAGGCCGGTGCCATACAGCTGGCGACCACCGTTGTCGGCCGTCACATGGACATCCTCTTCGAGCAGGATCTCGGGGCGTTCAAGACCGTGGTGAATGGGGTACTGGGGTTGTCGCATGCCATAGGCAACGCCATGATCGGTGGCAGCACAACAACGATGGACGAGGCCATCGGCCGTGTGCGGGCTTGGGACCAGGCATTCCTCGCGCAACTCGATATCGCCATTGGCGATACGCCGGTTCCTGACGAAGCGCCGAAGGCCAAGGTTCCGACAAAAAACAAGAAGGACACGGAGGAGACCTTCGCGGCCAAACAGGAGGAATACCGGGCGCAACTTCGTGACATATGCGTGTACAAGTGTGCACAGCTGCGCGACGTGACCCGGCGTCGGGAGACGCTGCTGACGCTCGTCGAGGAATACGAGCGGGAAAAGCGGGTTCAGAACATGGCGGAATTCAGCGATTTCACCATTGCCGCCTACCAGCTCGTCGCGCGATTCCCCTCCATCGGGGAGCGGTACCGTCGCCGTTACACGCATGTGCTGCTTGACGAATACCAGGACACCTCCACCACGCAGGCGATGCTCCTCGCCACCCTGTTCCACCCCCAGTCGGCTGATGCCGATGCTGATAGGTCTTCCTCCCGCTGGCGGGAGGCGGCGCGCAGCGCCGGAGGGTGGTCCAAGGATGGCGTCGGGCTGTCGCGATCCGCGGTGAACGCGGTGGGAGACCCGTTCCAGTCGATCTATGCGTGGCGTGGTGCCAGTCCCGGAGCGTTCCGCATGTTCCAAAAGGACTTCGGCATGCCCTCCGACGCGAAACCATACCCGCTCAGCGTCACGCGACGCAACACCTGCATCGTGCTCAGAGCCGCCAACAACCTCACCGAGCCGCTGCGCATACCGCCACGGCGGGCCGGCAGCTCCCTGATGCGCGAAGTGGACGTCGCGAACCTGTCCGCGATGGACAACGCCGCGGAAGGTACGATCGGCGTGCTGGGATTTGCCACCTTCGGCCAGGAAGCCGATGCCGTGGCACGCTTCGCCAAACAGGCCATCGCACGGTACCGGAAGGACGACGCCGCCACGGCCGCCTCCGATACCCCGCATGTGGCGGTGCTGTTCCGAGGCAAGACGCACATGGCGCAATTCGCCCAAGAACTCGAACGGGCGGGCCTGACGACGTTGGTCGTCGGCTACTCCGCGCTGCTGGAGAGGCCGGAGGTCCAGGATCTGATCGCATTGCTGCATGCGACCGCCGACCACACCGATTCAGCGTCGTTGATGAGGCTGCTGGCTACGCCGCGATTCGGTTTGGGATCCGAATCGCTCACCCGCCTCGCCGGCATGGCCGAAGATCTCGACAGCCAATGCCGCTACCGTGCACTGGTCGAATCCGGCATCATAGGTTCAGGTTCCGATGGCGCTCGTGCCGATGATGGTCATGATGAGGCAATAGTCTCCACGTCCATTGATTCCGGTCTCGTTTCGGAAGCGGATGGCGGCTCCGACATCGCGACGTTCGCCGACTCGCAGGTGAAGGCCATCGTTAAGCAATACCGGGATCGAGTGCCGCATGCGGTGTTCCTCATCGACATGATGATGCGGGATGACCTGCCGTCGCTGCTGTCGCGTCGCGGCGGATTCGACGAGACGACATCACGCCGTATCATACAGGCGGGCGAAGTACTGCAGCGTGTGCATGCCGTGACTAATCACCCGCTGAAGGAAGTGATTGACGCCGCGGTGCGGGCCTTGAACCTCGACATCGACACAATCGTCGCCCAGGCGGTCAAAAACCCCTCCCAGCCGGTGAACCCCACGCAGGCGCGTTCGCCTCTGCAGTCGGTCGCCGCACTGGTCGACACCTATACGCAGGAAATCGTCGAAGGCGTGAATCCGACTTTACGTGGATTCATGTCATGGGTTGACTCGCTTGGCCAGATAGAGGAGGATACCGCGGCGGTGCCCGACACTCCTGCGGACGTGGTGCTGATGACCATCCATCAGGCCAAGGGATTGGAATGGGACGCCGTCGCCGTGGTGTCCATGCAATCAGGAGTGTTCCCCAGCAATCAGGGCGGTTTGCATGTCGAGCTGGACGCGGAGCATCCCGGCGGCGGTGCCGGCGAATCGTGGACTCCCCCGGAATACAAGGCGACGGTTCGTTCATGGGCGGACGACCCGGCCGCGGTACCTGCGCCCGTGCGCGTCGACGCCGGTATCCTGCCACGTTTCCCGCACGACGCGAATCCGGATGACGCCCCGGTCGAAACGCTGCGTGCCCTGGACGATGTCGAAGTCATCGACGACGAGTTCTACGGAGACCTGCGCAGCAAGGACATCGGAGACGATATGGATGTCGCCGACCCGTCCAGCTGGTATCTCACCCAGGAAGAGGAATATGGCCGACGTCTGCTGGCTGACGAACGGCGACTCGCATATGTGGCGCTGACACGGGCCAAGAAAGACGCGCTGCTCACCTACAGCCAGTATTCGATTCTGGATCGAGACCCGAGCCAGTACCTGAACCGTCCCGGCAAAAGACCGAGCGCCTCGAAGCCGTCGGTATTCTGGACGGAGATGCAGGACTCGCTATGCCATGAGAGCGGTCTGGTATCCGCGTGCAAGAGCGGGAGCGCGGGATACTCCGAGAATGCGGATGCCATTGCCGACAGTAGCCCTGACTTGGCGGTGGCCGGTGCGGCATCAGGTGCGTCTGCGCACCCGTCGCTGGACCAGCTGGGTGTGGACAGGCCACAGGGGTTCTTCGTCGGCGACCACGCCACCGAATATGAGCGGGATGTCGTCGAAGAGGCGTGGAACGCCCCATTGGAGGAACGCGAACAGGGCGGCGGCCCGACATGGCCGGCCAAGTTGTCCGAGGAAACCCTGTCGAAGCTCACCGGCGGGATGTCCGGCGATTCCGTGCTTGTGACCGACGATCCGGACTCCCTGCTGGCACGCGCCCGAATGCTCGTTGAAGACCCCGATCTGATGCCATGGTCCTTCGGCCGAGGCGAGCGCGAGATCGACCGCTATGTCCGCCGTCAGGCGGAGCACCTGCTGGAGCACGGACGGCAGAACGTCACCGCGTTGCAGGCGAGGGCGGGGCATATGACCCAGCGCGAGGAACGCGGCTATTGGCGTGGCCTGATCCGGCCCATCCCGCGCGTCGCATCCCCCGCCGCTGAGGCGGGCACCCTGTTCCACGCATGGGCGGAACAATTCATCAACGCCTACGGCGACGGCCAATCAATAGATGCAGACGGCATCGGCGCATACGATTCCAGCAGCATCGAAACCGGTACGGCCGGCACCTGCCGCGAGCCGGTGACCCGCGAATCCCTGCTGCACGATCTGTCCGAACTGGAAATGAAATCCGACACACTGACGGCGAAGGAACGACAGCTCACCGTATGGCAGCGTCGACTCGCCGAATCGACGTGGTCGGAGCGTCGCCCGGCGTGGGCGGAACGCCAGATCGTCGTGTCGATTCCCCAGCTCGGTGACGTCATCGTCAACGGCAAACTCGATGCGGTGTTCCACGGCGGACTGGACGCGAACGATCCGACGAAGCAATACACCATCGTCGACTGGAAGACCGGGCGCAAGCCACGCAAGCCGCAGGACATCGAACACAAGCTCGTGCAGCTCGACTGGTATCGGCTGCTGCTGTCGTACATCGAGCACGTGCCGCTGGACAGAATCGACGCCACCCTCTACTATCTGAGTGAGCCTGATGAAGGCGCGCGCGAGCTGCACGCCCGCGCGAAAACCGAACAAGAGATCCTAGCCGAGTTGAGCTCCGGCATTCCCGAAGGATCCGACAATGACTAGGTGACCGCCAAGGGGGCGGCACACGCTGCGGATGGAACGCGCCGCAGCCGTCATGCCGGGAGGGATGCCGCGACCCTTGGCGCACCGTGTGGGCGGGCACACGTGCCGGACGCAACAACCACAAAGGAGCAGAACCATGGTTGCACACGACAACACCGTCATGAATGCCACCATCACCAATGCCACGCCATCCGCCGATGACGAGAGCGCCCTCCCGGAGAGCACGCCGATCGAGACAGACCCACAGCGTGGCGTCATGTCTGACGTCGTGCCTGACGTTACGCCGGAGGAGGTGCCGTGCACCACAATCGCATCTACGCCGCAACGGCAACAGTGCCCGCCGAGGAGATGAAACCATCGCAATCGGTGACCTACCGGCCATGCGTTGGAATGATCTGGACGACATCGTCCGGGAGTTCGACCGCACATGGGGTCAGTGCAGCGCGGCCGCCGGCACGCCGGTGTCCATGCAGATATCCCGGCACTTCGTGCTGCACTACCTCGAACCGACCACCCGCGCCATCATCGCCGAACTCGACGGCCGCTTCATGGGCGTCACACTGTCGCGCGTCGCCGGCGAGCCATTGGCCTTCCCGCAAGCCAAGCAGGAACTCGCCGCGATCAACGGCGAACTGAACCGGTCGACGCTCGGCACGAAAACCCTGTCCGAGACCGAGCAATGGCATGAGATGGAACTGCGCATGGAACGCGAAATCGACATCAACGACGTCGCGCGCGGCGAGATCGAGCTGTTCCTCGTCGCGAAAAGCGCTCGCGGACACGGCGTCGGCGGTTCGCTCTGGCGGCAGGCGATGGACTATTTCGCGAATTGCCAGGTCGCCCGGTTCTACCTGCACACCGACTCCAGTTGCGACGTGAGCTTCTACGACCACAAGGGCTGAACTGCATCGCCGCCCGATACGCGGCGGACCATCCCGAGGATGCGCAGACATGGACGACATCTTCATCTACGCCGGAACCCCGGAGAACACTCGATGAGCGGGGCTCAACAGCAGAGCCGATCCGTCGCATCGCAGTCGCCGTACGCGCAACTGTTCCGCATTCCCGGCGCCAAGGCGTTCTGCATCTCCGGAGCGGTGGCCCGATTGCCGATCTCGATGATGTCGCTGGGCATCGTGCTCGCGCTCAACCACATGTACGACAACTGGACGGTCGCCGGGTCGATGAGCGCCATGTACATCCTCGCCGTCGCCGCGGTCACGCCGTTCTACGCGCGCTGTTCGACCGGTTCGGGCAGCGGCGTGTCGGACCGGTGGCGCTTGGCGTGCAGATAGTGGCGATGCTTGCGTTCGCACTGGCGGCGCTCGCCCGAGTGCCCATCCCGGTGCTGTTCGCGCTGGCCATATGCATGGGGCTGACCCAGTTCTCGTTCGGCGCCCTCGTGCGCACCCGCTGGGCGTATGCGCTGCGCGGTTCGCAGCACGAGTCGCTGCTCAACACCGCGTATGCGCTGGAAGCGGCCATCGATGAGATCGTATTCATCTTCGGCCCGATTCTGGCGGCGTTCCTCGCCACCTCGGTGCACCCGGTGTCGCAGTTGTTCGTGCCCACGCTGCCTGCGGCATCGGGGGAGCGGTGTTCTTCTCGCTGAAGAACACCGTCCCGCCCGTGTTGGAGCCGATTGACGTCGTCGCCGCCGAAATACCGGACGCGCAGTCGAACGCCGTCACCGGTCAGCCGGCTCCCGCACTCCAGACGGCCGGAGACCATGCCGCACCGACGCCCTCCCCCGAAGACAACGGTTTCCGGCTGCGTCGTCTGCACCGGCCCTATTCCGCCAAGCCGCGCAATGTACTGACGTATCGGGCATTCTGCCACTGCTGGTCGTGTTCGTGGTGTTCAACATGAGCTTCACCGCATTCGACGTGTCCATGACGGCCACGATGAAGGCCGCCGGCGCGGAGCGGTTCCTCGGCCTGCAGCTCGCCATGTTCGCGGTCGGCTCCTGCATCGGGGCGGTCATCTTCGGTTCCCGGGAGATGAAAGGCTCGCACTGGCGGCATATGGTCATGTTCCTGACGCTGCTCACCGTCGGCTATGTGGTGTTCCGCATGGTGATGGGCAATTTCCTGATCCTCGGCATCATGGAGATCCTGACCGGCCTGTGCGTCTCCCCGCTGTTCGCTACCGGCAACCTGATCGTCAAGGACATCGTGCCCGCGCGCTCGCTCACCGAAGGACTGTCGTGGGTGACCACCGCAGGCTCGGTCGGCACCTCGTTCGGATCGACCATCGCCGGTGCCGTGCTGGACGCATCCAGTCCGCACATGAGCATGATGATTCCGTGGATCGTCACCCTGTGCGCGGTGCCGCTCGCCCTGCTCGGCTGGTTCCTCGCCCGAAAACGGCGCTGACGTCCGTCAGCCATGTACCGCCGTGGAACGTGGCGACGCAGAAGCGCGTCGCCGTCACCCTCGCCCGCGCTCCTGCGCGGATCTCCAGTATCTGCGCGACCCTGTCGTTCACGTCCGCCTTCGTGGCGAGCCGGTGTTCGAGCAACGGCTCGCCGATGGCCCGCCCGATGACCGGTCGGGTCTTGAGCAGCCCGGCCGTGTACGGGTGCGCTGGATGGTCGAACACGTCATACACGTCGCCGGTTTCCAGCAGACGACCGGCATACATGACCGCCACCTTGTCGGCGATCTGCGCGACCACGCCGAAATCATGGGTGATGAACAGCACGGAAAGCCCGTATTCGTCCTTCAGCGACATCAGCAGGTCGAGGATCTGCGCCTGTATCGTCACGTCGAGCCGGTGGTCGGTCCGTTGGCATGGTTCCATTCGGCACGTAGCCATTGCTGCACTCCGAGAACTCCGCCATCCTCTGTGGGAAGCGTCAGCCTGCGACGGTGCAGGGCGGAGACCTCGGTGACCACGGGGAAGTGTCGAATGGTGTTGCCGTTCACGTTGCCTGCGATATGCGACAGCCCCTTGTCCCAAGTGACCAGTTGCACGTATTCCCGGCCGTTCGCTCCAACAGCGGATGCACCGTGGCCCAGCCGACCTCGGTGTTCCAGAACCACAGCGAGGTCGAAGGTTTCGCTCGTTTCGATCATTGGGCCACATGAGGCGCATGCCAGTCCACGAGCCCATCTGCACTCACGGTGTCACCTCGGAATCCGCGCACGTCTTGAGGACGGAGGTCTTTGATGCGGATGACCTTATCTGCCATTCGACGTTTCCTTCTTGACCTCGAACGGGAGTCCCTGTTCCCTGACGACGGCCTTCAGGAAGATCGTGACCGCGCCGGAGAGGGTGAGCCCGAGGTCTTCGAGCACGCGGCTGGATTCCTCCTTGAGCTGCGGGTCTATCCTCATGGTCGTGGTGGGTATGCTCGCCATATGCGCCTCCTATGCTTGTCGGTTGTTCCGACTGTACATCGTATGCACGGTGTCATGCGGCTTTCCGCCAATAATCCATGTACGGTGGTGTCATGCGCTGGCAGTCACGGCGGCGGATGCGATACAGGCCTTTGCCGAGCTGGCGGGCGAGCAGCCCATCATCGTCGGTTTCGCCGAATCCGTCGGTGAACGCGACGAGCCATTGGAACCAGTCCAGGTAGGCTTGCAGGTATTTCGTTGACACGCCGTGGAAGCCGAACATGAAAGCTCCAATCGCGCATGCAGCGTGTTCACGCGGTTGATGGCGAGATCGCGCTCCTGTGGCGTCAGTTCGCCAACTTCCTTCCTGACCCTATCGGCTATACGCGCCACCTTGCCTGTTCTCATACCTACCATCATTGTAGCTACCCAGTAACCACACTGCAAGGCAAAAAGTCAACCTTGGTCTAACGAGCCAGAATTTATGAAGCCGTATCAGTGCGTTGTGGAACGGTGCGCCGAACCGGTCGGAGCCGGGATGTGACCCAGCTTACGGACAGGTGGCCGGACCATGGGCCGCATGCCTATATATTGGTAGGGAATTTTGGAAAAGTTATGGACGGTTTCGCTCGGAAAGGTCGTGTGATGGTCAGGGTTTCAGTGGTCGGCGCCAAAGGGCGCATGGGATCTCATGTGGTGGATGCGGTGAACGGCGCGCAGGACATGCAGCTCGCCTTCGCACTCGACGCGGGTGATGACCTGATGCGGATCACGCCGGAGAACACCGATGTCGTGGTGGAGTTCACCGTGCCGTCCGTTTCGCTCGACAATGTGCTCGCGCTTGTGAAGCGGGGGGTCGACGTGGTGGTCGGCACCACCGGTTGGACCGATGAGAGACTCGCCAAGGTCACGGCGGCGCTCGCCGAGGCTCCCCGTGACGATCAGGCCGTGTTCATCGCGCCCAACTTCGCGATTTCCGCCGTGCTGGCCGATTATTTCGCCAAGTCGCCGCGCCGTACTTCGAGTCCGCGGAGGTCATCGAGCTGCATCATCCCACCAAGGTGGATGCGCCCTCCGGAACCGCTATCCACACTGCCCGCGCCATCGCGGATGCGCGCAAGGCGGCCGGCCTCGGCGCCATGCCGGACGCC
>ENA-OUNI01000224-OUNI01000224.1-human-gut-metagenome-genome-assembly--contig:-NODE-224-length-26050-cov-3.940902_pt1 | contig 26050 bp, 25 predicted proteins | sample MGYA00242499_ERZ504580 | MGnify/ENA primary metagenome ERZ504580 (study PRJEB26092, sample SAMD00036315) | human gut metagenome | host: Homo sapiens | study: EMG produced TPA metagenomics assembly of... | reverse complement strand
CAAAGCTTCTGCGTCTCACCAGATACCGCTACAACAACGTGCCATACGACAGCAACGGACACTACTACTATATAAAGGATGGCGACACAATCTGGAATCCGGGCTGGATGCTTCTAAGACCGAGCTTGACTCATACGAATGCGTCATGGCATGGGCTATTCTGTTTTCACAGGAGTAAAAAACGGCTTAATGGCTCAGCTTACCGACTTTGTTCCTATGGGCTCTACCTGCGAGATCAATAAGCTCACATTAAAAAACACATCTGATAAGAAAAAAGACTTTTCGGTTTTCTCATATGTAGAGTTCTGTCTGTGGAATGCCATGGATGACATGACCAACTTCCAGCGTAACTTCTCTACCGGAGAGGTTGAGATTCACGTCGGTGGCTCTCAGCTCTTCCACAAGACAGAATACAGAGAACGCCGCAATCACTATGCTGTATATGCTGTAAATGCCTCTGTTGACGGATTTGACACAGACAGGGATTCATTCTTAGGTGCCTACGGCGAAAACAGCGCGCCTTCCGTTGTAGTAAATGATCAGTCTAAGAACTCTGTTGCAAGCGGCTGGGCTCCTGTCGGCTCTCATCACCTGAAGGTAGCTCTTGAGCCGGGCGAAGAAAAAACATATATATTTGTACTTGGATATGTAGAAAACCCTGTGAACGAAAAATGGGTTGGACGCGCTGAGGATGGAATCATAAACCGAGCTCCTGCCGATGCACTCCTTGCAAGATTTGACACCACCGAAAAAGCCGACGCTGCTTTAGCAGAGCTTAAGGCTTACTGGGATAAGCTGCTTGGTCACTTTAGTATCTCTTCATCGGAGGAAAAGCTTGACCGCATGGTAAATGTATGGCATCAGTATCAGTGCATGGTTACCTTTAACATGAGCCGCTCTGCTTCTTATTTTGAATCAGGCATCGGACGAGGCATGGGCTTTAGGGATTCCTGTCAGGATCTGCTTGGCTTCGTGCATCTGATTCCTGACAGAGCCAGGGAGAGAATACTCGACATCGCAGCCACACAGTTTGAGGACGGCTCTGCTTATCATCAGTACCAGCCGCTCACCAAAAAGGGCAATGCCGACATAGGATCAGGCTTCAACGATGACCCTCTGTGGCTTATCGCTGCTGCCGCTGCTTACATCAAGGAGACAGGCGACTACTCTATTCTTGACGAGTCAACACCATATGACAGCGATCCTTCAAAGGCAACTGACTTTATGGAGCATCTGCGCCGCTCCTTCAACTATACAATCAATCATCTCGGACCTCATGGTCTGCCACAGATTGGACGTGCTGACTGGAACGATTGTCTGAACTTAAACTGCTTCTCCGAGGAGCCTGGTGAGTCCTTCCAGACCTTTGGACCATCTGAAGGACCTAATGCCGAATCTGTTTTTATCGCAGGCATGTTTGTAAAATATGGAAAAGACTATGTAAAAATCTGCAGACACAAGGGACTTTGCGACGAGGCTGATACAGCCCAAAAGGCTATTGAACAGATGGAAAAGACCGTCATGGATGCCGGCTGGGATGGCGAGTGGTATCTTCGTGCTTACGACCACTATAAGCACAAGATTGGTTCCAAGGAATGTGAGGATGGAAAAATCTTTATTGAGCCACAGGGCTTTTGTGTTATCGCTGAAATCGGAAAAGATGAAGGGTTCTGCCTTAAGGCAATGCAGTCTGTTGAAAAATATCTTGATACTAAATATGGCATCGTGCTCTTGCAGCCGCCTTACCACAGATATCATGTGGAGCTTGGTGAAATCTCTTCTTATCCACCGGGATACAAGGAGAATGCCGGCATCTTCTGCCACAACAATCCTTGGATTTCTATAGCTGAGACTGTTATCGGCCGTGGAAACAGAGCATGGCAGGTATACACCCGGACCTGTCCTGCATACATTGAGGATATCAGCGAAATTCACCGCACCGAGCCTTATGTATACAGCCAGATGATTGCCGGAAAAGACGCGCCTAACTTCGGTGAGGCAAAGAACAGCTGGCTGACCGGTACTGCTGCATGGACCTTCCTGGATGTCTCACAGTACATCCTCGGTATCCGTCCTGACTATGATGGTCTCATCATAGATCCTTGTATTCCTGACACTATGGACGGCTTTACAGCTAAGCGCAAGTTCCGTGGCAATACTTACCACATTACGGTCAGAAATCCTGCCCACGTACAAAAGGGTGTGACAAAGCTCATCGTGGATGGCGCTACTATTGATGGCAATATGATTCCGGCTATTAACGGAACCGGACACGATGTTACAGTCGAGGTTACAATGGGTTAGAGATACCAGACAGGCCTCTATACTGCTTCAAATATGACCCGGAATACGAAAATGCCGCCGCAGAGCAAGCTCTACGGCGGCATTTAGACTGCTGATGATGTTCTTCCCATGTCTTTATTTCTTCTCTAAAGGATGCTGTTATGTAATTGAGACCTGCCATATATGCTCCTCGGTCTCTCCCATGTGAAACAGCTCCACAGTCTGTTCATCATGAGTATCATCAGGCTCATAGTTGCCAAGAAGATGTATGAGATACTTCTCCTGCTCATCTGCCGGCGAGACCTTATCAATGTGTTTTTGCAATTCCTCAAGAAGCTGCTTTGGCTCCATGTCGGCATCGACTGCGATTCCAAAGCACTTCTTCGCAAGACCTGCGGTATAATACAGCTCGTAGTTACTTACAAGCACTGATTTTTGGCGTAAGCATTTGAGTATGATGCTTTGTCTGGCTATTGATGTAATCATATTATTTCCTTTCCGAGTTAGCTGGAATACCTCTAAGTCCAAGTTATTTCCATTATACCCTATTTGCTTTTTGTTTCAAGAGTATAACATGATATAGCTAAAGATAACTTAAGAGAGTCCTATGAAGTGGCAACAAATCCCGTCAGGAAATAATAAAGTGCTCCCAGTGCCTTTCCAATAGCCATAGAAATCACTATAATCCCAAGACCGGCGCGAAGCTTCATGCGCTTATATATAATAGGGAATGTGTGCAGTATTTCTGCGAGTGCAACTGCAATACAGCCGACAAATATGCCGACACACAATCCATATATTGCAATAATTATATTCCCACAGATATTGCTTACAGGTACTTTGGGCATATTTGCAAAGCCCAGATTATATGCCGTATCAAGCACTGATGATATATTACCTGCCACCACACCACATATCATGACATTTTCTATAAGTATTATATTTTCTATCCTGCTGCACCGAAGTATGCGCGGCACCACTCCTATCACGAGCACGAATGCAAATACACCGGCTGACACTCCTGCCCCTGCTAAAAACGCTATCACTGACAAAAATATTTCACGCAATATATATTCAAACATCCTGCTTTTCCTTTACCTTGTCTATTATTGTGTTCCACGTATCTTTATTATGCTTATCCATCTCCACCTGAATCGGTGTGACATCGTCGGATAGCTTACGCTTTCCGATATGATTAAAAAACAGTATGATTCCGACCGCCAGACCAATGCAGTAAAACACCTCAAGCACCGACACCTGTGGCTTGTCCACACCCATTATCTGCTTATAAAAATGTTCAAACACACCTGATATCGAAATATCATTATTGAAAGCCATGATTGTAAAAGCTGAACCAAAAAATATAAGTATACACACCGCTGCAACCTTTAGTGCTTCAAGAATCTTATTTTTGCTGTTGTCGTCATACTCTACAAGTACCTCCGGCTCACCAATGCTTATAACCTGTGCATCATCATAGATTTCCGTGATTTGCTCTATTATTTTCATTACAGATATCACGCTCTTTTTACCGCGTATCTTATCCACGATTATTCCCTTTATCTGTCCCTCATAGCGTGAATATTTACAATACACACTTGCTATATCATTGATGCAGACCTGCCTGCGGTGAAGTGTTTTCTGCTGTTCTGCGCGTATATACACGAGAATTTTTTCTTTTGAGGTATCAGTATGCTCCGGCATTTTCATGCTCCCTTCGATTAATATTCATATGTATATAATTTCCATTTATTTTGATTTTATTCACTAAAAGATACACATGTATTAAAATCAATATTTTTCGTGCGATATATTGTTTTTTTCGTGCAAACATCATATAATAAATATAAATAATCTAAGGGAGGAACTTTATCATGGCTAAAACAACAACAAGTAATATCAGCATTCGCATGGATAGCAATTTAAAAGCTGCTGCTGAAGCTTTATATGAAGAATTAGGTATGAATATCAGCACTGCATTCAACATTTTTGTTCGTCAATCTTTACGAGAACGAGGTATCCCATTTAAAATAACAGAAGGTTCTCCAAACAAAGAGACAGTTTCAGCTATGCTTGAGGCAGAAAGGATTGCAAAAGACTCAACTATTGATGGTTATAAAAATGTGGATGAACTTTTTGCAGACCTTGATGCATGAGTAAATATGAAATCAAATACACAACACAATTTAAAAAAGATTATAAACTAGCAAAACGTCGTGGTCTTGATATCACTCTTTTAAAAGATATTGTTTCAAAAATTGCAAATGGAGAAATCCTTGATACTAAATATAAAGACCACCCTCTCTCCGGCAACTGGAGTGGTCACAGAGAATGCCATATACAACCTGATTGGCTGCTTGTGTACTATTTTGACAACGAAGTTTAGTACTAACACTTGCACGCACAGGTACACATAGTGACTTATTTGGTCTGTAAAATATCGTAATAATTCATATTTATTGTATACTATTATCAATTTATAAAGTGAGGTAACAAATGGCATACACTAAGGAAATACTGACTCTCGCCGTGGAAATTGGCGACTGTATGCTCAGAAACGGTGCAGAAATCTACAGAGTGGAGGACACTGTGGTTCATATACTAAGTTCATATGAGGTGGAGGAATTTGACGTATATGTGCTGTCAAACGGAATATTTGCAAGTGCAAATGAGAACAAGGAAGATGCCTGCAGCATCGTGCGACACGTACCGCTTGGTGCTGTCAATCTGGCAAGATCAGCGCGTTAAACCAGCTCGCAAGGGACATATGTGACCAGAAAATCTCCCTGATTGACTCATGGGACAGGCTTGAGCAGTGCAAAAATATTCCTAATTACAAAAAAAGCGCACAGATTTTCTTCTGTGGGCTCGGAAGTGCCTGCTTTTGCTATCTTTTTGGTGGAAACTGGCTTGACTTTGTTTTTGCATTTGTTATAGGCTCACTGGAGCAGGTGCTTTTGTTTGGTCTTAAAAAATATAAGTTCACAAGGATTATAACCAATATTCTTGCCAGTCTTTTTGTGACACTGCTTGCCACCGCAAGTACACTTACAGGGCTTTCTCTTTTACCTGATAAAATCATTATAGGAGCTATCATGCCACTTGTTCCGGGAATAGCATTTACAACATCTATCAGGGATATATATAACGGGGATTATCTGTCCGGTACAATACATCTGCTCGATGCACTGATTACAGCCGTGTGTGTTGCTGTGGGAGCATGTCTGCCGTTTGTTGTGATGAAATATATTGGAGGGATTTAAGCTATGGAGTTTATAATACAATTTATTGTGGCTCTCTTTGCCACATTATCATTTGCAGTTATTTTTCCGCTCCAAAAAAGGAGCTGTTTTACTGCGGTTTTACAGGAGCGCTTGGCTGGATCATCTACTATATAATGGTTCAATTTGATATGGGTGTTGTGTTTCCATCGCTTATCGCGACACTGTGCCTTACGATAATGGCGCGCATTTTTGCTGCGGCACGCTCTATGCCTGTGACAGTTTATCTGCTTTCCGGTATCTTTCCTCTTGTGCCGGGTGCAGGAATTTTTTACACGGCATATTATCTTTTTACGAATGACAGAGCACTTTCTTCCTCAAAGGGTATTGAAACCTTTGAGGTGGCGGGTGCCATCGTGCTCGGTATCATATTCGGTTTTGGCATACCGCAGAGTTTGTTTAATCTGTTGAAGCCTAAGAAAAAATGAATTACTTGAACTATGTCAAATTTGCAATTTTCTGCGCCAGATCCTCAAGATACTCCCAACGCTCCATTTTCTCCATCAGCTGCCCCTCGAGGTCTTCCTTTTCCTTTGTGAGTTCGTTTAATTTACCAAAGTTAGTGGCATTCTTTACCATCTCATCATCTATCTCAGAAAGCCTGTTTTCCAGCTTTTCTATGTCAGCCTCTATCGTCTCGTACTCTTTTTGCTCTTTGTAGGTAAATTTGAGCTTTTTCTCATGCCCCCAGGTTTCCATGGATTTCTTCTTCCGGGCTTCTTTTGAGTCTGTACCATCTGATGCAGTATTTCCCTGTGCTCCTGAAGCGGATGCTCCTGTGATGATGCATTTTCTGATACGGTTTTTCCTGATGCAGGCTGTGGGCGTTTATTCATATAGTCGGTGTATCCGCCCTCATACTGTACGATTTTTCCGGCTCCCTCAAATGCAAAAATACGCTTTGCAATCCTGTCAAGGAAATACCTGTCATGGGATACCGTAATAACTATTCCGTCATAGCCATCCAGATAATCCTCTAAAATAGCCAGTGTCTCGACATCCAGGTCATTGGTCGGCTCGTCAAGTATCAGTACATTCGGTGCGCTCATCAGCACACGAAGCAGATAGAGTCTTCTTTTCTCTCCACCCGAGAGCTTGCCTACCGGACTGTACTGCTGCTCCGGTGGGAATAAAAACCTCTCAAGCATGGCAGATGCTGACACAAGTCCGTCTGTCGTGCGCACAAACTCTGCAGCTTCTTTCACGTAGTCTATCACTCGAAGCTCAGGCTCTATATCCACTTCCTGACCGAAATATCCTATCTTTATCGTCTGTCCTATCTCTACCTCACCTGAATCGGGCTCGATAAACCCGCGATTATCTTCATAAGTGTGGACTTTCCACAGCCGTTTTTGCCTACAAAACCGATACGGTCATTTTTCAGGAAAATATACGTGAAATCCTTTACACAGACGATATCTCCGTACGCCTTTGAAATATCATGAAGCTCTATGGTTGTCCTTCCCATACGCGATGAAACCGATGAAAGCTCAACCCTTGCGTCTGTCTGTGGTCCTTTCTGATCGCGTAAAGCCTCATATCTTTGGATGTGTGCCTTCTGCTTTGTGGAACGAGCTCTTGCGCCGCGCTGCATCCACTCTATTTCTTTTCTAAGGATGGACTGGCGCTTGCGCTCACTTGCTCTCTCGCTCTCCTCTCTGGCTGCCTTAAGCTCAAGAAAGCCCGAGTAGTTTGTATCATAGCTGTAGGTCTGTCCCTTGTCCACCTCCACGATTCTGTTGCAGACACTGTCTAGAAAATAGCGGTCATGTGTGATCATGATGATTGCACCCCTGAAACGGCGCAGATAATCCTCAAGCCACTCCACCATCTCGTAGTCTAAGTGGTTGGTCGGCTCGTCCAATATAAGCACATCACACGGCTTAAGTACGACTGTTGCAAGCGCAAGCCTCTTTCTCTGCCCTCCTGAAAGCTCACCGGTCTTTTGCGTCATATCTGTGATATCAAGCTTCATAAGAAGTGACTTTGCATCACTTTCTATGCTCCAGCGCATGTCCTCATCCAGCTGCGAGGTAACCACACGGCTCATCACATGCTCAAGAGCTGTCTCGTCCGGGTCAAACTCCGGATTCTGCGGCAGATAGTTTATCACTATATGATTCGCTGTAGTGACAGTTCCCTCATCCGGCTCTTCATCACCAGCCACAATCTTTAAAAGTGTAGACTTTCCTGTACCATTTATACCGATGATACCGATTTTTTCGTTTTCCTGCACATAAAAGGAAGCTTTAGAAAAAAGCTTCCTTCCAGTATATGACTTTGTTATATTTTCGACATTAATGATGTTCATCTTCTCGTATTTTCTCCTCCCTCTCATGCTCCTGCTTCTCCTTGGCCTCAAGGATTGCCTCATTGAGCGAAAGCATCTTTGCATCAAGCTGTCCTACGATACCTGCACACTCGCGCAGATCGCGGCTGATATACTCAGGTGCATTGCCCTCGAACTTGTAATATATCTTGTGCTCAAGGCTTGCCCAGAAATCCATAGCTATTGTACGAATCTGTATCTCAACCTTTGTGTCAACCACCTTGTTTGAAAGAAAAATAGGCACCGAAACAATCATGTGGTAGCTCTTGTAGCCGCTCGCCTTCGGATGCTTCATATAGTCCTTTACCGATATGACGGTCAAATCATTCTGCCTGCCAATCATCTCAGCAAGCCTGTATATATCAGATGTGAACGAGCACACGATTCTGATACCTGCTATATCCTTTACATATGTGACCATATTCTCTATGGTACTCTCGTAGCCACCCTTTTTGAGCTTCTTAACTATGCTTTCAGGAGTCTTGATACGCGACTTTATGTACTCTATCGGATTATAATTATGTATGTGAACAAACTCGTCATTTAGTATCTCGAGCTTAGTATTGACCTCTTTCAGTGCAGAATTGTATAGAAACATCATAGTCTCCCAGCTATCAATGCCCTCCGCAAACTCTTGTTCCATTAAAAACCTCCCTGTGATCTATTCGCCTGTATATTTATCAGACTCTCTTAATCAATTATAGCATATTTATTCGCATGATTGGCAAATTATACCTATTATTTATATATTTTTTTATTCTTGTTATTTTATATGGGTTATTTTATATGTTGTTTATTTTGTATGTGCACAGGTCCGCACGCTACAGGCACGGCGGCACACAAGTACTCTCTCGTAAGCGCATAGCGAAGCTATTTAGAATCTGTTGAATTATGCTTCACAACCAGAAATGCACCGGCATGGACGCCGGGGCAAGGCGTATGCGCCATGGACGGCGCATAAAAGCCGGTTTCGTCGAGCATCGAAAACCAAAAGGCATAATTCCTACAGATTCTTAATGGCGTAGCGTAGCGAACGAGAGAGTACTTGTGTGCCGCTCCGTGCCTGCAGTGTGCGGACCGTCCTTATATCAATAATAACTCATCATATCCATAATGAGGCATTAATCCTCCTCGATGATGTGCATCTCGAGAAAATCAAAGTCGATATCCTCCACAAAATTATCCTTCGTAAAGCGTGTCTTTCCATGCCTCTTGAAATCACTTACATTGCTGTCAAGCCAGATGGGCTTTCCCAGGTCAAAAGCAAGGCAGGCATCCTCAAGAGCCTTAAAAATCTTGTGTGTACGTGTGTCGTCACTGTCATTTTCTATTGTAATATCACGCATCAGGTGCGTGTCAGTATAAATCTTAAACCAAATACGCATATTATTCTCCCAAAAGTCTTCTCTGACGATTGCACTCATACATGAGCAAAGTGGCTGATATTGCGGCATTAAGCGACTCCACAGCTCCCTCCATAGGGATGCGGATATATGTGTCCGCCATGTCAGCTATCTCATCTGATAATCCATTGCCCTCATTTCCTATCATAAAGCCACAGGCTCCGGTGTAGTCCGGTCTGTCATAAGAGCACTTACCCTTTAAATGAGCTGCGTAGAGAGAAACTCCCTTTGACTTTGCATACTCTATAGTCTCCGGAAGGTCATCTGTGATGTAAAACGGCACACGGTAGAGTGAGCCCATGGTTGAGCGCACAGTCTTTGGATTAAAAATGTCCACTGTTGTGCGATTCATTATAATGCCGCTTACACCTGCACCCTCACCGGTACGGATCATAGTGCCTAAGTTTCCCGGATCCTGTATACTCTCAAGCACAAGAAGCTCTGTCTTGTCGCCCTTAAAAAGTTCATCTATCTCATAGTGCGGCATCTTTACTATAGCGAGCACCCCCTGCGGAGTCTGCGTGTCAGACATGCTCTTAAACACCGAGTCACTCACTATTTCTGTTTTGTCAAGGAAACGCTTCTTCTCTTCCTTAAACCTGTCATCATTAAAAAATGACTCAGACATATATACGGCACTTACCCAGTCATATGGCGCCTCAAAGCTCATCTTTGGACCCTCAACCACGAATACGCCCTGCTTTTTCCGCTCCTTTGCCTTGCTTAAAAGAGCCTGCACATTTTTTATGCTTTTGTTTGATGCACTTGTAATCATTTTCTTCTCTTTCTATATTGATGATATGAGGGTCAAAAAGTATTTTGCCCCTCATTTATGATTAACATTCGTCTTTCTCCGAATGCATAAATGCCCCTGCACCGGCACATGCACGCAATTACCTGCATTTGATGTGCCGGATACAAGGGCATTCATATTTATCGTAACTATATTAGATACTAAACCAGAGATTTAGAGATATCGTACATGTACTCGTCTACACTCTTCTTCATAGCAAGTGCCTCGTCGATATCGAAATCTACGAAATTGCCATCCTTGTGGGCAATAACTCTGTTTGACTTGCCCTCGCAGAGTAAATCAACTGCCATAGCGCCCATGATTGTAGCATATACACGGTCCTTACATGAAGGGCTTCCACCTCTTTGCATATGTCCAAGGATAGTTGCTCGAGTCTCGATGCCTGTAGCAGCCTCGATTTCCTTAGCCATCTCCTGTGAATGTCCTACGCCCTCAGCATTGATGATGATGTAATGCTGCTTGCCGAGCTCTCTTGCATGAGCTACTCTCTCGATGAGTGCCTCAAGGTTGTTGTCATACTTCTCAGGAAGTAATACTTCCTCAGCGCCGTTTGCAAGACCACACCATAATGCAATGTATCCTGCTCCACGTCCCATAACCTCAATGATTGAGCATCTCTCGTGTGATGTAGATGTATCACGTACTTGTCAATAGCCTCCATAGCTGTGTTGCAGGCTGTATCAAAACCGATTGTGTATCTGTACATGCGATATCAAGGTCGATTGTGCCCGGAAGACCGATTGTATTGATGCCAAGTGCAGCAAGCTTCTGCGCACCCTGGAAAGATCCGTCACCACCGATAACTACGATAGCATCGATACCATGCTTCTTACAGATTTCAGCACCCTTCTGCTGTCCCTCTGCTGTAACGAACTCCTTACATCTGGCTGTCTGTAAGATTGTACCACCGCGTGAGATTGTGTCTGAAACGCTCTTTGAATCCATATCCACGATTTCTTCATTTAACAGACCTGCGTATCCTCTCTTGATTCCTTTAACCTTCTTGCCCTTTGAGAGAGCCTGACGAACAACGGCACGAATCGCTGCGTTCATTCCTGGTGCGTCACCACCACTTGTAAGTACACCTATTGTGTTAATCTCTTTTGCCATTGGTATAACCTCCATATGTTAAAAAATTATCATTTATTCTAATCCCAATCTATTGTACTTGTTTTAGCACATTTTTTCAATATTCTTTTCAACAATTTTCGCATTTTCTTTGTCTAAAAATTCCAAAAGCTGCTCCATGAGCTCATTATTTGCATTTACGGAATAATTTCTGCCAAGTTTTTTCATCTGCTTTGTATCTGCGATGTAAATTATGACCTCATCTCCTCCGTCAGATTCACGGATTGTCTCAAGAAGCCTGCTCTCATTTTTCTTATAGTCCTCCATCGTATCAAACCTGAGCCATAGCTGCTTCGGAAGCTCATCAAACGGTATGATTTTCTCGCAGATTATCTTGCCGTTCTGCTCATCCTCGACTGTCGCATGTCCGATAACAAATATTTTAGCATCGTCCTGTAAATATCTCTGGTAGCGCTCGTAATCTCTCGGAAAAATAATTACCTCAACAGTTCCTGTCAAGTCCTCTATCGTGATAAAAGCCATGGCCTGATTGTACTTGGTAAACTTAATCGTCTTTGTAGCTATCATGCCTCCGATTACCACGTGCGCATTGTCCTCTATCTTTACGGCACCGCTCTCCTCTTCAAGCACAAAATCTATCGCATTTGCTGTGATGTTTTTCTTTAGGGTAGCTGCATATTTTTCCAGAGGGTGTCCGCTTAAATAGATGCCAAGCACCTCTTTTTCATAGGCCAGGGCTTCCTCAGCGTCATATTCACCAACATTTGGATACTTAAGCTCAAATGACTGCCTATCCTCATCTGAGACCAGGTCAAACAGGCTCATCTGCCAGCCATTGTTGACTTTTTGTCATGCTGCACCCTGTCCACAATCGATGCATACACCATTGCCATCTGCTTTCTCGTGCCGTCAAGCGAATCGCAGGCTCCCGCCTTTATCAGATTCTCAATCGCACGCTTGTTGATAAGACTCCCTTCTGGCAGGTTCTCTCGATAAAATCTGAGAGTGTGCGGTATCTGCCGCCACTTTCCCGCTCCTCGATTATCTGGTCTATTACCGGCCTGCCTAGAGATTTGATGGCGTACATGCCATATCTGACATGGTCACCCTCTGCGGTAAACTCGCCCTGTCCACAGTTGATATCCGGCGGAAGCACCTTAATACCCATATCACGACAGCTGTAAAGATACTGCGCCGCTTGGCTGAATTGTCTATAACAGAAGTCATGAGCGCTGCCATAAATTCGACCGGATAGTAATTTTTAAGCCATGCAGTCTGAACACTGATTTTCGCATACGCGGCTGCATGTGATTTGTTGAACGCATACTTAGCAAAATCAACCATCGAATCGTATATGCTGTTGGCAGCCTTTTCATCTATGCCGTTTGCCACACAGCCCTTTATACCGCGCTCCTCGTCTCCGTACACAAAGCTCTGGCGCTCTGCGTCAATGACATACTGCTTCTTCTTACTCATGGCACGGCGGATGTTGTCCGCCTGACCCATTGTATAGCCTGCGAGCTTCTGCACTATCTGCATAACCTGTTCCTGGTATACTATACAGCCGTAGGTCGGCTCTAAAATACTCTCAAGCTCAGGTGTCACATAGCTTATCTCCTTTGGATTGTTCTTGCCCTTTATATAGTTGGGAATGAAATCCATAGGACCCGGACGGTAGAGCGAAATACCGGCTACGATGTCCTCAAAGCTCTGTGGACTGAGTTCCTTCATGAAGCTTTGCATACCGGCAGACTCTAGCTGGAATACCCCTTCCGTCTTTCCTGTTCCGATAAAGTCAAGTGTGCCCTTATCGTTGAAATCAATATGGTCGATATCCACATCAATGCCCCTTGATGCCTTGATATTCTTCACAGAATCCTTTAGCACCGTGAGTGTACGAAGCCCCAGAAAATCCATCTTTAAAAGGCCAAGCTCCTCGAGCTGTACCATGTTGTACTCTGCGGTAGGGCTTCCGTCGTTTGCCCTTCCAAGAGGCACATAATCGCTCGCCACACCCGGATAGATTACCACACCTGCTGCATGCACGGACGTGTGGTTTGGCAGTCCCTCAAGCCTTTTTGCCATATCTATCATTTCATGCACTCTCGCATCACTGTCGTAAATGCTTAAACTCCGGGTTCATCTGAAGAGCCTTGTCAATCGTGATATTAAGCTCCTGAGGCACCATCTTTGCAAGCCTGTCAGTCTCTGCATATGGGAAATCCAGCGCCTTTCCGACTGATTTTATGACTCCTCTTGCTGCCATCGTACCAAAGGTGACTATCTGTGTTACAGAATCGTGTCCGTACTTCTGCTGAACATACTCTATGGCGCGATATCTCTCCGCATACTCGAAATCCACATCGATATCAGGCATGGAAACTCGCTCAGGGTTAAGAAATCTTTCAAAAAGCAGATTGTATTTAACCGGATCAATATCCGTGATTCCGGTACAATAGCACACCCTGCTTCCCGCCGCCGAGCCTCGTCCCGGGCCTACCCAGCAGTCGTGCGTGCGGCACCAGTTGATATAATCCCACACGATAAGGATATACTCTATAAAGCCCATTGTCTTTATGATACCAAGCTCATAGTCCATATCTGCATGTATCTTTTTAAGCTCATCAGCACTGTACTCGCCACAGCCTATGTATTTCTCCCTAAAGCCCTTCTCGCAAAGCTCTGTAAGGAAGGCTTCGGCACTATCATAGCCCTCTGGCACCTCATACTTTGGAATCTTGTAATTGCCAAACTCAAGTGTCACATTGCATCTGTCGGCAATTTTCTGCGTATTCTCAATAGCCTCTATGGCATATGGGAAAAGCGCTCTCATCTGCTCTTCGCTCTTTACGAAAAACTGTCCGCCATCATAGCGCATCCTGTCCTCGTCAGACACCTTTTTCCCGGTCTGGATGCACAAAAGCACATCATGTGCCTCCGCATCGGACTCGTAGGTGTAGTGCACATCATTAGTACACACTAACCCTATTTCAAGCTCCTTGCTCATCCTAAGAAGCTGCTGATTCACAAGCTTCTGGTCATCAATGCCATGGTCCTGCAGCTCAAGGAAGAAGTTGTCTTTTCCAAAGCAGTCCTGATACTTCCTTGCAATCTCCTTCGCCTCGTCATAAAAGCCTCTGACGATGTATCTGGGGATTTCTCCTGCCAGACAGGCAGACAGGCATATAAGCCCCTCGTGATATCTCTCAAGCGTCTCAAAATCCACTCTCGGCCTGTAATAATAGCCTCTGTGAACCCTATTGACACTATCTTCATGAGATTGGCATAGCCTGTATTATTTTCAGCAAGCAGAATCAGATGATAATACCTGTCATCACCGTGGCTTGTCTCCCTGTCAAAGCGCGAATTTGGTGCCACATATACCTCGCAGCCTATGATCGGATTGATATCATTTGCCTTTGCCGTCTTGTAAAACTCCACCACACCGTACATATTGCCATGGTCTGTGATTGCGGCAGAGTTCATGCCAAGCTCCTTGACGCGCTTTACATATTCTTTTATCTTGTTTGACCCATCGAGCAGGCTGTACTCGGTATGGGTGTGAAGATGACAAAATGACATTTGGATTCCTCTTTCTTTATTTTTGTATCAGCGCCCGCCCTTCATGGGGTGTGCGGCTATCTCCTTAAAATAAAAGGAGATAAGTTTATCAGCTTCCCAGCTCTATGTGTATAAACACTGCAAGCGAATTGGGCTCCTGCATATATGTGATAGTGCCGCCTCTTGCCGTCGGTATGAGATATTTGTAGTCACCCTTCTCGAAAAGACTGTGACATGCAGTATCATAGGTTTCTCTGTCCGAAAACTTGAACGTGATATAGTTATATGACGTTGTCATGCCCTGTAATGTTTTAAGGTCGTAGGATGTAAAATACAGCCCATTCCTGTAATAATAGTCATCACCCACATTCGCTTCCTGCGGCAGCATATCCTCATTGTCCAATGTACGTGTAAGCTTTACCACATCAAGCGGCACTCCGAACCAGCTGTATGATATGCCCTTTCCCAGATAATCACCATCACCGTAGGTACAGTCCACCGCACACCACGCACCGTCCAGATATACCATATTCCAGGCGTGGTTTGCATCAGATGTGGTGCCTGTCACAATAAGTGAACTGATACCGGCCCGGTCACACAGATACTTAAACATCATCGCATAGCCCTGACAGACCGTCCTTCCAAGCACTGCTGAGTACATATCCTGGTTGTGAGGAGAATTTTCCTCATACTCGGCATGCTCTATCACATATTCATAGAAATGCACAGCCTTGTCATAATCCGATGCACCTTCATCGATACCTGCCATACAGGCTGACACATAGCCTGAAATCGTACTTATTGCGTTGTCGATATCAGACTCAGACATATTGTATACAGGTGAAAAAATGATGCTGTTTCTCACAGTATACTGACTCTTTTCTATGTAGAAAAACTGTGGATTGTCCAGCAGCACAAACTGCTGTATACGGCTTACGTTGTCAGTGTCTGTAGTATTTAACGAAATTCCATCCATGCGCTTTTGCATCATCGCATAAATCTGCCTGTAAATAAGCTTGTCATCATCTGACAGCTTCTCGTAGTAGTAGTGATATTCCCCTGTAAATACTGACTCATCGTACTCTGTCTGTTCGCCGTTTAAATAGTCTGTTGTGGTCTGCATTTGCCCCTTTACTGCCCTGTGTATAGCTGTAGGAAAATCAGCTATAGCACCTGTAAACCCTCCTGCCTTTAAGCATTTTGCAGCGAACATAAAGCAACAGGCAGCAAACACAAGTGCCGGTATGATTTTTAAAAGCTTTTTCATCTATTCCCCCATTTTTAATCGTTGTCTGTCACTCTGTTAGGTGTGAACAGCAGCCATAGCAAGCCTGCATATCAGATACAGTACAAAAAGATGCACCGGGTAAAAGGCGTAAAAGACATATTTTAGTGAAATGCCTCTTTTTCCATTGTAATAGCGAAGCGGTATAAGCATAAACAGTGCAAAAACTCTATGGTACCTGAGAAAAGTCCAAGCAGTATGACTGCCACGGCAAATGCAACATCCCGGTTTGAAGAAAGCAGGTACATCATGACAATGCACCCTACACCCGCCGCACCATAATCACAGCAAAGCACAAACTCTGCAATAATCATCATAACAAGCACCACTGATACCATTACTATACACCTGATCAGTGTGACAAAAAACCACTTGACTGCAGAGGATGCCTTTTCTATTTTATCGACCGACTTAAGCCAATCAAGCACTGTGATGGCAAGCAGGCCTAAAAGTAATGTAAAAAACACATTGTTGCTCTTAAATTCGAGCACTGTATTGTTTATTGCAAGGTCAAACGGTATCTCAGAGATAAGCGCGAATATAAACATCCTCGCAGCATATTTTTCCCTGCTGTGTGTATATTTGAAGCCCTCCACAAGCAGGAAGCAGAAAACAGGAAAGGCCATGCGCCCTATAGAACGCATGACCCAGTAGATATCAATAAGCGTTTGTCCACCTATCCCGTTATTTATCATCTGAAGAATAACCGTTGCCGCAGTATGGTCTATGAGCATGGTAAAAATGGCTATAAGCTTAAGCGTGCTTCCACTGATACCAGACTTTGCGATAACTTTTTCCAAAATCCTATACTCCTGCCATATTTACGGTAATCCTGTCAAGATGCCAGATATCGTCCACATATTCCTGGATTGTTCTGTCTGAAGAGAACTTTCTACATGTGCGATATTGAGCAGTGCACTCTTTCTCCATGCGCTCTTGTTCTTGTAATAATCATTAATCTTCTGCTGTGCATTTGCATATGAGCGGAAGTCTGCGAGGATAAAGTAGCGGTCAGCCACCTGTCCCTGCTGTGAATTGAGCAGTGAGTTGTAAAGTTCCCTGAAAAGCTCATGGTCATTTGGTGAGTATGTGCCGTCTACGAGCTGGTTTACTACCTTTCTTAGCTCGGCATCGTTATTATATACATCAACAGGATTGTAGTCATGTCTGTTCTCGTGTGAGATGACCTCATCAGAGCTCATTCCAAAGATAAACATATTGTCAGCCCCTACCTCATCGAACATCTCGACATTGGCACCATCCATAGTTCCGATAGTGAGCGCTCCATTGAGCATAAACTTCATGTTTCCTGTTCCGGATGCCTCCTTGCTTGCTGTGGAAATCTGCTCGCTGACATCTGCTGCCGCAAAAATAATCTCGGCATTGGATACCTTGTAATCCTCGATAAATACTACCTTGAGCTTGCCGCCAATAGAAGCATCGTTATTTATCACATCAGCCACACTGTTGATGAGCTTTATTGTTTTCTTTGCATTTCTGTAGCCTGCTGCTGCCTTTGCTCCAAAAATGAATGTTCTAGGATAGAAATCCATAGACGGATTTTCCTTAATCTTGTTGTACAGATACATCACATGAAGGATGTTCATGAGCTGTCTCTTGTACTCGTGAAGTCTCTTAACCTGCACATCAAAGATAGAATCCGGATTTACATCAATACCATTGTGCTCCTTGATATACTTTGCTAAACGCACCTTGTTTGCTCTCTTAATCTCAGCAAACTCCTGCTGTGCAACAGGGCTGTCCGCATAAGCCTTGAGCTTTGAAAGCATTGTAAGATCTGTAATCCAGCCGGCTCCTACCTTTTTTGTTGCCCAGTCTGCAAGGAGTGGATTTGCATGTGCTAAGAATCTACGCTGTGTGATTCCGTTTGTCTTGTTATTGAACTTCTCAGGGAACATCTCATAGAAATCATGAAGCTCCTGATTCTTAAGTATCTCTGTGTGAAGCTTTGCAACACCGTTTACAGAATAGCCTGCAACGATAGCCATATTTGCCATCTTGACCTGTCCGTCATAGAGGATAGCCATCTTTCTTACCTTGTCCTCATTGCCAGGATATCTCTCATTAATCTGCATCACAAATCTTCTGTTTATCTCGTCAACAATCTGGTATACACGAGGAAGCAGTCTCTGGAATATCTCAATTGGCCACTTCTCAAGCGCCTCAGCCATGATTGTATGGTTAGTGTAGGCTACACATCTTGTAGTGATATCCCATGCATCATCCCATGACAGATGTTCCTCGTCCACAAGGATTCTCATAAGCTCTGCGACTGCAACTGTAGGGTGAGTATCGTTCATCTGGAAAACGACCTTATTCGGAAGATCTTTTAAATCGCTGTGATGCTTTTTAAACCTTGCAAGTGCACGCTGGATGCTTGCTGATACAAAGAAATACTGCTGCTTTAAGCGAAGCTCCTTGCCCTTTACATGGTTATCGTTTGGATAGAGCACCTCAACAAGGTTTCTTGCAAGATTTCCTGCTCCACTGCCTTGTCGTAGTCACCCTGGTCAAAGGACTCGAGCGAGAAGCCGTTTTTTGGCTCTGCATCCCATATCATGAGAGAATTGACCACATTGTTGTCATAACCGACTATAGGCATATCATAAGGCACTGCAAGCACCGACTGATAGTCCTTCTGCTCGAAATGAAGCTCTCCGTTTTCATCTGTGCTCTCCTGCACATATCCTCCAAACTTGACCTCATAGCAGTACTCCGGACGACGAAGCTCGAATGGATATCCGTCCTTGAGCCAGTTGTCAGGCACCTCAATCTGGAAGCCGTCTGAAATCTGCTGCTTGAACATACCATATCTGTATCTGATTCCACAGCCGTATGCAGGATATCCAAGTGTGGCAAGTGAATCCATGAAACACGCTGCCAGTCTTCCGAGTCCACCGTTTCCAAGTGCCGGATCAGGCTCCTGGTCCTCAATAGCATTGATATCCACACCAATCTCATTGAGAGCCTCCTTGACCTCCTTGTATGCTGAGAGGTTTATAAGGTTGTTGCCAAGAGCTCTTCCCATCAAAAACTCCATGGACATATAGTAAACAACCTTTGGATCGTCCTTGTCCATCACTCTCTGTGTGGCAATCCACTCATCCATGATGACATCCTTTACGGCCTCTGATACAGCCTGATAAAGTTCCTGCTGTGTGGCATCATCTATAGTCTTACGATATTTATTTTTTAAATTGTCTGATACAGTCTTAATAAACACCTTTTTGCTAAACGTATTATCTCTCATTTTATTCCTCCTTATGGCACTAAAAGGGAGCAAATTAATGCTCCCTCTCGTGCAGAGATTATTGTTTTTCAACTGCAAGCTTAACAGCCTCACCATTAATCTTCCAATCCTTTTCATAGCCCTTAAGTTCGCCTGATTTAATTGATACGGCAAGAACCTCGGTCTTGATTTCATCACCAAACTTTCAAATACATTTGAAAGCTTCTCATCTGCCTCGTATGTCACAGCGATGTGGTCCATAACCTCAAAGCCTGCGTCCTTACGCATTGTCTGGATCTTACTGATGATTTCTCTTACGAAACCTTCCTCGATAAGCTCAGGAGTGAGGTTGGTGTCAAGAACAACGGTTATATTGTTGTCAGACTGTGTCACATAGCCCTCCATCTGAGTCATCTCGATAAGTAAATCCTCTTTAGATAATACAACTTCATCGCTAATGCTGTCAAGCTTGAGAGAGCCGGTGCTGTTAAGCTCCTCCATGGCCTTATGACCATCAAGCTCAGCTAAAACTGCCTTAATCTGGCCAAGGTATTTACCATACTTAGGACCCACTGTTCTAAGCTGTGGCTTGAATTTGTAGGTGGTGTAGTGTGATACATCATCAGTGAACTCAACCTCTTTTACGTTGAGCTCGTCTGCGATGATATCCACATAAAATTCATCCAGTTTTTCCGGAGCCTTTACAAACATTTTTCCGATTGGCTGACGGTTTTTGATATTTGCCTCGTTACGGCATGCACGTCCGAGTACTACAACCTTTAGTACCTCATCCATATCAGCTTCGAGCTTTTTGTCAATCAGCTTCTCATCAACTACAGGATAGTCGCACAGATGAATTGACTCCGGTGCGCTCTTGTCGATAGAGCAGACAAGATTTCTGTAGATATCCTCTGTCATGAAAGGAATCATAGGTGCTGCCGCCTTTGATATGGTGACAAGTGCTGTATAAAGTGTCATGTATGCGTTTATCTTGTCCTGCTCCATGCCCTTTGCCCAGAAACGCTCACGGCTGCGGCGTACATACCAGTTACTTAAGTCGTCTACGAACTCCTGAAGGTACTTTGCCGCCTCCGGAATCTTGTAGTTTGACAGGCACTCATCCACGCCTGCCACTGCTGAGTTGAGCTTTGAAAGAATCCACTTGTCCATTACTGCAAGCTTATCATACTCAAGGCTGTATTTTGTAGCATCAAAATTGTCGATATTTGCATAAAGAACGAAGAATGCGTATGTGTTCCAGAGTGTTCCCATAAACTTACGCTGTCCCTCAAGCACGAGCTTTCCTGAAAACTTCTTTGGAATCCATGGAGCTGATGCTGTGTAGAAATACCATCTGATGGCATCTGCACCGTATGTCTCAAGTGCATCAAACGGATCTACAGCGTTGCCCTTTGACTTGGACATCTTCTGTCCGTTCTCATCCTGTACGTGTCCAAGCACGATTACATTCTCATAAGGGGCCTTGTTGAAAAGGAGTGTAGACTCAGCATGAGTGAATGGAACCATCCACGTGTCTGGTCAACTGCCTCTGAGATAAACTTGGCCGGGAACTGCTTCTCAAATACTTCCTTGTTCTCGAATGGATAGTGGTGCTGTGCAAATGGCATGGCTCCTGAATCAAACCAGCAGTCAAGTACCTCAGGTACACGGTGCATATCCTTGCCACACTCAGGACACTTGATTGTCACAGCGTCGATGTATGGTCTGTGAAGCTCTACCTCTGCAGCCTTTGGATCTCCTGCTTTTTCGGCGAGCTCTGCACGGCTTCCGATACACTCTCTGTGTCCGCATTCACACTCCCAGATATTGAGTGGTGTGCCCCAGTAACGGTTACGTGAAATAGCCCAATCCTGTATATTCTCAAGCCAGTTTCCGAAACGTCCTGAACCGATAGACTCAGGAATCCAGTTTACTGTATTGTTGTTTCTGATAAGGTCATCCTTTACTGCTGTCTCCTTGATGTACCATGACTCTCTTGCATAGTAGATAAGAGGCTTGTCACATCTCCAGCAGTGTGGATACTCATGCTCAAATTTCGGAGCATCGAAGAGCTGCTTTCTGCCGCTTAAGTCCTTTAATACCTCAGGATCTGCATCCTTTACCCACATACCGGCAAACGGAGTCTCGGCTGTAAGCTCTCCCTTGTCGTTTACAAACTGTACAAATGGAAGGTCATAATTTCTTCCGACATTGGCATCATCCTCACCAAATGCAGGAGCGATATGAACAATTCCTGTACCGTCTGACATAGTAACATATGTGTCACATGTCACGAAAAAGCCCTTCTTGCCCTGCTTATCGGCAACCTGCTTAGCACAGTCATAAAGCGCTCATACTCCTTGTACTCAAGGTCCTTTCCTTTGTATGTCTCAAGCACCTCATATGCCTTCTTGCCTGCCTCTGCGTCCTCTTTTGAAAGAAGCTGTGAGAGCACCTTGTCTGCAAGTGCCTCTGCCATATAATATGTATAGCCATCAACAGCCTTTACCTTTACATATGTGTCATTAGGGTTCACACAGAGTGCCACGTTGCTTGGAAGTGTCCATGGAGTTGTGGTCCATGCGAGGAAATATGCATCCTCTCCTACTACCTTAAAACGTACTACTGCTGATTTTTCTTTAACTGTCTTGTAGCCCTGTGCCACCTCCTGTGCAGAAAGTGGTGTTCCACAACGAGGACAGTAAGGAACAATCTTGAAGCCCTTGTAAAGAAGTCCCTTGTTCCAGATTTCCTTGAGAGCCCACCACTCTGACTCAATGAAATTGTCGTCATATGTGACGTATGGATTGTCCATATCAGCCCAGAAACCTACTGTGTTGGAGAAATCCTCCCACATACCCTTGTATTTCCATACAGACTCTTTACACTTCTTGATGAATGGCTCAAGTCCGTAGTTCTCAATCTGATCCTTGCCGTCAAGGCCGAGAAGCTTCTCCACCTCGATCTCAACAGGAAGTCCGTGTGTATCCCAGCCTGCTTTACGTGGCACATATTTGCCCTTCATGGTCTGGAATCTTGGAATCATATCCTTTATGTACGTGTCTCAACATGTCCGATGTGAGGCTTTCCGTTTGCTGTAGGAGGTCCATCATAGAATGTGTATGTCTCTCCTTCTTTTCTGTTTTCCATAGATTTTCTGAAGATATTGTTCTCTCTCCAGAACTGCTCTGTCTTCTTCTCGCGTTCAACGAAGTTCATATTGGTGTCAACTTTGTTGTACATGACTATCTCTCCTTATTCTATATTGTTCGTGAACATCCCAACATGCACTCAAATTCGATCTTACGAGGCTTCCTTGTGGCTTACTCCACTATAATTTTCGGTTTATTGAATATTCACAAAAAAGGCACACATTCCTGTAATTAGGAACGCGTGCCTGATACGTCTATACCACCTATTACAATGTACTTAAGGGAAATACCCTTGCATACCCGCCCCTGTAACGTAGGGAATACGTCAGAACCTACTCTCGCAACACTGTATGGCGATTTTAGCCTGCGGCTCAGAAGTGATTTTCAAAACGGCTCTACTCATACCGGCTCTCACCTGCCCCGGCTCTCTTTGACTTTCCTGCCATCTCTACTGTCTTCGTCACTGCCTTTTACTAACTGTGTTTAAGTATATAACTGAAAAGCCACTGTTGTCAAGATGTAATTGATTCTGTAATAATTTGATAATAATTAACTCTAATAAATGCCATCATACTCAAAATTCTGATAATCAAAATCATCATAATCATAAGAATCATAATCATAATCGTAATCCTCATAGGAATCGTCATCATTATAATACTCATAGCCCTCATCAAAGCCCTTCATGAACTCCTTTTCAAAATCTGTGCTTACGTTTGAGCCTGCTATAACCCAGAATATGATGCTGACTATAACTGAGATAGCTGCTGTTGCTATACCAACTATACCAAACACCTTGTTGTTGCCCTTTATGATATGTATAATACCAAAAATGATAGCAAGCAGAGCTGTCACATAATTGATGCATGTACAAAACAGTACAATAGATGCGATTCCAAGTACCAGAGAAGCTATACCAAAGCCATTGCTGTTCTTTGGCGGCTGGTTGTATGGATTAGCTCCATACTGTGGCTGATTGTATGCTGTCTGTCCGTATGCAGTCTGATTGTAGCCACCCTGTCCGTTTGGCTGCTGGCCATACTGCGTCTGTCCGTAAGCTGACTGATTAAATGAGCCTGAGCATATGTGTTCTGATTGTATGCACCCTGGGCATTTGGATTCTGATTGTATGTACCTGATTTGCATAACCATATGCACTGCCCGGATTATTGACATATCCGTCTGTGCTGCCTGTCTGGTCTGATGACTGTCCATATGCATTCCCACTTTCCTGCTGGGATACAGACTGATTATATGTGTCTGCCGGCTGGCTGTATGTGTCCTGCGGCTGACTGTATGTGTCTGAGCCACTTGCTGTTCCTGAAGACTGACCGAATACACCTGTATTGTCCGGTGTGCCTGACGACCGGTTGTCATTGTTCATATAATTGTTATCGTCCATAACTTCCTCCATATATCCTATTGTTTATGTAGCCATTGTGTTATTGTGTTATTGTGTTATTGTGTTAGAAATATTTTATCATATATTACAATAATGTAAATATTTTTTATCATAAAAAATATGTAAAAATGCAGGAGCAAATGCGCTCCTGCCATAAAAAACATATTACTGCTCTTAGAAATCAAATTTCTGACTAAGCTCTTCCTCATTCTCCTCAACAGAGTTTTTGAGGTCATCCGCAAGCATATAGATATTTTCCAGTACCTTCTTGCACTTTGCCATGCTCTCGACTGTGGTATCAGCCATGCGAAGTCCCTCTGTTGAAGAAGCTGCGACCTCTTCTCCGGTAGCTGAAAGGTGTGTGATATTGTCTGATATGACTGTTGTTGAATCAAGAATCTTTTTGATACTCTCCTCAGCCACATTGATATCCTTCATCAACAGCTCAACGGCCTCTCCCATGGCATTAAACTTTTCTCTTGTATCGTCGATAAGCTCATTCTGCTTCTCTACCGATGATACTGAGTTCTCGATACTCTCGTTGGCACGCCTTGTGTCCTCATTGAGTTTGTTTATAATCTCTGTAATATTGGCTGATGCATCCTTTGTCTGCTCTGAGAGCTGTCTGATTTCATCTGCTACTACCGCAAAGCCCTTTCCTGCTTCACCTGCCCTGGCCGCCTCAATTGAAGCATTGAGAGCAAGCAGATTTGTCTGGTTAGAAATATTGATAATCGACTCAACAAAGCTCTTTACTTCCTCTACCTTAGCTGTAAGACTCTGGATAACTGACACTGTAACATTGCTTGCCTCTGCCACGTTGTGTGCCTGCTCCTTGAGTTCTTCCACAACATCAGCTCCCTGCTTTACGGTCTCATCAGTCTGGCGTGAGGCATCTATCATAGCCTTGATTCCACTTTCTGCATTGTCTGTATTTCCCTGAATATCAACACACATAGCTGCCTGCTTCTGGATAGCCTCCGCAGTGCTCTCTGTGCTGTCTGCTATCTCCTGGATTGAACTATGGCTCACCGCAACAGACTCATCGAGATCATTTAACATGGTCATAGCCTCGTCAAAGTGCTTTGAAATATTCTCCGCAACCATTACCATCTTCTTATTGCTGTCCACCTGTGCCATAGCAGATTCTTTGATTTCTTCCATATTTTCATCGAAGAAATGGGTAAGAAGAATCGTGATGCTGTCTGACGCATATCCCACAAGTACAAGTACAAAAACTGCTATCACATCATTCTGAAGAGCTGTACCCCCTATTCCAAGCTGCATTACAAGCCTGATGACGCTGGATATGATTATTACTGCGTTCATCACCATCATCATCTTTATATCCAGATATATCATTGCTGCAATAACAAGCGGCAGGGCATATGTCCATGTACCGATTGTTGAATTGATCAGTGCGATAATAAAATATCCTGCTGTCATGGCGCTTACAAGTATAAGCGCACCTGTTCTGCTGTCTCTTTTTGTAATAAATGCAATTACAGCTATTACTATTACTGCTATTGCCGCAACAAGCTGTATACTTATCCTGGTAATATCAGCATCTTTTGTCCCAACTGCTGCAAATAACGTAAATGCTATATATGCAAATACTATGATTACCGCCAGGAATACACGTTTGTTGGCTCTGTTATACTGTTGACTATTCATAAAATCCCCCTTCTTTTGTTTGAGTTTTTAGAGTAGCTTTATTATACAACATTTTTTTATAATAATCCACTACTATTTAGTGCCAACGTACCATTTTTCTCATTTTGCTCCTGATTTGAAGAAAATTCTCCTTTCAAATAAACATTTACACAAAAACACCCGGCAGTTATCCTGCCGGGCATCCTGTAAAAAAATATTTATTCTTTAACTCCACCAAGTGTAAGTCCTGTAACAAAGTATTTCTGTAAAAACGGGTAAATACATATGATCGGAAGCATTGTTATAATTGTTGCTGCGGCACGAACTGAGGTAGGTGTAACTGCACCTACAGCATTTTTCAATGTTTCTGCTGATCCTCCCTGATTTGTTACAGCTGAAAGAAGCTTCATAAGCTCATACTGTAATGTAGTAAGCTTTGTATTCATACGGTTATAAAGCAGCATCGATCGAGTACAGCTCGTACGTCTGAGCATCGATCGATTGTACAGCTACGTACGTCTGAGCATCGATCGATGTACAGCTACGTA